>Ga0307477_10001729_pt1 | contig 17730 bp, 19 predicted proteins | sample atmos_gasesECM2C_FD_203316 | JGI IMG/M metagenome (GOLD analysis project Ga0307477, IMG submission 203316) | Hardwood forest soil microbial communities from Morgan-Monroe State Forest, Indiana, United States - atmos_gasesECM2C_515 | ecosystem: Environmental > Terrestrial > Soil > Temperate...
AAAGTCGTTCAACAAGTCTTGCCCCACGCTCCACAAAAAGCCAGAGACACGATTCGAGGCAAAGTAAGGCTCCGTGTGAAAGTGAACGTAGATGAATCCGGCGTGGTAACCCAGGCAACCCTCGATACTCCCGGCCCAAGCCAATACTTTGCCGACCGCACCTTACAAGCCGCCCAACTCTGGAAATTCACTCCCAGTAAAGTGGACGGTCGCAACGTGCCAAGCGAATGGCTGCTCTACTTCGAGATCGATCCCGCCACCACCACCGTCCACCCAAAGCAAACCACCCCGTAGCGCCGTTCGGCGTAAAGCTGGGAACCAAAGGCGACGTGTGAGAATGCGGGGTTTCGCAGTGAAGGACTTCTGGCATGCCCTGCGTCGTTCGCCCCCTATTGTCGAATCCCGCCTTTGGATTTCAGCCGTTCGATTGCATTTCCTTGCTTCCCGCCCCGGCTTCTGATTACATTCCAAGTTTGTAGTAAGAGGAAAAGATGCGGCAGAGCGAGAGAGTTCGAGGCGGCGCGGAAGAGGCTGGCGAGCAATCGCGCCGAGGGTCTTGGTCCGATACGGCCAGCATCTCACATTCCTTTTTGCGAACGCCGGATGAGGCCTGCCAGATTCCGATCAGATCCAATCGCCCAAAAATCCAGTCTTGCAACACTCAAAATTTGAGTCGAAAACTCCTCGTCTCGTCTCCCACTCGTTCATCAAGCCGACGGCCGCTCCCCAGCTTTTCTAATCGCGAACTGTTGGGATTAGAAATTCTCCAACTTGATGAAAACAAACAGCGGCGGCGGGTTCCGATCGCGAAGGTTGAACCAAACGATTTCCTCAATTTTAAGGTTTGCTTAGCCACCCTTCGAGCCTGCATTGCGACCGTTCGTTTCAGAGGGGCGGGGCTTCGGCCCCGCAAATTCAACCGGGCTTTAGCCCCGGAAGCCGATTCTTTCCAATTCTCGCGCAGACCCTCGGGGCGGACGGGTTTATCGCCTCCAGCGGCAGAGCTGGTGGAAGAATTAACGCAGCAGGAAAGCGGTCCAAAATGAGTGCAACTCCGGGCCTCCATCTTTCGAGTACGGGCAGCTACCCGCGCATCGGCGATTCTCCTGAATTGCAGACGCTGCGGCGAACAATTGCTGCGCTCGACCGCGGCGAGCGAACCACTGCCGATCTTCTCGACGTGCAAAATGAAGTGACCCGGCATGTTATCGCCGAGCAAGTGAAAGCCGGGCTCGACGTGGTCACCGACGGCCTGATTCGCTGGTACGACCCGATTTCTCATCTCGCCGGCAAGCTGGATAACGTTGAAATCAAAGGCCTCGTTCGATTCTTCGACACCAACACTTATTTCCGTCAACCGGTCTTCGTCGGAGCGCCGGTAAAACGCGGGCATCTCGTCGCAGGTGAATACAGTTTCGCCAGAAACGCACTGGGCCATTTGCCGACTCCGCAAGGCAAAGCTGGAAAGCTCAGTATCAAGCCGGTGCTAACTGGGCCTTACACCCTGGGGAAATTTTCCCTGGGCGAAAAGTCCGGAAAGGGAGGCGCTCAAACTTTCATCGCTTTGGAAGAACGCGTCCACGCATACCGGGAAATTCTTGCTACTGAATTCGAGCCGCTTTCGAAAGCGGGCGCAGAATTAGTTCAGATAGACGAGCCCGCCGCAATTAAGTATCCGAATGATTGGAAAATTTTCGAGGCTTCGCTTGCTTCGTTAGCGGAAGCGCGCGACAAAATCGCAAAGGGCGGACGCAAATTCGAGCTCGCCCTTTACGTTTACTTCCACGATTGCGCTCCGCTTTACGAAAAGCTGCTTGCGCTACCCGTCGATGTTGTCGGCCTGGATTTCACCTATTCTCCGAAACTCGTCGATATCGTAGCGTCCGCCGGATCTCCGAAAAGCCTGGGGCTAGGACTTGTAGACGGCCGAAACACCCGCATGGAAGATCCTCCCCAAATCGCGCGCCAGATCGAACGGATGCTGCCAAAAATAAAAGGCGAGCGCGCCTTCCTTGGGCCGTCTTCCGGCCTTGAATATCTTCCTCGCGATCGAGCCTTGGCAAAACTGGAACTGCTTTCAAAGGTTCGCCTACAAGTACAAGGCCGGGAACGCCAATGAGCCGCCAAAAATTGGAAAGTCTCGGCTTGAAATTGCCGCTTTTCCCAACCACTTCGGTTGGCAGCTTCCCCAAACCCGATTATTTGGCAAAGGCTCGCGCTGAATTTAACAAAAAACAAATCTCAGAAAAAGACCTTCACGGTCTCGAACGAAAAGCCACCGCATTTTGGATCGAAGAACAGGAAAAGTTAGGCATCGACGTGCTCGTGGACGGCGAAATGTATCGCGGTGACATGGTCGCATACTTCGCGGAGCGTTTGCCGGGCTTCTCCGTCAGCGGCTTGGTCCGCAGCTACGGGAATCGTTACTACCATAAGCCCGTAATATCTGGCGAAGTCGGATGGCGCGGCCCGCTAACCGTCGACTGGTGGAAATATGCGCAAAGCCTCACGAAAAAACCGGTGAAAGGTATGCTCACCGGCTCCTACACCGTGATGGATTGGAGTTTCAACGAATTTTATCCCGACCGCCGCACCGCCGCTCTAGCGCTGGCAAAAGTGATCCGCCAGGAAGTGGAAGCGCTCATCGCTGCCGGCTGCAAAATTATTCAAATCGATGAACCCGCGCTTTCCGTGCGGCCCGAAGAGCTGCCCATCGCTATCGAAGCGATGGAATTTACCACCAAGGGCCAGAACGCCTACTTCCTCACCCACGCCTGCTATGGAGAATTCGAGTATATTTACCCCGGCATGCTCGATCTGGCCGTTGATAATTTCGACCTGGAAATGTCCAACAGCGACTTAGACCTGCTCGCACTCTTCCGCCGCCATCCGTTTACGAAAGATATCAGCTTCGGAGTGGTGGACGTACATTCACATCAGACAGACAGCGCCGACGTGGTCCGCAAAAGGATCGAACAAGCCCTCACAATCCTTCCCAAAGAGCGCATATGGATCGACCCGGACTGCGGCCTTAAAACCCGCACGGTAGACGAGGCCATCGAGAAACTCCGCGCCTGTGTCACCGCCGCCAAATCATTTCGCAATGGGTAAACAGAATGCTAGCATCCGCAAATAGGTGGAGAATTCAACTCTTCCAGCGCGAAACCATTCGCTCGGAAGGAAACATGACCTGCAGCCCAGAGGTTAATTTGATCTGATAGCTGTTCATAAAATCCAACAGACTGTGACTGCTGATCGCCTACCTCCGGAAATCGTACCGCCGCCGTCAGGGTTGATGCGCAAAAGGCGCCCGGTCTGGGTGTGGATCGTGTTCGCCCTTCTGCTCGGCGGCCTCATCGCTTTAATCCTGGTGGGCCTCATCTCGGACTGAATTTTTCCTCCGGCCCAAAAGTGCCATCCCGTTTTTGAGATTTACTCCAGAAATTGTCGCCACTCTAAATCTCCGGAGCTATTGACGGAAGCACATTTTCCATCGACCATAGTAAATTCTTAATTGGACTGCACGGGAGCCGCATGCAACGCGTTCTTTCGACCTATCGCTATGTTAACCAGCCGCTGGGCGCTGCCTTGCTGGCCGAGATCTCTCAGGCTGGAATCGCGAGCGTCGAGATCTTCTGCTCGCCGCGGCATTTCAACTATCGTGAACCACAAGCGGTGCGCGAACTGGCCGACGCATTAGGTGAATATCATCTGGAGTTGCACTCCTTGCATTCACCCACCGAGCGCGACCTTTCCCCCGGACGCGAAAGCGGCGTGCCCATTTCGATTTCCGATACAGAGCGCATACGGCGCCTCGACGCTGTCGACGAGCTGAAGCGCACAATCGAAGTTGCCGAACGAATTCCTTTCCGTTTCTTGGTTCAGCACATCGGCCACGGACGCCAAGCCGCAGATCCGCGCAAGCTCGACGCGGCCTTTAGCTCGCTTGAACACCTTTGCATTTTTGCCAAAGCGCGCGGCGTAACTATCGCGCTGGAAAACACACCGGGCGAGCTCGGCGCGCCGGCCTCTCTGCAACATTTCATCACCGACACCCATCTGCACGATTTGCGCCTTTGTTTTGACACAGGACACGCGCATATCGACGAGGGCGTGGAAGTTAGCTTCGATATTATGCGCGAACGAGCGGCAACCACGCATGTTCACGATAATCATGGGGAGAAAGACGAACATCTGCTGCCCTATAAAGGCAGCATAGATTGGGACGCCGGCCTCGCCGCAATCGCGGGCGCGCCGGAGCCGGTTGCGATCGTGCTGGAACTGAAGGGACAGCCGAACGGCGGCCCGACCCTGGATCAAGTTCGCGCGACATTTGATAAGCTGGAAGAGAGTTTCGAGGCACAGCGCGGGCGCACCTCACGTTCTTGAAACACTTAATAACAGAAAACAGGCAGGTAGATGACTCAGCCACAGCAGGCAGCTAGAACCATTATCACCATCGAACATGCCGGAGGGCACGTCGATAGCACCGTGACCATTCAAGGCTGGCTTTACCATCAACGCGAATCGGGCAAACTTCTTTTCCCAATTTTTCGCGACGGCACGGGTGTGATCCAGGGCGTCGTGTCGCAGAAGGAGCAGCCCGAAGCGTTCGAGGCGCTGAAGGGCCTGACGCGTGAGTCCAGCGTGATAGTGACTGGAACGATTCGCGCCGAAGCGCGCGCCACGGGCGGTTTCGAGATGCACATCAGCGGCGTTGCAGTGGTGCATCGCGTGTCTGATTCGGAACCTTATCCCATTCAACCAAAAGAGCACGGCGTGGATTTTCTTCTCGACCGGCGTCATTTGTGGATTCGTACGCCGCGTCAGGCCGCTATCTTGCGCATCCGCGCGGAAGTAGAGCGCTCCGCGCGCAATTACATGGACAGCCGAGACTACACACTTACAGACGCGCCCGTTTTTACTCCCGCAGCGTGCGAAGGGACTTCGACACTTTTTGAAGTGAATTACATTGACGACCAAAAGGCCTACCTGACGCAATCAGGCCAGCTCTATGTGGAGGCGACCGCGGCCGCGTTGGGCAAGGTGTATACCTTTGGCCCGACATTCCGAGCGGAGAAATCCAAAACACGCAGGCACTTGACGGAATTTTGGATGTTGGAACCCGAAGCTGCATATGCCCATCTGGAAGATATGATGGAGTTGGGTGAAGGGCTAGTGAGTGCGGTGGTGCAGTCCGTGGTTAAAAATCGAGCCCGCGAGCTCGCCACAATTCAGCGCGATGTCGCTAAGCTGGAAAAAATCGTGCCGCCGTTTCCGCGCGTAACTTACGACGAGGCAATCCGGGTTTTGCAGAAGGCTGGAAATCCGGCAACTTGGGGTGATGACTTCGGCGGAGACGAAGAGACCATCATCTCCAAAGAGTTCGATAAACCGGTGATCATTCACCGCTATCCGTCGGCGATGAAGGCTTTTTATATGGCCACAGACGCCGAGCGGCCCGAGCTTTCCCTGAGTTTCGACATGATCGCTCCGGAAGGATATGGAGAAATTATCGGCGGGGGGGAGCGTCTGGCTGACTACGAAACACTGGTGAAACGCCTTCGCGAGCACAATCTGCCGGAAGAATCGTTCCAGTGGTATCTCGACTTGCGCCGCTATGGTAGCGTGGCTCACGCCGGCTTCGGGCTCGGCCTGGAACGCACGGTAGCCTGGATTTGCGGAACCGAGCACATCCGCGAAGTGATTCCCTTCCCTCGGATGCTATACCGAGTTTATCCTTAGTGTCCCTTGGTCCAGGGGTCGGGCCGGTTGGTCGCCGCGACAGCGGGCCGCGAAAGACACAATAAAATGCCAGAAAAAATAAGAATCATCGGCGTGCCGATGGACTTGGGACAGAGCCGCCGCGGCGTGGATATGGGACCGTCGGCGCTGCGTGTGGCGGGCCTTCACGTGCGACTCAAACAGCTTGGCCGCCAGGTCGAAGACATCGGCAACGTGATCGTTCCTCAGCCTGAGGAACAACCCTACGGCGAAAAGCGCGCCCGATATTTGGACGAAATTTCGCAAGCCTGTAAGGGCCTGGCCGAGACCGTAGAAAAAACGCTGGCCGAGGATATGGTCCCTTTGGTGCTGGGCGGCGACCATTCAATTGCTGTGGGAACCACGGCGGGCACGGCCGCGCATTTCAACAAACAATCCAAGCGCGTCGGAGTGATTTGGCTTGATGCGCACGGCGATATGAACACGCCCGAATCTTCGCCTTCGGGAAACGTTCACGGCATGCCGCTCGCTTCGATCATGGGATACGGCCCTGCGGAGTTGACCGAGCTTGCGGGTATTAAGCCGATGGTGGAACCGCGCAATGTGGCGCTGGTAGGGATTCGCGACCTCGACGCCAAAGAGCGGCGCCTGGTGAAAGAATCCGGTGTGCATATTTTCACCATGCGCGACATTGACGAGCGAGGCATGCGGGAAGTGATGACCGACGCCTTACGATTTGCGAGCGACGACACTGCGGGAATCTCGGTGAGCCTCGATATGGATTTTGTCGATCCCACAGATGCCCCCGGTGTAGGAACACCGGTTCGCGGCGGCGTAACGTATCGCGAAGCGCATTTAGCTTTGGAAATGATCGCGGATAGCCGCTCGATGGTTTCCTTCGAGCTCGTAGAAATTAATCCGGTCATCGACCTCCACAACATGACGGCATTGCTGGGCGTCGAACTCGTCTTATCCGGGCTGGGAAAGAAAATATTGTGATCTGTGCGCGGCGGAAGGTTGGGCCATAACCTGGTTTCCAGTAAACGATTACGCGTCGGGGTGCTTTTCGGCGGCCGCTCGGGCGAGCACGAAGTTTCGCTGGCTTCTGCGGCCTCGGTAATCCGCGCGCTCGATCCCGAAAAATACGAAGCTGTGCCGATCGGTATTTCGAAGGAAGGCCGCTGGCTGGTGGGCCGAGGCGCGCAGGAATTGCTCGCGGACGTCCTGAAATCCGGCGATCGCGTAATTCTCCCTTCCGATCCCACAGCTGCCGCTTTGGTTCCCCTTGTTCCGGTCGCGGGACGCCCGCGCATCACCGTCGATGTTATTTTCCCAGTGCTGCATGGCACTTTCGGGGAAGACGGCACCGTGCAAGGGCTGATGGAGCTCGCTGGATTGCCGTATGTGGGCGCGGGGGTTCTGGCATCCGCGGTCGGCATGGATAAGGATGTGCAGAAGCGGCTTTTCGAACAAGCGGGATTGCCAATTGTTCCGTTCATGGCCGTGCGACGGTCTGAATGGGAACACAAGCGCGCCGCAATATTGAAGGCCATCAAAAAGAAATTTCGGTTTCCGTTCTTTGTGAAGCCGGCCACGCTGGGTTCGTCCGTGGGCATGACGCGCGTGAAAACGACCGGTGAAATTTCCGGCGCCATGGATTTAGCGGCTGAGTTTGCGCTGAAAATAGTGGTCGAGCGCGGAATCGCAGGCCGAGAAATCGAAGTCGCCGTGCTTGGTAATGATGAACTGCGCGCCTCGATTCCAGGCGAAATCGTTCCTCATCGAGAATATTACGACTACACGGCGAAGTATCTGGAAGGTGGAACGGATTTACTGATTCCCGCGCCCCTGACCAAGAAACAAGCCAAGACCTTTCAGGAATACGCTATCAGGGCGTTCCAGGCCATTGATGGCTGCGGAATGGCGCGTTGTGATTTTTTCCTCGAGCGCCGCAGCGGGAAGATTTTTGTCAACGAATTGAATACGATCCCCGGGTTTACCTCCATCAGCATGTACCCGAAGATGTGGGAAGCTTCCGGACTTCCCTACATTAAATTGATCGACCGGCTCATTGAGCTTGCTATTGAAATGCATCGGGAAAAATCCCGTACAAAATACTCCATCGAACTTCCGGAAGGCGCCGGCGGTGCGCTAAACGCTTAGTAACAAATCCACTTTCGTCCCGTATTTTCGAGAACGCCTTGAAGGCGCTGAGACTTTGGATGCGCGCCCGGAGGCCGTCTTCTGAGCAACGGATCCCCTGCCGACCTTGACGGGCACAGAACATCTCGATTAAACTAACTAGTTGGTTAAATAATTACTTAACGAGGGCTGGAATGCGAGCGGGGCGAAGAAAAGTGAAAAATCCGCAGACGGCGCGCCGTATTTTAGCCGCAGCGGAAGAGCATTTTGCGGCCCAAGGTATGGCCGGTGCGCGAACGGAAGAAATCGCGACGGCCGCACATGCGAACAAGGCCATGCTCTACTACTACTTCGGAGATAAACAGCGACTGCATCGTGCGGTGATGGAAAATCTCTTGCGCCAGCTTCGCAACGCCGCCTTCGCCCCCGCGGCAGCTAAGACGAGCTCGCGAGACCGCTTGATCGGCTGGGTGAACCGCTATTTTGATTTTCTTGCCACTCATCCGAATTATCCGCGCCTGGTTCAGCGAGAGGTAATGGATACGGCTCCGAAGTTCGAGTGGATCGTGCGCGAATATTTCCGGCCTTTTCACAGGCGGCTTAGAAGTCTTATCGAACAGGGAGTAGCGTCCGGCGAATTTCGCAAGGTGGATGCGCACCAGACTGTTTTCACCGTGTTGGGCATGACCGTTTTTTATTTTGCGTCTGCTCCGGTGATGAGCCGGGTGTCTGGCCGCAACGTTCTTTCTCCACAAGCGCTGAAAGAACGAAAGTACGCGCTTCTGGATTTCTTGGACCATGGACTGATGCGCACACCAACGAGGTTGCGATGACTGGACAAAAATTCTTGGCGTTTATCGCGGTAATTTTTGCAGTTTGCGGCGTGGCCTATTATTTCACCACCCCGCAAGGAAATTATATTCCTCTGATTGGCATTCTGGATGGCAATGAAGTGGTGGTAAGCCCGCAAATCATGGGACGCATTGTCAATTTGACGGTCGATGAAGGCAGTTCCGTTAAGAAAGGCGACTTAATTGCGGAACTAGACCCCGCGGAATTGAATGCAACCCTGGCAGCCGCCAAGGCCAATGTCGACAGCCTGGAAGCGCAGGTAAACGAGGCGAACCACAATTATTCGTGGATGGACAACCAAACGGGCGCTTCGGTGACCGAGGCACAGGCCAGGGTCGGTTCCGCCGATGCGCAATTGGCTCCGGCGCGCGCTCAACTCGAACGCGACCAAGACGATCTGAAACGTATGCAGCAGCTTTTTGCGAAGGGCGAGGTTTCCGCGCAAGACCGGGATCACGCCGCAGCGGCCGTGAAGATTTCGCAAGCTAACCTGGCGGCGCTGGAACAAGCGGTGATAGCGGAAGCTGCCGCGCAAGATGTCGCACAGGCCAACCGGAAGCAGGTGGATGCGCGCAAGAGCGCGATAAACACCACGATCGCACAACTGGAGCAGGCGCGCGCTTCGGCCGCGGAAGTATCGGCGCAGCTCGGTTACACCAAGATTTATGCGCCGATTGACGGAATTGTTTCTGTGCGGGTGGCCAAGCAAGGCGAAGTTGTGGCGCAAGGCTCGCCGATCGTGGTGGTGGTGGACGTAGATCATCTGTGGGTACACGCGGACGTGGAAGAGACTTACATCGATTCAATATCCTTCGGGCAAAAGCTCCAGGTGAAGCTGCCGTCGGGGGAAGGCATCGAGGGTCAAGTGTATTTCAAGGGCGTGGAGAACGATTTCGCGACGCAGCGTGATGTAAGCCGTACGAAGCGCGACATTAAAACGTTCGCCATTAAGGTGGCCGTTCCAAATCGAGGCCGCCGGTTATTTACGGGAATGACGGCGACCGTGCTACTGCCTCCGCCGGCCAAGAAGAGCTGGTTCGCGCGATTTTGAAGGAAGCCGGGAACACATTATGAATGCAATTGAAGTTGACCATCTCACAAAAAAGTTTGGGGACCTAGTGGCCGTCAACGACGTTAGCTTCCATGTCGCGCAGCAGGAGATTTTTGGCTTGCTGGGACCGAACGGCGCGGGAAAAACGACGCTGATACGCATGATGACGACGCTGACTCCGCCGACCTCCGGTACTGCGCGAATTGCCGGACACGATATCCGCGAAGATGCCAACGGAGTGCGTTTTGCGATGGGAGTGATCCCTCAGGCGCTGACTTCCGACCCGGAACTTACCGCAGTTGAAAATATGGAAGTCCACGCGAAGCTGTACGGAGTGCCTCGCCAGCAACGCGGCCAAATTATTCATGATTTGCTGGAAGCGGTTGACTTGTTGAGGTTCAAAGATGCGCTGGTGCGCACATTTTCGGGCGGCATGAGGCGAAGGCTGGAAATCGCGCGCGGCCTGATTCATTCGCCGAAGATTTTATTTCTGGATGAGCCAACCACCGGCCTGGATCCGGTTTCCAGAACAAACGTTTGGCAAATGATTCGCAAGCTCCGCGAACGGTCCGAGCTCACAATATTGATCACCACGCATTACATGGAAGAAGCCGACAAGCTTTGTGACCGTATCGCGATTGTGGATCACGGGAAGCTAGCGGCACTGGACACTCCCACGCGATTGAAGGACAGCATCTCCGGCATAGACACGCTGGAAGCTGAGTTTGAGAAAGCGCCGAGTGACTGGATTTCGCAGTTGCAGGCGTTAGCTCACGTTACCGGAGCGACCCAGCACGAGGACGTCGTGCATATCACTTCGAGCGACGGGCCGGCAACTATCGCGGCGCTGATGGATTTGACACGTTCAAAGGGCGTAGGCGTGCGCAGAGTTTCCGTGCAGAGCACCACGCTCGATGACGTTTTTGTCCACTACACGGGAAGCGATCTGCGGGATGCGTCGAATACAGGAGCACGTTATGACATTGGTCATCTGTACCGCTGACCAAAAAGTGCTGAGGCCATCAGTGGAGAGCGTCCCCGCATGAATTTCAACCGCACATGGGCGCTGATCGAGCGAGACCTGCGCAAATTTTTTCGCAGCCCCGCACTGATGATGACTTCCATGGTTTTTCCGCTGATGCAACTCATCGTGCTCGGTTACGCGTTTGGCGGCAAGGTAGTGGGAGTGCAGGTGGCTTTCGTGGACATGGACCATTCCGTCGAATCGCTCAAGATTCGCGAGATGTTCAACGGAATCGCGGCGGGTGCGCGAACGTTTCAGGTGATCGATTATGATTCGGAGCAAAAGGCCAGCCAGGATTTGCGCAACGGTTACGTCCGAGCAGTCGTTTACGTGCCCAAGGATTTTTCGCAGCGCTACTACCATCACGACCGTCCGCGAATCGCGTTTATGGAGGACAACACCGACCAATTTATCTCGAACGCGATTTTGGAGCGGGTTCAGGAGATGGTGGAGCAGCTTAACGCACCAGACGTGGCACCGCGCCTGGCAGGTCAAATCCGGTTGAATACCGTGGAGATTTATCCATACATCGAATACATAAAATATCTGCTGGCCGGTTCGATCGCTCTTTCCATTTTTGTGGTGGCCATGATCGGCGGCGGAATCACCTTCATTGACGACAAAGCGCGCGGGCTGCACGAAGGATATTTGGTGACTCCGATCAAGAAAACAGAATTGGTAGCAGGGCTTATTGGCGCGGGCACCATCAAAGGCTTGATGGCAGGGATGGTGCTGACTGTAATTGGTGGAATGATAGCGGGGATTCCGCGGATTTGGGATCCGCTGCGCTTGTTTTATCTGGCGATCGTAGTCACTTCGGCGGCGATCGCGATGATGAGTTTTATGTTCTTGCTGATGGTTCGCGTGGACGACCCACTGGTGCCACGCGCCACGTTCGGCGTGTTGAATACGCTGCTTTTCTTTCCTTCCGGCGCGGTCTACCCGATTCAGGCATTTCCACGCTGGCTTCGTTGGATTGCGGTAATTGACCCGTTTACCTACACGGTGCACGCGCTGAGAAATCTCACACTCAAGGGCACCGGCATTGAAGGAATTTACATGGACGTGATAGTTTTGTTAGGGATATCAGCGGTAATGATTGCCGGATGCCTGATGCTGTTCAAACGCCAACTGTAATCCTAAGGAGCGCTCGTGGGCCTATTTGATTCAACCGAAGAGCATCCGCCGGCCAAAGCGCTGCGTTACGTAATTACCGGTCTAGTTTTCGTTGCGCTCACTGTGGGCTTCATCGCATACGAACTTCGCTTTCACACAGAAGAAAAGACCATCCGGCATTTCATGGATGCGGCGGTTGCCGGGAAGCTGGATGAGGCTTATCGGATCTGGAAGGCCTCTGAAACATACTCCTTCAAGGATTTTCTGGAGGACTGGGGGCCGGACGGTTACTATGGCCCGATAAAAAGCTTTCGCTTGGTACACATGGAAAAGACGAAGCCCGATGCTTCCGGTGTGGTGGCCACGGTCGAACTGAGTCCCTACCAACCGTTTCCCCAGGACAACGATGCGGCCAAGCAGAGCAAAACGAAAGAAGTGAAAATCTGGGTGGAGTTCAAAGATCAATCGCTGGGATTTCCGCCCTAGTTATCACCGCGTAGCGAGAACTGCGCTGATTATCAGCGGACGCTTTTTACGCAGGTTCAATGCGCGCTTCGTCGATCAGCATTACTGGAATGTCGTCGCGAATGGGATAGACGCGGCGGCAAGCGGAACATCGGAGTCCGTTACCGTCGGCGGTCAATTTCACCGGCGTTTTATCCAGCGGGCAAACCAAAATATCCAGCAGTTCCTTGGACACAGCCATCTTTCCTCCACTTTTACCTAGGGCGCAATTTAGCAGAGCATAGCGATTCAGAGCAACAGCGGTGCTACGGAAACTTGCCTCTTCAAGCCCCGCTTTCTTCCGCGAGCCGCTCCACTTTCAACACCAGTCTCCCGTTCCACTCTGTTCCCGGAGCTAGCTCGACCGGCCACACGGCCATGATTTGCGAACCCTGGTAGATGCGCTCGAATCCTTCTTCCGATTCAGAGACGCTTTCAATGGGTGTCACCCAGAAATCCTGCGCGTTAGGAGCCGCTAGCGTCACGCCTATTCCCTGCCATTGATCTACCATGCGCAACTCCGAACCGGGCGTCGCCGCACCCCAACGCAGCGGATAATGTTGCCCATGAGTTTCAAAATACCGGTCGGGCGCGGAGGGAGCGAGAAAATTAATGACCACCTCGATCCCCGCGAACATGGAAGCCGCTCCCGGCGCCGTCCGTCGCAACACCACCGCACAAGTAATTTCAAAGCCTTGCGGAGTGACGTCGAACAAAAACGTTTTCTCGGCTGGCCAGTCATTGCTCTGTTCGGCGACGAAGGTGGCCTTGGTGGGTGAAACTTCCACCGCACGGTATCTCCCGGCGGCGACACCAGCGTCTTCTTCCAACCGCACCGCAGCGCAATCTTCATATTTCTTGCCCCGGCCGAACAACTTCAAACGAAATGCGTGCTGTGGCCAGCGGTCGTATTGGAGAAAACGCTCGAGACCCGCTTCTTTCGCGCGCGTTTGTTCGTGGATCGACTGGACGCCCTGGGCGCCCTTCGCTGTGAGATTTCTCAAGGCTGCGTGGTAGGACTCGGGTCGGCGGCCGAGTGAGTTGATCAATGCAGCATTCGATTGCCGGCAATCCAGCGCGGATATTGTGGCGCCATCGTCCGGCGACAGGACGGCTGCGTAACGTTCCGAGCAAAAATAAATCTCTTGGCGGCCATCGGCATCAAAGTCGATAGATTCGACCGTAGTGTAATGGCGTCGGCGATGCGCCATCGCGTCAGCAGTGGATTCTGCCTGAACCAGGGAGCGCCAGAGCGCTGTGCGCAGATGCGGAGAATAGAGGCCGCCAAACACACCATGCCAATATGCGTCGTTACACTGGCTGCGCAACACGAGAGTCCTGGCTTCTTCGCAAGCCGTGCGAAACGACTTGTCCCGGCGGCGGCTCTGCTCGAGCAGACGCACCTTGGCCGAAACGTGCTGCATTTTTTTGTGCAGCAAGTTCGACTCACAATACTTCGAAAAGAAATTTCTCCAAATTCCGCCCCGCAAGAAGGGCAATTCCGCAGGACGATTGGCAAATTCTGCGGTCAGAGCGTGGTAACGGTTCCGCGCCGGGGTTGGCAGCGACCACTCCATCATCTCGCTGTAGGAAGCGGTGGGTAGATCGGCGCGGCCCAATGAACCGTGCGAAGCGACAGCGTCCGCGGGCATGCTGGTTTCCAGCCAGCCGGAATTGCGTTCGAGATCGGTGAAGAAGTTCTCGAGCCAATGATCGCGATAGCAATGATCGTAGGTCCCGGGCCACACGCCGAATTTCTCCATGTCATCGCCCATCGCGGCGAAACTGCCTGGATGGTCGGCCGCGGCACGGCGCAGAAACTGGGACGTTTCCTCAGCTGCGCGGAAAGGAATCAAATATCGTAAAGCCCTCAGACCCGGAAGGACTTTGACCGAGCGGCATTGGTCCTCGGCGGTGAAATATCCGAGGAGCTGATCGAGCCCAAATCCTGCGCCGAGGAAGTGGTTGTCATCCACCAGCGTGTATTCAACACCCGCAGCGGCGAGCGATGAGGGCAATTGCGGCTCCCACACACGTTCTGCGAGCCATGCCCCTTTTGGGCGCCAGCCGAAATGCTTTTCGACATAATCGGAAAGCCTGGTGATCTGCTCGTGACAGTCTTCCGGCGGAATCACCACCAGGATAGGCTCGTAAAACCCCCCGCCTACGATTTCAATCTGTCTACGCTTCACCAGCCTGCGAAGCAGCTCGAAATATTCCGGGTGAGCCCGTTCCAGCCATTCGAGCAGAACGCCGGAATAGTGCAGCCCCATGCGGATCGAAGGATGACGCGCTACGGTTTCAACAAACGGTAAATAGGATCGCTGGTATGCGCGCTCCATCACCTCGTCGAAATTTCCGACTGGTTGATGTGCGTGGATTAGAAGGGAAAGCTGAAATTTCGCCACTACAGAAACCTCATTGGGATTTACAGAATAACCCGAAACCGGCGAACTTCACAGACGACGCGATACTAACGTTTATAGGAATTGCTAAGAGGCGTGCGACCTAACCTCCGTCTTCTACGCGGCACAACAGATTCCAGTGCGCGTCGCGGAAGCTCCAGCAAACATCGTAAGGCGCTCGCTGAGCCGCCTCAAAGCCACTTCTATGGATGCATCGGAAGTGTTGGAGGGTACGTACAAGACTGCCAGAAGATCATGAGCGCTTTCTGTGATCATACTTCGCGTGGAATCGCTGATCGCGCTGCCGAACGGACCCTGGGAATCAGAGAGTAGCGGACGGCCCTGGAGATGCCAAGTTTGCTTGCCGATCCCTTCGTAGGCTTCGCCCGCGACGCCGTGCCTAAATTCAACGGGAGGCTGAACTCGCGAACGATCGTAACAACCAAACGGCCAACCTGTTTCGATTGATCCCAGGTTTCCCACGTCGACGACATTTGAAACGCAATACAGCCCCTTACCTTGTATCACGCGGCGCAGTAACGCTTCCGAGGACGGCCGATATTTCGAGGGGTCCATACCCCACGCGCGGAACATCGCACGGACCTCCCGAACTGATTTTTCGTCGGCCAGCGATTCTACGGTGAGGTCACGGCGCTTGCGTTCGCAGACCTCGGCCAATAATTGCGCGAGCTCCAGGCCGGCGGGCGCGACGCGAACGCCGTCGGCCTCCACGGTGCCAAGTTTCACGCCGGGAAGCTGAATGGTGATTTCCATCAGTCTGCTAGCTCCCGAAATGCCTGCTATGATATTTCGCCAGTTAAGAAGTTTAAGCGAGAAAAGATTTTCGCGCGATGAATTCCACGGACCAACAGGAAAAGTTTCAGCGGGGCATCGCGCATTTTAACGCGCAGGAATTTTTCGAGGCACACGAAGTGTGGGAGGAAATCTGGCTTGTGGAAGCAGAGCCGGAGAAGACGTTCCTACAGGGCATCATTCAAATCGCCGCGGCGTTCCATCATTATTGCAAGGGAAACACCGATGGAACCGAATCGCTCCTGGCTGCCGGCATCGTCAAACTTTCACGGTTTCCCGGCAATCACCGCGGACTGGCTATCGAGGAGTTGCGCTACGCAGCAAAACATTGGGCTCGAGGTGTGGGCCATGGGGAAAGACCCGGGCGGTCAGAAATCCCGCAGCTAGGTTTGAGCGCTACTCGTTCGACATCTCCTGAGGATTAGGATCGAAGGATCGATTCATACGCTGGCCCCTTCGCTCGATTGACACGCGCAGGAGGCTATGAAACGCTGGCTTGACGCTGGTCGCGACGCTTACGCCCAAGCAGCATCGAATTAAGCGAGAGTTCAAGCAAGGAGAACCCAGATGACGGTTGATCGTGAGCGAATCATGGACGCCCTGAAGCAGTGCTACGATCCCGAGATCCCGATCAACATTGTCGACCTCGGACTCATCTACGATGCGCAATCCGACGACGAAGGAAACGTCGCGGTGAAAATGACCCTGACGACGCAGGGATGCCCCTCGGCTATGGCGATCCCTGAACAAGTGCGGGCACGGATTGCGACCATTGCGGAAGTCCGAGACGTAAAGGTCGAGATCGTGTGGGAACCGGCCTGGGACCCCAGCCGGATCAGTCCCGAAGGCCGCAAAGTGCTTGGGCTCGAGGCTTAGCCCCGCACGCCAACAAAAACGGCGGACCGAATCATCCGCCGTGATTAATCTTCGGTCAGTCGCGATTGCTTTTGCAGAAAAACCTTTTTTAAGCCTTCTTGTTCTTGTACCAATCGGCGTTAATCGGTGTGAAGCTATTCCACTTCTCTGGTAAATCTTCCAGGGCGAAAATCGCGGTTACTGGACAAACTGGGACGCAAGCGCCGCAGTCGATGCATTCATCCGGGCTGATATAAAGCATTTTTTCGGCTTCGAACTCCGCCTCGTCTTTTCTCGGATGGATGCAGTCCACCGGGCAGACGTCAACACAGGCGGTGTCTTTCGTGCCGATGCAGGGTTCAGCGATTACGTAGGCCATATCCGGTTCTCCTCAAACAGTATTGCTAACCAACCTTATGCATTTTTTATATCACCAAATAATAGCAGGTACAAGCGCAGGCCGTGGTCCTTATCTTGTGGCCCGCGAATGTTGTCGGCAAGAGGTAGAAACCGCTAGAATGGCGGTCTGAGGACGGTGGCATTTGAAACCAACATCGCGGTTTCCATTCCTTATCTTCGCTTTAGTTTTGCTATTTTTATTTGCGGCCGTTGACTCGGCGCGAACGCAGAATTCCGCGGAGAAAGCAGCGAAGCCGCCGGATCCGGCCGTCATCGACCTGGCGGGTTATCAGCAAATCCTGGCGAAATACCACGGCAAGCCACTGGTGGTGAATTTCTGGGCCACCTGGTGCGAGCCTTGTCGCGAAGAATATCCACTCATCGTCGAACTCGCGTCCGAATTCAAGACCCAGGGCATCAGCGTGGTCGGCATTAACATGGATGATGATTCCGACATGAATCTCGTTCGCCGCTTTATCGCGCGCACGCAGCCGCGTTTTCCGAATTACCGGCAGAAACCGGGAATCGACCTTGACGCGTTCTATCACGGAGTGAACCCGGCTTGGACCGGCACCATGCCGCAGACGATTTTTTATGCGCGCGACGGGCACATCAATCTCTTCTTCTTAGGCACGCGACCCCGTCCGGTTTTTGAGCAGGCCTTCCACGATCTTCTGACAAAATCCGCTGCGCAGAACGAGGGGATCGTCCTACCCAAGCTAGCCGGACGAAGTTAGTTTATACAACGAGGGAATCATTCATGCTTCAGACGCGCGGAAACAAACTGACCTGGCTCGGTCACTCAACCTTTCGTATCACTACTCCATCGGGAAGCGTGATTGTAA
>Ga0307477_10001731_pt1 | contig 17715 bp, 18 predicted proteins | sample atmos_gasesECM2C_FD_203316 | JGI IMG/M metagenome (GOLD analysis project Ga0307477, IMG submission 203316) | Hardwood forest soil microbial communities from Morgan-Monroe State Forest, Indiana, United States - atmos_gasesECM2C_515 | ecosystem: Environmental > Terrestrial > Soil > Temperate...
CGTCAAGGACAAGGTCATGTCCCAGGTCGACATGGTGTGCGGTCCCTACCGCATCGTTTCGCTTATCAGCCGTGAGGCGGCCGACGAGCTCGCGTTGGCCCCGGGCGTCGTCGCGGTGGCGTCGATCAAGGCGACCAACGTCACCGTGGAGTTGCCCGGACCGTGACGCCGTGATCGCGGTGACCCCCCACACGAGGCGCGGCTGCTCGCGCCTCGCAACCGTCGTATTCGTGCTCATGCTCGGTTGGATGGTCGCCGCATGTGGGGGCTCGGCCGCCGGGTCGTCCTCCGCGTCGTCCGCGAACGATTCGGCGCCCGGCCCGGTCCAGGTGCTGTACGCGGGCTCGCTTGTCAGGCTGATGGAACGCAGGGTCGGTCCGGCTTTCAACAAGGCCACCGGCATCACGTTCTCGGGCTACGGGGGAGGCTCGACGCAGCTCGCAAACGAAATCAAAGGACGGGTTCGCACCGGGGACGTCTTCATCAGCGCGAGCCCTCAGGTCGACGACATGCTCAAAGGACCGGCGAACGGGGCGTGGGTGTCGTGGGTCGCGGATTTCGCGACCGCCCCGCTCGTGGTCGGCTTCGAGCCGAGCAGCCGGTTCGCCGCAGCCCTCAATACCGCGTCGTGGGAGCGCGTGGTCACCCGGTCCGGATTCCTGGTGGGGCGCACCGACCCGGTCCTCGACCCCAAGGGCCGGCTCACGGTGGAGGCGATTCAGCAGGCCGCGCAGGGGACCCATGACCCCGCGCTCCTCGCCCTCGAGGAGCGCCACGACACCGTGTTTCCCGAGGAGACGCTCCTTGGTCGGCTCGAGGCGGGCCAGCTCGACGCGGGGTTCTTCTACGCCAACGAGGCGAAGGAGGCCGGACTCGCCACCGCGGCGCTCACCCCGGTGTCACTCTCGGCCACCTACACCCTGACCGTGCTTGAGCACGCGCCCCACCGTGCCGCCGCTGTCTCGTTCGTGTCATACCTGCTTGGTCCCTTGGGCCGCCGTCTCCTCGCCGCTGACGGTCTCCATATCGCCACACCTCCCCACGTGACCGGAACCGGTGTGCCGATGACACTCGACTCGGTGCTCGGCCGGTGACCCGATCCGGACTCCGACGGCTCGTCTTGGCTGGGCCGCTTCCGTGGCTCGGAGGGTTGCTCGTCCTGTATCTGCTGCTCCCTCTCGTCGCGCTCGCGGCGCACGTCGGGGGGTGGCGGGCCGGGCTCCGGGCTCCCGGGTTGGGCTCGGCACTGTGGGTGTCGTTGCTGACCGCGACGATCAGCGCTGCAGCGTGTGGGCTGCTCGGCGTCCCCCTCGCCTATGTGATCGCCCGCTCGCACCGCCGGCTGATGGGCGTGGTCGGCGCGGTCGTCTTGTTGCCCCTTGCGCTGCCTCCACTCATGAGCGGCGTCCTGCTCGTCTCTGTCGTGGGGCCCACCACCTTCCTCGGGCGGGCCTTCGGGGGGCACCTGACCGACAGCGTGGTCGGGATCGTCCTCGCCCAGGTGTTCGTGGCCGCCCCGTTCGTCGTGGTCGCGGCGCGCGGCGCGTTCACGTCGATCGAGCCCGGCGTCCTCGACACGGCCGCGACGCTGGGTTGGGGCGAGTGGCAGCGTTTCTGGCGGGTGAGCCTCCGCCTTGCCGCCCCGGGCATCGCCGCGGGGCTCACCCTGGCGTGGTTGCGGGCGTTCGGCGAGTTCGGCGCCACCGTCATTCTCGCCTATCACCCTTACTCGCTTCCCGTGTTCACGTACGTGCAATTCGGCGCGAGTGGAATCTCGGAAGCCATGGCGCCGAGCGTGCTGGCGTTGGCGGCGGCCGTTCTGGTGCTCGGACTGATGCAGCTTCGTCCTATGCGCGTTGTTCGCCGGGGCGTGCAGCTGCGTCCGGGCGGTTCCGTGCAGCCACTCCCCGCAGTTGGTCCTATGCCCGCGGTGCGTCCGTTTCTGGGAGTGTCCTCTGCCGGTTCGGTCCACGTTTCGTCCGCGGCGGGGCCTGGATCGGAGGCTGTCGCGCCCGGGACCGCTCCCATCGCGCTCGACATCGACCACCGCCTGGGGTCGTTCCGTCTGAAGCTCGCGTACGCGTCGCTTACCCCTCACCTGGCGATCCTCGGACCGTCGGGGGCGGGGAAGAGCGTGACGCTGCGCGCGCTCGCCGGGCTGTACGGACCGGCGGCGGCAAGGGTCAGCCTCGGTGAGCGCGACCTCACCCACGTACCCACCGAGCGGCGCCACCTGGGCTATTTGTCCCAGGCGCCGAGCCTCCTGCCGTTCCAGAACGTGTGGGAGCAGGTGTCGTCAGGGAAGGACGCCGACCCATCGGCTGCGTCGCGGTGGCTTGCGCGGCTCGGCATATCGGAACTCGAGCACCGCCTGCCGGACGAGTTGTCCGGTGGGCAGCAGCGCCGAGTTGCCCTGGCGCGAGCGTTGAGCCGTTCCCCGCAGCTGTTGCTGTTGGACGAACCGCTGTCCGGGTTAGACGCACCGGTCCGCGACGCGCTGCGCCACGAGCTGCGCGCGGTGCTTCGTGACACCGGGCTGGCCAGCGTCATCGTCACCCACGACCCCGACGAGGCCGCCATGCTCGCAGAGGAGATCGTCCTCATGGACGACGGCCATGTCCTTCAGGCCGGCCCGCGCGGGGAGGTCTTCTCGCGGCCCGCCGCACCGCTCGTGGCCGCGCTCCTCGGGATCGGGAACATGTGCGTCGGGACGATGCGGTCCCGGGCCCGGATCGACACCGCCGGGACGATCCTCGAGGTGGAAGACGCGGGAATCGAGCCCGGGATGACCGTCTACTGGTGCGTCCGCTCCGAAAAAGTGACCGTCGACAGCGGTGCGGATCTCACCGGTTCAGGCGTGCACCCGGGCACGGTGGTCGACGTCATCGACCTCGGCCGTGATCTTGAGGTGGCGGTCTCGATCGGCGACGGCCTCGAGCTCTGGTCGCGCCGGAGTGGTGGCGACGGCCGGCAACAAGAACACGACCTGAAACCCGGCACGTCATGTGTGGTAGGCATCCCCGCCGGTGCGGTGATGGTCTGGCCTGCCGCGAGTGCGGATCGGAAACCTGTCCTACGCTGACACCGTGTCGCCGGACGCGTCGTCGGAGCTCACGTCCGACCACGACGCGCTGGGACTGACGCATATCGACGGTGGCGGAACGGCTCGCATGGTCGACGTGAGCGGCAAGCCGTGGACGCGGCGACGGGCGTTGGCCGGATGTCGTGTGGTGATCGGTCCGCCGATCGTCAGGGACCCAGACGGCGACGCCGGTGACGACGGCGATGCCGTGCGAGACCCGCGGGCCGCGTCGGCGTTGCTTCGAGAGGTGTTCGCCGTCGCGAGGATCGCCGGTGTTCAGGCGGCCAAGGACACGGCGAGCCTTGTCCCCCTCTGCCACCTGCTTCCCGGATTGGTGGTGGACGTGCGGATCACGCTCGGGTCGAACGGGATCGCAGTCGAAGGCGAGGCGGTGACGACAGGCCCGACAGGGGTCGAAATGGAGGCGCTCACGGCGTGCGCGTTTGCCGCCCTGAACGTTGTCTCAGGACTCCGGAGAACCCATCCGGAGACGTCGATCGAAGACCTGGCGCTGTGGGAGAAAAGCGGCGGGCGGTCCGGTTCGTGGGAACGGGTCGTCGGGTCTCGATAGTCGTCCTCCTTGCCCCCGTGACGGAGTTTCCCGTTTCCCGTTTTCGGGCGGTACCGACGTGTCAGGCGTAGACCGGCGCTGACGGGATCGGACGTTCGGCGGCAACCGCCTCCACGGCGGCGGGCGCGTCGGCGGCGCGGTACTCCTCTCCGTAGACCGCTCCCTTGCGCCGGGCATCTCCATGCCAAGCTCCGGAGATGGTCAGGGCCCGACCCACGTCCAGGCAGGCATTCCACGATTGACGAATGCGCCTTTCTTCCGACAGAGGCCTTCGAATGTGCGTCTCGGATTCACAGGCCACTGCGCAGGGGCACCGGATCTCGTCCAGCCACGATCCTGTGCCGCAACGTCCCGACATGGTCGATCGACAGCCGCACCTCGTCCCCAGGCGCAAGCCACGGCACGTCGTGTCCGAGCCTCCGGTGCTCCAGCACGCAACCGGTCCCGACAGTGCCCGAGCCGATCACGTCACCCGGTACGACCGTCGTCCCGCGGCTGGCGTAGGCGAGCATCTCGCCGAAGCTCCAGTAGATGTCTGCGAGCGACCCGCCGCCGGTGCGCGTGCCGTTTACCTCCACCGCCATGTCGAGCGCGAACGCCTGCCCGGACCCGTACGGAGCGAGCTCGTCCGGGGTGACCAGCACCGGCCCCAGCGAGGTGGCGGAGTCCTTGCCCTTGGCCGGGCCCAGTCCGAGCCGCATCTCGCGCCGTTGATGGTCGCGCGCCGAGAAGTCGCACATCACGGTGTAGCCCGCGATGTGCCGATCCGCCTCGTCAGGCCGGAGGTCCGACCCCGCCATGCCCACCACCGCGGCGAACTCGAGCTCGTAGTCCCATTCGACCGACCCGGGCGCGATCGCCACGTCATCGTGGGGGCCGATCACCCCCTGCGGGTTCGAGAAATAGAAGATCGGCAGCTCGTACCAGTCCCGGTCCACGTCGCCGCGGGCATTTCGCAGGTGGCTCTCGAACGCGAGAAAGTCGCGGATCGACGGCGGGACCGGAATGGGCGCCCGCAGCGCCACGTCGTCCCAGGCGAGCTCCTCGGCAGGGTCGCGCCGGGCACGTTCGCATGCGTCCCCGAGCCGTTCGCCGTCGTCGCCCAGGAGATCGAGCAGGCGGACGTCGGCGCCGATCCCATACACGCGCCCGTCTAGGACGAGCCCGGCTCGCTCCTCCCCATGGCGCGCGTAAGTGCAGAACCTCATCAGGGGGTCGCCGCCGAGGCCCCGAACGGCCGGCCCTCCTCGTCGAGTACGAAGATGGTCTGGGTGGTCTTCACCGCGGCGATCCGATGCAACCGATGGAGCACGACGTCGCGCAGCTCGGCCACGTCGTGCACCCGGACGAGCATCACAAAGTCGAACCCTCCGCTCGTCACGGCGAGGTACTCGAAGCCGGGAACGCCCACCAGCTTCTCGCGCACCTCGGCCCACGCTCCCTGATCGACGTTGACAAGGATCATGGCGGTGATCGCGCACCCAAGAGCGGCCGGGTCGACCTGCGCGCTAAACCCCGTGATGACCCCGTCGGCCTGGAGACGCTCGAGGCGCGCGTACGCGGTCGCCCGTGACACCTGCGCGACGCGGGCGAGCTCGTTCACCGACATGCGGCCGTCCCCCACCAGGGCGCTGACAATGCGGCGATCCGTGTCGTCGGCACCCATGGTGCGGCCAGGCCGGTCGGGAGATCCCGCGGACCGCGGGCTTCTTCCGCCGAAGCCTGCGCGTTCGGCCATGCATGGGTCCTTTCTGTCGTCGTGTCGCTTCGGCCCTCGGTGCCGCCGACTCCGGTCCGCGGGCATTCGGTTCAGTCTCCGTACCCACCGTTTGTTCAGACGAACTGTATCCGCGTCCGCTTCCGTGTAGAGAAACGTCCGGAGAAGTCGTCCTAGACTGCACATCCTGTGCCGCGGCGAGCACAATCAAGACATGGTGCCGGTGCGCTCCGCTCAGATCCTCGACCTCCCGACCGATCACCCGGGGGTGGGCGATCTGGCGTACCGGGCCCGCCGGGCCGCGATCGCGGAAGTCGGTCATGCATATCGACCGGGTATGCCGATTCCCGGCGTCGAGTACACGCCCGATGAGGACGCGGTGTGGCGGGTCGTGTCGCGCGAGCTCGCGGCCAAGCACAGGCGGTATGCGTGTCGCGCCTACCTCGAAGCGGCCGAGGCCCTCGTCCTGCCAATCGACCGCGTGCCGCAGCTGTGCGAGGTGGACGAGCGCTTGCGAGCGCTCAGCAGCTTTGGCGTCGCGCCTGTGCCCGGACTTGTGCCGACACGTCGGTTCTACGGGTCACTGGCTGAGCGCACCTTCTTGTCGACCCAGTACATCCGTCACCACTCGATACCCTTCTACACGCCCGAGCCCGACATCGTGCACGAGATCATCGGTCACGCCAACATGTTGGCGGGGGCGCAGTTCGCCGATCTGTACCAGGCCGCCGGTCGGGCGTCGTTGGGGGCTCAGACCGACGAGGCACACGAGTTCTTCAGCCGAGTGTTCTGGTTCACGCTCGAGTTCGGGGTCGTGCGCCAGGACGGCGAGCTCAAGACATACGGGGCGGGGTTGCTGTCGTCGTACGGAGAGATCGAGGCGTTTCCGTCAGCCGAGATCCGGCCGTGGTCATTGCGCCAGATGGGCACCCTCGAGTACGACATCACCCACTACCAACCGATCCTGTTCGAAGCGGCGTCGTTCGACCGCATGGTGGACGACCTGCTCGAGTTCTTCGACGGATATGACGACGACGTCTATGCACGGTTGATGCGGGCCTGATGACGCTCCGGCCTCAGGTCGACGGCGTCCTCGTCCAGCTGGACAGGTAGGAGGGATCCGCAACCTGGCGGGCGATGGGGGACACACCGAGCGGCGCGAAGGTGTCGACCATCACGGCCGTCTCCTCGGTCCGGTCGTGGCCGAGCGCTTCCTCAACGGCTCCCGGCTGAGGACCGTGCACGAAACCCGATGGGTGCAAGGTGAGCGAGCCCGCCTCGATCCCCGCACCTCGTCGGCTCGTGAATTCGCCCGCCACGTAGAAGAGCACCTCGTCGCTGTCGGTGTTGGCGTGATGGTATGGAATGGGAACTGCGGCCGGATCGAAGTCGAGTGGTCGGGGAACGAAACTGCAGACCACAAAGCCGGAACCGGCGAACGTCTGGTGGACGGGCGGCGGTTGGTGCACGCGGCCCACGATGGACTCGAAGTCGCGGATCGAGAACGCGAACGGATAGAGGCCACCGTCCCATCCGACGACGTCGAACGGGTGATGGACGTAGGTATGTCTGGCCCAGCCCGACCGGTGCCTGATCAGGACGTCGACCTCGGACCCCTCCTCGACAAGCGGGCCGTCGGGTGTCCGGAGATCTCGTTCGGAGTACGGAGCGCCCTCGAGCATCTGCCCGGTCGGGCCGAGGTATCGCGGCGGTATCCCCACGTGACCGTTCGCCTCCAGGACGAGGGCCTCGAATCGCTCGGTCGGGTCGACGACCCACCGCTGGGTGGTCGACGCAGGCACCACCACGTAGTCACCGGGACCGACCGGAAGGCGGCCGAACACCGACTCGTGCACGGCGTGTCCGGCGTTGACGAAGACGACCTCGTCGCCTGACGCGTTGCGGTACAGCGGTCCCGAACCGATCGTACAGACGAAGCACAGCGTCACATCCGAGTTGCCGAGGAGCACGTGCCGTCCGGCGACAGGGTCTGAGCCTTCGGGGAGGTCGCCCAGACGGAGATGAAACGGGGCCAGCTCACCGTTGGGGGAGGGGACGGCGCGTCCGCAGTCGACGGTCGTCGTCGCCATGACAGCGCTCGGCGAATGGCGGTGGTACAGGAGGGACGAGGCACCCGCGAAGCCGAGCTGGCCCATGAGCTCCTCGGCGCGGCGGCCGTCCTGGCCACGGTGCAGGGTGTGTCGCTTGGCGGGGACGTCCCCGATGCACCGGTAGTGCGGCACCATCGCTCCTTCCTGTGGCGCGTCCATCGGTCCTCGTACGGCCGCGCTGTCGACGAGCTACAGATTGCCGCGCCGCCCCTGGTCCCGCTCGATCGCCTCGAACAGCGCCTTGAAGTTGCCTTCCCCGAACCCGGTCGCCCCCACGCGTTGGATCACCTCGACGAACAAGGTGGGACGGTCGCCCAGAGTCTCGGTGAAGACCTGGAGCAGGTGCCCTCCCGCGTCGACGTCGACGAGCACGCCCAGGCGCTGGAGGTCCCGCCACGGGACGTCGATGTCGCCGCACCTCAGGCGCGCATCCTCGTAATACGTCTCAGGCGGCGTGAGGAACCGGATGCCCCGGGTGCGCATCTCGTCGACCGCCCCGATGATGTCGGACGTGCGGAGCGCGATGTGCTGGACACCGGGTTCGGTATAGGCGTCGAGGTATTCCTGGATCTGACTGCGCCGGCTGCCCTCGGCAGGTTCGTTTAGGGGAACCACGACGCCGTCGCCGTTCCACATGACCGTCGAGCGGAGAGCGGAGAACTCGGTCGAGATCTGGTCGGCGTCGAAGTGGCGCATCTCCGTGAACCCGAGCACCCGGCGGTACCACTCCACCCATTCGTCCAGCCGACCTTTTTCCACGTTTCCCACCACATGGTCGACGCGATCCAGTCCGACAGGGCGGCCGATCGACAGGGTCGGCACCTGTTCGGCAGAGAACCCCGGTCCGAAAGGACCGTCATACGCCGAACGATCCACGAACGCGAGCTCGGTGCTCCCGAACGCACCGATGACGGCACGGCGAACCGACCCACTCGCGTCGGCGTGGTCGCCGGGCTCGGCAACGGCGGACGCGCCGCGCTCGGTCGCGGTGGCAAAGCACCCGTCTACATCGGTCGTTGCCCACGCGATAGTCCGAACACCGTCTCCGTGTCGGCGCACGTGGTCGGCAACCTCCGATCGTCCTGCGAGACCGGCGGTTACCACCAGCCGGATGTCGTTCTGCTCGAGCACGTAGCTGGCGCGGTCGCGGACGCCCGTCTCCGGTCCCGCGTACGCGGTGCAACTGAAGCCGAACCCGGCCATGAGGAAATGAGCGGCGGCACGAGCGTTGCCGACCCACCATTCGAGATGGTCCCACCCGGACAAGAGACCGGCTGGGGTCCCAAGCGGTCGAGACTCGACCCGGTTTGTCAGGGTGGTCACGTCGTCCAGTGGACCTCAACGGCCCGATAGCGTCAACACAGGCGCTTCAGGCAGCGCACTTTGTTTACTAGACTGATAGGACATGCGACAATCTGCTCATACTGAGGTCAGGCTGGACGAGTTGGACAGGCGCTTGCTCTCGGCCCTGGCCACCACGCCCCGGATCGGGGTCCTCGAGCTGTCGCGTCGCCTTGGGGTGGCACGGAACACTGCCCAGGCCAGGCTGGACAAGCTGGTCAACTCCGGCGTGATCGCGGGCTTCGGCCCCGATGTCGACCTGACCCGGGTCGGGTACCGGGTGGCGGCATACGTGACGTTGCAGATCGCGCAGGGACGCGGCCGCGACGTCACCGAACACCTGGCGTCGATCCCCCAGGTCGTCGAAGTCCACCGGACGACGGGCGGAGGGGACCTTCTGTGCCGCGTCGCCGCCGCCGACAACGCGCACCTCGCCGAGGTCCTCGATCGGATCCTCGAGGTGCGAGGGATCGACCGGACGACGACCGCGCTCGTCCTCGACAGCCCCGTCAAAGCGCGTGTCCTGCCCGCCATCGAAGACCTCGGCCATGAAGGTCGCGTTGCGGCGAGTGGCAAATCGAGGGCCTAACGGGCGAGCCAGACACCACGTCTTCGAACGCGCCTCGGCGGGCGAACGGGTCCGGCCATGAGCCGCGTTACCGGTCTCGAGAAGACAATGCCGACGGGTCGCGGCTGTTCGCAAGCAAAAGGCACAATTACCCTCGATTGAGGGCACGGCCAATGAGGGCGATCGATTGGCGTTGCCAGAATCGCCCTCAGGGCAGCGGGCCTCCGCTGCGCCCTCGACCATGGGCGGCGGTTGAGGGTCCCCCTCAACCCTCCGACGACGGGGGCCGGTGTCGCGGAGTGAGGGCGTTCTATGCTTCGGCCATGCAGGACTCCGTAACGGTTCACATGGCCGCGTCACCGGAAAAGATCTGGGACCTCGTGAGCGACGTCACCAAGATCGGTCGCTACAGCCCCGAGACGTTCGAGGCCGAATGGCTGGATGGCGCCACGGGCCCGGCCCGCGGGGCCCGGTTCCGCGGTCACGTGAAGCGCAACGGCCGGGGGCCGGTCTACTGGACGACCTGCACAGTCATGGTAAGTGAACCAAATCGGGAGTTCGCCTTCGGGGTGGGCTCGAAGGACAAGCCCTTGAATGTGTGGCGCTATCGCCTCGAACCCTCCGATGGCGGCACCGACGTCACCGAGTCCTTCCAGCTGGCCGACACACCCTGGCTTCGCCTCTATTGGTTGTTGTTCGGGTGGGCCCGGGGACGGACCAACCGCAACGGGATGCAAGCCACGCTGGAAAGCATCAAGTCCGAGGTGGAATAGCCGCCCATCGGTTCACGGGATGGTTTGGCGTTCGAGCATGCTCTTCAGCTTGGCGAGGTCCTTTCGGTTCGCGCGGCGCATGGCCATCGCCATGAACGGTGCGAGGAGCGTGGAGAATCCCGAGGGCTGGCCGCGGTTTCGAAGGGTCATCCGGGTGGCTCCCGACGCCAGGTCCTCCCATGTGTACGTGGTCTCCATCGGAAACGGCCCTTGAGCCGTGCTCATGACGAAGCGTTCACCCGGGACGAGTTCGCGCACCTCGTACACGTAGGCGAGCCGGCGGCCCAGGAACTGCGCGACGAATTCGATCCGAGAGCCGACTGCGGCCGGCCTGGGCGTCTTCCATTCGACCGACTTGATGTTCTCGTACCACGCAGTGGCGTGGTCGGGATCCGATGCAAACGCCGCTACGTCTCGCCGCGGCCGCTCGATCTCGATCTGAGTCGTGACGTCCACCACGGCGCCATGGTACGTCCCGAGTCAGGTGACCAACGCCTTCGCCCCGGACGACCCGCTGCGCCTTACGTCGGGGCGGTCAGGTTCCCGGGGCTGCGCACGACTTTGCCCACGCACACGCGGTGAATCCATCTGTGTCACGATCCGGTCCCGACGGCACCGAGTAGACGGTCCCACTCGAGTTCGCCAGTTGGATCTGCTCCGAGGACTTCAGACGGGGCGACGCACGGTTGACCGTCCCGGGGTCGAAGACAGCAGGCGATAGGTTCGGCAAGGTCGCGAATCCGCCGTTCGTCCCGAGGATGAGAGGCGTTTCTGCGATCCACTCGGCGGTTGTGTACGTCGATGGATAGCCGACCGTCTGCGTGAAAGTCTCATGTCGGGAGGTGTCGGCGAGGGTGATCGACCACACTTCGGATCCGCTCACCACCTCGTGGATGTCGGCGTGGATGTGATCTCCGGGCCCGACCGTCATGGTGATCCCGATGCTGGGAGCAGGGATCAACTCCCACCAGGCCGAGTACTGCGGCTTGCCGCCCACCATGTCCTGCTCGGTTCCCGTCTGGATGAGCGTGTTGTCGCCAACCGCGCACCCCGCATCGACGCAACCCCCGCCGATGCCGATCCACGTCGATGAGAACTCGTCAGGCGTGGAGCCGTTCGGCAACCGGTGCTCACTCACCTTCGGAACGGTCCAGTTCCCCGTGATGGCATGGAAGGTGGTGCCGCCCTTTTCCAGGGTGCCCTGGTTGTAGCCGAACCAGTTCGTCGATTTGTTGGCGCCGATCACCGCGATCGTGGCGCTGTGGTGCGCCCGGGCAACTGGGTGCGCCGCTACGGCCGACCGCGAACCGGCGGATCCAGTCGCTAGGGCGAGGCCGGTCAGCAGCAAGGTCGCGGCCAGCATCATCAGAGCCCGGCGCATGAGGTACCTCCCGAAAGGTCCATGTCCGCCAGAACAACGAGGGCTCCTCGCCGATCTTGCGATGACCGCGGCCACCAGGACCCACGGAAAAGCGCTCCTGCCCGAGGGTGTCGATCCAGCTCAGCGATCCGCTGAGCTGGGCGAATGGCCGGCGCACTAAGAACAACGGGATGTCGAGGCGGGGATGGTTGCTCTTCGGTGCACTCGGGATCATCTGGGGTCTGCCCTATCTCTTTATCCGGATCGCGGTCCGTGAGGTGCATCCCGCCCTGCTCGTGCTCATCCGCACCGGCGGCAGTGCGTTGGTGCTGGTGCCGCTCGCCCAATGGCGCGGCGAGTTGCAGCCCGTGATGCGGCATTGGAAGCCGCTCGTCGTCTACACCCTGGTCGAGATCGGCGTGCCGTGGTTTCTGCTCTTCAGTGCCGAACGGCACCTGTCGAGCTCCCTGGCGGGCCTCCTCATCGCCATGGTGCCCCTGATCGCAGCCCTGGTCGCGTGGATCACCGGTTCAGACCGGATCGACAGACGGAGGCTGGCGGGCCTGGTCGTCGGTCTCGCCGGCGTCGGAATACTTGTCGGCTTCGACGTGGGCCGCTCCGATGCGCTGGCAGCCATTTCGCTCGCCGTTGTGGCGACCGGCTACGCCCTGGGTCCGTGGATCCTCTCGCGCCATCTGAGCGAGTTGCCCGGTCTCGGGGTCATGGCAGCGTCTGTGGCCGTGTGCGCCCTGTGCTACCTGCCGTTCGGACTGATCGCGCTGCCGACTCGCACGCTGGCCGTCTCTGTCACGGGATCCGTCGTCGCCCTGACGATGGTGTGCACTGCGGTGGCGTTCCCGGTCTTCTTCGCCCTGGTGGGCGAGGTGGGCGCGATGCGCACCACGGTGATCACCTACGTGAACCCAGCCGTCGCGGTGTTGCTGGGCGTCGCTGTCCTGGACGAGCACTTCGGTTTGACGACCGGGATCGGGTTCGCCTTCATTCTCGCCGGATGCTTCCTGGCCACACGGCCGGTGACCGCCGGAGCAGACATCTTTCCCGTCCCCCCGGTCGCCGAGCCGTGAGGTTCGGACCGTCTCCCCGCTCAGGCGGGTGCTGTCCCTCGGATCACGATGCCCTCGCCGGATCGGAACCGCCGGTGTTCCGACTCGCTCATGATCTCGTGGCCTTGCAGCAGCTCAGTCACGCCGGCGATCCAGGCATCGGCGGAGCACGCCCGTTCAATCGCCCATCGGTGGGTGACGAAGACGATCGAGCCGACGGGGCGAAGGACGCGGACGACCTCATCGATCGCGTCATCGAGCGGGTGCCACAGCTGGACGCTGTTGACGGCGACGACACCGTCGAACGACGAATCGGGCCACGGGATGGACTCGGCACGCGCCCGGCGGAGCACCACGCTTCCGGCCGCGACGGCAGCGCGATTTCGCCGGGTGGCGTGACGTACCATGGCCTCAGACGGGTCGACACCGGCAACGAGGCCATGCCGCGTGCGGCGGGCGAGCTCCTTCACGCCGACACCGGGGCCGAAGCCCACCGCCAACAGGTGGGCGTGTTCGGCGGGCCCTACCAAGTTGACCGCCGTGAGCTCCATGTCGCGGTTCATCGTGACCATCACGTGCGCGGTGGCCCGTCCGAGGGGGCCGTCGAAGCCGTTCACCGCTTTCACGACGAGGACGGAATCACTTGAAGTAAGCTTTAAGTCAATGCCCGAGATGCTCGACATCGGCGACGTCGCCCGGAGATCGGGGATGGCGCCCTCGACGCTTCGGCACTACGAGCACGAGGGGCTGATCGAGAGCCTCGACCGGAAGGGCCTCCGCCGTCAGTATCCCGTCGACGTGCTGCAGACACTGGCGGTCGTGGCCATCTGCCAGGAGGCCGGATTCAGCCTCGCCGAGATCGGAGCATTGCTCTCCACGCGTGGCGGGCGGGGGTGGAAGGCACTGGCCGAGGCAAAACGCGACGAACTGCGAACGCGGGCCTGGCATCTTGCCGCGGTGGCCGACCAACTCGACCACGCTCTCGCCTGCCCGAGCCCAAACGTGTTCGACTGCGAGCATTTCCAGGCCGTGTTGGCGGCAGCTCTGCCCGTCGGCGGCCGTGACCGCGCCCGATCGGTCGAAAGCCCCACGCCCCGACGGCCAGGATCGGGCTGACCACGGCGCTGGACGCGTCGTCGGCGGCGAGACGGCCCCGATCCGAGGCAGTACGGTCTCGGCCGTGACGTCGCCGTGGTTGGGTGATGCCGTCGGCCTGGTGGACGCGTTCCGAGCCGGTAGTGTCTCGCCCCTCGAGGCCCTCGACGCCTGTATCGACGCCATCGAGCGCTCCCCGCTGAACGCGTTCAGCCACACTGATTTCGATCGCGCTCGGGAGACGGCCAGAGGGGCCGACGTCTCGCTTCCCTTCGGTGGCGTCCCCTGGGGCGTGAAGGAGCTCGAGCACGTCGAGCAGTGGCCGTACACCGATGCCTCGGTCATCTTCAAGGACCGCGTCTCCACCTTCGACCAGACCTCGGTGGCCCGGTTGCGACGAGCGGGAGCGGTCCTGGCGGCGCAGACCACGGCCAGCGAGTTCGGGGGCATCAATTGCACCTCGACCGAGCTCCACGGCACGACGCGCAACCCGTGGGACCTGACGCGCACGCCGGGTGGGTCGTCGGGGGGCTCGGCCGCCGCGGTGGCAGGCGGCCTGCTTCCCATCGCCACCGGGAGCGACGGCGGCGGGTCGGTCCGGATCCCGGCCGGTTTCAGCGGGTTGTTCGGGCTCAAAGCGACCTACGGACGGATCCCCAAAGGTCCGGGTGCCGGGATCGAACCCCTCACCACCTCGCTCGGCTGCCTGAGCCGTTCGGTCAGGGATACCGCGCGCTTCTTCGATGCCTGCAACGGCTTCGACCAGCGTGACCCCCTCAGCCTTCCCAGAGTCGATGGATGGGAGGCGGGCCTCGGATCGCGTGACCTGGCGGGAATGACCGTCGCCATCTGCCCCGAACTCGGGATCGCCCGGGTGCGGACGGAAGTGGGCGACGTGGTCGCGGCGGCCGCCGAGCAGCTCGCTAAAGCAGCCGGCCTGAAGGTCGTCGACGTCACCCCGACCCTTCCACCGCTCAAGGGGCAGTGGGCCATGGCGAGCACGGTCGGCTTCGTCGCTGATCTCGCCGACGCCTACCCCGACCGCATCGACGAGTTGTCGGCGGAGATGCGCCTCGGGCTCGAGGCCGCGATGCAGCGGTTCACTCTCGAGCGCGCCGCTTCGATCGAGGCATACCGGAGGCAAATGAACGAGGCCATGGCCGATCTCTTCGACGCGGCCGACTTCGTGATGGCCTCGACCAACCCGGACGTCGCCTTCGCGGCGGAGGGGCCGCCGCCCTCGACCATCCCCGGAGCGGATCTCATCCACGAGGTCGGCTTCGCCCGGGCGATCATGAACAACGCGGCGCTCACGGCGCCTTCGAACTTGAACGGCAGTCCGGCGGTGAGCATCCCCGCCGGTCTGGTCGACGACGTGCCAGTGGGACTCCAGGTACTGGCTGGCCATCACCGAGAGCCATGGCTCCTCGAGCTGGCGCTCGTGGCCGAGCGCGAGCTGACGTGGCCCTTGGTCGCACCCGGCTCGCCGCGGCGCGCTGGAGCCGGTCTTTAACGCATCCGACCGGTCACCACCAGCGGAGGTCGACGGGCCACCGCTCGAGGACGTCGTCGCCGTCCACCACGTAGAGGGCGGGGTGGTACGCGACGGTCGGATCCACGTGGGCGGGGATGACCTTGATGCGATCGCCCACGTGGGCCCGCTCGGTCGGCTCGAACGTGATGTGCTCGTCGGAGCAGAACCACACCCGCGCTCCCTCGATGGTGGGGTCGCCGTGGTCCATGCCCAACGACTTCAGCCCGCAGTCGGCGACGGCCCACCCCGGCGAGACCGAGACGACGGTGGCCAGAAGGTGCAACGCCTGGCGGAAGGGCAGCCCGAGCCGGTCGTAGGCCGTGTCCATCAAGGCGTACGAACCGGCCTGGATCTCGGTCGCCCATGTGTTGATGTCGTAGGTACCGGTGCCTCCGGCCGACACCAGCGGCCCACCCACGAGATCGTGCGCCCGAAGGAGCGCCTCCATGGCCGCTTCGACCATGGCCACTCGCTTGGCCCGGTCGACCTCGCCCACCGCGTGGCCCTCGTATCCCATGACGCCGCGCACCGCGAGCCCACGAGAACGGGCGGCATCGGCCAACCGGCCGGCGTTGGCCGGATCGCACCCGCAGCGGGGCATTCCGACGTTGACGTCGATCACCACTTCGGGGACGCCGCCCTCGGCCGCCGCGACGATGGTCGGTTCGGAGTCCACCGCCACGGTGACACGGGCGCCCGTTCGCACCAAAGCGCCGAGACGGTCCGCCCGGACCACCTCGTTGGCAAGCAGCAGGTCCTCGCCCAGTCCGGCGCGGGCGAGGCCCTCCATCTCTGCCACGGTCGCGCACGTAAAGGCACGGTGGCCGTGAGCGGCCTGACGAGCCGCCAGGGCGGTCGATTTGTGCGCCTTGACGTGGGGACGGAGGCGCGCGCCGGGCAGGGCCGCGGCCATGGTGGCCAGGTTGTGCTCCAGCCGCGGCCCGTCGACCACCAACGCCGGTGTCACGAGTTCGTGCACTCTCACGGGCTCGGCAGCGTATCGGGACCGAGGTTTGCCTCCCGAGCCCGGTGAGGGCATCTACGGCATGATCTGCGCATGCGCATCGGTCTGCAGATCCCCAACTTCACCCTCGGCGTCCCCGACGAGCAGTTGTTCGACAACGTGGCCGGGCTCGCCGGAGCCGCCGACGACTCGGGCTACGACTCGGTGTGGGTGATGGATCACTTCTACCAGCTGCCCGCGTTGGGCGGTCCCCCTCAACCGATGCTCGAGTCGTACACGCTCCTCGGCGCGCTCGCGGCTCGGACCAGCCGGGTGCGACTGGGCACCCTGGTCACCGGCGTCACGTACCGCAATCCGGCGATCCTCGCCAAGATCGTCACCACCCTCGACACGATCAGCGCGGGCCGCGCCATCCTCGGGATCGGCGCGGCTTGGTACGACGTCGAGCATGACGGGCTCGGCGTGCGGTTTCCACCGGTCAAGGAGCGGATGGACCGTCTGGAGGAGGCCGTCCAGATCTGCCGCGCCATGTTCCGGGAGGACCGGCCTAGTTTCCAAGGGCGCTTTTACCGCATCGACGAGGCCTGGAACGTGCCGCGGCCCGTTCAGGCGGGCGGCCCACCGATTCTGATCGGGGGCGGAGGAGAACGGCGCACCCTTGCCTTAGTGGCCCGCTATGGCGATTTCTGCAACATCACGGGCGACGTCGACACGATCCGGCACAAGGTCGGCGTACTCCGGCAGCACTGCGAGTCGGTGGGCCGCGACCCGGGTGAGGTCACGGTGAGCCGGCTGAGCACGCTCGTCGTCACCGAATCGGCCGAGGAGACCGCCACCACACGCGACTTCCTCCGCAACGTCGTGGGTGAAGACCAACTCGCCGGGTTCAACATCGGCCAGGAGGACGAGATCCTCGAGCAGTTCGAGGAGCTCGGAGCGGCGGGTGTCGAGTACTTCATCTTCAACATGCCGACATCCGGCGTGGACTCCGTCCGGCGTGTCGGCGGCCTGCTCGGCGCGCGCTCGGATGCCTGACGGTCAGGACGGGTTCGCGCTCAGTCGCCGAGCCACGTCCGGGATGTAGAGCTGATCGACGTATCGCAGGCCGGCCGAACCAGTGCACGCGTGGCGCGCCTTCTCCTCGTCCACCCAACAACCGCTGGGATCCCTGGTGGTCGCGTCCGACATCCCCGACTGGCTCCGCACCGTGGTGGCACCGATGGCGGTGGCCTGTCTCACGATGCCGGGCAGCTCGTCGAGCGCCCGGTACACGGAGACGATGTCGGCGCGCTCGGGTGGGCGTTCGGATGACGAGCGACCACCTCGGTACCGCGCATGTCGTAGACACGAGTGGTTGTCGGGTTCCAGCCCACCCGACAACGCCACACTGAGATCGGCACGGGCGAGCGTGTCGGGCACGTCACGGCTAGGCAAGTCCACCACCAGCACAGCGGAGGCCGAACCGAGCAGATCCTCGGCGGTTCCCGACGAACCCGCGCCGGGACCAGCTTCGGTGTCGTGATCGAAGGACATGG
>Ga0307477_10001732_pt1 | contig 17712 bp, 11 predicted proteins | sample atmos_gasesECM2C_FD_203316 | JGI IMG/M metagenome (GOLD analysis project Ga0307477, IMG submission 203316) | Hardwood forest soil microbial communities from Morgan-Monroe State Forest, Indiana, United States - atmos_gasesECM2C_515 | ecosystem: Environmental > Terrestrial > Soil > Temperate...
CCGGGATGCGGCTAAGCGGGACGGGGACGCATCAGGTGACCGTGACGGGATTGTCGAGCGGCCGGCTGGGCCAGGACGCGACGGGGTTCTTCTTCTCGTCGGATACCAACGGGAAGGTGATCAAATTTCTGACCAACAACGGGACGCTGAACGAATGGATGCGCATCACCAGCGCCGGCAACGTCGGCATCGGCACGCAGTCGCCTGCCGCCAAGTTGGACATCAATGGCAACCAGAACATAGTCGGGAACCTCACCGCGTTCGGCGGTACGTTCCAGGGCCTGGGCGGAGGCGTCCTCGGGCATGATACTACTTCGTCAGGAACTACCGTCGGTGTGGAAGGGATTGCCGACTCCACCGGAGGCGCGGGCGTGGTAGGGAATTCCACCGCCGCCACGGGACAAGCGGCTGGCGTGAGAGGGTTTGCGGCAAGCACCGGCGGCGCGGGGGTATTTGGGAAGGCTACTTCAGCTACGGGAGTAACCGCTGGAGTACGGGGTGTGGCTTCCAGCCCCAGCGGGCGAGGAGTCTCGGGCGACATGGTAGCGGCCACCGCCAACACCGCCATCACCGGCGGGAGCGGGGTGGCCGGCACCTATGGCTACAACCAAGATGGAAGCCCTAATGCCAGCGCCACCGGGGGCTTCGGAGTCTTCGGACAGAACACTGCGAGCAGCGGCACTCCGCAGGGCGTTCGCGGTGAAACAACCTCTCCTACCGGCTTCGTAATTGGGGTGTCGGGCTTCACGCACAGCACGGGCGGCATCGGAACTGACGGACTTGCCGATGCCACGACTGGCAGCACAGTCGGTACGCGCGGACTTGTGAACAGCCCAGCAGGCGTCGGCGTGAATGCAATTAACAACGCGACTACGGGTGGGACCGGGATGGCGGGCGTCTCCAACGCCACGAGTGGCAGCTCTACAGGAGTGTATGGTCAGACCTCCAGCCCCACTGGCAATGGCATATATGGAGTTAACAATGCCGGCAGCCCCGGCGGTACCGGGGCGTTGGGTCAGGCCAACGCCACCAACGGCACCGGGGTCGCAGGCATCGCCACTGCAACGACTGGGTTCGCCACGGGTGTGTATGGCCAGGCTGCTAGTGCAAGTGGGACAGCCGCCTTATTCAACAACACAGCCAGCGGTACGATCCTCATTGGCCAAGCCGCAGGAGTGAACATGTTACGCGTAGACGGCACCGGTAAAGGTTTCTTCAATGGCGGCACAACGGTGGGTGGGGCCGATTTTGCTGAATCGATGGCGGTGCGCAAAGGCGCATCACGCTACGAACCGGGTGATGTGCTGGTGATCGACCGCACCGGGAGGCGGCGAGTAGCTCTCGCTCAGACGGCTTATTCAAGACTAGTGGCGGGGATCTACTCTACTAAGCCCGGCGTGCTGGGCACTGAGCACAGGATTGACGACGCGCCTGTTGCAGAGGAAATTCCTCTTGCCGTGGTGGGCATTGTGCCGTGCAAGGTGACTACCGAGAATGGACCTATCGCTCCGGGAGACTTGCTGGTGACGTCCTCAAGGCCGGGGCATGCGATGAAGGGAACCGACCGCGTCCGCATGCTCGGCGCTGTCGTGGGTAAGGCCCTTGAATCTCTGCAGGACGGCACCGGCGTCATCCAGGTGCTGGTCACGTTGCAGTAAGACAACCCGGGTTGATCTTGGCGGACGCGACGACCGATAAAGTTTTGCCTCGTCGATAACCCAATGCCGATGCGATTCCGCGTAAGCTGGCGAGTTCAACAAATTCTCGCTACTTGAGCATGTGTGCCTAAAGGCGCATACCGTATCGATGCGTTTCAGTCCAGATTTTCCTTTCTTTGTGCTAGAATCCGCGCCAGCTTTTCCCCCGCAGGCCTCGGGCACTTCAGGAGCGTTGCCCGTGGGACTTTGGCCCTTACATTTTCAACACTCCAAGCGCAGGAACCGTTTCGTTTCCCACGGAGGAATGAAATGAAGCCCTCTCACATCTCCCTTGTAATTCTCTTGGTGTGGCTGTTTCTGGTCCCGACATTAATGGCGCAAACGCCCACTGCTGCAAACCAGAGCATGACGTCTACTGCACAATCGCCTTCGGCGGCAGACGTTCCTCGGCTTATCAAATTCAGCGGCATGCTGCTGGATGCGCAGGACCGGCCGATGGCGGGTCCCGTCGGCGTGACCTTTGCTCTTCATGCGCAGCAGACTGGCGGTGCGGCGTTGTGGCTGGAGACGCAGAACGTGAAGCCGGATGCGAGCGGCGTCTACACGGTCTTGCTGGGAGCCAACAGCGCGAATGGCGTGCCCGCGGAACTGTTCGCTTCCGGCGAAGCTCGCTGGCTGGAAGTGCAAGTGGAGCGGCAAGCGGAACAACCGCGCGTGTTGTTGGTGAGCGTGCCCTATGCTTTGAAGGCGAAGGATGCGGAAACGCTGGGTGGCAAGCCCGCTTCGGCTTTCGTCACCACGGAAACACTCGCCGGCGCGGGTAACTCTGCCGGAGCCGCTGCTGCTGCTCCGAGCTCTTCTACTGTTTCCACTGCGGCGCCCATTTCGAAAGCGCAAACGACCACTAAAAAGGCAGCGTCCGCGGCGCAGCCTGCCGTCGCCTGCACCAACGTCACCAGTGACGGTACCGCCACCGTCAACTCCATCTCTATGTTCACTACGGCCTGCAATCTGCAGAGCTCAGTGATTTCCCAGGTGGCCGGCAATCTGGGCGTTGGGACGAGCAGCCCGGCGGTAGCGCTGGATATCGTGGGCAACAATGCCGGGATGCGGCTAAGCGGGACGGGGACGCATCAGGTGACCGTGACGGGATTGTCGAGCGGCCGGCTGGGCCAGGACGCGACGGGGTTCTTCTTCTCGTCGGATACCAACGGGAAGGTGATCAAATTCCTGACCAACAACGGCACGCTGAACGAATGGATGCGCATCACCAGCGCCGGCAACGTCGGCATCGGCACGGCAACACCAGCGAACAAACTCGACGTCGTGGCTCCGGCCGCCGGAGCCACGGGGCTTTCCGTCCAAGCCACGGATCTCACCACCGCTAACACGGCCGTCAGTGGTTTAGCCAACGGCCTAAATGGCGCAGGCGTGTTCGGCGAGGCCGAGAACGGCAACCTTGCCTTCGGTGTGTGGGGAAGGAGTGCGAGCGGCGTCGCGGGGCAGTTCGATGGGAAGGTAAACGTCACGGGGACCCTCACTAAGGCTGGCGGTTCCTTTAAGATCGACCATCCGATAGACCCTTCGAACCAGTACCTCTATCACTCGTTTGTGGAATCACCGGACATGAAGAACATCTACGACGGGGTCGTGAACTTGGATAGACAAGGTGAAGCCGTAGTGCAGCTTCCTGCTTGGTTTGGAGCCCTCAACAAGGAGTTTCGTTATCAATTGACGTGCATCGGAGGATTCGCGCCGGTCTACATCGCAGAAGAGATTTCCGAGAACCGCTTCAAAATTGCAGGTGGCAATCCCGGCATGAAAGTGTCTTGGATGGTGACCGGAATTCGACAGGATGCCTGGGCGAATGCTCATCGGATTCCCGTCGAAGAGGAGAAACCGCCGCGGGAGCGCGGCTACTACCTGCACCCGGAGCTTTACGGCCAGCCACCGCAAAAGAGCACCGCGTGGGCACAGCACCCAGAAGTTATGAAAAAGAAGGCACAAACCCCAGGCAAATTGATTGAACCGAAGCAATAGCCCTAAGGACTGAAGGGTACAAAGCCCAGGTTGATGAAATTGAATTTAAGAAGTATGGAAACAACTTCTGCCCTTCATTTTTGGGGTGGTGGATGACGCAAGAACGAGTTTGTGAACGGGTGCAGGCTGGTTCTGTTGTCGGGAATCGCTTACCGTACTCGGCATTCGAGGATCAAAGTAAGAGGAGGCTCTCAAATGAAACGTACATCGTTGGCGCGGTTCTTGTTTGCGACGTCTGTCTTGTGCATAGCTGGACTACCAGCGTTTGCGCAGGAAGACGCGAAACCCCAGCTCCCCCCGGAGGAGCGCCTTCAGGAGCGGCGCCTCCAAGAGGAGAACCTTCGGGAGCAACGCCCCGAAGAAGAGCGTCTTCCGGACCTGCGCCTTCAAGAGGAGCGTTTTCATGAGGAGCGGTTGCGGAACCCGCGCGACGGGCATAGGTTTATCGGCGGCACACCGCTTGGGCAGAAAAAGCAATTGCCGGCACCACCGCAGCCCTTCAAGCGGATGTTCACCCACGGGCGCTTGCAGGATGCCAACGCGAGGATGGAAGAGATCCTGAGGCTATCCGCGACGGCTACCACTCTTCCCTTCTGGAATTACAGTGTCGTTGATCCCGTAGACACTAAGACTTATAAAGGGGTGATGGTGGGCCGGAGCCCGTTTTTCCACGGACACAGAGCGACTAGCACCAAAGTTATCTTAATCCCGGTGAAGCTGACTTTCACGAACGGTGGACTCACCTTCGATCCGACAACAAACGACGGCTGCAGCCCTTTGGGAACGACGCCTGTTATGAGCCTGGTGCAGAATTCCCCAATATTTCAGAATTCCCCCTACACCATGAACGGCGTCAATGTCGGTACCACTCAGTATGCCGGTGCCTTCGAGCGTGCCAACTTTTGGTCGGACGTAAGCGGAACGCCGTATCAGACTTTGCTCGGTAGTGTAACAACTCTTTCCGCCGTGAGTGTAACTGTGCCCACGGCGAGCGGCTCGACTGCGGCCGGTCTATGCGGGAACTACGGGATGATAGACATCAATTGGTGGGACCCTCTCTTTGGCGGCAGCGGTGAGGCGGGGGCAATCCTTGCCTCGGTGGCTGGGCAAGGGGTTGACCCTACCGTTTTGCCGATATTTGTGTTTGACAGCGTGTTTATGTACCAAGTCAGCGCAGCAAATTGCTGCATTCTCGGCTATCACAACGCGTTCTTCACTGGCGGCGGTTCAGGTCCGGTGCAGACATACGCCGTGGTTAGCTGGGACGACTCCTCAACATTCGGCGGAGATATTTCCACCGCGAGCCATGAGGTCGGCGAATGGATGGATGACCCACTCGGCACCAATCCGACTCCGAATTGGGGAAATATCGGACAGGTCGTCGGTTGTCAGAATAACCTTGAAGTAGGTGACCCCTTGACTGGAACCCTATTCACGCCTGTGACGCTGGCTGGCTTCGCTTACAATCCGCAAGAACTGGCGTTCTTTTCATGGTTCTATGGCCAATCACCGTCGCTTGGGGCCGGAGGAGACTATTCGAACAATGGCACGTTCACGGGGTTCGCAAAAGCGTGCCCATAACGGGGACTCTCAGGATTGAAGGGAGGTCTTGATGCTTAATGGTGTTTGTTCTTGGAGACTGTGCGGTTTGATCCTTTTGTCTGTGTCCGCGACGACTGCCGCCCGGGCAGATACTCTTATTTCTGTGAGCAGCCCGTCGGCGCAGGCGGCGAACGACTTCGTGAGTTGGTCGAAGTTGGGTCCCGACGCAACTCTGCTCGGGGCCAGTTTTAGTGCGCCTCTAGTAGTGGGAATCGTCCCTGGGACGGTCACCCTGGCCGGCGCGAACAGCGTGGTTTCGGTTGTATGCGCGGCTTCTCCGTGCAGTTGGAAGGGATCTGGATTCACCGCGGCAGACAGTTTGCTTTGGACCTCGGACACCGGAAACTCAGGAAACGGGCCAGTGACGCTGGCTTTCACCACACCCATAACGGGGGCGGGCGCCATGATTCAGGCAAATGCGCCGGGGCAGTTCACCGCGCAAGTTCAGGCCTTTGACGGAGCGACTCTTCTCGGAGCCTTCACCGTACTCAGCGACACCAACGGCGATGCCATCTATATCGGAATTCAGGACCAGACGGGTGCGAACATTACCAAAGTCGTCTTCAGTCTCATAGCTTGCGGACCACTCGACTTGTCCAGCTGCACTGACTTCGCGATGGACACTGTGAATTTGAATGTAGGTCCGGCGATCGCTTTCCTCAGCACCCACGCTTTGGCATTTGGCGTTCAGCCCATCGGAGCAACCAGCGCGCCGGCGCCAGCCGCGCTGCTCAATACTGGTGGAGCGTTCATGCCAATCAGCATCACGACTTCAGGTGCCGATAGCGGTGATTTCAGCGCGAGTCCATCATCCTGCGCCAACCCGCTTCCACCGGCCGCTGCTTGTCTGTTGAGCGTAACCTTCAAACCTACCGCCGGGGGCCCCCGCAAGTCCTCGATCAGCATTAGTGACAGTGCGCTAGATAGTCCCCAAACGGTTATCCTTACAGGTGTTGGCACTGCGGCTGGCTTGTCGCCAACTATTCTGCCCTTTGCCCCCCAATCTGTAGGCACCAGCAGCACCGCACAGACGATAACCCTCACAAACAAGGGCGGCGTAACGATGAACTTGTGGCAGATTGCGATTCTGGGCGCGAACGCTGGGGATTTTTCCCAGACCGGCAGCAGTTGTGGGAGCACCTTGGGAGCTGGGGTTCCTTGCACGATCAGCATAGTATTCAAGCCCACGGCAACGGGGGCGCGAAGCGCGACGGTTCTGTTCAGTGACGACGGAGGCGGTAGCCCCCAGGCCGTCACTCTCACGGGCACAGGCATTTGACATTGACTCTTCAGGCCACTGGAACTGCAAGTGCGCCGCAGGGGATGCGGTTGGCAAACGTTAGCGAATTGCGCCGCAGCTTGCACGCATTGGACTAGGAGCTTTGGTACTTTGATCCGTCCGCGCGTTCGATGTCTCTGGCATTTCTGCGTGTCTCTTCATTTCGTCTCTGTGCTAGAATCCGCCGCACCTGCGTTCCCGCATTGTCCCGATGCTCCGTGGAACGAATGACCCGGTTCCCCTGCACTTTGGATTTTCCGAGCACGTTGATTCATTGCGTTTGTTATGGAGGAATGAGATGAAACCCTCTCCCATCTCGGTTGCCATGCTCGTGGTGTCTCTGTTTCTTTCCCCAGCACTGTTAGCGCAGTCGCCGGATTCCGCGAATCAGAACGCGGCTTCTCCCGGTGCTTCGGCGCCAGAGGTTCCCCGGCTGATTAAATTCAGCGGCACGCTGCTGGATATGCAGGACCGGCCGATGACGGGCCCTGTAGGCGTGACGTTTGCTCTTCACGCGCAGCAGACCGGCGGCGCCGCGTTGTGGATCGAGACACAGAACGTGAAGCCGGATGCGAACGGCATCTACACGGTCCTGCTGGGAGCCAACAGCGCGAATGGAGTTCCCGCTGAACTATTTGCTTCCGGCGAAGCCCGCTGGCTGGAAGTGCAAGTGGAGCGGCAAGCGGAACAACCGCGCGTGTTGTTGGTGAGCGTACCCTATGCCTTGAAGGCGAAGGATGCGGAGACACTAGGTGGCAAGCCCGCTTCCGCTTTTGTCACCACCGAAACGCTCGCCGGCGCGGGCAACTCTGCCGCAGGCTCTGCTGCTCCGAGCTCTTCTACTGTTTCCACTGCGGCGCCCATTTCGAAAGCGCAAACGACCACTAAAAAGGCAGCGTCCGCGGCGCAGCCTGCCGTCGCCTGCACCAACGTCACCAGCGACGGCACCGCAGCTGTCAACTCCATCTCTATGTTTACTACGGCCTGCAATCTGCAGAGCTCAGTGATTTCCCAGGTGGCCGGCAATCTGGGCGTTGGGACGAGCAGCCCGGCGGTAGCGCTGGATATTGTGGGCAACAATGCCGGGATGCGCTTGAGCGGCACGGGCACGCATCAACTGACCGTGACGGGATTGTCGAGCGGCCGGCTGGGCCAGGACGCGACGGGGTTCTTCTTCTCTTCGGATACCAACGGGAAGGTGGTCAAATTTCTGACCAACAACGGGACGCTGAACGAATGGATGCGCATCACCAGCGCCGGCAACGTCGGCATCGGCACGCAGACGCCGGCGGCGACGCTGCATGTCGTCGGCCCACTTAATCTCCCTGTTGGACTATTCACCGGGAGCACCTCAGCAACACAATCATTCATCCTCGCCGCCACGCAGAGCGGCTCAAGCACTACAGCCTTTAACGGTAACCCCCTTACTGGGTCGCCTACTGCGTTGGCTGGCGTCTCTACGGCCACCACCAACAGCGCGGTGGGCGTTGCTGGAGTTGGTAACAGCCCGATGGCTGCGGGCGTGGCAGGCGTTAATTTTTCCGCTACGGACGGCTCGGGTCTGTTCGGATTTGCTGCCGGTTCAGGCAATAGCTCCGCTATAGACGCGTTTAATGCTGGCACGTCTGGCTTTACTCGCGGCATTCATGCGCAAGTCAGCAGCACTGCGGGCGTGGCCGGGCTATTTGACAATTCGGCCAACCTCGGCGCCGGCGGTGACCTCATCATTGGCCGGACAGGAACTAGCGGCGCACATGTGGACCAGTTCCGCGTGGATAGCGGCGGCGACGTTCTGGTTCTGGGTAACTTTCATTCCGCCACCGCTGGGAACGGGATCATCTTGAAAAGTCCAGATGCTCTCACTTGCAAACGCCTTGGAATCGATAATACGGGAGCAATACTCTTAACCACCGTAACGTGCCCGGCGGCTCCATAGCCATCGCACACTTCACCTAGTCTCGGTGCCGTCGTCGCGCAGATCGGCGCCAGTCAAGGTGAATCTGAGTTAGGTAACCGGGTTACGTTGCTCAGCGAGGATGTTGAAGGGTGCTCGCCGTCAGAGCAGACAGGCGTGAGTTAGGGGGCAGGCTAGACTTGAAGATTCCGGCGGGAAAAAAGGAGCTACGATCCCTCTGTTGCAACCTCGAAAACTTTTTCGACGGCACGGCAAGTATCCAACATGTCTTCTTCGGTGAGCGTCGGGTGTACCAGGAACATGAGACTTGTTTCCCCCAGTTCGCGTGCGACGTCCAGTCTGTGAGGGGGCCGCATTTCTGGGGGGAATGCCTTTTCCAAATAAATCTCGCTGCAGCTGCCGCTGAAACAGGGAATCCCCTCAGCTGAGATAGCTGCCATAATCCTGTCTCTGTTCCAACCATCTCGCAGGCAATCGGGCCTGACAAACGCGTAATACTTGTAGTAGGAGTGACGAATCTCCGCTGGCGGTACAGTCACGCGCAGACCGCCGATCTTTGAAAAGCAGTCCGTAAGAATACAGGCATTTCCCCTGCGCGTTTCGACAAACCTTGGCAGTTTTTGCAAGTGTGCCCGGCCTATAGCTGATTGCATTTCTGTAAGCCGCCAATTCGTGCCAAACGATTCGTGGAGCCAGCGAAAGCCGGGAGGATGCTGGCGGTTGTAAACGGCGTCATAACTTTTCCCGTGGTCCTTAAAGCTCCAGGCACGATTCCAAATCGTTTCATCGTTGGTAGTGAGCATTCCTCCCTCTCCACCTGTCGTCATGATTTTATCCTGGCAGAAGGAGAAGGCTGCTACGTCGCCAAGCGATCCGACCGGCCGCCCCTTATACGTTGCACCGTGTGATTGCGCACAGTCCTCGATGACCTTTATGCCTTGCTCACGGGCGAGCTCCACGATCGGGTCCATATCACAGGGCCACCCAGCCAAATGGACAGCGATAATGGCCTTCGTCCGGGAAGTGAGCAGCGGTCGGATAGTTTCGGCCGTAAGGTTCTGGCTGTCCGGGTCGACGTCAGCAATGACCGTCTTCGCGCCGCGCATCACTGCACAGGTTGCGGACGCGATGAACGTCCGGCTCGAAACGATGACCTCATCACCCGGACCAATGCCGAGCGCATACAGCGCCAGCTCCAAAGCCACGGTGCCATTTGCAACCGCAACCGCATATTCGCAGTGCATAGATGCCGCAAACTCTTTTTCAAACTCTCGCCCTTCTGTCCCTGTCCAGTAATTTACCTTTCCTGACCGGAGCACCGCCGTGGCGGCATCAATTTCCTCCGAATCGAAATATGGCCAGGGAGCAAACACAGTCGAACGAACGGGGCGACCGCCCTCCAAAGCCAACTGCCGTTCAATTCTCAAAGTGCCGGTAGCGCTCATGGTGACCCCAGAACGAGTTCCGTAAGACTTGAGAGGTCGTTCATCTCGCGCTCCACGGCTAGCTGCTCGGGGGTATCGACCGACGCGTGCAGACCATCCGGCCGGCGAACGCGAATGCTTCGCCAGCCCAGCTGAAGCGGTGCAGAGAAGTCCTTCGCAGGGTTATCGCCCACATACAGGCAACGCCCTCCACTTGTGTTTGACAGTTTTTCGACAAGCTGGAAGGAACGTGGATGGGGTTTTACGAACTCCGCTCCAAGTTCCGCGGTCAAAATAATCTGGTCGATTGACGCGTCGAGGGCAAGTGCACGAACCTTATTGCGCTGCGATTCAACGGGACCGTCACTGATCAGCGCCAGGCGCACCTGGCCACGCAACGCTTCGAGGCAACAAACAGCATCCGGTGCCAAACGTATGTCTGGCACGTGGCTCCGGTACACCCTAACCATTTTTTCGATCATCTCGCTCGATGCAGGCAGGCTTGTTTCTTCGAGGGCCAAATCGAAAATATTTCTGCGAGAACCCTCTTGAAAGAGGTTCCAGGCGCGTTCCGCAAATCTCGTCAGGCCAAACTGAGAGCTCACCCACTCACCCACCGCCGTGAATCCGCTGCGGACGTAATCGCGTTCGAGGAAGAGCGTGTCATCCAAATCAAATGCAATGCACGACGCCCTCATGCGAGCTTGCCGTTCCAGGCCTCGTGAGGGAGAAACACGGCAGTGTCATAACGGAACATTGCCAACCCTTCTTGCCAGTTGGTGAAAGATGACGATGGTGCAATCCCGAGCAATTCCTCAAGGATCCAACGTGGAAAACGCGCGCCCGCCCGGAACGCCAGCGGAAAGCCACCTCCGAAGCGGGGATTTATTTCAATCAGCATGATCCGGTCGTCCGGGCCGACGAACGCTTGAATGTTCATCGGGCCATAGGCGCCAGGGAGATGCTGAACTACCCGGCGCGCAAGATCCATCAGACCAACATGTTTGACCGTGGTGCCCTTGCTGACCTCACCGGCGCGCACCTCCATTCGAAGATGAGGCACAGCACAGACACATTGACCGCTCCTGTCCACGAGCAGGTTCACGGTGTGTTCCTGTCCAATCGCTAGCTCCTGGATGATAAGGTCGGGACACTCGCGCCAAATTGCCTGCAGCATCTCGGCGGAATGGACTTGAACGACTCCTGCCGATGCACTCCCCCATCTAGGCTTGGCGATCAGCGGAAATTCCCACGCGCCGGGATCTTGTAGGACTTCCGGGGGGATGGCTTGACGGACCGTGGGAAGGCCGTTCTGGACAAACCAACGATGCGTCCTGATCTTGTCCGCGCAAATATCGACAGTTTCGGGAGAAGACACGAGGACCGTGATGCCAGCACGTGCAAACTCCTCGCGGCATGCCGCGTAGACGGCCAACTCTGTATCAATCGTGGGTACCACCAATCTTACGCGGCGCTGGAGGCAGAGATCGAGTACGCGTGGGACGAACTCGGGATCCGTGCAACGTGGCACCTGAAAGAATTCGTCGACGAGATAGGCTGCCGGCGCCGTCTTTGAGCAATCCATGCCCAGAATCCGTCCGGAAAAACCCAAATCGTGCAGTGATTCGCGGAAGCACTCAATCAATTGGGCGCGGCGCCCCACTGAGGAAAACAACACTACTTGCTGCATGGTTTCCAATTATCTCGTTTCAATCGCCGCATAATTCCTTTAAGAACCATCCGCGCAGACTCCCTTCTGGTCCAAGACGTCTTGTTTCGCGGCCGACGCCCGACCTCCCAAGAACTCTTCTGCGGTAGCTTGGCCGGGCTGATTAATTCCGTCACGCTTCAAGGCTTTCCACAACGTTCCAAACATAATTCTCAGATCCAGCCAGAGGCTCCAATGATCTACGTACCAAACATCCAAATTAAATTTTTGTTCCCACGAAAGCGTATTCCGACCGTTCACCTGGGCCCAACCAGTGATTCCTGGTTTGACTTCGTGGCGGCGGGCCTGTTCTGGAGAATAGCGTGGGAGATAATCTGCAAGCAGCGGCCGAGGCCCGACCAAACTCATCTCTCCGATCAACACGTTCCATAGCTGCGGGAGTTCGTCCAAGCTGAAGCGGCGGAGGATTATGCCCACCCTGGTCAGCCGATCCTTGTCTGGGAGAAGCCGGCGCTGGGCGTCTCTAGCGCCTCGCATCGTTGTGAACTTGAAAAGAATGAATGGGCTGGCCTGATAGCCGGCGCGGGCCTGTCGGAACAGAATGGGAGGTCCCATAGTCAACCAAACCAACACGGCGACTGCTGCCATCAGCGGCGCCAACAGAATCAGCGCGATCGCTGACACCGTCAGATCGATTAATCGTTTGAAGATTCGATACATGGCTGGACAAATCCACCCTCTGGAGTGGGGGCACTCTCCCTAGCCTGGACTTCGGCCAGGGGAAGAGGAAGCGCCTTTGCCACGAGGAGACGCCTGCACTCGCCTAGCATTCCGGCCCAAATCGTTTCCTGCCGGAATTCCGCAGCGGCCCGATCTCGCGCCGCCTGGCCCATCGACTTGGCTAAGGACGGATCGTAAAGGAGTTTTGCGAGGGCTTTGGCGAACGCGATGTTGTCGCCAACGGGCACGATAAATCCGGTTACGCCGTCAATGACACTGTCAACCGCACCTGTGGCCTTGGTGACGACCGCCGGTTTTCCTGAAGCGTTTGCCTCGAGAACGGCGTTTGGGAAACCTTCTCGATGCGTTGGCAGCGCCAGTACATCCATAATTTGGTAGTAAAGCGCCGGGTCAGCGACAAATCCGGGACAAATGATGTTGGGGTCCGTTTTCACTTTCTGAAGGACATCCAAGGAGGGCAGGTCTCCTTTTTCGACATCTCCAACCAAAAGCACTCGGAGTTCAGGCAGGCGCTCGCGCAACAACGAAAACGCTTGGAGCAGTTCTTCGATCCCTTTGTCGCGCGTGAATCGTCCCACAAAACCTACTACCGGGGCGCCGGGTGGAATTCCAAGCTTTGATCGTAGCTCGACTACCTTTTGTCGTTCCGCCTGATCAAGGTCGAACCTCGAGACGTCGACGCCGTTGGAGCTACCCGAACCCAGAACTACTGTTTTTTGTGGGTCAGCCAAGCCGAGGGCAACTGCCTCTTGGCGAAGGCTGTTACTAACGCAAATGACTCGATGAGCGGACAGGCAGGCGAGTCGTTCCGCGAAGAGCAATACGCGGCGCCGCATTCCCGTCACAGTCTGAAGCCGGAGACCACGAAGAGTGTAGAGCCGACATGGAACTCCCGCAAAGAAGGCCACCAAGCCCCCCAACAAACCCGCCTTCGGAGTTCCCACGCTTGTTATCGTCGGTCGGATTCGGCGCATCACCCGCCACAGGTGCCAGAGCGACATCACGTCCTTGCGCAGAGAAATCCCGCGCGAAAAAGGCACAGAAATTGCCCGCACCCCTTCCGCCTCAGGAATAGTGGCCAGTTCTTCTCCCCATGAAGCGATAACCGTCACATCAAAGCCAGCCTCACGGAGGTACCGTAGTTGTCCCCGAAGGAATCGGACGGCCAGCGAAGCCGTAAGAACATAGACGATTCGAGGCCGGCCTGACCCGTCACAGAAGTCGCGCATTGTCTCTCTTCTGGTTGTCAAGTTGTCGAAATCTAGGGACGTCAGAGGGCAGCCCTGGTGCGCCATCATTTCGCACGCGCCAGCATCCCGAGGAGCCGGATGCTGGATCGTACGGAGCCAGGGCTTAGCGCGTAAGTCCGGACCATGGCCCGATTATTGAACATCTCCGTGGAAAAGTCCTCAACCGGAGACCTGCGGACCATGTCGGCCATCTCCCGGATGCCCTGTTCCAACGTCCGCTCGCAAACGAAGCCCAGTCTGGTATGAATCTTGTCGAAGGAGACGCGGTAGTTCCGGCGGTCTTCGTTTTCCACGCTCTCGACCTCGACGGTCGGAATAACCTTCGAGATTTTCTCGGCAACTTCGGACAAGCGGTGGTTCAGTCCGTACGAGCCTGCGTTAAAGATTTCTCCAGAAACTACGTCAAGGTTGTTGGCTTCGAGACATGCAAGAAACACGCGCGCAGCGTCGTGAACGTGCATGAACGGCCGCCACTGTTCGCCGTTGAAAATCGTGATTTTGCCTTTACGAATCGCTCGGGCTGTGAGCAGATTCACCACGAGGTCGAACCGCGGACGTGGCGAGACGCCGAAAAGTGTGGCCAGCCGAAGAATAGTCGGGTGAAAATTTGCGGACTGCGCCTCCAGAAGAAGATTTTCGGAGTCCACTTTGGTCTCAGCGTAAAGAGAAATAGGGCCCACCTGGGCACGTTCGTCCATCAGAAAGTCGGAGGCACCGTAGACACTGCACGTTGACGCAAGGAGGAACCGTTGGATAGAGTATCCGCGGGCAACGTCGATCAACATGCGGGTTGCCGCCCGGTTAATTTCCGCTGCCAAGTGCGGGTTTTCCTCGCACGCTGGGTCGCCGACAATCGCGGCAAGGTGGATTATGGCATCGCATCCTTTCATCGCCTGAACGACGATCTGAATGTCGCGCACGTCGCCCACAACAAGCTCGAAATTTAAATCTTTCTCGACGGCTTTCAGGGATTCCTTGCCGAACAGCAGCGAGTCCAGGACACGTACTCGATAGCCACGCTCGAGAAGAATGGGCACGAGGGCGGATCCCAAGTAACCTGCGCCGCCAACCACCAATACACGCTCCGGTTTTTTCGGAGCGCGCTTGGGCTCCACGCGGTAGATTTTAAGGAATGAGTATTTCGCAAAGCGGCTGCCGCCGACCGTCACGAGCAATAAGAGCCAGCTCAAAAACGCAACGCCGCGTGGAAAAAGCTCGCCTCGATAAATGAAGTAATCGGCAAACAGGAAGGTAATCACGAAGAGCGTCACTGCGCGGAATACGACCAGCACCTTGTAGCGGTGAGCATAACCGCGCGTCCGCGTATAAAACCCGTGAAGATGGAAGATCAGCAGCGCCAGTAACGCCCAGATCAGCGCGTAACCCGTCACAAAGTGTGTGAACCGCTTCGCGAGCGCTTGGGTTCCCGGCACTCTCAGGATTTCAACGTAGAACGCGTACCACAGGACGAAGGCGAAGATCAGCGAGACAGTGACGGAGATGAGGTCGGCGACCATACGCAGTAATGCATCTCTCCACGGAAACCTCCGCCCTTCGTCCTTCAGGTCTTTCCACAGTCGTAAGAAACGGTTCGATCTCACGGGTAGTCCTTTCTCAAACCCTGTTCGCACTGCACTTTGAAGAGCTCCGAGGCCGGCTTCTTGCCCGGCAAGCAACAAAGGCGTTGGTCAATGCAATAACAACCCTCCGTAAACGAGCAACGGCATCACGGAAATTTACCGAGAGAGCTTTATTTTGTTTGAGGATTCGAGATGATATGAAACTTGACGGCTTTGAACCTCTTCGCAGTTGCGGCAGTATTGCTTGGCTGCCAGCAGGAAATCTTATCTTTATCCCTTCGCCTTACACTTTCCTAGGAAAACCCTAGCCAGCCATGGCAACATCTGCCACGTTCTCTGCTGGCTTCCGGCCGTATTCCTGACGCCAAGCCTGAAACATGAGGACAGCCCAGAGCTGCGTGTGCCAAGCGCCGTTGCCGCAAAGAAAGCCTGTCCACATTTGCCGGATGGGACGAGGATCAAAAAACGCTTCCTCACGCAAGGCATGCTCTCCGAGAAGCTCTTCCGCCCACTCCCGTAGCGGCCCGCGTAGCCATGACTCCAGGGGAATGCCGAAACCAGACTTCGGTCGGTCCACCAGCGACTGCGGAACGTACCGACAGAGAACCTCGCGGAGAATCAACTTACCTTTTCCTCGCCGGACCTTCATGGAAAGAGGGAGGCGCCATGCAAATTCCGCAATTCGATGATCCAGAAAAGGCACACGCACCTCGAGGCCTACCGCCATGGTTGCGCGGTCTACCTTGGTCAGGATGTCATCCGGGAGATACGTCAGGGCGTCGAGGAACATCATTTGCTCAGCAAGAGAGAGTGATCGGAGCTGCCCTTCGAGCTTGCTCGGGGTTGTAAATGTTCCGCGCGCACCAGGGACGACGGAACATGGCTCCGGCCAGTGCGAAGTCAATTGCTGATACGCACCATCGGTATCATCGGCTGTTAGCGCACTGGCGAGCTTATGTAGCTTCAGACCTGGGGTGCGATGTTTCAGACTGTCCGACAAGAGCGGTGTGCACATACGGAAAAACGAATCCCAACGGCTGGGTGGAACACCTCTGAGAATGGCTGCGAGGCCTTGTCTCACCGCGGAGGGCACCAGTTCAATTGTTTTCCGAAGGCGCTCGCTCCACACGTGGCGGTTATAGCCTCCGAAGACTTCGTCTCCGCCGTCGCCAGACAAACTGACAGTAACCCGCTCGCGTGTTAGCCGGGCCAGCAGGAACGTGGGGATCTGCGAAGAGTCGGCAAACGGCTCATCATAGATTGCTGGCAGAAGCGGAATCACCTCTCTTGCTTCGGTTGGCGTCACGTAGAGCTCCGTATGTTCAGTACGCAGACATCGTGCTACCGCCTTGGCATCCGTGGCCTCGTCGTAGTCGCTTTCGCGTAGCCCGATCGAAAAGGATTTCACCGGGCGCGAGCTCTGGGCTTGCATCAAAGCCGTCACCGTGGAGGAGTCCACACCGCCCGAGAGAAACACGCCGAGCGGCACATCCGCCACCATGCGGAGCTTGACCGAGTCGCGAAGAAGGAATTCAAGCTGATCGGCTGCGTCTTCCATAGTTCCGCGGAACGGGTTGGCCGGGCCATCCTCCGCGACGCTCTGGAGAGACCAATAGGGAATCCGCTCGGCAGACCGCGAATTGCCGCTCGTTAAGGTAAGAAAGGTTGCGGGAGGCAGCCTAAAAACTCCTTTGTAGATGCAATGGGGAGCCGGAACACAGTTGTAGCGGAGGTAGAGCGCAAGGGCATTGCGATCGATCTCTTCGCGAAACGAAGGATGCGCTCGCAATGCCTTGAGTTCGGAACCGAACAAGAACGTCCTGCCCATCCAGGCGTAATACAATGGTTTCTCGCCGAACCGATCACGTCCCAGTTGCAGCGTTCGTGTTTTCCTGTCCCACACTGCAAAAGCGAACATTCCATTCCAACGCTTGAGCGAATCCTCCAATCCCCACTGTTCCAGGCACGCGAGCATCACCTCGGTGTCTGAATGGCCGCGGAACGACACGCCGCTAGCCGAGTGTTTCAGTTCGTTTCGCAATTCCTGAAAGTTATAAATCTCGCCGTTATAAACGATGACATACCGCCCGCTGGACGAGAACATGGGCTGATGGCCGGCCGCCGACAGGTCGATAATCGATAATCGGCGATGCGCTAGAGCGATCCCGGCCCCGGCGTCGCACCAGACTCCCTCATCGTCAGGACCGCGATGCCGCAGGTTCGCAGCCATCCCTAGCGCGGCCGCTCGCAGCGTCTCCTCCGAGGTTCTCGCGTCAAGGTCGATGAATCCCGCTATCCCACACATAGCTCAACGATCTCCCACAGCCGCAACTTCCTTACGTAGACCGCCGCCTTCCAATACCTCCTGCCATTTCGCGAACCCGTGTTCCAGCGTATACCCTCCCTCGACCTTCTCCCGCCCCGCCTTCCCCAGATTCATTCGCAGTTCCGCATCCTTAATAAGCATGTCGAGCTTCGCGAACCATTCCTCCTCTGACGAAGCGAGGTATCCATTCCTGCCCTCTTCGACAATTTCCCGGTTCACTCCCACCGG
>Ga0307477_10001733_pt1 | contig 17708 bp, 15 predicted proteins | sample atmos_gasesECM2C_FD_203316 | JGI IMG/M metagenome (GOLD analysis project Ga0307477, IMG submission 203316) | Hardwood forest soil microbial communities from Morgan-Monroe State Forest, Indiana, United States - atmos_gasesECM2C_515 | ecosystem: Environmental > Terrestrial > Soil > Temperate...
CGCTTGCCGGATCCGGGGTATCGCTGGCGTATCGTATCGGATTGATTTATGCTTCGCGCGAAGCTCGGCCACGCGGCTTCCCTCGACCATGCTCTTCAAGACGCTCAGCGCATCCGTCTATGGCATTGACGCTTACCTCGTCGAAGTGGAGGTGGACGTGGGCTCGGCGCGCATGCAGGACTTCAATGTGGTGGGTCTGCCGGACAACGCGGTGAAGGAGAGCCGCGAGCGAATCAAGTCGGCTCTGCGAAATTGCGGCTTTGAGTTTCCGCATGGACAGGGCGTGACCATCAACTTGGCGCCGGCGGACGTCCGAAAAGAAGGCTCGGCATTCGATCTGCCGATGGCACTGGGACTCGCCGGCTGCATGGGGCAATTCTTCGGAAAAGTCTTGGACAAGTGCATGTTTCTGGGAGAGCTGTCTCTCGATGGAAGTGTGAGGCCGGTACGCGGCGCGCTCTCCGCAGCTCTGGCGGCCAAAGAGTTTGGACTCAAGTCGCTCGCGGTGCCTGAGGCGAATGCGCGGGAAGCAGCAGTGGTGGAAGGCGTGGATGTATACGCGCTGAAGTCGCTGCCACAAGCTGTGGATTTGGTGAATGCGCCGGAATCGTTCACCCCCGTGCACGTGGACGCAAAGCAAATGCTGGCGGAAGCGGCGCAGTATTCCGTGGACTTGCGCGATGTGCACGGCCAGCAATCGGCCAAGCGCGCGCTAGAAGTAGCGTGCGCGGGCGGGCACAATATTCTGTTTATTGGGCCGCCGGGCGCGGGGAAAACGATGCTGGCCAAGCGCATCCCTACGATTCTGCCCCCGATGTCGCTCGAAGAAGCGATCGAGACCACGCGAATTCACAGCGTTGCGGGCACGCTCGAGGACAGCCGTGGCTTGGTGGGCACGCGGCCTTTCCGTTCGCCGCACCACACCATCAGCGATGCTGGATTGATTGGCGGCGGTGCGGTCCCGCGGCCGGGAGAGGTTTCTCTGGGGCACAACGGCGTGTTGTTCCTGGACGAGTTGCCGGAATTTCAGCGCAACGTGCTGGAAGTAATGCGGCAGCCGCTCGAGGACGGTGCGGTAACCATTGCGCGGGCGGCGGTTTCGGTGACCTTTCCCGCGCGATTCATGCTGGCGGCGGCGATGAATCCCTGTCCTTGCGGATATTTCGGCGATCCAACGCGGGACTGCCACTGCACGCCGCCCATGATCCAGCGGTATGTTTCAAAGATTTCCGGCCCGCTGCTCGATCGCATTGACATTCACATCGAAGTGCCCGCGGTGAAATACAAAGAGCTGCGGGCGCCTTCTTCGGCGGAAGATTCCGCGGCGGTGCGGCAGCGGGTGATCGCTGCGCGCGAACGCCAACTCGAACGTTACAGCACTGAGAAGAGGATTTACTCCAACGCCCAAATGGTTCCGAAGATGATGCGGAAGCACTGTGCCATTACCGCCGACGGCGAGAAACTCCTGGAAAACGCCATCACGCGGCTGGGACTTTCGGCGCGGGCGCATGACCGGATCTTGAAGGTGGCGCGGACGATCGCGGATTTGGATGCGTCAACGAGTATCGAGCCGCGGCACCTGAGCGAAGCGATTCAATATAGAACGCTGGATCGAAGCTACTGGGCGTAATGCTGGAGATTCACACAACCTGCCGATTCTTTAGTGCCAAACTTGGGCTTCGCGAGAACGGCGGTGGAGTGTCTCGTGCTCCATTGACTTGTGTTTGTGTGCTATGTTACGCATGAGTGCGTTTGAGGAGCGGCTTTACCCGCAGTGACGGGGAAACGCGTGACGCCAGAAAGCAAGCACCTCGAAGTCACATTGGAGACTCAAGTCGATAGCGTAAACCTGGCTGAGGAGATGTGTCTTCGCGTGGCGGAAGCGGCCGGGTTTGGCGAGGACGAGTGTTACCGCATCGGGATGTCGGTGCGCGAAGGCGTGATCAACGCATTTCACTACGGCAATCAGGAACGCCCCGAAAAGAAAATTTATCTCGCGGTGGACCTGACCGATGACAAGATGATCATTCATGTGGTGGATGAAGGAAAGGGCTTCAGTCTCCGGGACGTGCCGGACCCGCTCGCGGAAGAAAATCTGCTGAGCACTTCGGGGCGGGGCATCTTCTTGATGCGGGCCTTCATGGATGAGTTTGACGTCGTGCCCGGGCGCACCGGCGGGGCGGAGATCATCATGTCAAAGAAATTGCCCGGCCCCGGCAACGCGTCACCTAATGGTCAGGGGAGCGGTGGCGGGCGGGCGGCCGCGCCACAGCAGGAATCCTAGAAGAAAGAAAAGCAATGACATTGCGTGCCACTTACCGCGACGCAGGACCGGTGACGGTCGTTGATTTGAGCGGGCGAATCACGCTGGGCGACGGAAGCGCTCTCTTGCGGAAGACGCTGCGCGAACTGCTGGATCAGCAGCGCACGCGGATTTTGTTGAATCTTGCTGACGTGGACTACATCGACAGCTCGGGAATCGGCGAGCTGGTCAGCGGATTTACCTCCGTGACAGGCCGCGGTGGAGAGATGAAACTTCTGTCCTTGACAAAAAAGGTGCACGATTTGCTGCAGATCACCAGGCTTTTCACCGTCTTCGACGTGCATTCCGATGAGAACGTGGCCGTGCGCAGTTTCCGGTAGCATTCGCACGGACCATAGAATCCAAAGAATCGAATTCCAGTCCTCATTTTTTCCCATCTGGACTGGCTCCCAAATTTATGGCAGCATACGCCCGCGTTCGCAGGCACAGAAGTACCGCGCCCTCCTGGGGGCCTGCGCGAGCAGACCTCTGGATTGGGTGACAACGGAGCAGTCAGCCGCCGCCAGCGGCGCTTCCGGCCCGACGCAATTCCAACGGCAGAGGAGCACCGAAGTTGAGCAAAGAACAAGGTGTGGTGAAATGGTTTAACGCGTCCAAAGGATATGGATTCATCCAAAGACAATCAGGCGAAGACGTTTTCGTTCATTTCTCCGCCATTCAGTCGGACGGCTACAAGACACTGAATGAAGGGCAGCAAGTGGAATTCGAAGTAAAGCAAGGGCCGAAGGGATTGCAAGCGGAGAATGTGACTCCACATAGCTGATGGAAATGAATTCCCGGGCCCCGCTGCGCAGCGGGGCCTTTTTCTTTTTGAAAGCTTCCTGGGGAAGGGCAAAGTGCGGCACAATCGCACCGATGCGCATACTCGGGCAACGACGCTCAGATACGGCGTGGATCGAAGCTCTCGCAAGAGCGGAGGGGTTCGAACTGTTCGGCGTCGTGCGGCCAGAGAATTTCCCGGAATTGTCGCGGATGCCGGAGTGGCTCGATCGTGGCTATGCCGGAGAAATGAATTATCTCGCCGATCCCCGGCGAAGCGATCCCCAGAGCGTTCTTGCGGGGATTCGTAGCGTCATTGTGTGCGCGCTGAATTACAATTCGGCCAAGCCCTATTCGACGGCCGCGGCGGCACAAGCAGGAAGCGACGAACCACGCGGCTGGATATCGCGTTACGCCTGGGGACACGACTATCACGAGGTGTTGCGGGAAAAACTCGAATCCATCGTCGCGGCGATGCGTGCGCGATATGATGAGGAGTTTGAAGCGCGCGTATACGCGGACACCGGGCCTGTGCCAGAGCGCCTCCTTGCAAAATACGCAGGACTCGGGTGGACGGGAAAGAACACGCTGCTCCTGAATCAAGAACTGGGTTCCTTCTTTTTTCTAGGCGTGATATTGACCACCATCGAACTCGCGCCAACTTTGGCGGAGGGCGAGGCTCTTCCGCCGGACCTCTGCGGCAGTTGCCGGAGGTGCATCGATGCGTGTCCGACAGCAGCGCTGGTGGAACCCTATGTGATGGATGCGCGCCGGTGCATATCTTATCTGACGATCGAATTGCGGGGGAGTATTCCCGAGGAGTTGCGCGAGCCGATGGGCTGGCAAGTGTTCGGCTGTGACATTTGCCAGGACGTTTGCCCCTGGAATCGCAAGGCCCCGGTCACACGAGCGGCAGAATTTCAAGCGAGGGCGTTCTCATCCGATGACGGGAGCGAGGATGGAATGGCAGATGAACCTGACGACGAAAGGGCAAAGGAAAAAGCGCTCTTCCTGCCTCGACTGGAGTGGCTGGCCGGAATGAGCGAGGAAGAGTACCGGCAGGTATTCAAGGGCAGTCCGATCAAAAGAGCGAAGTGGCGAGGGCTCACTCGCAACGCTTGCATCGCTTTGGGGAATTCCTCGATCCGAAAGGGAACCACGGAGCACGCGCGCATTGCGGGTCTTTTGGAGCGATTGTCGGCCTCGCCAGAACCCGTGATCGCGGAATCTGCCAGATGGGCGCTCTCGCGCATCGAATAGACCGGCGATAGGGCTCGGCCCGTAGGATTAACCAACGGATGGCCCTGAGAGTAGTTCGCATCATGGGTCTGATGGGGGTATAATTCCGCGCGCAAGCTATCTAACCCACCGCGAGCCAGGAGTTCTGTATGAATCGCCGCAAGTTCTTGGTCAACACAAGCATTGTCGGCGCGGGAATACTCGGTGCAGGAAAAACTGCCTCAGGTTTCGCGCTCGCTGGCAAGGATTCAGATTTAGAGCCAAATCTCAAGATGGAGGATAAACCCGTGGCATTCACTGTCCCACCCCTGCCGTATCCGTTCGACGCACTCGAACCCTATATTGACGCGAAAACGATGGAAATCCATCACGACAAACATCATGGCGCCTACGTCACCAACCTGAACAAGGCGCTGGAAGGCCACGCCGACCTGCAAGCGAAATCAATCGATGAGCTTCTAAAGGGTCTCGATTCAATCCCCGACAACATCAGGGCGGCCGTGCGTAATAACGGCGGTGGCCATTGGAATCATTCCCTCTTCTGGAAACTGATGAAGAAAGGCGGCGGTGGTGAACCGAAAGGGGATTTAGCTGCTGCGATCAACTCCGCGTTTGGATCTTTCGCCGATTTTCAGGCGAAACTCGCTGCGGCCGGGCTAGGGCGCTTTGGCTCTGGCTGGGCCTGGCTGCTGGTAAAAGACGGCAAGCTCGCCATTGATTCCACGCCAAATCAGGACACGCCCTATCTGCTTGGCGGCAAAGCTGTGATCGGGCTGGACGTCTGGGAGCACGCCTACTATCTGAAGTATCAAAACGTGCGTGCGGACTACATCAAGGCGTGGTGGAATGTGGTCGACTGGAACGCGGCCAGCGATCTCTACGCCGCTGCGAAGAAATAGCCGCGCGAAGCAGACCATTATAATCTCGAAGGGCCCGGTCCGATTCCATCGGACCGGGCCCCTCACTTTCTGGAATCGTATTTTTGTGGAAACTTCCTTACGCCATCATTTGCGGCTTTGCAAGAGCCACCACAGACGCCCTGCCGGGGGCGATGCGGTAACCCTGTGGCTGTGGACGCGGCGTGAAGTTCCGCGCCTCGGGCTTGCCGGCGGCCAGGGGCGTCGGAGCGGATGGAAATGCTTTCCCGGAAGCTTCGCGGGCAAGTTCCATTCGGCCGCGCACGCCGTATTTTGCGAGCAGAGAAGAAACGTGGAATTTGACAGTGCGCTCGGAGAGATTAAGGTCGGAGGCGATCTCCTTGTTGGCCAGACTGCGCATGACACCTCTGAGCACCTCTTCTTCACGGCGTGTGAGCTTGACTGAGCCCGTGACAGAGTGGCCCGCTTGCAGGAGTTTTTCTGCCTTCTCGGTGAGTCCTTCGAGGCGGTCCGTTTCAGCCTCGACCATCACCACATAGTCTGCTGGCAATTGACCGCGCACCAGGCAGTGCATTGCCAGCAAGCCGGCCGCTTGATCGACCGGAAATCTGCCGTCGGGTCCAGCTTCGACATGAAAATGGGAAGCGCCGGTGTTCTTATCATGGAAAAAATACAACTGACGGGGAAAGGCAAGGCGGGAATCTGGAAGATGCCGAGTTACATCACTTCTGCGGATTACCTTCACGTGCACCCCTCCGAATGCAGCCTCGTGCTGGTACCGAAGCCTAAGATTTATTTATTGCGATCGCCTCTGTGCGAGGCCAGCTAAACAGAATAGAAATGCAGCGAATTAACGCGCCAAGACAAAGGATGGTTTGGCTTGGCGACCTTGTCCCTCAGGATGGCAAAGCCGAGGCGCAAGAAGGAGATCTTGAATGAACCGCCCGCGACCCGCACACCGAACGGCCCGGAGTTTGCACATAGGATTCCGAACCAGAGAAATTGCAAGTCCCTCAAAAATAGGAGACTTAGCCGAAGTATTTCCTGACTCAAGCGATTATTTGAGGGTAGGAATTGCGCGAGACGGGAAAATTTTCCATTCCTCACTGCCTTTAAGAGGCGAAATTGCCATCTCGCTCCAGCAAGTCAATGCCGCGTTACTTTCTGAGCAGGAATGTTGAGGCCAGGGCGGGCGTCGGATGGGCTGTGGAAAATGCTGGGCAGGCCGGGCAGGACAGGTCTCGGCCGCGAATTAGTAGTTCAAGACTCGAGTCTGCGTGGGGGAGATCACCTCATACACAACGCCGCGCCAGTGAATCTTGCGGGTAACCAGGGACATGGCAAAATTCAAGACGAAAAGAAATGAGATGAAGACGCCGAGGACAATATAGATCCAGGACTGACTCATGATCTGCGCCCTTGCCGAGGGTAACGCTTCGCTCACAGCGACGAGGCGCAACGCTCCGCGGATCGCCGCAAGCAGCAAGGGCAGGAAAGTCAGGGTCGCCAGCTGCAACGCTGGGAGCGAGTTCAGCATGTTGGAAAGAGTGAGCAGCACGCCAAGGACGAACGTCAGGCAAAAAAGCAGGTGCGTGGCTGCCCCTGCGTTCCAGATCTTTTCCGCGTAAACGCGAGTAATTAAAATCTGGCGGTCAGTAAATTCCAGCAAGCCCGAGAAATCCGTTTCGACAAAAGAGAGCGTCAGGCATTCCGGCACGAAGAGAATCGAACGGCCGGAACGTTCGAGGGATCGGGTCATCGAATAGTCATCGCTGACTGAATGGAGCCATTCGTCGGCGACGCCAATCTGGTCGAAAAGGCTGCGGCGAATGGCAGTCCCACCGCCCCAGCAGAAATTTTTCCCTTTGTCGGAAAGCATGGTGACGATGGGAGCATTCCAGGCCGCGAGGAGCGCCGTCGGCAGATTGGTGCGATTGGGGATGAACCAGCGCATCGTAGTGGTTGCGCCGATGCGCGAATCGTTGAGCGGCGCGACCAGATGGTGCAGCCAGGTTTTCCCCGGGCGGCCGTCGGAGTCTGCGAAGACCAGCACTTCAAATTCCGGCGGCAACTGTTCGACGCCGGCGCGGAGATTGTTAACTTTTTCGCTGCAGCCTTCCGGCCTGCCGGCAATGACGACGTGAGCTTTGGCGCGGGACTGCGAAGCAACGCGTTTGACAATACTGTGCGCCGGGTCGGATTCCGAGGCCAGGATGAAAAATATTTCATAGTTCTGGTGGTCAAACTCGCAAAGCGAGACTAGATTCCGCTCGAGACCCGGCTCGAGACCCCGGCAGGGACAAAGCACGGCAGTGCGCGGTGCATAAAAACCTGGATGGGTCCCAACACGGCGGCGCACGTAGGTCAGCCATTGCACGCCCTGCGCGAGAAGATAGAGGCCAAGCAGGATCTGCAAAGCCGCCAGGAGATAAAAGAGAGTCTCCACGCAGGCCGAGAATATCAGATGGAAGATTCCCGCGTATGCCCGCCTGCGTGCTCGGAAGCGCACCGGTAAACGCCCGACTGGGAGGCCGCACCAGGCGGGCGATTCACCAATCTCCTCGGATTAACGCGAACGGTACACCAGGACTTGCGCCGCCAGAGCGGCGGCAAGCTCTTCGAGCTCGAAGAGCGCGCGGCTCGCGGCCAGGCGGGCTTTTTCCAGAAACGATGAATCCAAAACAAAAGCGCAGCGATCGACGAACGGGTGGCTGGCCGCTTCAAAAGGCTTCCGGATGCGCCGCAGCGGGGAGCTGCGCGCAAGAAGTTCTTCGTAAATTTGCAGATCTTTTTGAAAATCGAGTGCGTCTCCCGCGGTCCATTTTTGCTGGTGCGTGAACGCCGCAAGCAGTTTGCGGCGAAACACGGCGGCGTTCTTGCGCGTCAACGAACGTGACTTTGTCCGGCCACCTGTTTCTGGACCCGTCGCGACAACCTCGAGCGCGCGCACGGTCATTGCGAGGAGCGCTTCACGCTGAATCAGCGCGAGCAGATCACGATACAAGCCAGCGTGAACCTGCAAAGCCTGACGTCCATTCTCGACGACGTAAGAGTCCACAAAGCGGGGAACAACGCGTTCGCGCTGAAGCGCTTCCGTCAGGCTGAGTGCCAGCTCCGCCGGCCGGTCCGACGCAGTTTGTTTCGCGTGTGAAGTAGCCACGCGAACATGGTAGCAGGAGTTTCTTTTTTGCCGCGACCAGGAGAAATGAAAAGAAAATGCCCGGCAATTTCTGCCGGGCCCAATTCATTATGCTCGTTGCAAGGGCGCCCGCCGCGGCGGGCGCCCTTACTCGGCGAGATTCGCGAAGTCTTAGTGAATCGCGCGCGGACTGTCGGGGCCCACGCGCTTCTGTTTTTCTTGCGGCTGCGGCACCACCGGAGGGGCCACAACTTCCTTCGAGAGCGCGTGCTCGAGCACTTCGTCGAGCGTGCGGACGTAAGTGATCTTCATATCGCCCAGGATATCCGGCGGAAGATCCGCAACGGCGTTGGGCTCGTTGTCGGCTGGCAGCAAAACCTCGCGGATTCCCGCGCGTTTCGCACCGAGGACTTTTTCCTTTACGCCACCGATCGGCAAGACGATGCCCGAAAGCGTCATCTCCCCGGTCATGGCAAGCCGGTCACGAACTGGCCGGCCGCTGAGCAGACTGACCAGCGCGGTCACCATTGCTGCACCGGCGGAGGGGCCGTCCTTCGGCACCGCCCCTGAAGGCACGTGAATGTGAATGTCGGCTTTGCGGAAGAAATCCGGATCGATGCCGTAACGCTCGCCGTTGGCGCGGACCCAGGTCAGGGCCGCGGTCATGGACTCCTGCATGACTTCGCCGAGGTGGCCGGTCATGGTGAACTGCTTGCCGCCGCGCATCCTGCTGGCTTCGATGAAGACGATGTCGCCTCCCACCGGAGTCCACACGAGGCCGATGGCAACGCCGGGTTTCTTGACGCGTTCCTCGACTTCCTTTTCGGTGCGGAATTTCGGCACGCCCAGGAATTCGCGGACAATCTCCGGCGTAACGACCATCTTTTCCGTTTTGCCTTCAGCGATGCGCCGCGCTTGTTTGCGCGTGATGGTGGCGATTTCGCGCTCGAGGTTGCGCACGCCGGCTTCCCGAGTGTAGAGGTGAATGATTTCGTCAAGCGCCCCGTCCGTGAATTCGAGTTGTTCGCCGACATTCAATCCGTGTTCAACGGCTTGCTTGGGGATGAGGTACTTGTGCGCGATGTGAAGTTTTTCCTCACCCGTGTAACCTGGCAGCTCGATGATTTCCATGCGGTCGCGCAGGGGTTCCGGGATGGGATCCATCCAGTTGGCCGTGGCGATGAAGAGGACCTTGGAAAGATCGAACGGCACATCGAGATAGTGATCGCGGAACGCTACGTTTTGCTCGGGATCCAGAACCTCCATCAAAGCGGAGGACGGGTCGCCGCGGAAATCGCGGCCGAGCTTGTCCACCTCATCGAGCATGCAAACAGGGTCGTTGGTTTCCGCGCGCTTCAAGCCTTGAATGATCTGGCCCGGCAAAGCGCCGATGTAGGTGCGGCGGTGGCCGCGGATTTCGGCTTCATCGTGCATGCCACCGAGAGCGAGGCGCACGAATTTGCGCCCGAGCGCGCGGGCAACCGATTTTCCCAGCGACGTCTTGCCCACTCCGGGAGGCCCCACAAAACAGAGAATCGGCCCTTTCATCCCCGGCTTAAGTTTTTTCACGGCAAGATAATCGAGAATTCGCTCCTTGACCTTCTGAAGATCGTAGTGATCTTCGTCGAGGATCTGACGCCCTTTGGCGATGTCAATTTCGCTCACGCCGGACGACTTGGACCACGGCAGCGAGGTCATCCACTCCAGGTAGGTGCGCGAGACCATGTATTCGGCGGAGGCCGGCGTCATCTTCGCGAGACGCTTCAGTTCGCGCTCGCATTCTTTCTTGGCTTCGGCCGACATGCCGGCTTCCTCGAGCTTCTTCCGGAGCTCGTCGATTTCTTGCGTGGAATCATCGGACTCGCCGAGTTCCTTTTGAATAGCTTTCATCTGTTCACGGAGCAAGTATTCGCGCTGGTTCTGGCTGACCTGCTCCTGAACCTGCTCGTGAATTTTAGAGCGAAGCTCGAGCACTTCGAGTTCCTTCGACAATTCGCGGATCAACGATTCGAGGCGCTTGCGGACGTTGGACGTTTCGATCAATTCCTGGCGCAGAAGCGTGGAGAGCGACGGCAAAGTGCCGGCGATGAAATCCGCGAGCCGGCCCGGGTCGTCAATGTTCATGGCGACGGACTGCAAATCGTCGGAAAGCTGCGGTGAATGGCTGACCACGTCGCGGAAGAGATCCTGCGCGTTGCGCAGCAGGGCCTGAAGCTCCGCGTCCATCTCACCGACAAATTCAACTTCTTTCTCGACGCGTGCGCGAAGATACGGCTTCAGGCCGATCAGTTCGAGCACCCGGATGCGGTACATACCCTCGAGGAAAATAACCACGTTGCCGTTGGGCATTTTCACGGTCTTGTGAACTTTTGCCAGCGTGCCGACCTTGTGCAGGTCAGCCGCAGCCGGGTCTTCGATCCGCGGGTCGAGTTGCGCGACGACGCCGAGAAATTTTTCATCACCTTCCAGCGCGTTGACGAGCGCCAACGAACTGTCGCGGCCGACGGTCAAAGGCAGCACAGCGCCCGGAAACAAGACCGTATCCCGGACGGGCAAAATCGGCAGAACTGCCGGAAGGTTTGCTTTTTTCTCAGCCATGATGTCCCCCAGTCAAAAGCGCGGGAGCATAATTCCCCGCCAAATAGAGTTTAGATGCGCACAGGAGAAAAAAGGTGCAATCAGATACGATACTGTCAGGCATAAAATATTAGTGTTACACGCTCATATTCTAGCACCTGCCATTTGATAATGTAAATGGTACTTTAGTTGTTTATTTTCAATAGAATACGAGTAGACCCCTCAGTTCTAACACTCTCCCTCGGCAATCCCTGGATTGCTTCAAACCCCAAATCCCTTGATTTTGCGCACTGGTTGGCCGAACCGTTTCCGCACATACTCTGCCGCACCCTCCTTGTCCTGAACTCTGCCCTCGAGTTGGGCGTCCTCCAGGGAGCGCAAAATTTCGCTGAAAAGGGGTCCCGGGACGTACCCCATGTGCTGCAGATCGTCGCCCGTAAGCATCCTCGGAGGTTGCACCTGCTCCGGGGGAGTATCGGCCAGGAAGCGCTGCACGAAGTCATAGGACTGCAGCTGGCCGTGACTGGAAAGGCAGTCGAGCCGGTGCAGTTCGAGATGCTCGTCGAACCGCAGAAGCCTAACAAAGCGTTTCAGGGTGGACGCGCGCATTTGTTCGACATCCTTGAAACGCATGTGATTTGCAACGAGGGCGACAATCTGCTGCATTTCCTCGTTCGAGAAGCGCAAGCGCTTGCAGATATCCTCCGCCAAGCGTACGCCGACGTCCACATGCCCGTCGAAGCGAATACGGTCTCCGGTTTCGGAAGCGGGCTTGAACGTCGGCGGTTTACCGACGTCATGCAGAAGAACTCCCCAGGCGAGCGTGGGAGAGCAGCCTGCCCGCAGTTTTTCGAGCAACAACCTGGTATGAATCCATACGTCGCCTTCGGGATGGAACTGCGGCGGCTGCTCGACACCTTTCATGGCGGCAATTTCCGGTAACACTTGCCGCAGCAAACCAGCGTCGTCGAGGAGCTCGAAGCCGCGGCGAGCCGCGCCTTCCGTAAGGAGCTTGGTCAGTTCATCACGCAGGCGCTCGGCAGAAACCTGGTTGATTTCGGCTGCGTGGCGGCGAATCGCGGCAAAGGTGGAGGGCTCAATCGCGAAATGGAAACGCGCGGCGAATCGCACGGCGCGCAACATACGAAGTTTATCTTCGGCAAAGCGACGGCTCGGCTCGCCGATGGCGCGAAGGAGGCCGGCTTTCAAATCCGCCTGGCCGCCGATGAAATCCAGAACCTCCCCTGTGTCGTGGCGCATCAGCAAGCCGTTAATCGTAAAGTCGCGGCGCTGCACGTCTTCCTTGGCCGTGGTCGAATAAATGACACGGTCAGGATGGCGTCCGTCGGAATAGCCCACATCGGAGCGGAAGGTCGCGACCTCGACCTTCGCCGCGTCACGCGGAACAAGAACGACGCCAAACTGCGCGCCCACCCCGATGCTTTCGGGAAAGAGAGACATTACGCGTTCCGGCGTGGCGTCGGTGGCGACGTCGAAGTCCGCGGGCTCGCGGCCGAGCAGCAGATCGCGCACACAGCCGCCTACGAGCAGCGCTTGATGGCCGTTGCGACGGAGCGTTTCGCAGACCGAGTTGGCAAGTTCGCGGGGCGTCACAATCCGATTATCCGTCAGTTGCGCTGGAAGCGGGAGCGAAGTGTCGTATGCAGCGTTAACGCTTCCCTATTTGCTGCGGAAGACGAGGCAGGTTATATCGTCGGCCTGGCGCGTGGCGCCGACAAATTCGTCCACGGGCTTCATGAGGAATTGTAGGCTTTCCTGCGCGCTCAGCACTGGCAATGACCGGATGACAGCGCGCCAGCGGTCTTCGCCAAATTCCTCGTTCTCTTCGTTGAAAGCTTCGACTACACCGTCCGTGTAGAAAATCAGAGCGTCGCCCGGCTGCAATTCGAGAGAGGCAGTTTCATAGTAGCCCGGCGAACGAATCCCCAGGGGCAATCCACCCACGTCGAGTTTTTCCAGCCCGCCGTTCGTGCGGCGAAGAATCGGCGCATTGTGACCCGCGTTGACATAAGTGAGGCGCCGCGATTGCGGATCGTATTCGGAGAGTACGGCTGTAGTGAAACGCCGGCCATCCAGACTATGCGCGCAGGCATAGCGATTGAGCCTGGCGACAAGATCGGCAAGCGGCGCGCCCTCGCCGGCGATGGTTCTCAGACTGGCTTGCAGTGTGGCCATGAGGAGTGCTGCGGGAACGCTTTTGCCGGCCACATCGGCGATGACGACCATCAGTTTGCTTTCGGGGCCGTCTTCGGCGTTCGGATAAAACGCGTCGTAGTAATCGCCGGCGACAGAATTCTGTGGGCGAGTGGCGAAGGCGATGTGGGCGCCAGGCACTTCGGGTGGGTGCGAAGGAACCAGCCAGGATTGAATCTCGCGCGCAATTTCGAGGTCGCGCTTCATGGTGACTTTGTCGGCCAGTTCCAGCGACAGGAGCAACAGGAAGAGAATGGCCGCAAATAATTCGAACTTGATATTGTTCCCGCCCGAGAGGGCAAGCAGCAGAATCGCGATGAGCAGAAGGACGCGCCGTGCGGGAGAGAGCTTCAAAAGCAAAGCCCAGAAAAATTGTCTGGTGACGTGAAGCGGTCGGCGCCAGCGGGGAAGCTTTTGAATTTCTTCCCAGTCGACGTCGCGGCCGTAAAAACCGTAACTGGCGCGGGCGTCGGCTGCGAATTGCGTCCAGAGGTCATCCAACTGGCGGCCTTCGCTGACGCGCTGCCAGAAGTTGCGCATGCGGTCGCCGAAGCGAACGCGGACTTTGCGTGCTAGTGGCTGTGAGGGGGAACTCATCGCAGAAAAGTATAAGTCATTCGAGACAGATTCAACGCTTGGAGCGGCGCGAGCCCTGCGAAGGGGTTAGGAATTGTCGCGGTCCTGCCCGTCGGCATCGGCGCGGAGCGAGCCGCCGAATTGCACTGCGCCAAACCCAAAACGATCGCGGAGACGATCGGTGGCGTTGGTCAGTTTTTCGAGCTTCTCGCGCCGGCCAGCTTCGAGAAGATCGAGCTGTTTCGAGCCATGAGTGAAGCCGCTCAGGCTGACGCCGAGAAGGCGAATTTTGCGGCGATGATCGCGGTGCTCAAGGAAGAGATTTTGGAAGACGGAGAAGATATCGGCGTCGAGGCTGGCCGGCTCGGCGAGCGTCTTCGAGCGTGTATGCGTGTCGAAGCCGATGTATCGGATCGTCAGCGTCAAGGTGCGAGTGGCGAGCCCGGCTTCGCGCAGGCGCTTGCAGGCTTTTTGTGAGAGATGGCTCAACATTGCGGTGAGCTCGGTTGTGTCATCGGTATCTTCACCGAAGGTGTGATTTTGCGAGATGGATTTCGGCTCTGCGTCAATCACAAATTCATAAGAGTCGCCGCCGCGCGCTTTGCGAAAAAGCGCCGTGCCCCACTGGCCAAAGATTTTTTCGAGTTTCTCCTGGGGAACGGCGCCGAGCTGCTCGACGGTTTCGATGCTGAGGGCGCGCAGCGCGCGTTCCGTGACTTCGCCGATGCCGGGAATTTTCCGCACGGAAAGCGGCGCAAGAAAGCGGGCTTCCTGGCCGGGCGCGATCCAGAGTAGGCCGCGCGGCTTGGCCTGATCCGAAGCGACCTTGGCGACGAGGCGCGTCGCGGCCAGGCCGCCGGAGCAGGGAAGGCTAGTCGCGTGCGTGATTGCGCGCAGAAGCTTATCGGCGGCGGCGAGGGGCGGGCCATGCAAGCGCTCCGTGCCGGCGAGATCGAGATAGGCTTCGTCGATGGAGACCATTTCGACGACGGGAGAAAATTTCGCGAGGATCGTGGCAACGCGATCGCTCCATTCGGTGTATTTCGCATGATGGCCGTCGAGAAAAACGGCGTGCGGACAGAGGCGCCCGGCGGTTCGCAGCGGCATGGCCGAATGGACTCCGTACTTGCGCGCTTCGTAACTCGCAGCAGAAACAACGCCGCGCTGATCGGGACGGCCACCCACAACCACGGGCTTGCCGCGGAGTTCGGGACGCTCAAGCAGTTCGACCGACACGAAAAACGCGTCCATGTCCACGTGAAGGATGGACGATTGCGCGAGCGGGGATTGCTCCTCAAGGGGGCCGTGCTTGGCTCGGAATCGCGCGAGGTCCGGCATGCGCCTAGCCTACGCCCAACAAAACTGTGCTACAACCAGATGTTGGAATCAGCCTATGAAGATCGCCGCGAGAATTCTCCTGGCTCCGTTTTCGATCTTTCTCGCGTATTCGGCGGGATTGTACGCCGAACGTTTCACTTTGGCGCCGCTTCCATCTGGGCATTTTGAAGGTACGCCAGCAACTATCATTGTCTTCCTGGGGGTATTCTTTCTTGTCCTTATTGTCGTCCTTGTTGTTGGAAACCTGCTTCTAAGTCGCTATTTCAAATCAAAAAACCTGAGCTAGCCTAAGCGATCAGCGGCGATGACGCGCGGGATGCCCGCGAGATCATTGGTGACGCCAACGTTGATCCAGCTCGCGGCGTCGAGGAGCGGCTGCACGGCGGAGAGGCTGTCGTGGCCCAGCTCGAGGATGAGAATTCCGCCGGGCTTCAGGCGTTGCGCTGATTGGGCGATGAGAGCGGCATAAAGCTCGTAGCCTTCTTCGCCTCCGTAGAGAGCCACTTCCGGTTCGTGTTCGCGGACTTCGCGCGGCAGCGCGGCGGCTTCGCGCCGGCCGACGTAAGGGGGATTGCTGACGATCACGTCGAAAAGAAGCAGCGAGTGGCGAGTGGCCCCGCGAAACGCGGGGTAAACGAGTGGCGAGCCGATAAAGCATTCAAGCAAGTTGGACTCGACGAAATCAATGCGATCGCCAACGGAGTGACGGACGGCGTTGCGTTTGGCAACGCCGACAGCCCCGGATGAAATGTCGGTCGCCCAGAATTTCGCGCCGGGAAGCTCTTTGGCAAGGGCAATAGCGATGCAGCCGGAACCGGTGCCGATGTCTGCGATCCGAAGGCCATCTCCGGTCGTGATTCGCGGGCGGCCTGCGCGGAGCTCACGAAGTGCCAGTCGGTCGAGCGCGACTTCAATGAGGTGCTCGGTTTCCGGGCGGGGAATCAAAACGTCGGGGGTTACTTCAAAATCCAGGCCCCAAAATTCCTGTTTGCCGGTGAGGTATTGCGTGGGTTCGCCGGCGGCGCGGCGAGCGATGAGAGCAAAATATCGTGCTTCGTCTCCGGCCGAAATAATTTCTTCAGGATGAGCGTAAATCCACGCGCGATCCCGCCCGAGGACATGAAGCAAGAGAAGTTCTGCCGCGAGCGTGAACGAAGGCACATGGGCTTCGCGCAATTGCGTGATGCCGAATTTCAGCAAAGCGCGAACAGATTTTTCCTGGGAAACCAGATTCATCCAAAGAGGCTTTCTTTTTGTTTTCCGCTGGCTTCGTCGTAACCAAACGCGACGCCATCTCCGGCGTATGCATAGCGGCCAATTGCCAGCGCGCCTAGAGCGGCATTGCCAATGGCGAGTCCCCCCACGGCACGCCAGCCAAGGGCGACTCCCGCAAGGGCCAGAATCCCCGCCGACAATCCACCAAAGGCAAAAACTCCCACGCTCAGCCCGCCGAACGCGATGACACCAGCGGAAACGCCGCCAATGGCGACGATTCCCGTGGCTACACCTCCATAGGCAATGATTCCATGCGCGGTAGGACCAATCGACAAGAGCGGCAGCCCGGCAATCTGAATCGGAGAGTTGTAGGAGTGGACATGCCGGCCGCGGGCCTGATACATGGCAACGTCGCCGATGATGATCGAGAGGGCTTGCAAAGTCCCGAGAAAAAGTACGATGCGCAACATCTTTCGCCGGAGCTGCTGAGGATCCGCCGTGCCGTCACCGAGTTTCCGCATCCATGCGGGGCCGGGCTCCGAACCAGGGCGCGTCAACATGAGAGACCTCCTCGAGAGGATTATGCCTCGGCGAGCTCCTGTTCGAGGCGCTCGGCTTCGTAGCGGGCAACAAGGGCGTCGACGAGCGGGGCGAGCTTGCCGTCCATCACGTCGGTGAGCTGGTGGAGCGTAAGGCCGATGCGGTGATCGGTGACGCGGTTTTGCGGGAAGTTGTACGTGCGGATTTTTTCGGAGCGGTCGCCGGTTTTGATTTGGCCGCGGCGCTCGGCGGAGAGCGCGGCTTGCTGCTTTTCCTGTTCGAGTTCGTAGAGGCGGGCGCGCAGAACGCGCATGGCCTTGGCGCGATTTTTGATCTGCGATTTTTCGTCCTGCTGCGAGACAACCAGGCCGGTGGGAATGTGCGTGATGCGCACCGCGGAGTAGGTGGTGTTGACCGACTGGCCGCCGGGACCCGAGGAGCAGAAGGTGTCAACGCGCAGATCTTTTGCCTCGATCTTGATGTCGATTTCGTCGGCTTCGGGAAGAACCGCGACGGTTGCGGCGGAAGTGTGAATGCGGCCTTGCGTCTCGGTCGTGGGGACGCGCTGGACGCGGTGCACGCCGCTTTCGTATTTCAATTTGGAATAGACTTTGTGGCCCTGAATCGCGGCGACGACTTCCTTCAATCCGCCCAGGGAAGATGGAGAACTTTCGAGGATTTCGACTTTCCAGCCCTGCGTTTCGGCGTAACGCGAATACATGCGGAAGAGCTCACCGGCGAACAACGCAGCTTCATCGCCGCCGGTGCCGGCGCGAATCTCGACGATGACGCTCTTTTCGTCGTTGGGATCCTTGGGCAAGAGGAGCAGCTTCAATTCGCGTTCGACGATTTCCTTGCGGGCGGTGAGCTGCTTTTCTTCCTCGTGCGCGAGCTGCTTCATTTCCTGATC
>Ga0307477_10001734_pt1 | contig 17705 bp, 17 predicted proteins | sample atmos_gasesECM2C_FD_203316 | JGI IMG/M metagenome (GOLD analysis project Ga0307477, IMG submission 203316) | Hardwood forest soil microbial communities from Morgan-Monroe State Forest, Indiana, United States - atmos_gasesECM2C_515 | ecosystem: Environmental > Terrestrial > Soil > Temperate...
AACACCGTCGTCGTGCGCGGCTTCAATGACGACGAGCTCGGCGACCTGATCGAGTTTGGCCGCGGCGCGGGGGTCGAGATTCGCTTCATCGAGTACATGGACGTGGGGGGCGCGACCCGCTGGTCGCGCGAGGCCGTCGTACCGCAGCGCGAAATCCTCGCCACCCTGGCCCGGCGCTACGGGCCGATCGAGCCACTCGGCGCGCGGGGCGCTGCGCCGGCCGAGCGCTTCCGCCTCCCCGACGGCACCACGTTCGGCATCATCGCGTCGGTCACGGCGCCGTTCTGCGGCACCTGCGACCGCTCCCGACTCACGGCGGACGGCACCTGGTTCTTGTGTCTCTATGCGGCGCAGGGCAGCGACCTGCGCACGGCGCTTCGCACCGGGGCCTCCGACGAGGCCGTCGCGGCGAGCGTGCGTGAGGCCTGGACCGGCCGCGATGATCGCGGGGCGGAGGCCCGGCTCGCGCTCGGCGAGCGTGGGGCTTTGTATCAACTCGCCAGCCTCCGGGCCGACCCCCACCGCGAGATGCACACGCGCGGCGGATGAGCCCCGTGGAGAGCTCGCCTCGATGTTCGCGAAGATCACGGTAGTCGGCGCCGGCAACGTCGGCGCCACGGCCGCGCAGCGCATCGCCGAACAGGGGCTCGCGCGCACCGTCGTCCTCATCGACGTCGTCGAGGGCCTGCCCCAGGGCAAGGCGCTCGACCTCTGGGAATCGGGACCGCTCCAGGGATTCGACACGCGCGTCGTCGGCGCGACGGCCTATGAGGCTGCCGCGGGCAGCGAGCTCGTGGTCGTCACCGCCGGGATCGCGCGCAAGCCCGGGATGAGCCGCGACGATCTCGTGCGCACCAACGCCACCATTGTGAAGCAGGTGGCCCAGGAGCTCCGGCGACACTCGGCCGAGGCCATCGTCGTCGTCGTATCGAATCCCCTCGACGTCATGTGCTGGGTGACGAAACAAGTCACGGGGTTCCCGCGCGAGCGGGTCATCGGGATGGCCGGCGTGCTCGACACGGCGCGGTTCCGGACGTTCCTTGCCGAGGCTCTCAGGGTCTCCGTGGCGGACGTCGCTGCGATGGTGCTCGGCGGCCACGGGGACACCATGGTACCCCTCGTGTCCCACACCACCGTCTCGGGAATCCCCGTGACCCAGCTCATCGATCGCGCGACGCTCGACCGCATCGTGCAGCGCACCCGGGACGGCGGCGCGGAGATCGTGAGCCACCTGAAGACCGGGTCGGCGTTCTACGCCCCCTCTGCCGCCGTGGTCCAGATGGTCGACGCCATCGTGCGCGACCGCCGCCGCCTGCTCCCGTGTGCGGCGTGGCTCGAGGGGGAATACGGGCTCTCGGGGATGTACGTCGGGGTGCCCTGCAAGCTCGGGCGAAGGGGGCTCGAGGAAATCGTGGAGATCGAGCTCACCGCGGCGGAGCGCGCGGCCCTCGGCCAGTCCGCGGCGCATGTCCGCGAAACCATGGCCCTGGTGACGCTCTAGCCCTCGGTTGGCTGGACGTCGCCCTTCGGCGGCTCGTGGCGGACGAGCGCCCGCAGATAGTCGCGGTTGAGTCGAGCGATGAAGTCGATTCGGATCTCTTTCGGGCAGGCGGCCATGCACTCCCCGTGGTTGCTGCACGGGCCGAACCCGGCCGCGTCCATCGCTTCCACCATCGTGAGTACGCGCGCCTCGCGCTCCGGTTGCCCCTGGGGCAAGAGGCCCAGATGGGCCACCTTGGCGGCGACGAAGAGCATGGCGGACGCGTTGGGACACGCGGCGACGCACGCGCCGCACCCGATGCACTGGGCGGCATCCATGGCGAGCTCGGCGTCGCGCCGCGGCACCAGGGTGGCGTTCGCCTCCGGCGCGCTTCCCACGCGCACGCTGATGAAGCCGCCCGCTTGGATGAGCCGATCGAAAGCGCGGCGATCGACGACGAGGTCCTTCACGACGGGGAAGGCCCGTGCCCGCCACGGCTCGACCCAGATCTCGGCATCGTTGGGGAAGTGGCGCATGTGCAGCTGGCAGGCCGTCGTTGCTCGGCGCGGCCCGTGCGGGCGGCCGTTGATAACCATCCCGCAGGCGCCGCAGATGCCCTCGCGGCAGTCGTGGTCGAAGGCGATCGGCTCTTCATGCCGGCCGATCAACTGTTCGTTGAGGAGGTCGAGCACCTCGAGGAAGGACATGTCGGGGCTCACGCCCTCGGGGACGTAGCGCACGAACCCCCCCGGGGCCGCCGGCCCCCGTTGGCGCCAGACGTGCAGGACCAGGTCCACTACTTATAGCTCCGTTGCGAGGGGTGGACCTCTTGAAAGGTGAGGGGTTCCTTGCGTAGCCGTGGCGGGACCCCGACCCCGGCGAACTCCCACGCCGCGACGTAGCTGAAGTGCTCGTCGTCGCGGGCGGCCTCGCCATCGGGCGTCTGATGCTCCTCGCGGAAGTGGCAGCCGCACGACTCCTCGCGATCGAGGGCATCGTGGCACATGAGCTCGGCGAGTTCCAGGAAATCGGCGACCCGCCCTGCATGCTCGAGCGCCTGGTTAAAGTCCCGGCCGTCGCCGCCCACGTAGACGTCGCGCCAGAACTCTTGCCGCAGGGTCCGGACCTGCTCGATCGCCTCCGTGAGTCCCGTGGCGTTGCGCGACATCCCGCAGCGGTCCCACATGACCCGGCCGAGGTCGCGGTGGAAGTGATCGGCGGAGCGCTGACCCCGGGCCGCGAGCAACTGGGCGACTCGTTCCCCCACCTCGCGTTCGACGTCGCGGAACGCCGTGTGGGCGTCGTCGACGGCCGCGAGGCGCGCGTGGGCCAGGTAGTCGCCGACCGCGTAGGGGAGGATGAAGTAACCGTCGGCGAGCCCCTGCATGAGGGCGCTCGCGCCCAGGCGGTTCGCCCCGTGGTCGGAGAAGTTCGCCTCCCCGATCACAAACAGCCCGGGGACGGTGCTCATCAGGTTGTAGTCGACCCACAGGCCGCCCATGGTGTAGTGCGGGGCGGGATAGATGCGCATCGGCGTGTGGTAGGGGTTCTCGCCGGTGATCCGCTCGTACATCTCGAACAGGTTGCCGTAGCGCTCCGCGATGAATCGCTCGCCGTGACGTGCGATGGCATCGTGGAAATCGAGGTACACGCCGTGCCCTGCGGGACCGACGCCCCGGCCTTCGTCGCACACGTCCTTCGCGCGGCGGGACGCTAAGTCGCGGGGCACGAGGTTGCCGTAGCTGGGATACAGGCGCTCCAGGTAGTAATCGCGGTCCCCCTCGGGGATCTCCTGCGGCGGGCGGTGGTCGCCCGCCCGCTTCGGCACCCAGATGCGTCCGTCGTTCCGCAGGGACTCGCTCATCAGGGTGAGTTTCGCCTGGTGGTGGCCGGTCGGTGGGATGCACGTCGGGTGGATCTGCGTGAAGCAGGGGTTGGCGAAGGCGGCCCCGCGGCGGTGGGCGCGCCAGATCGCCGTGACGTTGCACCCCTTCGCGTTGGTCGAGAGATAGTAGATGTTGCTGTAGCCGCCGGTGGCGAGGATCACGGCATCGGCGACGTGGCGGCTCAGCTCGCCGGTCACGAGATCGCGCACGACGATCCCTCGCGCCGCGCCGTCGATCACCACGAGATCGAGCATTTCGTGTCGGGCGTGCATCGTGACCGTGCCCTGGCCGATCTGTCGGGCGAGCGACTGATACGCTCCGAGCAGGAGTTGTTGGCCCGTCTGGCCACGCGCGTAGAACGTGCGCGAGACCTGGACGCCGCCGAACGAGCGATTCGCCAGCAGCCCTCCGTATTCGCGCGCGAACGGCACGCCTTGGGCGGTACACTGGTCGATGATGTTGGCCGAGAGCTCCGCCAGGCGGTACACATTCGCCTCGCGCGAGCGGAAATCGCCGCCCTTGAGGGTATCGTAGAACAGGCGAAAGACCGAATCGCCATCGTTCTGGTAGTTCTTCGCGGCGTTGATGCCGCCCTGAGCGGCGATCGAGTGGGCGCGCCGGGGCGAGTCCTGGAAGCAGAAGCACGCGACGTGGTATCCGAGCTCGGCGAGCGATGCGGCGCCCGAGGCGCCGGCGAGCCCGGAACCGACCACGATCAGCGAGTGTCGGGGTTTGTTGGCAGGAGCGACCAGCCCGACCTGCGAGCGGTGCCGGGTCCACTTGGTTTCGAGCGCCCCCTCAGGGACCCCGGCGTCGAGCCCCGGCATCACCGCAGCGCCCCGGTCAGCACGGCCACGGGGATCGTGATGTAGCCCCCCGTGATCAGGAGTGCGACGGCCCCGGCTACTCCTCGGCGCCAGCGGTCGGTCGGGGCGCGGTGCAGCCCGAGGGTCTGGAGCGCGCTCCACACACCATGGTAGAGGTGGAGCCCCAGGGCGAGCATGGCGACGATGTAGGCGGCCGCGACCGGCCACCGCGCGAAGCTCGCGAGCACGTTGTGGTAGACGTTCCCCGGCTCGAAGTCCGGGTTGACGCGGCCCAGCGACAAATCGAGCAGGTGATAGATCACATAGAGGAGGATGAGGACTCCGCCCCAGCGCATCGTCCGTGCGGCGTACGTCGTTTCGTGTGCCGCGAGGTGCCGGTAGCCGACCGGCCGCGCGCGCCAGCTCGCGCGCGTGACGCCAACCGACGCCCAGAGGTGGGCGCCCACCGCGACGAGGAGCACCACGCGCACCGCCCACAGGAGTTGACCGCGGGCAAAAAACGGCGCGCCCACCGTGCGCAAGCCGGCGGCGTAGGCATTAAACTTGTCCGCGCCTTCAAAGACCTTGAGATTCCCGAACAAGTGGAGGAGGACGAACAGGAACAGGAGCAGGCCGCTCAGGGCCATAGTGATCTTCGTGCCGATCAACGAGCGCGACAGGCTCAGCAGCCGGTGCATCGGGGCTCCCGAGACTAGGGCAGGGCAGCGAGGGACGGGGAGATGATACCTGCGCCAACGCCGGGCAAGCAAGGCGCACGCGCATCCACCACAAGGGGGAATGATGGCCATGGCAGCCGCGCTCATCGTGTCGACGACGTTTGACATCCAGGGGCGTCGGATCCGGGAGTACAAGGGGGTGGTGCGGGGAATCACGGTGCGGGCGCCGACCATTACGCAGGGGATCCTCGGCGGACTGAAGAGTATCGTGGGCGGCCGGATCGGCGCCTACACCGAGATGTGCGAGCAGACGCGCCAGCAAGCATACGACTTGATGGTCGAGCACGCCCGCGAGGTCGGGGCTAACGCCGTCCTGGGTGTCGCCTTTGACGCATCCGAGGTCGCCGCGCGCGCCTCGGCGACCGAGGTCCTGTGCTACGGGACCGCCGTGGTGCTTGAGTAGGGACGTGTCGGGCATGCGGGCTGCCTCCTGCGGCGGCGCCCTCGGGCGCGCGTCGCGTCTCCCGTCAGCGGGGGGCCGGTGAGCGATCTCGCCACGTCTCTTCCCGCGGGGCCCCCGGCGCGGCCGCTCGCCCGCGCCCGGCGTCCCCAGGTCGTGATCGTGGGGGCGGGCTTCGGGGGCTTGCGCGCCGCCCGGGCGCTCCGGAGGGTGCCGGTCGACGTCATCCTCCTCGACCGTCACAACTACCACCTGTTTCAGCCGTTGCTCTATCAGGTAGCCACCGCCGGGCTCGAGCCCGAGCATATCGCCCGCCCGGTACGAGCGATTCTCCGCCGCCAGCCGCATTTCGATTTTCGCATGGTCGAGATGACCGGGCTCGACGTCGGGGCGCGCCACGTGCTCACGGGCGACGGCCCCATCCCCTACGACTACCTCATCCTCGCCTTCGGGGGCGAGACCAATTACTTCGGCCTCGAAGGCGTGCGGCGTCACGCATTCGGGCTCAAGGACACGGCCGAGGCGGTGGCGATCCGGAACCGGGTGCTGAGCTGCTTCGAGCGCGCCGTGCTCGAGTCGCACGGCGAGTCGCGTCGTACGTTGCTCACGTTCGTCGTCGTCGGCGGCGGACCAACCGGGGTGGAGATGGCGGGCGCCCTCTCGGAGCTCATCCGCTTGGTGCTCGTGAAGGACTATCCGCGGCTGAACATCAAGGACGTGCGCGTCTTGCTCCTGGAAGCGACCGACCACCTGCTGGGCGCCATGCCGGCGCGTCTGCAGGCGGCGGCGGAAGAGACGTTGTGGCGCAAGCACGTAGAGGTGCGGTTCGGAGCCGCGGTCCAGGATTACGACGGGGGCCGCGTGACGCTCGGCGGTGGGGAAGTGATCCCGGCACAGACGCTCATCTGGGCCGCCGGGGCCCAGGCGGCCTCGCTGACCACGCGGCTCGGCCTTCCCACGGCGCGCCAGGGGCGCGTCGCCGTCGAGCCCACGCTCGAGGTCGCCGCGCATCCCGAGATCTACGTCATTGGCGACGCCGCGTATCTCGAGGTCGCGGGGCAGCCCTTGCCGATGATGGCGCCCGTGGCGCTGCAGATGGCCGAGACCGTTGCGGCGAACATCGCGCGGCGCCTGCGAGGCGAGCCCGCCCGGGCCTTTCAGTATCGGGACCCGGGGTCGTTAGCCACGATCGGCCGGCACGCCGCCGTGGCCTACATCCGCGGCGTGGCGTTCAAGGGATTTCCGGCGTGGGTGGTGTGGCTGACCGTGCACATCATCCAGCTGATCGGGTTCCGCAACAAGGTGTTCGTCCTGCTCAACTGGGCGTGGGACTATTTTTTCTACGAGCGTGCCGCGCGATTGATCACCGAGGAATAGGGCGGCGTACGTCCTTCGGCCGGGGGGCCGGCCGCACGCGACGGACCACGCCGTTCCAGCCGCATTCGAGGCACCAGCGACGCTCGAGCGCCGGCAGCACCCGGTCGACGAAGCGATTGCGGATCGGGATCATGTCCACCTTACAGTGGGGGCAGAGCGGACCGGCGGGCAGAATGAGGTACACGACCGTGGTGACGATCACGAGTCGGAGCAGCACGGTGGCGAGCAACACGACGACGATGAGCATGCCCCCCCAATCCTAGCGCCGCCCGAGATCCGCGGCCAGCTAGCGTGCCGCGGCGGCCGCCACGAATTCCGCGACGCGCTGCTCCAGCACGGCCAATTCCACCGGCTTCACCAGCACCCGCTCGCGCGGGACGGGCGTGTTGCCAGGCTCGGCCAGTTGGGACACGTCCCCCGATAAGAACAGCAAGCGCGCCGCGAGCTCGGGGCGACTCGCTTCGAGCGCCGCGAACAACTCCGTCCCACTCATCCGCGGCATGCGCAGGTCGGCGAGGATGACGTCGACGGTTTGCCCGTCCAGCCATTCGAGGGCTTCGACCCCGTCCCCCGCCTCGTACACCTGCGCGCCGCGCCGGGCCAGGAACTTCACCATCGGCCGCCGGATGGCCGGCTCGTCGTCCACGACCAGGACGCGGATCCCGGCGAGCGTGACGCGCGGGCCGCTGGCCGGGGCGCCCAGCGCCGGCCCGGGCCCTCCCCGGGCGGCGACCACCGCCGGCGCGCGCGCGGCCGCGGGCAGGTTCAGCACGAAGCGCGCCCCACCCCCCCGTTGCGCGGGCGCCAGCACGACATCGCCCCCCGCTTCGCGCGCGATCTGGCGCGAGATGTAGAGGCCCAACCCCGTCCCTCGCCGCCCTTTGGTCGTGGCGAACGGGTTGAACAGCCGGGCGGCGACCTCGGGTGCGACGCCCAGTCCGTTGTCCGACACGGCCACGGAGACGCTCCCGTTCTCCACCCAGGAATCCACGGTGAGCTGGCGCGGAGGCTTGACGGTTCGCAACGCGTCGATCGCGTTCGAGAGCAGGTTGACCACCACCTGCTCGAGCCGGATCGCGTCGGCCTCAACGGGTGGCAGACTCGCGTCGAGCCGGCCGCCGACGGTGATCTCGTCCACCCCGAACCGATACGACACGAGATCGAGGGCTCCGCGCACGACGTCGTTGAGGTTCACGGCGACGACGTGCCGCTCGGTGGCGCGGACGAATCGCAGCAGTCCGCGCAGGAGCTTCGTGGCGCGTTCCGCCTGGCGTTGGACCTGTTGCATCTCGTCGCGGCGCTCCGGCGTGATCCCCGGATCGGCCAGGGCGTTCTCGGCGTGCGTCGCGATCGCCATCAGCGGATTGCTGACCTCGTGCGCGACGCCGGCGAGGAGTTCCCCGGCCGCGGCGAACCGCCCCTGCTCCTCGGCGCGCGTGCGGAGCACCCGGGTCATTTCGTTGAAATGCGCCGCGAGCCGGCCCGCCTCGTCGCTTTGCGACGCCGGCAGCTGGGTGTTGAGGTCCCCTTCGGCAACCCGGGTCAACGCGGCCTCGAGCGCGGCAAGGGGCTGCCAGATGCGCCGCCGGATGGTAATGAGTCCCAACCACACGAGGAGGACCCCGATCACCAGCCACAATACCGTGTCCCGCCGGGACTCCGTCGTCGTCGCCTCGAGCCCTGCCTCCCGGGCGAGCAGGTCCTCGCCAGCGAGCCGGCTCACGGCTCGCTGTTCGTCCTCCACGACGACCGTGAGGGAGTCCGCCGCCGCGACCCGTCGGGCGGCGTCGGGCCAGCGCCGCTGGTCGATGAGACGGGAGGCGGCGACCAGCGTGTCCGAGACGGCGGAGAGCCACCGGCCCGCGCGTCCCACTTCGGTCCGCAGCGCGGGAGAAACCCGCGGCAGCGTCGCTGGCATCGGCGTCCGCGCACGGGCGGCGAGGGTGCGAATAGAATCGCCGAGCCCCGGGGCCGCGGCCCGGGCGGCGAGCGCGCGCTGGGCGAGCCGCTTCGCCGCATCGGCGGTCTCGCTCCGCCGCGTCAGCTCGTCGAGCAGCGCCGTCACCGCCGCCGTGCCCTCGCCCAGGGTCGCAGCCGCTGATCCGACGCGGAAAGAGAAATCGATAGGGAGCGCACTCCCGTACAGCGCCGCCGCAACGAAGAGGAGGAGGAGCAGGGTGCGCAGGCCGATTGCGCCGCGCCGAGCAGGGACCCTAGGGCCGAGCGTCATCCGGGACCATCCACGGTGAAATCTCGCGTTCCGCGCAAGGAGGCGCAAACGACGCGGGGGTGGTGCGGCTGAGGGGCGCGCCTCATGTTTCCCTTCCGCTCATATGCGTACGCACGGCGCACCGCCCGGGTCGCTGTCGCTCCGCCTCCCTCTCGCACCCAACGCGCGGGGGGCGTGGCGCACGTGCGCCGTCGTGGCCCTGCTTACGTGCGCGCGCTCCCTCAGCCCTCTCTGTGCGCAGGCGGGCTTCGGGTCTCAGGCTGCGGCCGCCGAGTCGAGCTTCGAGTCTCGGTTGCTCGCCGTCCCCGACACCGCCGATGCCCGCATCATGACGCGAGCGCTCAGCGCCCGTCCGCATATGGCCGGCACGCCCGCACAAGCCGTGACTCGGGATTACGTGCTTGCCCGCCTGCGCGCCTGGGGCCTTGAGACGCGGACTGCGGCGTACACGGTCTACATGCCCCAGCCGCGTGAGCTCGCCGCGTGGCTCGTGGCACGTCGGGGCGCTGCGCCGCAGCGCTTGGTGCTTGCCGAGGCCGTGGCACCCGAGATTCCGCCATTCAACGCCTACTCCGGGAACGGCGACGTCACGGCCGCCGTGGTCTACGTCAACTTCGGCTTGATCAAGGACTACGAGACGCTCGCCGCACTCGGCGTCAGCGTCCGAGGTCGCATCGCGCTCGCCCGCTACGGCCGCTCGTTTCGGGGCATCAAGGCGCGGGAGGCCGAGCGGCATGGCGCGATCGGGCTCATTCTCTACTCCGATCCCCAGCAGGACGGCTACGTGCGGGGGGATGTCTACCCCGCGGGCCCGATGCGTCCCCCCGCCGGGGTCCAGCGCGGTAGCGTTCTGAACGAGAACGGCGACCCCACGACACCCGGGTATGCGTCGCTCCCGGGCGTGCACCGGGTGCCGGAGGACTCGCTGCCGGGGCCGCACATCCCGGTCATCCCGATGGGGTACGGGAACGCGCAGCGTATCCTGGCCCTGCTCACGGGTCCCGCCGTGCCGGACGACTGGCAGGGGGGTCTGCCGTTTCATTATCACGTCGGGGCGGGCCCGGCGCGGGTGCGCCTGCGCGTCCGGACGGAGCGTGGCGTCCACGCTATGCACCCGATCTGGGACACCTTCGGCGTGATCCGCGGCGCGGTATACCCGGATGAGTGGGTCATTGTCGGGGCCCATCGCGACGCGTGGTCCCCCGGAGCCGGGGACAACGTGAGCGGCACCGTGACGGTGCTCGAGGTCGCGCGGGCGTTCGCCGAGTTGGCGCGCGCCGGGCACCCGCCGGCGCGCACGCTCATCTTCGCGACCTGGGACGCGGAGGAGTGGGCGCTCATCGGCTCGACCGAATGGGTGGAGGAGCACGAGGACTCGCTGCGCGAGCACGCGGTCGCCTATCTCAACGAAGATGACGTGACGTCGGGGCCCCGCTTCGAGGGAGCGGCATCGCCGTCGCTCAAGCCGCTTCTGGTCGCCGCCACCCGTGGCGTCCCAGGGCCGGAGGGGCGGGGGAGCGTGTACGACGGCTGGCTCGCCCGCGTGGGCAGTCCCGCAGCGCTCGAGCTCGGGAACCTCGGCGGCGGCTCTGACTTCGCCGGATTCACCCATCATTTGGGGATTCCGTCCCTCGGTGCAGGGTTCAGCGGGCCGAGCGGCGTCTATCACTCCACCTTCGACTCGTACGACTGGATGTCGCGGTTTGGCGATCCCGGGTATCGCGAGCACCGGGCGCTCGCCCGCCTGGTCGGGGTAATCCTGGCGCGGCTCGCAAACGCCGAGCTCCTGCCGTTCGATTACGAGGCGTTCGGCACCGAGCTCGCGGGCCTCCTCGCACCGCTCGACAGCGGCCTCGCGGCGCGGCACTGGGGCGTCGCCACTGCGCCGTTGCGCGCCGCGATCGGGCGCCTGAGCGCCGCTGGCCGGGTGTTCGCGACGGCCCGCGACAGCGCGCTGGCGAGCGGCCTTCCGGACGAGCGCGCAGCGCGCGCGAACCGCTGGTTAATGCAGGTGGAGCGGCGGCTGACTCGCCCCCAGGGCCTCGTGGGCCGTCCTTGGTACCGGAGCCTCGAATTCGCCGCCGACCCCGACAACGGCTATGCGACCCTCGCCTTCCCTTCGGTCAGCGAGGCGCTCCGGTCCGGCGATGCGGCGGCGACCGAGCGCGAGCTTGCCGACCTCGTGTCCCACGTCGACCTCGCGCGTGAGGCACTCGAGCAGGCGACGGCGGCCTTGCGCTAGCGTCTCGCCCCGCGCGACCACACATTTGCTGGCGACGGGGGTCCAAATGGCCGTGGACGCGAGCCACCGCACGAAGATTGTCGTGTACTACGCCGGGTGGGCCGTCGCGTGCGCCGCCTTGGCGGGAGTCATCATCGCGCTCATCCACACGTGGTTCTTCAGCTACATCCCGAATCGTGCCGGCCTGCTGCACACCCTGTTCAACGACGTCATGACGGCCCTCGCGATCGCCGCGGGGCAGGGAGCGGTCGCGCTGGCGGTGGGGAGCATCCTGGTCCACCTCGGTCGCTCGTTGCAGCGGACGGTGTTGTTGGGGCTACTCGTCGGGGTATTCGACTTCGTCGTGTACTTCGTCCAGATGGCGGTGCCCGCAACCGAGTTGGGCTGGCTGCCGGACGTGGCGATCCTGGTCCTCGCGGCCGTGGCGATCACCGTGTCGGGCGGCGCCGCGACCGAGCCGGCCTAACGGTCGTGCGGTCGAGGGGTCACCCGGGCCCCTGGGCCGAAGTCACCTGCGGTGCGCGAAGGTGGCGGAAGACGATCGATCGATTCCCTCCTTCCCGAGCGCGCTGCCGCCGGGTCGGCCCGGGTCCACTGCTACGCTCACCAAGCGGATGAGTGACGCCAGGGAGCGCGCCCCGCGGCCCGCGCCGGGGGCCGTTCCGGTCGCTGTCGCGCGCCGGCTCGCCGACCTTGAGAAGGCCCAGGTCCCCCGTCGCATCTGGGCCCGGGATCCCACGGTCTGGAAGGACGACCCGGCGACGCCCGAGATCCGCGACCGCCTCGGCTGGCTCAGCGTCTCCGACTCGATGACGGAGCAGGCGCCCGTGCTTGCGGCCTTCGCGGCCGAGATCCGGGCGAGCTATGACCGCGTCGTCCTCTGCGGCATGGGGGGCTCGAGTCTCGCGGCACTGGTCCTCGCCGCGAGCGTCGGCGCCGCCCCCGGGTATCCGGCGCTCGTTGTGCTCGACAGTACCGACCCTCGCGCCGTCGCCGCCGTGGCGCACGGGGGCGAGATCGCGCGGACGCTGTTTCTCATCGCGAGCAAGTCCGGCACCACGCTCGAGTCCGACTGTTTCTTCCGTTACTTCTGGGAGGTCGCCGGCGCGCACGGTCCGCAGTTCGCGGCCATCACCGATCCCGGGACGCCGCTCGCCGCCCTCGGGCGGGCGCGCGGGTTTCGTCGGGTGTTCTTGAATCCGCCCGATATCGGCGGCCGCTACGCTGCCCTGTCCTATTTCGGGCTCGTGCCGGCGGCGCTCCTCGGCATCGATGTCGGCGAGCTCCTGCGCCGCGCGCGCCACGCGCGCGCGGCATGCGGGCCAGACGTGCCCGCGGAGGCGAACCCCGGCGCCCGCCTGGGCGCCATGCTCGCGACCGCGGCGCTTGAGGGCCGGGACAAGCTCACGTTCGCGCCGTCGCGAGGGCTCGCGAGTTTCGGCCTGTGGGCGGAGCAGCTCGTCGCGGAGAGTACGGGCAAGGAGGGCAGGGGCGTCCTCCCCGTGGTGGGCGAGCCGCTCGGTCCCCCTGACGTCTACGGGCCGGACCGCATCTTCGTCTCGCTCACGCTCGCGGGCGAGGACGACCCCGCGCGCGACGCGGGGCTTGCCGCCCTCGAGCAGGCGGGTCATCCGGTCGTGCGCTTGCGCCTCGCCGACCCCTACGAGCTCGGCGGGGAGTTCTTCCGCTGGGAGTTCGCCACGGCGACGCTCGGCGCGTTCCTCCGGGTCAACCCCTTCGACCAACCCAACGTGGCCGAGAGCAAGGCGAACACCGACCGCGTGCTCGCGAGCCGCGAGGCGCCGGCGCCCGTCGCGAACGCGGCGGAGCTCGGGCGGTTCCTCGCCACCCTCAAGCCCCCGGGCTACCTCGCCCTGATGGCCTACGTGCCCCCGACCGCGGCCGCCGATCGCCGTCTCGCGCTCATCCAGGGCCGGTTGCGAGACCGCCTGCGCGTCGCGACCACGCTCGGCTACGGCCCGCGCCTACTGCATTCCACGGGGCAGTTCCACAAGGGGGGGCCGCCCGTGGGCTCCTTTCTGCAGATCACCGAGCCTGGAGGGCCTGACGTCTCCATTCCGGGCCGGGCGTTCACGTTTGGCGCGCTCGCCGCGGCGCAGGCGGAGGGCGATCTTCGGGCGCACAGCGCCCGGGGGCGGCCGGTGTTGCGGATCGAGCGTCTCGAGCTGCTCGGGGGGTGAGGAGGCGCGCGCGTGTGGCGCGGCGCCTAGAGCTTCGGCAGCGTGATCCCCGACTGGGCCTGATACTTCCCGCGCTTGTCGGCGTAACTCCGTTCGCACTCGTCTCCCTCGTCCGCCGTAAAGAACAGCACCTGCGCGATGCCTTCGTTCGCGTAGATCTTCGCGGGCAGGGGAGTCGTGTTCGAGATTTCGAGCGTCACGAATCCCTCCCACTCGGGCTCGAAGGGCGTGACGTTGGTGATGATGCCGCAGCGCGCATACGTGCTCTTGCCCACGCACACCGTGAGAACGTTGCGCGGGATGCGGAAGTACTCGACCGAGCGGGCGAGGGCGAAGGAGTTGGGCGGGACAATGCAGACCTCGCCGGCAAACTCGACGAAGGACCGCGGATCGAAGTTCTTGGGATCGACGACGGCCGACAGGGCGTTCGTGAAGATGCGGAACTCGGGGGCGACGCGCATGTCGTAGCCGTAAGAGGAGAGGCCGTAGGAGATCGCGCCGGCGCGGACCTGACCATCGGCAAAGGGCTCGATCATGCGCTGCTCGCGCGACATGCGGCGGATCCAGCGATCGGATTTGATGGACATCGGCGCGCAATATATCGGTCCCACCGACACTTACGCCACTCCGTTCGGTTGACAAGGTCCCGGCGGGGCAATACGTTTTTCGGCAGACACTGGTGTTGTTCTAACGAACCCCATGCGCCAACCCTACGTTGCGTTCCTGTTGCTGCTGGCGTTCGTGGCGGCGAACGCCGCGCTGCTGATTGGCCTTTCGCATCTCGCCGCGCCTCGGCGACCCACACCCTCGAAGCTGGCTCCCTACGAGAGCGGCATGCCGCCGCTGGGCGACGCGCATGAGCGCTTTTCGGTCAAATTCTACCTGGTGGCGATGCTGTTCATTGTGTTCGACATCGAGACCGTGTTCCTGATTCCGTGGGCCACGATCTTCTTTCGGGGCGCGGGCGTAGCCGGCGGGCCGGGCGGACCCGGTACGGGGACCCTCCTCGTGGAGATGCTCGTGTTCCTGGCGATCCTGTTCGTGGGCTACGTCTACGTGTGGATGCGCGGGGCCTTCGAATGGAATTGAGGCACGCGTGAAACACGTGGTCGAGACGCGGGAGGTGGCCGGCCAGAGCCCCAACTGGTTGTTGGCGCGGTTGGACGACCTCGTCAACTGGTCGCGGGCGAACTCGCTGTGGCCCATGCCGTTCGGGACCGCGTGCTGCGCCATCGAGTTCATGGCCACGGCCGCGAGCCGGTTCGATTTCGCCCGCTTCGGGATGGAACGCCAGGCGTTCAGCCCGCGCCAGGCGGACGTCCTCATCTGCGCCGGGCGCCTGCCGTTCAAGCTCGCGCCTGTGATCCGCCGCGTCTACGACCAGATGCCCCAGCCCAAGTGGGTCATTTCGATGGGGGCCTGCGCGTCGACCGGCGGGATCTTTGACAACTACGCGATGGTGCAGGGGATCGACACCGTGGTCCCCGTCGACGTGTATGTGCCGGGGTGCCCCCCGCGGCCGGAGGGCCTCCTCTACGGCGTGCTCCTGCTGCAGAAGAAGATCAAAGCGGAATCGCTGCGTGACCGCGCGCTGCGCGACGAGCACCCGTTAGACGCGACGGGCCTGCGACTGCCCCCGGAAGCCATCGACGAGATTTCGGAGCCCTTCGGCAACTCGGTCCACCAGTTCCGGTCGGCGTGAATCCGTCTGTCGACGCCCTGCGGGCGACCTTCGGCCCTGCCATCGGCCGCGCCGTCGTGGCGCGCGACGGCGTCTCGGTCGTGTCGGTCCGCCCGGAGCCGCTCGTCGCGGTGCTCGCCTGGCTCCGCGACACAGTCGGGGAGCGCTACGACTACCTGGTGGATGTGACGGCGGTCGAGTACCGCGACGGCGAGCGACCTCTGGAGCTCGTGTACTTTCTGCGCTCCCTCGCGCGCCGCACAGATCTGCGGGTGAAGGTCGACCTCGAGTTGCGTGGCCCGCTCGCGGTCGATTCCGTGGTCTCGCTGTGGGCCGGTGCGAACTGGCTCGAGCGGGAGGTATTCGACATGTTCGGCGTCACCTTCCGCGGTCATCCCGACCTGCGCCGCATCTTGATGTGGGACACCTACGCCGAAGGCTACCCGCTGCGCAAGGATTTTCCGCTCCGGGGGCGCTTCAGCCGCGCGGAGCAGGTGCGCCAGGCGCTCGCCGCGAACCCCGAGGCCCACTACTCCATGGAGGAGTTGTCGATCGCCGAGGCCTATGACGAGCTGCCCCCTGACGTGAAGGCGCGCCTCGACCAGGGCGAGCGCGGGACGGTGGCCGACGCCCCATGAGCAAGCACACCGTCGCCTTCGACCTCGCGACGCCCGGCCTCGACGCAACTGGCCAGCCGATGCGGGTGCCCCTCGGCGTGGCGGCCGACGTCGAGCCAACGCTCGCCGGGGAGCATATGCTCATCAACATCGGGCCGCAGCATCCCGCCACGCACGGCGTCCTGCGCCTCGTGGTCGAGCTCGACGGCGAGACGGTGGTGCGCGTCATCCCCCACATTGGGTACCTGCACTCCGGGTTTGAGAAGCTCGGCGAGTACCGGCACTACAACCAGATCATCCCCCTCTCCGACCGGACGGACTACCTCGCGCCGATGTCGAACAACGTCGGCGTGGCGCTCGCCGCGGAGAAGCTGATGGGGATCACGATCACGCCGCGCTGCACGGTGCTGCGCGTCATCGCCTGCGAGATGAGCCGCATCATTTCGCACCTCGTCTGGCTCGGCACGACCTCGATCGACCTCGGCGCGTTCACGCCGTTCCTGTGGGCGTTCCAACAGCGGGAACGCATCTACAATCTTCAGGAGATGTGGACCGGGGCGCGTCTCACGACCAGTCTGACGCGGGTCGGCGGCCTCATGGCTGATATCCCGTCGGCGTTCGTGGAGGGCTTGCGAGACTTCACCGCGACCTTCCCCAGCGCCCTGGGAGAAATCGACCGCGTCCTCACGCGCAACGCCGTCTGGGCGGGCCGGACGCAGGGAGTGGGCGCGCTCGGCGGCGCCGAGGCGATCAACCACTCGCTGTCGGGGCCGATGTTGCGCGCGAGCGGGGTCCCCTGGGACGTGCGCAAAGACCATCCGTACCTGGACTACGAGACCTACGACTTCGACGTACCCGTGGGCGAGCATGGCGACGTCTACGACCGCTACCTCGTGCGCCTGGAAGAGTGCACCCAGTCGAACCGCATTCTCGTCCAGGCGCTCGACCGCCTCCCGGACGGACCGATCAATGTCGACGATCCGCGCGTCATCCTGCCGTCCAAGACGAGCGCCATGAACGACATGGAAGCGATGATCTATCACTTCAAGCAAGTGATGGAGGGCGTGAAGGCGCCCGTCGGCGAGGCCTATGTCGGGATCGAGAATCCCAAGGGCGAGCTGGGCAACTACTTCGTGTCCGACGGCACCGCCAAGCCGGTCCGCTGGCGCATCCGCCCGCCGGCGTTCATCAATCTGTCAGTGCTGCCCCGGCTCGCGACGGGCCATTTGCTGAGCGATCTGATCGCGATCAACGCGTCCATCGACATCGTCATGGGCGAGGTCGATCGATGAGCGAGGCCGAAGACTACCAGCCCGTCTTCGCCGGCAAGACGCTCGAGCGCCTGCGCGACGTCCTCACCCGCTACCCGACGAAGGCGGCCGCCATGCTGCCCGCCTTATGGCTCGTGCAGGAAGCGCGCGGTTGGGTGTCAGACCGCAGCATGGCCGAGCTCGCGGAGCTGCTGGGCGTGACGCCCGCCACCGTCCGCGGCGTCGTGACCTTCTACACCATGTATCATCAGCACCCCGTCGGCCGCAACTTTGTGCAGGTCTGCACGACGACCCCCTGCGGCCTCTGCGGGGCCGCAGACGTCGTGGCCGCGTTCCTCGACCATACGGGCGCCGGGGAGCTCGGGGCGACGAGCCCGGACGGGGCGTGGACAGTGACCGAGGTGGAGTGCCTCGGTGCCTGCGGCTTCGCCACCCCGGTCCTCATCAACGACGAGTTCATCGAACGCGTGACGCCCGAGCAGGTGCCCGAGCTCGTGAGACGCTTGGGACGGGGGCGCTAGGATGGGGTTCCCGCATAAGCCGCACCCGCGCGAGACGCTCGTGCTGTCCCAGCACTTCGGCGAGGCCGAGGCCCGCAGCTACAAGGGGTGGGTGAAGCGGGGCGGCTACGAGGCGCTGAAGCAGGCGCGCGCCATGGGCCCCGCGGCGGTCACGGACGTCGTCAAGGAGTCGGGCCTCCGGGGACGCGGCGGAGCCGGGTTCCCGACCGGCCTCAAGTGGACCTTTATGCCGAAGGAGAAGACGAAAACGCACTAC
>Ga0307477_10001735_pt1 | contig 17701 bp, 14 predicted proteins | sample atmos_gasesECM2C_FD_203316 | JGI IMG/M metagenome (GOLD analysis project Ga0307477, IMG submission 203316) | Hardwood forest soil microbial communities from Morgan-Monroe State Forest, Indiana, United States - atmos_gasesECM2C_515 | ecosystem: Environmental > Terrestrial > Soil > Temperate...
AAGCCTTCGAGCATGACTCCTCCGCAAATTAGGTGATGCGGTTGATACCGACAAGAAACAGAGACGTCAGGAAAATCAGGCGCCGCGACCAGCAGTTTCGCTTCAGTCACGGCGCCCAGCCAGCGACCCAGGCCAACCCTGACTGACCATCAAGCATTGCGCCGGGCTGAATCCGCATCCTCTGCCAGATCGCGCAGCAACTCGAAAAACTCTTCCGATTGACCGATGAAAAGCCCGTCGTCCGTAAGCCCCTTCACGGCGCCCATGGCCGCGCCCTTGGTAGCGGTGGGGCGAATGATGGACACCGGCGGGAACTGCCGGCTGAGGAACACGGTGGGCTCGGGCATGATCAAGTTAGTCTGAAAATTCTCACCCCCAAACGGCGGAGAATTCAGATCCGGAAAAGTCACCGACACCCCGGTCACGGGATCGACCACATCGGTTAAATGAGGCGCGTTCCCCGCCTTGTCGTGCCAGGTCTGGAAGTGACAGATCTCGGTACCTCCGATGCTAAGGACTATGCGCAGGACTTCCGCGTTGCTGACTCTTTGCGCCAGTTCGGGGTAGAGACTGGATCCACCCTGTTCGATGAAGGCAAAGTGAAAGCCCGCGGTGTTGGCGACCGCCTGAATGAAGTTGGCATCGTTGGTGTCAGCGTCAGATCTGGGAATCGCCGTGTGCTGCCCGACCGCCAGCGTGGGAATGGCTTGGGCCGTGGTGTCGCCGAAGTCGGGATTCTTGGTACGGCTGCGATAGCGAGTCCACCAGCTGGTATTCACCGTGAGCTGCATCAGATTAGTGAGCCGTCCGAACTGGTTCGCCCCCGTCGCTTTGCTGCTGGGTAAAGTCCGGAAACGATCCAGGTTGACCGTATCCGCGCCCTTCGAGGCCAGATATGCATTGATGAAAACCTCGTGGGTCAACTCATCTTCGGTGTTGTCATGAATGTACTGGGACATGTCGCCGTCGAGCGGTATCAGGTCCTGCATGTACACGGGGTTTCCGCCGGTGGGCTGTGCGGGATAGCCGGGGATGAGCTGGCTGGCCAGTTTTGAGACTTCACTATCCTGAACTCCCCCCAGCTCTTGATACTGCAGCCAGAGGTCGCTCTCGATGATTTCCGCGGCCGCTAGAAAGCGCAGGATTGCGGCATCGCCTTTCGTAAGCCGGCCGTTTCGGTCGCGGTCGTGATCTTCGTCCGCCTGGAGTTTAGACACCAATAGCGCCCCAGTCGATAAGGTGGCACCGGCCATCCCCAAGCCTTTCAGGAATGAGCGTCGCCCTAAGGCGCGCAGCCAGTGCGTTGGTATGTTTTCTTTCGTCGATGCAGGGGTCTCGGACGACGTAAGGGAAAGACTTGTTTTTGCCATAATCCACGCTCCGATTTCCGCGGAACACATGGTCGGTGATTCCGCGGGAATTTCGATTTCATTCGACCGATAGAATGGCCTCGTGGATGACGACACGTGTCAGGCAGCCGTCAAAGATTTGTAAAGTCTTTGTCTTGCGCAGCGATGGGCTTCGAATCCCGCAGGGGGGTCTTGCGGATGAACCGAGCGCTATTGCAAAGAGTGGCTGGAGGAAGGTGAGGTTCCGCCGCTGATGTTGTAGCGCTTCAGTTTGCGGTAGAGGGTGGCGCGGCTGATGCCGAGCATGCGACCGGCAAGCGCCTTATCGCCCTTCACTTGCTCGAAGACACGCTGGATGGTAGCGCGTTCGATGTCTTCGAGATCGGTGGTGGAGAGCGGGACATAGGAAGATCCCGCTTCGGCTTCCGCCGCAAGTGATGGCATGGTCGTGGAAGCTTCGTCGGCCGCCGAGCCGGCCGGCGAATCGGCGGCAATAGATGGGGGGAGATCGCCGGAGTCAATGATATGTCCGCTACCAAGGGCGACAGCGCGCTCGACGCAGTTTTCCAATTCGCGCACGTTGCCGGGCCAATCGTATTGCATCAAAGACTTCAGCGCCCCGCTGGAGACCCGAATGTCGGAGCCCGGGGCGTAGCGGTCCAGAAACAAGTGCACCAGCATGGGAATGTCGCTGCGCCGCTCACGCAGCGCGGGCACGTGCACGGTAACGACATTCAATCGGAAGTAAAGATCCTTGCGGAAGTTTCCGGTCTTGTAAGCCGCCTCCAGATCGCGGTTGGTGGCGGCGATGACGCGCACGTCGACTTTAATTCGCTGATTGCTGCCCACTGGCCGTACTTCCTTTTCCTGCAAAACCCGCAGCAACTTGGCCTGCAACTCCACCGGCAATTCGCCGATTTCATCGAGGAAGATGGTGCCACCGTCGGCTGCCTTGAAAAGGCCTTCCTTGGACTTGAGGGCTCCGGTGAAGGCTCCCTTTTCGTAACCGAAAAGTTCGCTCTCAATCAGCGTCGGCACCAGCGAACCACAGTCCACAGCCACAAAAGCACGAGTGGCGAAGGCACCGCGGAAATGAATAGCGCGAGCGACAAGTTCCTTGCCGGTGCCGCTTTCGCCGGAGATGAGCACGGGTGTGCGGGTATCTTTGAGGCGCGAAACCATGCGCAGAACTTCCTGAATTTTCGCCGAGGAACCGACAATGCCGTGCACCGCCGTTTCGGAATCCGTGCGCTGGCGCAGGAATTCGTTCTCCTCGACCAGGCGAATTTTTTCCGCCATTCGGCGCAGGAAAAGCCGGAGTTCTTCGAGCGGCGAAAACGGCTTGGTGATGTAGTCATATGCGCCCAGCTTCATGGCCTGCACGGCGGTTTCGATCGAGCCGTGCCCGGTCATGAGCGCAACCTCGGTGCGGGGCAGAAGCTTCTTTACTTTCTCCAGGAACTCGAGCCCCGACATGTGCGGCATGACCATGTCGGTTAAGACCATGTGGGCGGGTTGCTCCTCGAGCAGGGCGAGAGCGGAATCGCCGCTGTCCGCTTCGAAGCAGATGAAGCCCAGAGCTTCGCCGACGGTGACGCAGAGTTTGCGGATGCTCTGCTCATCGTCCACGATCAGCAAACGGATGCGGAGATCGTCCTTGCTCAGCGCCGTGGTCACTCTGCTCTCCCCATGGTTTTCGCAATAACGTCAATAAACTGCTGTACCCGGAAAGGCTTTTCCACGCAGGGAGCGCCGGTCTGGCGCAGGGTAGCGACGGTTTCTTCATTGGCGATGTCGCCCGTGATGAAAACAATTCTGGCAACCAAGTCGGGACGGTGCTGGGCGATCCAGCGGTGCACCTGGGCACCGTCGACGCCACCGGGAGTTCGCATGTCGGAAACGACACCGAGAAAATCGCCGTGCTCGAGTAGGCGGAGAGCATCGACGCCGGACTCGCAGCAAACCACAGGATAGCCGCTGCGTTCGAGCGCGGCCTGCACGTAGGCCATCACAGCAGGCTCGTCTTCGATCAAGAGCACCGGCGCGGGAACAGACTTGACGGCAGGTGAATTCATTGCTGTATCACTCCTGCAGCCACACCCAAGGAAACGGTGTGGGGGGCTGCGGGCAAGCGCACGATAAAAGTCGCGCCATGCCCCTCTGGGTTGTTAAGGGCGAGAATCTCGCCGGAATGCTCCTGGACGATGCCGTAGCAGATGCTCAGACCGAGGCCGGTTCCCTTTCCCACCTCCTTGGTGGTGAAGAAGGGATCGAAAATGCGGTCGGGATGGGAGATGCCATGGCCGTTGTCGCGGAACGAGACTTCCACGGCATCACCAGCCTTGGTCGTGGTGATCTCGATGCGCGCAGTGCGGCCTACGGCGTGCACGGCGTCGTAGGCGTTGTTGAGGATATTGAGAAAGACTTGCTGCAACTGGTGCGCGTCACCAATGATATCGGGCAATCCTTCATCAAGATGCTCGACGACTTCGACGCCGTGACTATTGAAGTCGTAGGACCGCAGTTGGATGGTGCGGCGCAAGATGACGTTGAGTTGCACGGCATTACGCTGTGGCGGCATTTGCCGGGCAAAACTCAGCAGATTCTGGACAATCTGTTTGGTGCGCTGCGCCTCCTGCAGAATGACCCGTAAGTCCTTGCGTGCACTCTCGGGCAGGGCCGGATTCTCCATCATAAGATCCGCGAAACCCAGAATCGCGGTGAGCGGATTGTTCACTTCGTGGGCGACGCCGGAAACCAGTTGTCCGACCGCCGCCATTTTTTCGGCGTGCACCAATTTGTCGCGAAGGACCGCCGAGTCGGTGATGTCGGTCATGACCACGACAATACTGGTGATCTGGCCTTGATCGTCCCGCATGGGACTGAGATTGACCGAGAATTGTCCAGCCCCGCCGTGGCCACGTAAAACCTGCATTTCGAGATTGTCCACCTGCTGCCCACGGAGGGTTGCGTTCAGCGCATCGGCCAGAGGGCGAACGTAGCCGGGTGCGGCCATCTCCAACAAAGGCCGGCCCAGCAGTTCCCGCTGTTCGAAGCCGGCGTCATACCAGCGGCGGTTGGCGTAGCTGACCAGACCGGTGGTGTCGACAACCAGGATGAGGCTCTGAGTATTGCTGATGATCTTGCTGGAAAAATCTCGCTCCCGCTGCAACTCGGACTGATAGGCGTGGAGCCCGCTCACGTCGAGCATGAGACCGCGGATCTGGAGCAATTGTCCCACGGCGTCATACATGCCAAAGGCGTTAATGAGCACGTAGATGGGAGAACCGTCCTTGCGGCGCAGGGTGACCTCGAAGTTGCGGAGATGACCCAACTCCTGAAGCGCATCGATGAGCCGCTGGCGCTCCTCCGGAGAAAAATAGAGTTGAGTGGGAATATCTATATGCAGAAGTTCCTCTCGGCTGGCATAGCCGAGCATGCGAACCATGGCGTCATTGACTTCAATGAAACGGCCTTCGGGAGTGCTGAAGAACAATCCCTCCTGAATGTTGTCGAATAGCTCCCGATAGCGATGCTCGGCCTCGCGGCGGTCGGTGATGTCCTTCAGGATATGAATGGTTTGCAAGCCTTCGCTCGATGGGCCATGTACGCGCGAAGTCGAGACTAAGTGGGTGCGATCCAGCAAAGGATGAACGAATTCGTCCGCATCTTCACCCATGGAGCGGCAGAAGGGGCAAGAATAGGATGCGACGTCGCTGGTCAAGGCCAGCAGAGCACGCATGTTGACACCAATCAGTTCGGCAGGGGAGACGCCGATCAGCGCTGCCAGAGAGCGGTTGACGCGCAGGACTTTATCGGTTTCATCATGCACCACAATGAAATCGCTGATCGCGTCGAAAATCTCAACCCAGTGCCGATTGGCTTGCTCAATGCGGGTAAAGAGGCGGGCATTCTCCAGTGCCATGGCAGCATGAGCGGCGATCGCCCCCAGCAAATCGCGATCGTCCTGTGACAATGACCGGGAGCGACCGGCAAGGCACAGCACGCCCGCCAGCTCTCCATTCGAGCCGGACAACCGCAGCATCGTGCAGTCTTTCCAGCCCAGATGGGAAGCCAGCGGTGAGCCGAGAAGATCCGCCGCGGCACCATGGACGATGGCTTCGGTATGCTTGGTTATGAGATCGGCAAGGGCCTGGCCCATCTGCCGCTCGAGTTCATGACTGGAACGATCTTGTATCTGGCGATCTTGGCTCAGGGCAGGATTTTCCGAAGGCTCCTCCGGACGCTGAGGAGTTTCCGGGCGGGGATGGATGGCAATAGTCCGGAAGAGTCCATCTTGGAATAAGGCAAAAGCGCCGGCGCTTGCCCCGGTAAGCTCGACTACCCGATGCACAAACTTACGGGCGAAATCAGGCAGGTGCAACACCCCATCGATCGCGCGCGCCAGATCCATCAGTGCCTCGGCCCGGCGGCGATGCTGCTGGGATTGATGCAGGTTGCGGGCAACCTCGAGGACCACCGCGACTTGGGCGGCTAAAGCGCGGGCCCGTCGCACATCCTCAGGCAAGATGCGGGCCCCCTCCAGGCGATCCAATACGCCGAAGGCTCCTCGGATCTGATCTCCCGCGCCAAGCAGGGGCACGATGAGAACTTGCCGGACGTGGAACCTGGCGATCAGATCAAGATTGGCGTTGGCCAACGCGCTGGCGTCGTCGGAGCAAAAGACTTCCCCGGCTCGCAATGCATGGGTGGCGATGCCCTCGGGGAAGATTTCGTCGACGCGCTTCGCCTCGCCCTTTTCAACTCCATAACGGACGTGAAACTGTTCCTGCTCGAGCAGGGCGATAAAGCAGCGGCCAAACCCAAGAAAATCAGCCGCACGCACTACGAACGCCTGCAAGAACTGCTCCAGATCGCCGCTGGAGCTCAGCGCGGAAGAGATTTCCAACAACTGGTGCAATTCGCGAGCCTGAGCGTGGGCGGAGGCATAAAGCTCAGCATGAGCCACGGCCACCGCGCCAAAGCCGGCGATTGCCGCAACCAGAGACTTTTCCTCTGCGGTGAAAACTCCTTCCGAACGTGGATAGACCAGGATCGCGCCCTGAGTCTGGGAGGTGCGGAAAGGCGCCGCGATCAACATCCCGGCGGAGACCAAGCTTCCCAAAGAGTGAACCTCAGCGCTGACGGAGAGGGTCACGGGTTCTCCGGCGGCGACTGCGCGTTGCGCCAAATCTGTAGCGAAACGGATGGTCTGCCGATCATGGCGGGCACGCGCGGTATGAGCAAGTTGCGGAGTTTCGGCGGAGACGGCACGGAGTTCAAACGGACCGTCATGACGGAGCAGAACACACACCAGGCGACTGCGCAGAAGAACGCGCAACTTGTCGGCCAAAGCCTCGATTACGGCGGTCACATCAGGCGTCCCGTGAAGAGCCTGGGCGACGTCAGCCAGCAGTTCAGCGCGGCGATGCTCCTCCCGTGAGGCCTCGCTCAGCCGCGAGGCTTCGAGAAGACTGCCCAGTTGACCCGCCAGGATGGTTGCCTTGGCGGCCAGATCCTCGTTAAAAAACTCCTGGTCGGAATCATGCAAAAAAGTGGTCGCCCCGATGACCTCGTTGAAGACCACAAGTGGGACCGCCATCAGAGAACGCGCCCCGAATTCAGAGGCGGCGGTGTAGTTGGTGGGGTCAAGCTGGTTGACGAACACGGCACGGCGCCGGCGGACGGCCTCCATGGTTACCGCGCTCTCTTGCTGCTTGAGGCGAAGACCCCGGAAGCGCTCGGCCATCTTGCCATCCGCTTCCTCGCCAACTAGTTGATCTTCAGCCGCAAGACGCCAAAAATAAACGCCGCTAACCTGAAAAAACTCCCGCGTGGCACGGCAGAACAGATGGATCATTGATGCAGCGTCGGAGCGATCATTAGCCTCCGCCGCGATTCGTAAGAGCAGCGCCTGAAAGGCTTCGTCCGATCCCGGGACGGAGCTGGTTCGAGGGGGAACCTTCGAATTGCCTTCAAGCATGTTCGGTGGCACCGATCGCCGGAACGAACCGTCGCGATTCACAAGTGATTGAATCTATGGGGAAAATACTCCGTCATCTCAATTTGAGTCAAGGAAAATGGGGTCCAGGGGTGTCTAACTGTGAAATCCCGAGATTTAAATGCCACTGCGCGTCTCAAATTGAGAGCCGAAAGGCAAAACAGATCTGTGTGAGACGGCGGCCAACCAGAGAACTCCCAAGAACAGGCTGATGGATTCTTAAGTCTTTCGAAAGCATATAGATACCGGCGGTGACTTTGGTTTTTTCGGGAACTGCCCGGTGGCATCGGCGTTGCAGCTATGGGGCTCGCCGCAATATGTGCCGAGGAGGAACTGTGTCTTTACGAGTGACATGGGCAGTGTCCGCTCTGCTGGCCCTCGCGCTCATCCCGCTAGGACAAGCGCAGCAAGCGGAAGAGGAAATTTCCCGAAAGGCGAAGAGCAGAGTCCAAGCCGTTTATCCCGAACTGGCCCGCAGGATGAACCTCTCCGGAACCGTGAAGGTGGAGGTTGTTGTATTGCCCAACGGCACGGTGAAGGGTGCGCGCGTGATGGGAGGACATCCGGTACTCGCCAATGCGGCACTTGATGCGGTGAAGAAATGGCGCTTTGAACCAGCAGCCATGGAGAGTACCGGCATTGTGGACTTCAAGTTTGACCCTCGCCATTGAAACACTCGCTTGGGTCCGGCGGTCGGCGTAAACGCGGAGGAACGGAATGACAATCGGCAAGAGACTCTATGTGAATTTCGGAATCATCCTCACGATGGTCCTGGTCTTGTTCCTGGTGAACCTGGTGGCCGTGCAGCGTGAGCATGCGGCCAAGGCTGCAGCCGCCGCCTCACTGCAATTAACCGACGCTACCGACGCGGTACGCTTTCAGATGATGCAGAACCGGCTCTATCTGAGCAATTACCTGCTCAGTGGTGACACGCGCGAAGTCGACCGGATGAACGATGGCATGCGGGCACTGAACAGCAAGCTGGAGGGAGGCAAGTCGCTGGCGAATTCGGAGCAGGAACGGACCGCACTCGAGAAAGTCCTGCAACTGGAACAGACGTGGGGCAAGGAATTCGCCCAGCCGCTGATCGACAAGCGCAAGGACGTGGACTCGGGCAATGCCACGGTGGCGGAACTGCAGATTTTTTACCTGCAAAAAGATGCAGGCTCATGGGTGAAAAATTCCACGGACGCTCTTGACGCGGCAGACATTGAAAACCGAAAGCTGGTAGAAGCGCGTCGCAAATCCGATGAGACGGCGGGTACGGCAACGATTTTCGTAGCACTGTTTAGCACACTCCTGGCGGTTGGTCTGGGCGTCGTGATTGCCTACCGCAGCGCCAAATCGATTACTACCCCTCTGACCAACCTGATGAAAGTCGCGCGGCGGATTGGGGACACCGGCGATCTGGAGCACAACATCGACGTCAACCGGGAAGATGAAATCGGCGAACTGGCGCGCACATTTGCCAAGATGGTTGCCTACCTGAAAGAGATGGCAGGAGTTTCCGAAGCCATTGCGGGTGGAGATCTAAACGTTGTGGTGCAGCCGCGATCGAACCAGGACACCCTGGGCAATGCTTTCGCACGGATGGTGGAAGGGCTGGGTGGTCTGGTGCGTAGCGTACGCGATGCATCCACCCAAGTAGCCAGCGCTTCCAACCAAGTCGCGGGGGCGTCAGACGATTCCGCCAAAATTGGCTTGCAAGCTTCCTCCGCCATTGATGAAGTGACGAGCACCATGCACGAGATGAGCGTAAACGTGCAGAACATGGTGAAAAGCACGCAGGTGCAGGCTTCAAGCGTGAGCGAAACCTCGGCCTCAATCGACCAAATGGTGGCTTCCATCCAGCGCGTAGCCGACACCGCCAAAGTGTTGCTCGATATCTCCAATCGCTCGCGCGAGGAGGTGCACAGCGGAATCACCACCATGGAGAAGGCGACTGACGGACTGAATAAAATCAACACCACCATCACCTCTTCGGGCGAAATTATTGGGGCCCTGGGTCAGCGTGCGGATGATATCGGAAAAATTATTGAAGTGATTGATGACTTGGCGGAGCAGACCAATCTGCTGGCGTTGAACGCAGCCATTGAAGCGGCACGGGCCGGCGAACATGGCTTGGGCTTCGCCGTAGTCGCCGATGAAGTGCGCAAGTTAGCGGAAAAGTCGGCGCAGTCGACCAAGGAAATTTCGGAGTTGATCCAGAGCATTCAGAAAGAAGCCCGCAAGGCCGTGGAAAACATGGACCGCAGCACCGGCATCGTGAACGAAGGATTGGAGCTGGGTGGAGAACTGAATGCGGCGTTGCGCAAGATCTCCAACGTGGTAACGGAGGTCTACAAGTTTGCGCAGGAAATCGGCGCTGCCACAAATGAGCAGTCCCACGGTTCGTCGCAAATCGCACGCGCCACCACGCGGCTCAACGAAATTACCCACGAAATTAACTCTGCGGTGGAAGAGCAGGCATCGGGAGCCCAGGCTGTCGTGAAAGCGATGGAGCGGATGCGCGAACTGGTGCAGCAATCCACGTCCGGGTCCACGGAACTGGCGGCTTCCTCCGATCAGATGTCGAAGATGTCGCGCGGCCTGCTGGAATTCATGGACCGCTTCACGCTCGAGGACTCCTCTGGGTCGCGGCCGATGCAGCGTGCCAATGACAGTAGCCAGCGTGGCGCGGCCAGGCGGGCTACGGCGGGGAGTCAGAGCTGAGCTCCCATGGCTGACGAACTTCATATCGTGGGCTTTCGGGTGGGTCGAGAAACCTACGGCGTGCCCATCACTTCCCTGCACGAAATCGTGCGAGTTCCTGAAATCACGGTTGTACCGGACGCTCCTGTCTATTTGGAAGGAGTGATCAACTTGCGGGGCAAGATCGTTTCTGTCATGGACCTGCGCAAGCGCTTCGGAGAAAAGCAAGTTGCACTGAACAAGCAGAACCGGATTCTGGTGGTGGAACATTCCGGCAAACTCGCCGGACTGATCGTGGACTCTGCGTCGGAGGTCCTCAAGATTCCCGCGGCAGACGTGGAGGCAGCGCCCTCCGTGTTTCAGGAGGGTGGACTGAACTGTGTGAGCGGGTTGGGGAAAGTCAAGGGACGTTTGGTTGTGCTCCTGGACATGAACAAGCTGCTGGCTCCCGGCAGCCTGCTCTCGGTTGAGAGAACGAAGAAGAGCATGCCCGCGGTCAAAGGTGAGGCGCGAGGGGCTTCGGTCTCATGAGTTCGATGAGGTCAGCCCTGCACTGCGATCGCACGTATTAGGAATTCTGGTTTCTATCAGGCGGCGACGAGAAAGCATATGAGCGCATCCGGAGCAGCACCGGCTCCCATACTGACGGACGCGGAACTTCGACTGCTTCAAGCACTCGTGTATCAGGAGTGCGGGATGCATTTCGACGAGCGTCGAACTCATTTCTTGCAGGACCGCCTGTTGCGCCGATTGAAAGAGTGCCGTGTCGATTCCTTCTACGGCTACTACCGCCTGCTGATCAGTCAGGAGGGAAAAGGGGAACTGGCCAAGCTGCTGGAGAATCTGACCGTCAATGAGACGAGCTTTTTTCGCCACAAGGCGCAACTGGATCTGTTTCAGAAATTCGTGTTGGAGGAGTTGTTGAAGCAAAAGCAAGCCCGGCGTGAGTATTCGGTTCGGGTCTGGAGCGCAGGCTGCTCCACCGGGCAGGAAGCTTACACCTTGGCGATGCTGATTGCCGACGGATTGGCTTATTACCACCTGCGCAATTCCCTGCCCGTGGAATTGGCGCTGCCTAAACCACTGGTGGCCCCCCCCTGGCGCGTGGAGGTATTGGCCAGCGACATCAGCTACTCCGTGCTGCGAGCGGGACAGGAAGGTAGCTACGGCGAGAATCAGATGGCATCAGTCGATTACACCTTCCGCCTGCGCTACTTCGACAAAATGGGCGATCGCTATGGGGTAAAGAAAACCTTGAAGGATTTGGTCCACTTCGATTTTCACAATCTTAAGACTGAGTATCTGCCCCAGCGCAACGACGTGATCTTCTGCCGTAACGTGATGATGTATTTCGACGAAGCGGAGCAGAAGCGGCTGGTCGAGAAGTTTTACCGCTGCCTGAACCGCGGCGGATATCTGTTTGTGGGTCACGCGGAAAGCCTGCTGGGACTGACCGACAAGTTTCAAATGATCCATCGCAATAGTGGCACGGCCTACCAACGCCTCGAGGTGAGGGAGTAATGAAGTTCGCAGACGAACCCGGTGCAGAACTGCGGGAGCTCTTCTTCGAGACTTCCGCTGAACTGCTGCAGGCGCTCAACGAAGAAACCCTCAAGCTGGAGAAACGTCCGGGCGATGCGGAAATCGTGCGCGTCATCCGCCGGACGGTTCACACCCTGAAAGGCGACTCCGCCGCATGCGGACTGCGCGAACTCAGCGAACTCGCCCACCAGCTTGAAGATGCACTTTCACTCGAGGGCGCGTCAGCGCATGCTGGTCTAGCTGAGATCGCCTTCGCTGCCGCGGATGCATTTGCCGGGATGATCGCCGCCTACCAAGGCGGAGTCAGGATGCCGGGCACGGCGTCGCTACGGCGGAAGATACAAGAATTGACCGCCACACCTGGAGCGAAGAAATCACGCCGAAAGAAGGCAGGTTCAGAATCGGCCCCGCGAGCGCGCGCAGATTGGGCCGAACACAAAAAACTGGCGATAAAGCAAGCCCAAGCCGGCGGCTTGAATGTTTATCACGTGGTGGCGAAGATCGATCCGCACTGCACGATGCCGATTGCCGGCCGTCAGCTCATCCACAACGCCGTCGCCAGCGTAGGCCAGGTACTGGCTGCGCGGCCGGAAGCGAATACTCCCGCGGCCTCCAAACAAGTCGAGTTCCTGGTAGCCAGTCGCCAGCCGGAGGATCAGATCGCCGCGAAATGCCGGATTCCCACCATTGCAAGCGAAATCAGTGTGACGCTCATGCCGGGCGTGGCGGCTTCCGCCGAAAAAGGCTCGCCCGAGAGGCAGCCGCTGGAAGAAAAACCCGCTCACACTTCGGCCGATGGGATTGCGGCAGAAAACCAAGCTGCAATGCCAGAGATGAGTTTCGCCCCCACGCAGACGGAAAATATTCTGCGGGTGGAAGCCGGACGCATTGATAGCGTGCTCAATCTGGTGGGAGAACTGATCATCGGCAAGTCGATGCTTCAGCAGGTGCTAGGCGAACTGTCGAAGCGTTATCCCAAGGAACAGTTGCGGGGCCGGTTCGCCGATGCTATCGCTTTTCAGGCACGGGTCCTCAACGACCTGCAACGCTCGGTGATGAAAATTCGCATGGTTCCAGTTGAGCAGTTGTTCCGTCGCTTCCCGCGCATGGCGCGCGATGTGGCGCGGCAATGCGGCCGGGATGTCGAATTGGTGGTGAGTGGGCAAGACACAGATCTGGACAAAGGGATCCTCGACGCCATCGCCGAGCCGCTGACTCACATGGTACGAAATGCAGTAAGTCATGGCATCGAATCGCCAGAAGAACGCCAACGTTTGGGCAAACCGGCGCAGGGCAGAGTCCGGCTCAATGCTTATCACCAGGGCAATCAGGTCATCGTGGAAATCAGCGACGATGGGCGGGGCATGGATGTCGCCAAGATTCGCCTCAAGGCCATCAAACTGGGACTGTTGCAGCCGGAAGAGGCGGCGCGATTAAGCGAGGCTGAAATCCTGGACATTATTTTTCGCCCCGGCTTCAGCACCGCAGAGCAAGTCACGGAAGTATCCGGCCGAGGTGTCGGCATGGATGTGGTGCAAAGCGTGCTGCACCGGCTGAAGGGCACCGTCGGGGTGCAGACTCAACTGGGCCAGGGTACTACATTCCGGCTGAAGTTACCGCTAACGCTGGCCATTATTCAGGCGCTCCTGTTCTGGGTGGAACAGCGGTTGTACGCCATTCCCCTGAACGCTGTGGTCGAGATCGCGCGGACCACCGAATCGGAAGTCCACCAAGTGGATAACTACGAGGTGCTGCAACTACGCAATCAAGTGCTTCCCGTGTTGCGGCTGGGGCAGCCTGGCACAGCTGCTGGAGACGGCAAGCCCCAAAAGCTTTTCGTCCTCGTGACTCTGGTCGGAGAAAAGAAATTTGGATTGATTGTCGACGCCCTCGAAGGCGAAGGAGAGTTGGTGATCAAGGCCTTGGACGACCGGACCTTCGAGACGGATTTGATCAGCGGAGCCTCCATTCTTGGCAACGGACGGGTGGTGCTGATTTTGAATTTGCCGGCAGTCGTCGAGCACGTTGCCAGTTCGCGGCCCCGGCAAACCGGCCGCACGAGTTCTGGGTTGTTGTTGACCGACACCGACCGCACCCGGCTGGCCCTCAGCACCGCGGGGGGTCATGCATGAGGAAGCCGGTGCGTGTGCTAGTGGTCGATGATTCCGCGCTGATGCGCAAGCTCATCCCGCAGATGCTGGCGGCCGATGATTCCATCGAGGTGGTAGGAACGGCGATGGACGGATCCTTTGCTTTGAAAAAGATCGACGAGCTAAAGCCGGACGTAGTCACGCTTGATCTTGAAATGCCGGGTATGAACGGGATCGACACTTTGAAGGAAATAATGCGCCGGCACCCGCTGCCCGTGATTGTGGTGAGTTCGCACAGTACAGAAGGCGCATCCATCACGCTGAAAGCATTGGGGCTGGGCGCATTCGATTTCGTAACCAAGCCCAAGGACGCGTCGTTGCACATGGCGGAAACCGCGACAGAGCTGATTGCCAAGGTGAAGACAGCACCCCAGTGCAAGGTGCGCCCAAAGCTGTTTCCGCGAGTACCCAGCCGGGCAGACGCACCAACCGACATGCCCCCGCAGAAGATCGTGAGGAAGTCAGCTGGGATTCCGACGCGTGTAGTGGCAATTGGAATTTCCACTGGCGGCCCGCAGGCGCTGGAATTCTTACTGGCACAGTTGCCAGGAGATTTTCCGGGAACGATTCTGATCGTTCAACACATGCCCGCGGGCTTTACCGACATGTTTGCCCGCCGCTTGGATGAGTTGTGTGCCATGCGAGTGAAAGAAGCCCAATCCGGTGATGTGCTCGAGGCCGGACGAGTGCTCGTCTGTCCCGGAAGCCGTCACATGAAAGCAAAGCGGCTGCCCTTAGGAGACGTCATTGTTCTGAATGACGAGGAGCGGATCAACGGCCATCGCCCCAGCGTCGACGTCTTGTTCCGCAGCGTGGCAGAAGAGTTCAGATCGGAAGCGGTCGGTGTATTGATGACGGGTATGGGTGACGACGGTGCCGAGGGATTGGGTGCAATAAAAAAGGCCGGTGGCATGACGATCGCTCAGAGTGAGGACTCATGCGTCGTATTCGGCATGCCCAAGGCGGCTATCGAACGCGGTTACGCCCAGCGCATTGTGGCGCTGGACGTCCTTTCGGCTACGCTACAAGCCATGTGCAATCGACATGAGCGCAGCGGCGGGATAGGTAAAGCCGTCGAAGCGGGAGATTGAGAAAGCAAGGAAGATCGCTGCATGAGGGTGTTTGAGCACGGTTTGTGACCAGGTCCGTGGGCTCATGACTAGGGTGATCTGGCCGGCGGCACGCCGCCGTGATATGGATGTGGTAAGAGGAGGTTTAAGTATGGAGCAGTTTGCAGCGGTAAAGCGCAGCAAAGACGGGCAGCCGGTCCGCTATCTGATCGTGGATGACTCCGTGTTCGCCCGCAAGAACCTGGCCCGCATGATAGAGACATTCGGCGGACAGGTGGCGGCCGAAGCCGGAGACGGGTTGACCGCCATCAGCGAGTTCGACCGGACTCGGCCCGACATCGTGCTCATGGATATCACCATGCCGCAGATGGAAGGAATCGAAGCGGCCGAGAAAATTGTCCAAACGCATCCCGAGGCTCGCATCGTTATGGTGTCTTCCGTGGGCTACCAGGAAAACATCGTTGCGGCGTTGCAGCGGGGAGCACGGCATTTCGTGCAGAAGCCGGTGAAGCCGGAAGTGCTGTACGAAGTGATCAAGTACGTGATGGGTGAAGATGGCGCGGTGACCAACGCCACCGGCGCGGGAGCCTGATCTCATGAAGATGGAGCTGATCCAGCCCTTCATCAATGCGGCGGATGCCGTGTTGTCGCAGGGACTGCAGGGCACCACACAAGTCGGCAACCTCAGCATGGAAGAGGAAGCTTACCGGAGAAAAGGTGTGGCCGGTTTGGTCGCACTCTCGGGCGATATCGAGGGCCGCATCATCCTTGACCTCGATCCGAAAACCGCAGTGCGGGTAGCCAGCCACTATGCCGGCGGCGAATTGCCTGAATCGGATGGGCTCGTCCGCGAGACCGTTTTCGAGCTGGCAAACCAGGTCGTGGGCAATGCTGTCTGCGCGCTCAACGACCAGGGTTTCCACTTCCGTGTGCATCCACCTCTATTGCTCACCTCCGACGAAGGCGATAAGAGCAGTGAAGACACCGAAGCGCTGGTGATCTGTTTCGAGACTTCCCTGGGCAACGTGTTTATGAATGTCGCCTTGCGTTACAACCACCGGCGGCAGCCTGATCGCGCAGTGGCTGGAGCGTAATCGGATCACAAGGTTCGCGCGGCGCTGCCGTTTCGTAACGAACTCTGCTACCACCCCCCCTCGCATGAAGCTCGCAGCTTCCCGAATGAAATGCAGCCTCCTCGCGTCTGGACAACCCGACACGACCAAACCCCCAATGAACCCCTGTAGCTGTCTTGGCCATCGTCCCGAATTCCCCTCCAAAGTGCTCGCAGCAATCGCGGGGCAGGACGCATTTTCCGGGCGGGAGACCGGTTGATTCGCCCCAGCCGACAGCTCCGCTCCCGTCTACGGTACAGCTTCACCCTGAATGAAGTGACCAAGCTTTCGACGACCGAGGGTGCTGAGCGTCCTCTTGCGGAGTTCCCGCCGGAGGCCCTGATGGGACTGCGCGCGGTGCACAGCTACAACTGGATTCCCGGGGTTGAGTTGATCGGGCAAAGACGACGCCGCTGAAAAAGGGGTGACCGTCGGTGGAACAGTCTTGTGACATCACACCATCAGGCGAGCAACGACATCTGTGAGCCAGACGAGTCCTCGCCAAAATCTTGGGCCGGATCCGCGATATTTCTCAGCTCGGGATACTTCTTGATTAGCGTCGGCGGCGCCAGCACTCGTTTGCCGCTCAGCATCGATTTCAATTCCAGGGCATTCACGCCCGCCTTGCTCTCGAAGTGATTGTTGGTAATCACGTAGGTGGTTTTGGCGCTTTCCGCGATCCTCCCAATTCTTTCTTTCCAGCCGGAGAGTTCCTGCTGGTTGTACAGATAGTCATAGCGGTCGTTGCGGTTATCCGAATCGAACCACTGATCATAGTTGCGTCCGTGCAAACGGACATAGGCAGTGGCCGCGGTCACATGCTCGGTGGGCGCGAGCGAGCGGCCAATCAGGGGCTGATCAATGTTACAGAAGCTGACATTCTTCTCCGCGAACGCCGCCAGCGTTTCCCCATTATTCCAGCTGGAATCCCGCACTTCGACCACGCAAACGTATTCAATGAACTGGCGAACCAGCCGGTCGATGTATTCGCGGTTTAGCGGAGTATTTTTGAACGACACCGGGAACTGAATCAGCAGGGCGCCGAGGCGTCCTTCGTTGGCGATGGCGTCGAGGCCTTCGCGTGTTCGAAGTTCGTCCTCGTCCGTGGGACGGATCGTAGCCGCGGAAGTAGGCTCCATCACCGCGATGGGGGAATGGGTAAATGCGCGGTAGAGTTTCGCCGTAAACAGAAAGCGTGGATTTACCGCAGCAACTTTTCTGCACCAGACCTTGGCCAGTTCCGGCTTGATCGGCCCGTAGAAGGAAGTGTTTATCTCAGTTGTATCGAAGAAGCGAGCCAGGTATTCAAGAGGATGCAGCCGGTTCCGCTGCATGCCCGAGGGATAGAAGATCCCTTCCCAGTCTTTGTAAGACCATCCAGCCGTGCCAATGCGGATCTGATGCGTGAGTTCCATGGGGAAACCGCGGACGGAGGCAGTTGAAGATTAGCACAGAGTGACAGCAGTGAGGAGGTGTGACGGCATCTCAATCGACTCCGTTCGTCAGTGGTGACGGGTACGCCCCAGACAAGGAACTTGCCCGGCGTGTCCGGTTGTGCGACATAGAAGCTATGCGCACTCGCGTTAGTCCCGCTCTCACCTTCTGCTTGCTCGCTGGATTAGGAGTCCCTTTGGCGGCGCAGGAAAAATCGGAGGTCGCCGCGAGTATTCGTTCCCTGGAATTGAAATGGAGCGAATCATACAAGCAGCGACAAGTCGCGATTCTCTCGACACTGCTGGCTGATGATTTCGTCATCACCGTTGAGGATGGCAGTACGTACAGCAAG
>Ga0307477_10001737_pt1 | contig 17681 bp, 16 predicted proteins | sample atmos_gasesECM2C_FD_203316 | JGI IMG/M metagenome (GOLD analysis project Ga0307477, IMG submission 203316) | Hardwood forest soil microbial communities from Morgan-Monroe State Forest, Indiana, United States - atmos_gasesECM2C_515 | ecosystem: Environmental > Terrestrial > Soil > Temperate...
TGGCCATTTGCTCGCCAAAAGCGGGCCGTGATCGGAGGTCAGTTACCATGTGTGTGCTCCTTGGTCTCGGCTTCGTGACTGCATTTTCTGGACCAAGGGTAAATGTTTAGTTTTCTGTCGATTAGCTCTTGCGGGCACCGCCGAACGTCCGGCGGTGCCGAACTTTCGGCCAGCGGCTGATTTCCTGCGGATGTGCTTCGTCGCTTCCCTGACGAGCGAGGTTGTAGGTCGCCGGTTTCAGTTGCCCGGCTTCACTGCCTGTGCCGAATACCACAAGACCGCCGGGTTTACACGTTCGGGATGAATCGCGAGCATCTCGTTGTACAGCTCGAGCGCGGTCTTGGTATGGGAAGAAATCCTGTCGAAATCGCGAATATATTTTCGCGTCGCCTCGATGTTATCCGGTGTATCGGGCGCGCCGGGCCTCTTGTGTCCGGCTATAGCGGCCACCGGCTTGAGCGACTCGATCGTATTGAGCGCCGCAATCCACTCGTTGCGGCCTTCCGCATCCGACTCGCCCAGATGAAGATGAACATCGTTATAGAGAGCATCGCCGCAGACGACCAGGCCGATCGAGGAGACGTGGAGACAGGTTGTGCCATCGGTATCGGTATGTCCTAGAGGAACACTGATGAGTTGTTCCCCTTCCAGTTCGAGAGCGCCGCCTTTGAGTTCGTCCGCGATGACGAGAGTTGAATCGATCTGTCCTGGAAAGCGTGGTTTCCAATATGACTCAACCACAGGAACCGACGCCTGCTTTCGCATAACGGCAATGACTTCGCGCGTTGCGACGAACCGTGCCTTCGGAAATGTTTTCTGAATTGTGTTTACGCCAAAGAAATGATCGCCGTGGCCGTGGGTCGCGTAGATGGCCGTCAAGTTCTTGCCGCCGCGCGTGATCCAGTCGACAAGCTTCTGATTTTGATCGACCGTAATCGCCGTGTCCACCAGCACCGCATCGCGCTTGCCAGAGATAAGTGTCGAAGAAATGGGCGACCATTTCATTTCGTTCGCGCCGGGCGGCAGGTCGCTTGTGACCACCGGAATCTGGGCACTGACAAAAACTTCCCACTGCAATCGGTTCGCCATCACTCCTCCTCAATTTCCTGATTCTGTTTCGACGGCGCAGCGATGTTGACTTAGCCTGCCGCTTCCGATAAAAGGCTCTCCACTTTCTTGTCGAGATCCTTCGCGACCGAGAGTGCTTCGGAATTCCGATAGGGAGCCAGAAGACTGGCCATCCTGTCATAGGAAATGTGGACGCCATCAGAGCGTTCGTCGACGAGCACCGTGACGGGGGCATAAGACCCGGCGTCGGGAACGTACCTTGCCATTTGTTGCATGATGAGCGGATTGCCCATGATGAGTCGTACCATTCGAGGCTTATCGCGATCTGTCGCTTTCCTTATAACGCCCCCGTGGTCCAGTTCCATGAAGAGCATTAGACCCGTCTTGCCTAACCCTTCGCGAACAATGCTTTCGAACTCTGGAAACGTCGGCGCGGCCGCTGTTCTCTTCGCGAATGCAACCATGTCCGGATGGCCTATAGCGGCTTTAATCGCGGTTAATATCTTGTCGAATGGCCGGGACGAGATCAGGCTGAATCTCTCGACCTCAACTGTGGCTATCATCCCGACCACCTTTCTTGCCGGTCTCGACGAGCGTGCCGAGAACAGCGGGCCAATTTTTCTCGAAGCCGGCGTCGCGTTGCAGTCCGCGTTCCAGCAAGGTTCTTATACGGTTCTGAGCTTCGGGCCACCCGAGTGCTGTTCCAAACGAAGTGAAGGCGTCGAGGAGTCGATCAAACGACGGCAGCGAAACCTCGTTGACGAGATTTTTTGCCGCAGCGAGAGCACGTCGGTCGAACGAGGCGATCCGGCGCGCCAAAGCGTCGACGAAACCGTCGAGCTCGGCGTCCGGAAGTGATCGGTTCACGTATCCGTATCGTTCAGCTGTATCGCCATCGAAGTCATTGGCGCTCAGAACGATTTCGAGCGCCCGCCCGCGTCCCACGAGATGGGGAAGGCGCTCTGTGCCTCCGCCGCCGGGATGCAGCCCAACCCCGAGTTCGGGGTGACCCAGTTTCGTGTTCTCGCGGGATGCGAATCGCATGTCGCAGGCAAGAACGAACTCGCTGCTCACGCCACGCACGCAGCCCCGGATTTTTGCGAGACTGACGACCGGCGCCTTCGTGAGGCGCACGAACGTATCCATCAGAATGGGCAAGCCCGTGGGGCCGATAGCGCTCATGACGTTTCCGAGCCTGCCCGTCAGATCGAAGTGCGAAAGGTAGAAGTCCGGAAGCGCGCTTTCGAAAACAACCACGCGCAGACTCTCCGTCGTCTCCATGCGGCCAAGAAGCTCCTGGAGGGCTTGGAAAACATCCGCGTCGACGACATTGAAGGGCGGATAGTCGAACACCACTCTCCAGTACGCGGGCGTTTCCTCGAAAACCCGCATGGGTGCCGTATTCGGTTTCTCCACGATTTCTCCTCCTCTAAGCTCCGATTGAGCGAAGCCCTCCGGTCATGAGAATCGCGATTGAAGCGACAGCGAGAATGCTTTTCAGAAAACGACGCATACGGATTCCTCCATCGAATGAGCGTAGGCGATATCACAGGACCGCATCTTGCTCTTTTCTGCCTGTTTTGTCGTTTGTTGCGGTCAGAATGCGGAAGGGCGCGTCAGCGGGCCCACGAATAAATCGTAGCTCGGAGTCGCGACGGTTCGCGCCGGAATTGAAATGTGAGGAATCAGAATATGCGATGAACGGTTTAGCGCTTCTTGACCAGAAAGGGATCAAGTGCAAATTGTTGAAGGAGCTTCATTGGGCGCTCCGTTCGATCGGTTTTAGAACGGAAAATTGCACCATAAAGCGAATTGAGAATGAATCGAGCCAAGTCCATCGTCGGCAGTTTCGGATCGATTTCTCCCGCCTCTTGCGCCTGGGAAACGACAACCGCGATCCGGCGTGTGGCCTCGTCGAGAAGCTCGGCAACGCGCTTCTTGAGGGCGGGCGTCGCGTTCGTAATCTCCGTCGCGAAGTTGCCCACCAAGCATCCGCGAACGTATCCGTAGCGCTGCATCTCCGCCAGGGTCAGTCGCAAGTACTTGCGAAGCCGGCCTACCGGCGATGAGGTGTTTTCCAGTTCCAGGAACCCCAGGGCGTAGGGGTAGAAAATGTCCGACGCGGCGATCGCCAGCGCCTCCTTGCTCTTGAAGTAGTTGTAGAACGAACCCTTTGGAACTTTCGCCGCACCGACAATGTCCTGCACGCTGGTGCCGTTGTAACCAAACTCGTGAAATAAGTTTATGGCGGCCTTCAAAAGTTTCTCTTGGGTTGAGCCGCCTCGCGCCATTCCGCCTCGTCATGCCGTTGAAAGAATGAAGCTCATACCACGGTGGGATCCTGCTGCAGAGAGTACAGTCACAACTGCTTGGCCTGATGTGCGCGTCTCCAGTGCCCCGGAGTCGCTCCCACAATGCGATGAAAAGTTCGCGTAAACGCGGGCTGGTCTCCGAATCCGGATTGCGCCGAAACTTCGCTGAGCGGCAGTCTCGTCTGCGTAAGGAGTGCTTTCGCGAGATCGATACGCTGACGAATCAGCCATTGGTGGCTTGAAACGCCAAAGACGGCTTTGAATGAGCGGGCGAAGTGGCTGATGGAAAGTCCGCACTCTTTCGCGAGGTCGCCGAGCCGAACACTACCGTTCAAATTCTCGCGCAGGAGTTCAATCGCTCGCTGTCTTTGCCACTTTGCGAGTCCCCCCGCCCTTGAGGGTTGCATCCTCGCAATGCCTCCATACTTCTGTAGTAGATGAGCCCCCAAGGCTAGCTGGAACTGGTCTAAGGCCAGCGAGCCGGGTTTATTCACCCCGGTGATGAAAGGAAGGATGTTTCTAGTCATCTGCGCAACAACAAGGTCGTGTTCAAACGCTACTTGGCGGTACTCGCAAACTGGCCCGAAATCCAAATCATCCGCGATCTCGTCGAGAGTCTCTCGGGGTACGTGATAGTGAATGAAGTCGAATGCCGTGTCCGCCCAGCAGGCCGGACTGGCGTCGAAATCGATTACGTTCGACCGAAACGCCGGCACGTAGGACATCGGCAGCTCTTTTGCGTCTGCCCAGAGCTGATATCGGCCTAGCGGAATGGAGCGGAGACTGACGGAAACAAGGAGAGCCTTTACTGCCGAAGTCTTCACGATGCGCTGAGCAAGCCCGAAGGGCGACTGCAGCCTTGTAATCGTGAAGTTTCTCCCGTTCTTCCACACAGCGGGGACACTAAATCGAGAGCGTTCGGTCAATTGAAAAACGGAAACGGAAGGAGCCAGTGGCGTCTCAGAAGATCGGACGCCGCCGCCGTGGCCAGGAGGCACGCTAGAGTTTACCATCGGCCTTCCTTGAGATGACTGGTCATCTTACACGCAGGAGAAGGAACAAGGCAAGCGGGCGGAAGGATAGTCCAGCGTTTCTTTCCGACAACGGCTCCCAGTGCGAATCGCAACGGAAGTCTCGTCGCGGGTCGGGTGCTATCGGTTCTTGAAAGGAAAATCGCACCATAAAGCGAATTCACGAACATCCTCGCGAATTGTGTCAAGTGATATCGCCTACAATCGTAGACGCGTTCAGCTCGAGCTCCCCGGCGGTCCCTAGGCCGCGATCGCGCAGTTTCCAACGACGCCTGCCGAAGCGGCGAGGCGACTCACCTATGCCGTAGTGGGCGATAAACAGGTCCGGATTTGTGCTCTCAAGAGTCACCACCTTGGGAGACGGCTCCGCTTCGATTGCCTCCACAAGATGGAAGAACTCGTCGTACGTTCGATCATGGACGGAGTGCCTTGTCGAATCGAACCAATTTTGTCGTTTATCGTCATAAAAGATCGACGGTTCGATGAATCCAAAGAACAGTTGGGATGCGGCTGACGTATGCTCGACACTGCGTTTCGCCATCGGCGAATTGCTCGGTGAGAACGTTGGAAAATAAGACGAACAAGGACAGCGGTGCGTCCGGCGGTGCTCGCAACATTCCCATGTTCGACGGGATCGTCGGCTGTTCTGACCCACTGCGCTGCGTCCTTGAGCAAGTGGCAAAAGTAGCTGCCACGGACTCTACCGTTCTTATCCTGGGCGAGACGGGGACCGGTAAGGAAATGATCGCACGGGCCATTCATAAAGGGTCCAGGCGAGCAACCCGTCCTTTCATCGCCGTGAATTGCGCAGCGATTGCTCCGACCTTGGTCGCAACGGAACTTTTCGGCCACGAGAAGGGTGCTTTCACAGGAGCGACGCAACGGCGTCTGGGACGTTTTGAGCTGGCCGATGGCGGCACGATCTTCCTGGATGAGGTCGCTGAACTCACGGCTGACATCCAAAGCGCCGTTCTGCGCGTACTCCAAGAGCAACAGTTCGAGCGGGTGGGAGGCGGCCAGCCGGTTTCCGTCGACGTCAGAGTGCTTTCGGCCACAAATCGGGATTTAAGGAGTGCGGTCGAGGGAGGCACATTCCGAAGGGATCTCTTCTATAGGCTGGACGTCTTTCCCATTGAGATGCCACCGCTTCGGGAACGCTCCGATGATATTCCGCTTTTGGCGGAGTTCTTTGTCGCGCGGTGCGCGGACAAAGTAGGCAAGAGGTTTAGCGCCATCGATCGGAAGACGCTCGAACTCCTTCGCGACTACTCGTGGCCTGGTAATATTCGCGAACTTCAGAATATGGTCGAGCGTGCTGCGGTCTTGTGCGACGACGATACGTTCTCCATCGACGAAACGTGGCTCAAAGTCGATGTCCCCTCAGAGATGCGCCGTCCAAGAGTCGGTCGCTTGGACGAAGCGCAAGCAAGACAGATGGCCGAAGCAAGGCGGATGATCGAGGCCGCTCTGGAGGAGACAGGTGGCCGGATATCGGGGCCATCCGGTGCGGCCGCGTTGCTCGGAATTCCACGCCAAACCCTTCAATCCAAAATCGCCAGTCTGGGAATCGATAAGAACAAATTCAGGTCTGCTGACGGCCGCAACGGAAAGCCCTCGCACGACTTGAATCCCGGGCTTCCCTCGGAGTCGGAGAACACCACCGATGAGGTGTTTGAGAATGAACAGGAGTTGGGGCCTTCGCAGGCCACGGAGCCAACGACAGATCTCGCGCCACCGGCAGATTTGAGAGCACACGAGAACGCGGTTCGCGCTGCGAAGATCGCCAAAATGCCTAAAAGCAGACGTTGGCTGTTTGCCATCCTGTCTGCCCCGGCAGCCAAGAGCGGAGGGAAATACGCGATCACAGCCGTGGTCTTTGTGACCGCTGTTGCAGGCGCTTGGTTCTGGCGTCACCCGGTCCACTCCCCGCCGAAACTCACCGACAGCGACATTCTCGTCGTCGCCGACTTCGACAACAAGACCGGCGATCCCGTTTTCGATGCAGCTCTCAAACAAGCTCTGGCGTTTCAGTTACAACAATCACCGTTTCTGAAAGCCATGGACGAGGAAGAGATTCGAAGTACGCTGAAACGCTCGGGCCGATCGCCGGACGTCCCGGTGACCGGCGAAATCGCGCGTGACGTCTGTATTCGTGAAGGCCAGAAGGCCACGCTGGAAGGTTCCATCGCGGCGCTGGGTTCGCACTATCTGATGGAACTGCGGGCGGTGAATTGTCAGACCGGCGAAACCTTCGCACGCGAACAGGCGGAAGCCAACTCGAAAGAGAATGTCGTTACCGCTTTGAGGGTCGCCAGTGATGCCATGCGCTGGGAGCTGGGCGAATCCCTTGGCACCATTCAGAACTCCAGCCCCGTCTACAATCAGCCTGTCACCACAACCTCACTCGAGGCGCTTCAGGCGTTTAACATGGGCGCTGACGTGTGGCTCAAGAGGATGGACAAGCCGGCGGCCATCCCTTATTTCCGGCGCGCTACCGAGATCGACCCGAATTTTGCGCAGGCCTTCGCGATCCTTGCGATCGGGTATTCGCACATGGGCGATAAGGCGGCCGCGGTGGCCGCTATCGGCAGGGCTACGGCACTGAAAGACCACGTGACGGAGTATGAGCGTTTGTTTATCGAGTTTGTGGACGCATACGTCTCTCACGATCTGCAGAAAAGGAAGGGGGTCGCAGCATTGCTTGTTCGAAAGTTTCCTCGCGACCCGGTTTTCCATAACAACCTAGCTGAGGCCTACATTGATGCCGGCGAACTTGAAAAGGCACTCGTCGAGGCTCAGGTCGGCCTCCAAAACGGTCCGCGGATTCTCCAGAGTTATTATGCGGTGGCGATGGTTCTGCTCGATTTGAACCGATTGCAGGAAGCCAGCGCAGTTTTGAAAAAGGCAATTGCGAACGGACTTGACGGTCCTGGCGTTCACGAGCGGCTCCTGTATATCAGCTTTCCCGAAGGTGATCGTCAGGCACAGGAGCGGGAAGCTGAGTGGTTCGAGAATAACCATTCCCGTGAACTTCCGTTGTTGTACCAGGCCAATGATGCTGCTGCCCGCGGCCATGCAAAGTCGGCGAGGACGCTGTTCCGCGAAGCCATGGGTCTGGCTTCACGACACATAACAGACGGCATCGTCTTCCCTCAGGATTACCTGAATGCCGGCCCCACCGCCGAGGCTCTCTGGGGAAACTGCCCCCGTCCCGGTTCCCGCCAGCCGCCCGTAGTCACCGCGCTATGCGATCCTGCGGCGGCGAAGCGGTTCCTTGCCGAACGGGAGGCAGAAGGGGAGACTGCCATCCAAGGCCCGCCGGCTGTCGTGCGCAGCATGGCCTTATTGTCCGATGGTCATCCCGAAGGCGCGGCGAAGATCCTCTCAGTGATGGTCGAGAGAAAGGCCGCCAACTGGGGACCGGTGTACCCGGCGGCCCAGGTTCTCCTGGCGCGCGCATACACACAGATGGGCGACACCGCCGGTGCCAGGAAAACATACGAACAATTCTTCGCTTTCTGGAAGGACGCCGACCCCGATATCCCGATCCTACAGCGGGCACGACGGGAGTACGCGAGACTGAAGTAACCACGAGTTGCACAGCAGCAACTGGACCGAATCGCTAAAAGCTGTACTTCAGCGCGAACTGAACTAGACGCGGGTTCACCGAAAGTCCGGTTATCCAGCCGAAGTTGGGCTGCGATACGTCAGTGCTCACAGGGTTCGCGAATTGCGGATGGTTAAAAAGGTTAAAGAACTCCGCCCTGAATTGGAGCGTCGCATCCTCGCGGAACCCTCCAACGCGAGTTGTTTTGATCGCCGCAGCGTCAAAGTTGAACTGGTCTGGGCCTCTGAGGATCCCTATGCCAGCGTCACCGAACCCGGTGCCGTCGCCGATGACGGGCAACGGACCGAAGGCTGCAGCGTTGATGTATCCAGGTCCCCCACTGATCCCGCCCAGCCGTGCCTCCACCCCGCCGTGCGTGGGAACGTCAGCGTACGTAGCGCCCGGGACGAGCTGTGCCCGGGACTGAACGTTAGAAAAGGACGCCTGGCAGCCACCGCAGTAAATCGAACCGCCTCTGGAGTCGAGAACGGTGAGGGGTTGACCGCTTTGCACTATTGTTACGCCAGAGACGCTCCAGCCGCCGAGCAGTTTTCCCGCGAATCCATTCTGCGACTTGTAGGGAACGTCCCAAGTGTAGTTCACGACGAAACGTTCGGGGCGGTATCCGGTGTCGAGTCCGTACTGCTGGCGGGCGTCGTTGGGATTGTTGCTATCCAAGTTAACTCCGCTCGTGGCGCCGCCCGTACCACCGTTCGCTTGTAGATTCGTGAACGCCCGCGCCCAAGTGTACGCGGCTTGCATTTGAAACCCATACGAGAACTGCTTGCGGAGAGTGATCTGCAAGCTGTTGTACTTCATGTCGCCGTCGGACCCGGTCTGCTGCAATCCGTTGGGAGCAAAACCCAGGAACGGAACGCGTAGAGATCCGTTTTCAACCGTGTTGGTCGTTATTCCATTGATAGGATGGCTGACGCTCGCAAGCTGCGACACATTCACCTGCCGTCCAGAATCCACGAGATGGATCCCGTGGGCGCCTGCGTAACCAACTTCTATCACCCACTTTGGCACGAACTGGTACTGGACGCTTAGGTTGTACGATTGAACCAGCGGAGTTACAAAGTTTTCGGACATGAACGGGTAATTCAAATTGGAAGACGCGCCGGTTTGAAAATTCACCCATCGAGTATCGCCCCAGCCTAGTTGTTGGTTGGGGTAAGGATTTGCCAGACTGGCAAAGCCCACCGCCGGGCCGCTATTATCCAGGGTGAGAGAATACGGTGGGCTCTGCTCCACGGCGTGTATCACCGAATTGCCGTTTACGCGATCGAAAAAGTAACCGTACCCGCCACGCACCGCCAATCTGTGGTTGCCCGTCGGCTGCCAGGCAAACCCGACGCGTGGGGCAACGTTGTTCCACGGTGCGCCCGTGCGTGTTGGCCCGTTACTCGAATTCCTAAGAATGCCATTAGGCAATGCTCCTTTGTAGTTTGCGGGAACAACGAAGCCTGCATAGGTGCCCGTTGCTGAACTAGTTCCTGGAACGGGCACCGACTCAATTCGGCTCAGCCAGATGTTGGTCAGATTGCCGTACTTGTCGGTAGGTAAACCATCGAACTCCCACCGCAAGCCGAGGTTTAATGTCAGCCGCGCAGTCACCTTGAAATCGTCTTGAACAAAGCTATTCGCGTCGTTTACCCGGTAGCCGTGCACGATTCCACTGGGGGGCGTACGCACGGCCAAAACCGTCGCAATTATGTTGCTGAGCGGCGTGCCGTTGGTGCTTCCAGGATTGGCCCCGTTGCAGCTGCTGGGAAACGTGCCTGGCGCGCAGGCCGGCAGACCCAACAAAAAATCGGGAAAAGTCTCGAACAACAGCCAACCTTTGGAAATACCAGGAAACACCCATGGCCACTGGATGTGTTCGAATTCGCCACCCGCTCGGACAGTATGTTTCCCGCGCGACCAGGAAATCTGATCGCCCCACTGGAATTGATTGCTCAAGTTGAAGTTCGGCTCCGTCGAACCGCCTGAATCGAACTGTCCGAGGACGGTCAGCGGCGCCAGGAAATCAATCTGTGGCGTTACTGGCGTGATTCCCACACCGGTATCCGTGAACTGTTGCTTGGTTCCCAGGTAGGACTCGTTGCGCTGGAATGACATACGCGCCTCGTTGACCAGGGTAGTTGTGAGCAGCGACGTGAGTTTCAACACGACCGCCGTGTTGTTGAAGTGATCGTCTTGACCAGCACCCGGAAGGCACGCGTTCGCCATGATCAAGCAGTTAAAACCTTGCGACTGGTGTTCCCGGGAATAGAAATAGCGCGTCGCTATCGTGTTACGCCGACTGATTAGGTAGTCCGTGTTCAGCAGGTACTGATCTTCGCTGTAGATATCCGGGTCGATGAAGGTTGCGGTCGAGTAGGTGCCGGTCGTCGAGCCCGGGATATAATAGGTCCCATTCGGATTTTTGAGGCGAAGTATGTTCAGCGCTACAGGGTTGATGTTGGACCCGTCGCAAGCCACTTGGACGCCGCCAAGCCCGATCTTCTTACTGAAGGTAGGGTCGTTGCAGAATGCTTGCCCGACGGCAGCCTGAAATCCCGGCGCATCCCGGTCTCCGCCGGGAATAGGCGGGAGCGTGGCGCCAGTGGAATTTCCTGTCGGATCAACGCCATTCTTTTCGCGCGTCCCCTCATAGGAACCAAAGATAAACAGCTTGTCCTTTTTGATCGGGCCGCCGAGCACGCCCCCATATTGATTTTGGTTCAGCGGCTGCTTGCCGCCGCCACTGCGGTTTTGGAAAAAGCTGTTTGCGTTCAGGTCAGTGTTACGGAAGAACTCGAAGGCGCTTCCGTGCCACGCGTTGGTTCCCGACCTCGTAACCACATTGACGTTCGCGCCGGGGTTGCGACCGTAGCTAGCATCGTAGAGCGACGTTTGTATCTTGAACTCGCTGATTGCATCGGGACTGGGTATTCCGATCCCGGAATAGAATCCTTGCTCTGGACTGCCTGCTCCAATCGGCGTAATTGAAGCACCATCCATCTGGTAGTTGTTGTGGCCTGGGTCCATACCGTTCACACTGACATCCTGAGAACCGTTACCCACAGCGGATGCGTTGTTAACCGGCGCGTTGACCCCCGCGGCCAATGAAATAATCTGCGTGTAGTTGCGCGTCGCCAGCGGCAATCCGGAAACTTGGTTCTCACTCACGACGTTCCCTAAGCTGGAACTTGCCGTCTGTACGGCCTCAACCTTGCCTTCCACCGTAACTTGCTCACGTTGCGGTCCCACCTCAAGGACTTCGTCAAGCACTGGTGTTTCCGTTACATTGATCCTCACCGTCGCCACTTCGGCAGTCTTAAATCCCGGAGCGCTGAACTGCGCCATATAGGAACCCGGAGGAAGCAGGCTCAAGGTATAGGAGCCATCGACATTTGTCCGTGACGTGCGTTGTTGCCCGGTATCATTGCTCGTCACCGTGACCGTGGCGCCGCAAATAACCGCGCCAGTCCGATCGGTGATGATGCCCGTCAGGGCCCCCGTACTTGCAGTCTGGGCTGGGAGAATAGTTGAAGAACTGACAAACAGGACAAAAGCTGCGCCGAAAGAAAAACCCGTGGACAATCGCACTGGAGCCCTCCTCTCGTACTCGTGGGACGAGCTCGACGGACAGCGAATCTACGCGCAGCAGTCCACAGGAATCAGTGGACGAGCAATGCACCCAGCGCGCAGCCTCCACACGCAAAAAGTCGTGGCCAGAGTCTAATAGACGCGATTGGAGAGAAGATTGATGAATCTTGCTAGTTTTGAAGAATCCTACTCTTTTTCTTGATTTTGACTCGGGCGACTGCAGAACGAAGTCGGCAGACGACATCTAATGTGCCGCTCTTGTCGCTGGGCTACACAGGAGAGAAAAACATGCCCCAGACGCTGCAAGAAAAAAACCGAATATCTCAATACCCTGCTATCCCGCTACAAAGAGGTCGAGTCCATCTTGCTGGAATTTCCGGCTCGCGCGCGAACCCACTTGGTAGCTCGTCCACGAGACACCAGGACAACCAACCCTTGGCGATGCCGGTGACCAGAAAGCGAATCTCGAACTGCCGCGCAGATTAGATCACGCAACCGCTCGGCTTGATTCCTTAATGGGCCGGCCCCACCGCGCGGACAAACGTCCCCCCAGCAAGCCTCTCGCTCGAAAGAGTCTCGCCTTAGCGGCTCCGACCGAAATTCCAAGCAGCGAAGCTGTCTCCTGTATGCTTCGGTCCTGAAGGTCCTTCATTTCGACGACAATCCTCAAGGTTTTTGGCAGGGAGCCAACCGCCGCGCGCAATATCCTGCTTTCCTCATCTCGGGCGGCTGCTTCTTCCGGATTGAGTGCGGCACATTTAATTTCTTCGTACTCTTCGCCGGTACATTCCCGCTCCGTGCGCCTTCCGTGGTATTGTCGTCGACTTCGCAGCTTCATCAGGCAACAATTAATCGTGATTCGCGTAACCCATGTGAAAAACGTGGATCTTCCATCGAACCTCCTCAAATTTACAAAAGCGCTCAATAGCGAGTCCTGAACCGAATCTTGCGCATCCGTCTCATTTCGCACAATTCTTCGAGCTACGGCCAGCAGACGTGCCCTACACTGCTCCGAGAGTTCGCCAAAAGCAGAGTGATCCCCGTTTCTCGCCCTTTCCAACAAACCAGATTCGGCGGACTTCTTCGTGCATTCACAACGGTTTCGTGTTTCGGTGCGCGAAGCAACACCCTGCCTTCGAATCTGTCTCCCTGGACACGATCCAAAAGGGCGACGTTCATTCGCAAGCGCCACAATAGGTTGAGGCGCCGGGAGCGAAAAGGAAGCTGCAAGTCGGGTCGGCACGATCCGGATCTCCTTCCGCAACTCTCTTTGCACCCGCCTCTTCCGGACCGAACCCGCGCGCCCGCATTTGCGGCTCACTGGCAGAGTGATGGTGCAAACCGTTGCGAATCTCACGGTACATGGAAGCCCCGCGACGTCGATTGAAGAAAGAGACTCGTTTTCGCAATTTATGCCGCAATTGCGTTTTCTACGAGACGAGCGCGCGCCCTAAATACCTTCCGAGGCTTTTCGCCCGGACATCACTGCCAAATAGAGTCCTGTAGACGGCACCTCTCACACCGTAACAATCAACAAACTGGTCTGATTTTACAAAACCCTCCATGCGCCCCTCGGTAGATTGCTTCTGGAGGAACCCAATGTCGATTTTGCGTCGTACGATGCAGACAATCTTGCTTACAAGACCGCTCTTGCTCGGAACGCACCGTCACGTCGCAACAACGCGCTTCACCATTCGTCACAATGTCGACCTCGTCCAAGAAGCCTTCGCGGTCGGCTCGCGTTCGTCTAAGCACACCCCCTTGCGCCAAGCAAAAGGTTTCCGCGTAACACCAGTCGCAATCTCCCTCACATCGTTCGCGGATGATGTCGCGGCCACGAAACCCGCACAGACATCAGCACCGAGTTCGACAAAAAGAGAGCAGGTTGCACCGGACCTCCAAGTTGGGGCATCCGTATGTTCATGAAGACACCTTGCGAAGAAAGCCTAGTGCTGTCGTCTGGGCGTGCCTCTCCGTGCGCGAAGGCAAGGCAGCCATGGACACTGGCAGCGACGATTCTCGGATCAAGCATGGCGTTCGTTGACAGCACGGTAGTCAATGTCGCAGTTCCCGCGCTTGAGAAATCATTCCAAGCTAGCCTAATCGATGTGCAATGGGTCGTGGAGTCATACGGGATTCTCTTGTCGGCCCTGATTCTTGCTGGCGGCGCACTCGGCGATTCCTTCGGACGACGCCGAATTTTTCTAACCGGAGTGGCGGTTTTCGCGATCGCTTCGACCGCATGTGGGCTTGCCTCAAGCATCCACCAGTTAATCCTCGCGCGCTGCGTTCAAGGGATTGGCGCGGCGTTGCTTGTGCCGGGGAGTCTCGCGATTATCAGTGCATCGTTCGATGAAGACTCTCGCGGTCGAGCCATCGGCATTTGGTCCGGCTTCACGGCGATTACAAGCGCCTTTGGGCCAGTCCTCGGCGGCTGGCTCATTCAGCATGCGTCATGGCGCTGGGCATTTCTCTTGAACCTTCCCGCGGCAGCGGCCGTGCTTGCGATTTCGTTACTCTTTATTCCGGAAAGCCGTGCTTCGGACGCGAAACAGATTGATTGGGCTGGAGCCTTTCTAGCGACAACTGGACTCGCGGGCCTCATTACCGGATTTCTTGAATCCGCGCGGCTCGGTTGGAGTCATCCGCTGGTCCTCGGGGGACTTCTGGGTGGTTCTGTCTTACTCGCGACCTTTCTTGCAGTTGAAGCGAAGGTCAGGTCGCCGATGGTTCCCTTCGCGCTCTTCAAGTCCCGTTCGTTTCTCGGCGCAAATGTCTTGACCCTGTTCTTGTATGGTGCGCTTGGCATTTTCTTTTTTCTGCTGCCGATGGCGCTGATCCAAGGCGGTGGGTACTCACCGACACAGGCTGGTTCCGCAATGCTGCCGATGATTTTTCTGATGTTTTTCCTGTCGCATTGGTCGGGCGGCTTGGTCAAACGATACGGCGGAAAAATCCCGCTCATTGTCGGCCCAACTATTGTCGCGGTAGGGTTCTTTTTGTTCGCCGTCGTAAGACTTGGAGGCAGTTATTGGCACACCTATTTCCCGGCGTCGCTGGTAGTGGGCTTCGGGATGGCCATAACTGTCGCGCCACTGACGACGATTGTGATGGACTCCGTAGGTCAGCAGTACGTAGGAACCGCGTCAGGAATCAACAATGCCGTCGCCCGGGTCGCGGGAGTGCTCGCTATCGCCGTGTTGGGAACGGTGCTGATCCACACTTTTGATTCGCGTCTGGAGCAAAGTCTCTCAAAACTCAACCTACCTGCAAGTGTCGTGAACCAGCTGCGCGCGTCAGAAGGCGAACTCCGCAGCATGGAGCCACCGCAAGGCCTCGAACCCAGTGCGGCTTCGCACATCCAAGAGGTTGTCTCTAGAAGCTTTAGCTTCGCATTCCGCGCAGTGCTTCTTTGTTGTGCCAGCCTCTCCATTGGAAGCGCTGGAGTGGCCTGGTCACTGATCGACGGTCCGTCTTTCAACGCGGCTGGTCAATCGTAGGAAGAAACCGAGTTCTGGGCACTGGCGTACTGTGCTGAGATTTCGTCCATAAGGACAGGCTGAGGCAGCGGTTTGGAAAACCGCGCTCCCCCCGCACCAAACGCTGGATCATTGTAGCTTCCTAGAATCCGACTTCTGGCCCGGAATGAAAGCACGTAAACACAGGAGCAACAGATTACCGCTCCCAAGCCGACTTTTCGTTACTGATCTGAACTCAACTCATGTGCGGGTAAACTCCCCAGCCAAGATGACGCCTTATCTTCCGCTAATCTGTAATAAGTCCTTCCACCCCCAGCGGCGGCTCAAGCGAAAATCGATCAGTCGAACGGGTCAGAGTGAATGTTGCCCGCCACTTCAGATGCTTTCGCAATTCCTCCCCGCTGATTAGACGACAGTGAGAAATCAGGAATTTTCGTGAAGCATCGCGCGTGAGGGCTATTGGTTCCTAGTTGGCGTCGTGAAAGATGATTCCCACGGTGTGACGTTGCCCAGAGCGAAGCCGGCTCACACCGTGGCGAAGGTTGACGCGATAGGTCCCGCGCGTCCCCTGGACCGGCCGATGACGCACCGCGAACGCCACCGCATCACCCTGGCGGAGCGGAACCACTTCTGGCCGCGATTGCATTCGAGGCCGTTGCTCGGTGAGGACGAACTCACCGCCCGTGAAATCCCGCTGGGGTTCAGACAGGAGGATTGCTACCTGTATCGGGAAGATGTGCTCCCCGTAAACATCCTGGTGCAGGCAGTTGAAGTCACCTTTGCCGCATTGAAGGAGCAATGGCGTCGGTCGCGTTTGTCCTGCATCATGGCATCTCTGCAGAAACTCTTCGTGTTTGTGCGGATATCGGACTTCAATTTTCATAGCCGCGTTCCAGCGATTCGCAACGGGTGCGAGTCCGGCGAAGAACGTCGTACGAAGACCCTGAACAAGATCCGGTAGTGGGTAATTGAAGTATTTGTACTCGCCGCGCCCGAAGCCGTGCCGTCCCATAACGACGCGGCTGCGGAATATAGATTCTTCAGAGTACAGTGCGGCGAGGGCCTCGGGCTAGTACCGACAAACGTGCCTGTTGTGAGCGAAGTGTTGGCGGCGACAAGCCGACTTCCCGTTACTAATTGCGGTAACCGAGCGCCACATCACTTCCGTGTGGGCCGACAATCGGTCCGGAACCTTGGTCATCATTTCCCAGAACTCCGTTTCTGGCCAGCTAAAGGCACTTCTCCGCTTACGCGATTAACCGGGACACATGCCCACGTCACGAGAGCGCATGTGGGAGCTACTTCCTCTCGCGGCAAACCTACTAGCGCTGCGGATAATTAAGCTAGAAACCCATGCTTGTCGGAACTAACTGGTTTAGCACAATCTCGAGCTTTACTTGACGTTCCCGAAATCAATGGCAGAGCACTCTAATCACAAATTTGCGTGGTTGGTATAAATCGTTATACCGTTCCCATCGGGGTCCTTTATGCAAAAAAGATAATGTCCAAAAACAGCCTCATCAGGTATCTCTCCTGCTGCGATCCCCCGACTGATTAGCTCCGACCGATATTTTTTCAATTCATCCAGGCTTTTGCCTTCAATCATTAGGTCAAATTGCTCAGAAAATCTTTTATGGAATTGTCCTGTCAAACTTTCCGCTACTTCTTCTCCAGCCAGCTCATCAACTGATAACAGTACAAGATGAGTGCCTCCACGTAGTTCAATAATTGCGATCTTTTCCTCAATATAAAATGGGGGAAGGCCGAGATTCGAGTAGAATTGGCAACTGCTCTTAAGGTCAGCCACCTTAAAAACAAGGTGGGCTACTGCTAATTCTGGGTCAACGACAGTCTTCATCTCACTCATGATTCGCCTCACAATTCAAAATTGCCCTACCAAATACGATCAGCGCCGTTCATCGTTTTGCAGAGCTTTCTGAAGATACCATTTGGTATCTTCCAAAGCAAGCATTTTATTTGCGCCACTGGCTCATCCAATGGAATACAATTTCGAGGCGGTGCGGAGACTTTCGAAAATGAAGGCGAGAAAAGTGAAAAACGCGTACATGAAAAAGAAGGACCCTCTCTTCGTTAGAGAATCCCTCTTAAATGCCGCCTTCGAACTCGCTGCGACCAAGGGCATGGCTGATGTCACCGTCAACAAAGTGAGCGAATTGGCGGACGTTACGAAGGGGGCTTTCTTTAATCACTTCGATAGCAAAGAGACGTTAGTGACGGAGCTGATGCGGATGCTATTGACCCGATTGGACAAGCAGTTTGACCGACTGACGGTGGAGGAAGAGGATTCTGACGGATGCTTCACTCGTGCATACATTAGGGCCGCATTCTCCGAACGTGCGGCTGAACGTAAAATTTGGGGCGCGCTCTTGAGTCTGATGGCTTCCAGAGATCAAGTCGGGCGGGTTTGGGATAACTGGCTGAGCGAACGCCTAAAGAGACATTCGAAAACTGATTCGAGAATCGAGCTTGGTATCGTAAGACTTGCGGCAGATGGCGTATGGCTTGAGAGAATCATGAACGCAAAATCGAAAAACCTAAAGGGTGTCGAAGAATACCTCATTGAGATGAC
>Ga0307477_10001738_pt1 | contig 17672 bp, 34 predicted proteins | sample atmos_gasesECM2C_FD_203316 | JGI IMG/M metagenome (GOLD analysis project Ga0307477, IMG submission 203316) | Hardwood forest soil microbial communities from Morgan-Monroe State Forest, Indiana, United States - atmos_gasesECM2C_515 | ecosystem: Environmental > Terrestrial > Soil > Temperate...
AGGCGGCGTTGAGCTCGCTCGGCCAGATCGTCGCCCGGATGATCATCGCGACCGGGTGCAGCTGGAGCGATGCCGATTACATCGTGCTCGCCCGGCAGCCCACGGCGACGGCGAGCCCTCGCTTCGGGCGGGTGTGGATCAAAGACAAATACACCTGGGATTCGCTCGCCGTGCCCCGGAGCGCGATCAACATCGTGACGCCGGCGCTTCTCTTGCAGATCGCCGACGCCGGCAGCCTGCGGCGGACGGTCGTCCGCAACTACGGCGACGCGTGGGTCTGGGAGGGCGGGATTAACTTCCTGGGTCAAACCGTCTGGGATACGGCGATGCAGGCGGTCAACCGGGGCCCTTTCAGCGTGCTCAAGACGCCGGCCGGTTGGTGCAGCTGAGGCTTGCCATTGCCGCCCCCAGCTGCTAAAACGGGGGGGCATGGATCAGGAAATCGCGGAGCGAATTGCGATGGCACTCGAGGGGATCGAGCAGGCGATCGGCCGGCAGGCGGACGCCCAGGAAAAGGCGCTGAGCGAGCAGCGGGCGTTCATCGAGGAGCAGAAGGAAAACCAGCGGAAGATGGCGGCCCGGCTGGGCATGATGCAGGGCGCCCCGATCGTGACGTGACGCTCGACCAGTTCATCGCCGCCCATAACGGCCAGCGGCTCGACTTCGACGGCAAATTCGGGGCGCAGTGTGTCGACCTGATCGATTACTACTGCCGGGACGTGCTCGGGATCCCGATCATCTGGGCGAACGCGATCGATTGGTGGGGCGGCGACGCCAGCTTCGAGGGCTGGACGCGCAACGTCTGGGGTGATCGCAACTCGAAGCCGCCCCGCGGCTCGATCATCGTCTGGGGGCCGAACGCCCGTGCCGGGACCGGGATCTATGGACACATCGCGATCGGCGTCGACCCGGGCGAGGGGCTCAGCTTCGGCAGCTTCGATCAGAACTATCCGACCGGCTCCGCCTGCCACGTCCAACGGCATACGTTCGACGGGGTGATCGGCTGGGGGATCCGGCTCGCGCCTCCCCCGCCGCCCGATCCCTGCGCCCAGGTTAAAGCCGATCTCGCCGCCGCCCAGCAGATCGTTCACGGTCAGGATGCGAAGCTCGCCAGCTATGCCGCCTGGATCGCCACGAGGCCGCAGTAGTGGGCGGGCAGGGGCAGGACAGCGGCAACGTGCAAACGCCCGGGATCGGCGGTAGTATCTCGCCGATGGCGAAAATCGCAAAGGCGATCACCGCGGCGGTCACGGCGGGCGGGCTTGTCTACGGCTCGAGCGCGATCCTGAACAATCCGCTCGAGCAGCTGGCCGCGGGCGTGGCGGCCGGGATCGTGGCGGGCTTCCTCGTGTGGGCCGTGCCGAATGCCGCCTAAGAGCTCGATCCCGGCGCACGAGCCCCGCTCACACAGAGGGTTGCTGCACGCCGAGCCGCCGGCGCAGGGCGGGATTCTGGCCCCGGGCGGGCCCTCGAGCGGGGAGATGGATCCGCATCCCGACGCCGCGAAAAAGCGCACGCCGGCGAAGTCGCGGACGGCCGCCGGCAAGTCGACCCCGAAGCGGGCCGCCGGGAAGCAGCGTAAGCGGTCGCCGAAGCCGTCGCCCCCGCCGGCGGAATGAAAGCCCGCCGGCCCCACGTCGAGATCGGCGCCATCCGTTGCCCGGCGTGCGGCGGGCTCAAGATCTCGCCCGGCGTCCATCGGTGCGTCGCGCAGCCCCCAGGAGGCCGCGTAACCGCTGAGCTCGAGCCCTATCCCGACGCCAGCCTGCCCGAAAACGGCTAAAAGCCGCTAGGAAGCCCCAGGACGCCCGCCGCCGCGGGAGTAGTAAACGAGTGCCAGCCCGGCCAGTAACGCCGCCCACGGCAGCCCTGGGCTCGCTGGCGACGGGCTGGGCGCGGGAGGCGGCCCCGGTGGGGGAGGGGGAAGGGATAGCGCCGCTCGAGCTTCCGGTAGGTAGGCGCGGTAGCGGGCGTTCCCCCGTCCGCCGCAGGCCGGCGCCTCCCAGGTGCACCACGGCAGCCACGAACGACCGCCGCCGCTGAGCGCCTGCGCCGCCATCGCGTTATGGGTCGCGTCGAGCAGCCACGCGCCGGACCATTGCGGGTGGGCCGGCGTGTAGATCTGCCAGATCCCGAAGGAGAGCCCGCCGTCGCCGATCGCCTCCGGCCGACCGCCCGATTCGGCGCGGGCGATCGCGTAGCCGGTGACGGGATCCGCCGGCAAAAAGGTCCGACAGAGCGCGGCGAGCGCGGCCGCCGAGAGCGCGGCCACCTATTCCCGGCCGGCGTAGATCAGCAGCGCCGCGGCCGCCAGCAGGGCCCAGGGCGCGGCGGAGGCCGCCGGCGGCGTGGGCACCGGCAGCGGCCCGGGGGGCGGCGCCGGCGGCTGTCCCGGCCACGAGCTCAGATACGGATTCGGGTCGACCGACGCGCAGCCGCTCGCGTTGCCCAGCGGGTCGACTTCAAAATGGACGTGCGTCCCGGTGGAGCAGCCGAGCGACCCCATGCGGGCGATCGCCTGCCCCGGTTGCACGAGGTCGCCGGGGCGAACGAGCGCCTGCGAGGCGTGCCCGTACCAGATCATCATCGCCCCCGACTGGATGCCGACCGCCTGGGGGCCCAGCCCGCCGCAGGATCCGCCCAGCCGGCCGATCTGCACCACGCGCCCGTAGCCGGCCGCCAGCAGCAGCGTCCCGTAGCCGGCGCCGATGTCGATCCCGGCGTGAAAGCCGAAGCGACAGCCACAGCCCCGCATCGGGCAATCCCACTCGGAGTGATTGGCGCACGCCCAAGCCGTGCAGCCGTATGCCTGGGTGAGCGTCCCGCCCCCCTGCACGATCGATCCATAGGCCACGGCGAGCAGCGTAGCTCAGGGCGCGGTCGACCGCCGGGGGATCAGGCGGGCGGTCGCACCGCGGACACGGCGGGGAGGGGGAAAGGGCTAGACGAGGTTGGCTTGATCGGGCAGCACGGAGAGCCCGGCGGGCTCGGCCACGTAGCCGATGAAGCCGAATGACTCGGCGCCGGCCGCGATCGCCGCTTCCGAGAGCAGATCGTAGGCGAACACCTGCCCGGGGGCGTACACGAGCGGAGGATCGAAGTAGGCGCCGCGGTAGGTGAGATCGACCGCCAGCACGCACAGCGCGTACTCGGCCAGCGCCACGATCCCGCCCAGGGTGAACCGGATCGCGTCGAGCACCGGCGGCGACGTGTAGCTGACGAAGCCGAGCACCACCATCGCCTTGTTGTTGGCGAGGGCGAAGGAAATATCGGCGACGTCCCACGTCCGGGCGACGGTCGCGTTCACGTTCGAGTTGCGCCCGAAGCGCGCCGCGCCGGCCGCGGCGTTAGTCGCATCCCTCGAGCGGAGATCGCGGACGATCGTCGTCTGATTCGTGGTGCCCTGCACGGCGCCCTGCACCTTGTCGGCGGCCGCGAACCGGATCGCCGTCGTCTGCGAGTAGTCGATCTTGGCAGACGGAATCGTCACCGTCGCCCGCAGATCGTTCCAGAGAAAGGCGGCCGACTTGCCGAGCCGCTTCGCCCAGGCGCGCCGCTCCATGATCGTGTACGCCTCACCGGGCGCCAGGCGATTCAGGCGGAGCGCGTCGCCGCGAGCCACTTAGCCGGCCACTCCGCGGGCTTCCGTGGTCGACGGGTAGAGCCCGAATGAGCCGCCGCGGCCGAGCATCCGCACGCCGGGGGCGTTGCGGGCGCCGCCATAGACGCGAGAGGGCGCGAGTTGGAGCGGCCCGCCGCCGCCCATGTCATAGGCGCCGCCGGCCGCCGCGGTCCCGTCCGAGCCGTCGCCGCCCTGCCCCCACTGTCCGGGCTGGAACAGCTTGCCGGCCATCGCCAGCCGCGAGGCGCGCGCGCCGAGCAGGCCGAGCGCGACAAGGAAAACCGGGTCCGAGATTTCGCGGCCGAGCCCGACCGACTTGCCGAACATGCCCGCCGCCACGCCGGCGAGCTCCCAGCCGAAGGCCATCGAGAGATTCCCGGGGAGCTTCTGGGTGACTTTGGCCGCGATCGCCGCGTCCGCCGCGCCGAAGGCCGCCGCGGTCGCCCCTTCGATGATTTCGACGCTCACGCCGCGGATGATAGAGCACCCGGGCGAAGTTTGCACGGCGCGACCGTGCTACGATCGCCGCGACAAATGGCCACTGCGAAGCAGAAAGCCGCCGCCCGCCGCAACATCAAGAAAGCGCAGTCACGAGCTCGCGCGCTGCATCGGATCCGCTCGCGGGCCGCGAAGAAAGCCGCCCGGACGCGCAAGCGCCGCCGCCGTTAGCCGCGATCGGCAGCAGCAGCCGGCGCGGGTGCCAGTGGGTGCGCCGGCGGGCGTGCGCCCGAAGGTGACGTTTCCACAGCTTCACGAGCGAAAGCAGATCGAGGCGATCACCGTCGAAGCCGTGCGGATCCTCGAGATGATCGCGGAGCCGAAGCCACAGGATCTCCGCCTCACGCAACTCGCTCCCGATCGTACCGATCCGCAGCGGATCGGTAAAGGACTTCGTTAGCCGGCGGTCCGCTGCACCGGGCCGGAAGGGAGCCGCGGCCAGATCTTGCCGCTGACCACCGCCAGCGCCATATGGCAGCGGGGGCAGGCGTCATCGGCTGCGGGGTTGGGGCGGATCCGCAAGGGCACGCCGCACGAGGGGCAAGGGCCCTCGGCCATCCCGATCGCGGCCGGCTGCACCGCCGAGCCGCCGGGGAGCACCGCCAGCGCCGCGGCGCCCTCCGCTCGGGCGTCGGGGGCTGATTCAGGGGTCCGGCTGGCGCCGCCGGCGCCCTGCTGGGCGATCCACTGCTGGAAGCCCTGGGCGAGCATCGGCCCCCACTGCCCGATCTGCTGGGCGATCGCCTCCGAGCGGATCCGGTCGTTATCCTGCTGGCGCCGGCGATCCTCGAGCTCGAAGTCGAGCCGGCGCTGGCGCTCCTCCCGTTCCATATTGAGCCGATCGAGGGCGACCCGGACGCCGAGCTCGGCTTCCGTCGAGGGCGGCTTATCCTCCCCGCCGATGGTGCGAACTGCCTCCCAACCCTGCCGCAGCTGGGTCAGCTGATCGAACAGGCCGGGCTGAGGCGGCGCCGGCGGGGCGGGCTTCGCCAGCGCGCCCTGGAGATTGCGATTCAGCCCCTCGAGCTCCCGCAACACGAGCAGGATCGCGCCGCTGTCGCCGGCCGGCGCCCGGTTGAGCATCTCGAGCCGCTTCTCCGCCTCGAGCCGCTGGGCGCGCAGGCCGACTTGCTGGGTTTGCAGCTGCTCCAGCTGGAACGCCCGCCGCGCCTCCGCTAGCGGATCCCCGGGGAGCCCGAGATCGGCGGCCGGCAGCCCGGGGAGCGAGCTCCCGGCGGCGCCGTCTGGGGCCGGGCGTGCCGGCCGATCGAGTTGGTAACGGACGGAGCCCTCCGAGATCCCCAGCCGGGCCGCGATCTGGCGCCGGGGCACGTCTTGGGCGGCGAGCGCGAAGATCTGGGCTCGGATCTCGGGCGTCACGTCGCCCGCTAGCATACGCTAGCTGAGGATCGAGAGCAGGAGCATCATCCCGAGCACGATCACAGCCCCGATCAGAATGCCCCAGGCGACGCCCAGCGCAAAGGCGTCCCGCGGCATCATTCCGCCTGCCGCCAGAAGGCGACCGGCGGCCGGCGCCGCTCGAGGGTCAGGGCGGAGAAGCGGACCGCCCTGCCGGGCACCCCGCCGGCGTCGCTGGCGTGAACCGGATCGGAGGGGCTCGGCGCCAGCGGCCGGCGCTCCCCGGCGAGCTCGCTGGCGCAGAATGGGCAGGGATCGAGGTCGATCCCGCAGCGCCGGCAATGCCCGGCGAGCGCCGTCACCGCTGCCCCGGCCAGCGGCCATAGACCAGCCAATTCATGAGGGCCGCCAGCCGCTCCGCCCGCGTCGGCGCGGGCGGTCGCAGGATCACCGCCGCGGCGCGCTCCTCCAGCTGCTCGAGGTCATCGAGCACGCGCTCGACCTGTTCATCGCTCATTTGTGCATCTGCCTCCCGTAAAAGGGTGTCAATCGTCCGCGAAGTCGTCCAGATCCTCCGGCGGCCCCTGGGCCGCCGCCGCCGCCGCCAGTTCCTCCGGTGACGGTAAGTCCAGATCGCCCCCTAGCATAGGCGTCATAGGCGTCAGGACGTGAGTCCCGGTTTGTATCGTTTCGAGTTGCGCCCCGTCCATAGGCGTCATAGGCGTTAGAACAGAGGGAATGACGCCTATGGAGCCCTCCGGCTTCGAGTTTTTGGAAACCTTTTCACCGTCCGCGCTGTCAGCTTGTCCGAGTTCGCCCGCTAAAAGGGCGGGCTGGAATGCCGCCGGCAAGTGCCAGTAGACTTCGGACTGCCGCCCGAAGCCGCGCCGCTGGCTCACGATGTGCCGCTCCCGCTTCGCCCGCTCGACCGTCGCCACGGAGCAGCCGAGCCGCTGGCGGACGTGCCGCTGCGCGTCGGCGGCCGGCTGATCACCGTCGCTGAGGAAGTCGACCAGCAGATCCCCCGCCTCTTGCGTCCCGGTTCGCTGCTGATCTTCCGGCTCCGCCGCGAGCACCGCCTCCGGGCGCACCCCGGGCGCCGCCATCCCCCAGGCGAACCGGCCCGCCTCGATCGAGTAGGTGATCGGATCCGCCAGCGGCGCCAGATTGCACTTGATCGGCATCATCACCCGCCGGCCGCCGTTGTTCACTTCCTGCCCGGCCAGCAGCACGATCCGGGCCGCGGCCGTGTAGCCGATCGAGCCCTGCCCCCGATAGATCGCCTTGTCCCGGCTCCCCTTCGTCAAGTGCCGCACGGCGACCACCGCCACGCCGTACCGCTCCGCCATCGCCGTCAGCGGCGCCAGCACAGAGCGGACCGCGTTGTCTTTGGCGGAGTCGACCGAAGCCGGAATGTAGGCGTTGAGCGGGTCGATCGTGAGCAGATCGTAGAGCCCGCTAGCGAGCACCCGCTCGAGCCGGCCGAGATCTTCCGTCAGCCATACGGCTCGCTGCTCCGTCGTGAACTGGTCGGGCTCGTCGGGGTCCATCGATACCCGCGCCAGCGCCTCCCGGCTCGCCGATTCGACCGCCTCGATCCGGCTCGTGTCGGCGCCCATCGCGTCGAGCCGCGGAGCGACAGTATCCTCGAGCCCATCCTCCGCCGTCATGATCAGCACCCGCCCGGGCTCGCGCCGGCTCGAATCCACCGGGAAGGCCGCGCCGTGGGCGACGGCGGTCGCGATCCCCAGCGTCAGCCATGATTTGCCCCCGCCCGGATCCCCCTCCAGCAACGTCAGCTTGCCGATCGCGATTCGCCCCGGCCACAGCCAACGGACCGGGCGGCGAATCACCGCTGAGAGCGGAGTGATCTTTAGCTGCCACTCCGGCGGATCGCCGCGAAACGCCCGCCGCTCAGGCACGCCGGCGCGCCTGCTCCAATCGATTGTCGACCGCCCGGAGCAGCCCCTCGAGCCGGCGCTTGACGTAGGCTTCGCCGGCGCCGCGGCGGACCACGAGCTCGAGGTCGCCCAGATAGGCGAGCAGATCGACGCGCCAGCGGGTGAGCTCGCTAGGGAGCATGAGCTCGGGGGAGGCCGGCGCCCAGGCGCGCCGGGGAATACGAATTCGCTTTCGGCTGCTAGACTGACCGTTGGGGCTTGCCGGGTGCATCGGCGGGCTCCTCTTTTTTGCCCAGGGTTGACGGCGGCGCCGGAAATCCTACCACCGAAGCCGGGCGTATGGACGTTCGCCTAAAAACTCGCTTCCCGCCGCTGGGTCGACCGGGTACGCCGGCGCCGGTCCCGGGATCCCGGCGGCCGGCCGATCTGCTTCCCCTGGGCGCGGGCTCGCGCCATGCCGGCGACCGTCCGCTCGCGGATCATATCCCGCTCGATCTCGGCCACCGCCGCCAGCACGGTAAAGAGCAGCCGGCCGCTCGGGCTACTCGTGTCGAACGCCTGCCGCAGGCAGACGAAGCCGATCCCCTCGTGATTGAGCATCTCGAGGGTTTTCAGGGCGTCGAGCGTCGACCGGAAGGCGCGATCGAGGCTCCAGACCACGAGCAGATCGAACTTGCCCAGCCGAGCGTCGCCCAGCGCCAGCCGCCACGCGACCCGGCCCTTAAGATCGTTCGCGCCGGCGCGGTCGACCCACTCCGCCGTCACCGTCCAGCCCTTGCTGGCGGCGAACTCGCGCAGCGCGAGCAGCTGGGTCTGCGGATCCTGCCGCTCATCGGCCAGCGATACCCGGGCGTAGAGCGCCGCCCGCAGTGGGGTTGCCCTACCGGACATCGAGCGGATCCCTCCGCCCGCCGCGGACGACGCGCCCCTTGCCCCGCGGCCGGCTCGTGATCGTGGGCCCGGGCGCCCCGGCGTGCAACTCCGCGTGATTCAGCAGCCGGAAGCAGCGCGGGCATACCTGGATCCGCGTCCCGGTGTCGCGCCACGTCTGCCCACAGTGGGCACAACGGAGCTCGTTCACACCTGCCCCCGGGCGGCGTAGCTGGCGATCTTGCGGGCGTGGCTCGCCTCGAGCTCCTCGTAGGTGTCGAGTCCGGGCCCTCGCGGGCCGTGCTTCCGGTGCGCGTCGCACCATATGGCGAGGATCGAGCAGCTGGCGCCGCATTCCGCGCAGTGACCGACCCGGGCCCGCTGCCCGAAACCGGCCGCGAAGGTCCGCTCGGCGTGCTCCCGCTCAGAGGGCATAGGGGAGCTTCTTCCAGCGGGGGCCGGCGAGATGGCGCGCCATCGCCTCATCGAGGATCGGCGCCCCGTGCCGGGCGATCCGGTCCGCGTCGAGCCGGCCGTCCGTGCCGCCGGCGAGCCCGATGTAGACCTTGAAGTACGGCGGGTGCCCGGGCGTGCGGTCGACCAGCGCGACGAAGCCGATCACCGCCTCCGGCGCCGTCACCATCCCGGCCGGATACCAGCGGAGGGCGACGATTTCGAGATGCTCGCTCATCGCTTCCGCCGGCGCCGCCGTGGGGGCGGGGGCTTGCCCAGGAGCCGGCCGAGCTCGCGGAGGAAGCCCTCGCCGGCGTCGAACATGCGGCGCAGCTGCTCCGGGTCCATCTCGATCAGCGTCCGCTCCCCCTGGGCGAGCTCCGGCCGGCTCGCATCCCGCTTGATGATCGACCGCTCGAGCTTCACAGCCCCGCCCCGAGTTCGCGGATCAGCACGTCGCGGAGCTCCGCCAACTCCTCCGCCGTCAGCGCCTCTCCGTATTCATCATCGGAAAGCTCGAAGCGCGGCCCCATCACGGCGTCATCCCGGCGCCACAGGGTATAGCGACCGGCGGCCCAGATCGGGCTCATTCCGCCGGCCCTACCGCCACGATCGCGCCCTCCGGCCGGCCGGTGAGCGGCAGCCCGCAGGCGCAGTCATAGGCGGCGTCCGCGGTCGCGTGCCGATGCTGGCACCGGCCGACTTCCTGCCAGTAGTTACCCCAGCGGCCCGCCGGCGCGAGCACGATCGCTTGATAAGCCGGCCCGAGATTTTGGGGTGAATCGGGCCGGCCGTCGCTCGTGGGTGAGGGATCCCCGGACGGGGGGCCGACCCGGGGAGAGCCCTCATGGGTAGCCGGGCGGGCGGGGAGCCCGGAGGGAACCGGGGAGCCGCCCACGCCGGCATAGACGGGCGCAGGGGAGGGTTCGGGCACCGGATCATCGAGCCGGCCCCACCACTCAGGAGGGCTCGCCGTGCCCCTACGGCCCCACAGGAGCTCGCCGAGCCCCAGGGTGAGCAGTAGGGAGCCGAGCACGGCCAGGACGGGCGCCAGCGGGCTTACAGCGGCGTCCATCGCTAGTCCGCCGGCCCGCCGTGCTCGCCGCCCGGATCCGCGTCCGGCTCGCTCGCCGGCTCATCCTCGAGCTTCGCGCCGAGCTCCCGCGCCAGCTGCTCGGCGCCGGCGATCGCCGTCTTGAGCCAGCCCTCGATCGCGATCGGGAGCACGCTATAGCGCCCTTCCTCGAGCTTCGCGACGACGGACGACTCGATCAGCCGCAAGTGCCGGAGCACGTTCGCCGCCCGATCGGCCGCCGGGATCGGCTCTACGATGCGGGGAACATCGGCAGTTGCCCCGGGGCGATCCCCAGGGCCCGCTGGCGGCGTTCCTCCGCCCGGTGCGGCGCCAGCAGCCGCGACAAGCTCCTCCGGCGCCCGACTCCCGCTACCTTGACCTGCGGCCGCTCGATCTTGTTCGCTCTCGCCCATTTGTCCGCTTCCTCCAGTGAACCGAAATAGTCCTCCGTCTGCATCTCGATCGCCGTTTGGCTGGAGCCGACGCCGTGCAGCCGGCCCCCGCAAATACAATCGCAGGCGGGCTCGGCCGCCTCGTGGCACTTCGCGTCGCACCGGCCCTCGCAGCCGTCCGAACTGTAGACCGCGATCGCTGTCGTCATCGCCGGGCCGCCCGTATTAGCGTGACGCTCCGCGGCGACTTGTCGCTCCGCCGCGTCCAGTCCACAGCCCCCGGTAGGGTGCGCTCGAGCTCCTCGAGGAGCCGCCGGATCAGTGGCGCCGGGATCCCGATATGGTGCCCCCGGCCGGCCCGTCTGACGCGATGGCTTGACGGATAGGCAGCCGCGGCCAGCACCGCCACGTAGAACGCCCGCCGCGCCGGCATCGTCGCCGGCGACTGCCCGAGATACGCCTCCGCCGCCTGATACGTGCCGAAGAGCTCGCTCTCGCTCATGGCGCCGCCTGACAGTACGAGCCCGGCGGATCGCTGGGCAGGCAGTAGGGCACGTAGTCTTTGCCGTCCGGGCCGGTGGGGAGCGGGCTCGGAGAGCTCGAGGGCCCCGCCGTGTCGCAGACGAAGCCGCGATCGGCGGCGACCGGATAGGCGACCATCCCAGGCGGGCAGCTGGGCGTCGGGCTGGCGGCGTCCGTCGTCTGGACGACGTGCCAGTTCACCGTCCCATCATTCGTGCAGGCCGCGGCCGCAAGCATCATCGCGACTACGAGCAGCCGGGCCAGCTGGAGCCGGATCCATCCGAGCGGCCGCTCCCAGCGGAGCGGCGTCCAGAGGTCCGCGATCACCGGGCCGGCCCACGCAACCGTCAGGCGGGAATGCGTCAGCCGGTCCGAAAAGGCGCCCAGGGGCCGAGATTCGCGAGCGAGCCCCAGCCCGAGCTCCCAGATCGGCGCGCCGAACGCTGATAGCCGCCGTGACTTTAAGCGGACGTGGGGCCGGGTCATGCCGTCACCCGCGCCTTGCGCGCCTCGAGCGCCTGCTCGTAGAGCTTGAGGGCGCGGGCTTTCGCGCCCGCTCGGGTCGCGTGCCGCCGGCTCCGCTTCATCGCCCAGCGGGTCGCCTTGCCGCTCAGCCGGCCGGGGCCGATCGGCTCATAGATCCACGAGAGCCACCGGGGCGCCGTCGATTGCGGCTCGGTGTTATACGCGAACATGCGTTGCCCCAGCTGCCAGTAGGTATAGGCCACGGAGCGGGGGAACAGGGCCCGGAGCGCCGGGTCGCGGTCGATCAGCGCCGCGAACTGCTGATTGAAGCGATCGCTCGTTGTCGGCATGGTGCATATGCCTCCTCTAAAAGGGTGTGCCCGGAGCGTACCACCCCTTTTAGTCGCCTGTCAATAGGGAAGTGCGGATCCGCGAGCGCGGCCTATAACCGGACGGTTTTACGAGCTCGTGAGATCGTACTCGGTGCCGAGCTCGTAGCGGGGGTAGCTCAGCCGGCTCCCAGGGATCGGCGGGATGTCCAGCCGGGCGCCGGCTTTCCGGCGTCGATAGGCGCGCTGTTTGCAGCGGCTCGAGCAGTAGGCGCTCGCCGGCCCGCGGGTGCCCCGGTGCCACTGATCGAACTCCGCGCCGCAGACGGGGCAAATGGCCATTCGTAACGATCTTAGAGGTCCGAGCTCGTTACGTCAACGCCGGCGGACGCGTAACGGGGTAGCGATCGCCAGCCCGTTACGATCACCGCGGGAAGGAGTGCCGCCTGTCTCGGATCCACCGCCGGCGGCGCTCGCCTCCGGCCCCGTTGACCCCGAGTGCCGCAGGCGGCCCCGGCATTCCTAGCCCAAATAGGGCTTGGATCTAACTTAGGCGCTCAGCTGTGCAGATCGACGTAGCGGACGACGCCGTTCTGATCGGCGCCCACCGCGCACCCTGAGGGGATCGGATTCCCAGGGGTGAACCGCTGCCCCCAGACCGGGCAGCTACCCGTCTGCGGGCCCAGCTGGAGCGACTGATCGCGGCCGCTCGTGCCGGCCACGCCTGGGACGCCGCTCTTTTGACTGAGGAGCCAGAACAAGCCCACACCCGCTCCGCCCAGCAGCAGCAGCCGCTTTTGCGACTCTTTCACGCGCCCTCCGGGCCGCCAGTGGCTTTCGGCACGTCGCCCACGGTAGCAGGTTCGGGCGCGGCCGGCTCAGGATCGGGCTCCCGCTCAGGGAGCTCGAACGTCACGCCGGTCAGCTTGCTCCAGCGGGCCAGCGTGTCGGGATCGGTGATCTCGACCATCTCCCGATCGCAGCCCTGATCGCCCTCCGGGTGCTGATAGAGACAGGCAACCGGCGCCGCCGGCGGCGTTTCGGTGATCAGCATCTTGTGACCGCCGCCGTCGAAGTCTTTCGCCTGGGGGTCGCGATCGGCGAGCTCGGGACAGAGGTAAAGCCGCATCGTCCTATTTTGCGCTCACCGTCAGCGTCGTGGTGAAACCGACCCCAGCCGCCCCGGCTGTGATCCGCACCCAATGGAAGGCCACCGGCGATACCGCCACCGTCGCGCCCACGGTCGCGCCGGTGTAGTTCTTCGCCTGATTGAGAGCCGCCGCCAGCGTGTCGATCGAGATCCAATTCGCGTTGTCCGTGCTGACTTCGATTTGCAGGGTCGCCGTGCCGCCGGAGGCGGCGCTCACGATCGCCAGCAGCTGATTCAGGTTGCGGAGCTCAACCACCACCTGTAGCGAGGTATTGGCGGCCGACACGGACCGCGACCACGCATCGAAGAACGCCCGGAACGATTGCAGGGTGCCGCCGTTATCGACCAAGTATGGGATGCTGCCCACGAAGGGGAAGCAGCGGATGATCCCGTTGAATACGTCGAGGCTGAGTGACTGCGCCTGAACGTTGTTGTTGTCGACCAGCTGCACCGCGGGGGCCGACCCGGCGCCGCCCGGGAGCGCGCCGATCGATACCCCCCCGACCTGTGTGAGGTTGAAACCGGGCTGCGAACCGGCCGGATCCGCCGGCGGGGCGCCAAATTTCGCCGTCATCTCGCGATCAGCAGCGGGATCCGGGGATCGTCCACCGCCTCAAACCAGCGCACCGCCTGATCACCGACGCCCAGCTTGCAAAACATGTAAATCGCCTCGATCGTGTCATCGATCGTCCAGCCGGTGCCCGGCTCCATCTCGAAGGCGTTGGGGCCGGTGAGGCGGTCGCCCTGGGCGGGCGTCATCCGCGGGCCGCCCCAATAGATCGTGCCGCTATTGGGCGTCGGGGCGTAGATCACGGCCCGGATCCGCAGCGGGTTGCGGGGAATGATCAGCTGGGCGCCCACGCTGGAGCCGGCCGCGAAGGGGTAGCCGAACTCATGGACGACGGCGTATTGCACTTCGATCAGGCGGCCCGATCGCCGGGTGATCGCGTCGACCGACTCGGTACAGGCCGGAATAAGGATCTGCGGGGGCATCTCAGCAGTTCCTCCCGCCGCAGCCGCAGCCGCAGCCGGCGGCCCCCGAGCTCGGCGCCGGCGTCGGCCGCGTGCCTAGGATCCCAGCCAGGGCGAGCATTGCGATTACCAGCAGGGCGTTCCGGTCCACCGGCGCGCCACCTAGTACGTCGTGGTCCCGGTGGGGGGCACCGTGGGCACCGCCACGATGCGAACGCCGGGGGGCGCGTTCCGCCACGCGCCGGCGATGAACTGCGGCCGCCATGACGTGTCCGGGGTGAGCGGGATCAGCATATAGCGGAAGCCCTTAAAGCGCAGCCCCACCGCCGAGCCGGCGACCGATACGGCGCCGTTGTTTTGCAGGGTGAACGTCGGCGGGTTGTTTTCAAACCAAAAGAGCTCGGTGAGGTTCGCCTCATCCCAGGGGTTTGCCTGGGGATAGGCCGCGGGGAGGGCTTTGTTCGCCGCCTGGGCGGGGCCGGCGATCGAGTCGGCCGGCGACTGGAATTGATCGACCATGTTGTAACGGCCCTGAATCTGCGGGATCGAGTAGTCGGCGATCTGCCCGTAGCTGATCAGTAGATCGAGGTCATCGGGCACCGGGCCGGCGCCCATCGCGAAGGTTTCCAGCGTGTAGCGGGCTTGCACAAAGCCGTAGCTCCCCAGGTTGAGGGGCACCGGGGCGGCGTAGACCTGCTGTCCGCCGGCGGCGAGCGCCGCGATCGGCATCCCGGCCGGGGCGTTGCCGTAGCCGGCCGGCATCGCCGAGTGCGCCCAGATCATAAAGACGCCGTGGGCGCCGAGCCCGAGGAAGGGACGGACCGCCTGCACCCCGAAAAAGGCCGAGTAACCTTGATCGCGATACTTCGTCACCGGCCCGCCGGCGTCGACCAGGAAGATCGCATCGGTGTAGCCGGCGATCGGCTCCAGCGCACCCGCCCGGTAGAGGGGCTGATCGGTGAACATCGGCGACAGGATAACTCAGCCGGGGCGAGTCTGCTCGGGGATCACCTGTTCGAGCACCGGCTCGACAGCCTCCCCCTTTTTGGTCAGCCGGGCCACCTGCACCCCATCGCGGGGATCCCGGGACCGGGCCGCCACCTTGCGAGCGATCTCCCGAGCTCGCGTCTGCGAGAGCCCTTCCCGTTTCACGAGCACCCGTTCGATGATGCGCGCCGCCTCCGCCTCCGAATAGGGGGCAAATTCGATCTTGACGAATCGGGCCCGGAGTGGCTCCTCGAGCCCGCGATCGTCGTTCGCCGCGGCATAGACCCAGACGGTTCGCTCGACTTCCTCGATCGCCCGATGTTGCAGCCGGGTGAGCTTGCCCGACTCCATCAGGGTCAGCAGCACGTAGCGATCGGCTTCGTCGGCTTTTTCGAGCTCATCGATCACCAGCCGCTTGCATTCCGGGTGCTCGAGTAGGTACTCGAACAGGCCGGAGCTCGAGATCGTGGGGCCGGTCGCGTAGCGGGTCTGCGGGAGGGAGGCGACCGCCTGGAGCAGCTGGGTTTTCCCCGATCCCGGCGGACCGACCAAAAGGACGTGAACCGGCGCCGCCGCCTGGAGCGAGTTGCGGAGCAACCGTTTCGCCGGCTCGTGCCCCTCGATCGCATCGAACAAATTCCGCGGGATCTCCGGCCGCCTCGAGTGCCCAGCGGCGGCCGTCGCCGATCGCTGCACGGCGAGCGCCGCCTCCGCCTGGGTGAGCGCCTCCCGGTGGGCGCCGGCGTCGAGCTCCGGCATGGGGGGCGTTGATCGGCGCAAGCGGACGCCGTGCCCGACCAGCTGGACGCACGAGGCGATGACCTGCTCGCGGACGCCCATCAGTGGCGGAAAAAGATCTCGTAGACGAGCCCGGCGGAGATCAGTCCGAGCTGGATCGTCACGCCCCACCGCTCCCAGCGGACGCCGGTGAGGCGCCGAGTTTCGGCCACCTGATTTTTGAGCACGTCAGCCACCACGGAGGCGGCCACTTCCCGGCTGATCGAGCGGATGAGCTCCGGCATCGAGCGCAATTGCCCGGTGATGTCGGCGAGCGACTGCCCGAGCTCGCGATCCTTGGCGGACCGCTCCCATCGCTCGCGCATGTCGGCCACGTCCGCCTCCGTATAGACGCGATCCCCCGGCTGACTCAACCGTTTCAGCTACCTACCCGCGTCGAGAGCGGCCCGGTCTTGAGCCCGATCGAGCCGGAGGGTTGTTTCAGTCGGCCGGCGCTCACGCCGGCGCCCTTCTGCGCCTGGGCGAACAGGATGGCGGCGACCCCGCCGGCCAGCATGAACACGAGGAAGGGCTGGGAGAGCCCGCTCGTGATGGTGCCGCCGGCGTCGCCGGCCGACTTGATCAGCCCGGAAAAGAAGTTGCCGAGATCAGTGAGCGCCGGCGCCCGGCCGGTCGTCACGTACTGGATAAAAAGCACGGCGGCGAAGGCGATCGCCAGGATCGCGACCGCCCACTCGAGCAGCTGCACGAGGGAATGGAGGATCACGAGCCGGTAGCTCCAGACGTGGAAGCCGAGCACGTTCACCACATCGCGCCGGAGCAGGGCATAGGCGAACACGTCCGAGCCGCGCCGCTGGATCTCGGTCCGCAGCCGGCTCATGCCGTCGTCCGCGTTGCCGACGCCGAATAGCTGGGCATCGACCCACTCGAAACTATCGACCGTGGTCGCGATCGCCGGCGTCCCGTTGGTATAGACGGGCAGCTGGCGGACCACCGTCGAGCGCAGCACGCTCCAGCCCTGCGGTCCCCACTGCGACCGCTGGAGCAGATAGCTCGGATCGACTTGCTGGCGGATCGCGACGGCCACGGCGACAGGATACGACGCCGCGGCCCGGATCGCTGTACGCTGCCGGCGTGGCGGATCGCCGGCCGTTTCTCGTGCTCGGGCTGGGGCTTGCCGGAGTTGCCCTCTGGCAGCTGACGCAAAAGCCGAAGCCGGGGGCGCTCACCTGTCCGACCGGCTACCACCTGCTGAACGGCGTCTGCGTGGGGGATCTGCCGGCGCCGCCGGCGCCGCCTGGGCCCGCCCCGCCCCCGCCAGCGCCTCCGAGCGGGTGCCGCGCCTATCGAGTGGTGCGCTCGGGGGATACGCTCTCAGGGATCGCCCGAGAGCAACTCGGCAATGCCGTCCTCTACCCGCGGATCTACAGCGCGAATGCGGCCCTGATCGAGGCGACCGCCCGGGCGCACGGCTTGGCGAGCTCGGGCGCCGGCCACTGGATTTTCCCCGGCGAGCGGCTGTGCATTCCGTGGTAGCGTGCGGGCGTGGCTGACCGGGATCCGTTTCTCTTGATCGGGCTCGGGCTGGGCGGCTTCGCCCTCTACCAGCTAGCGCAGCCGAAGCCGGCGCCGGCGCCCGGCCCGCTCACCTGCCCCACCGGCCAGCATCTCGAGAATGGCGTCTGCGTCCCGGACGGCCCGCCGCCGCCCCCGCCGCCGCCGAGCTCCCCCTACCACGTCGCCGGGACCGGCGGACTCGGCCTGATCGTGCGCGCCGGCCCCAGCACCAGCTACGCTCGCGTCGGCAGCCTGGGCGAAGGGCAGGGGATCACGATCGCCTGTCAGACCGTGGGGCAAACGATCATGCGCTCGGGCATCTGGGATCGGCTCTCGAGCCCGATCGCCGGCTACGTGAGCGACTGGTACGTCGATACCCCGGTGACGGGCGGGTTCAGCCCGGGGCTCGCTGTCTGCGCCGGCTCCCCGCCCCCGCCGCCGCCCGGGCTGGGCCTGCCGCCTACTGGCAAGGCGGCCCTGAGCTCGCTCGGCCAGATCGTCGCCCGGATGATCATCGCGACCGGGTGCAGCTGGGGCGACGCCGACTACATCGTGCTCGCCCGCTCCCCCTACGCGACCGCCAGCCCCCGATTCGGCCGGGTGTGGATCAAAGACAAATACACCTGGGATTCGCTCGCCGTGCCCCGCAGCGCGATCAACATCGTGACGCCGGCGCTCCTCTTGCAGATCGCCGACGCCGGCAGTCTGCGGCGGACGGTCGTCCGCAACTACGGCGACGCGTGGGTCTGGGAGGGCGGGATTAACTTCCTGGGTCAAACCGT
>Ga0307477_10001740_pt1 | contig 17656 bp, 11 predicted proteins | sample atmos_gasesECM2C_FD_203316 | JGI IMG/M metagenome (GOLD analysis project Ga0307477, IMG submission 203316) | Hardwood forest soil microbial communities from Morgan-Monroe State Forest, Indiana, United States - atmos_gasesECM2C_515 | ecosystem: Environmental > Terrestrial > Soil > Temperate...
ATACAACCTCGCCATGAAGATAAAGGCCGCGGTGCTCTTCGAGGCGCACAAGCCGTTCGAGATTCTCGATCTCGATCTCCAAGAACCGCGGCGCGGCGAAGTGCTCGTCCGCATCGCCGCGGCGGGCGTCTGCCACAGCGATTATCATCTCGTTTCCGGCGCCACCCAACACCCGATGCCGGTGGTCGCCGGGCATGAGGGGGCGGGCGTCGTCGAGGCGGTCGGTCCCGGCGTCGATACCATCCGCCCCGGCGACCACGTCGTCCTCAACTGGACCCCCGACTGCGGTCATTGCTTCTATTGCCTGCGCGGCAAACCGAATCTTTGCGAAACGTGGACCGAGCTGATCTGGGCCGGCACGATGCTGGATGGAACGACACGGCTCTCGCTGGGAGGCCGGCCGGTTTACCATTACTGCGGCCTGGCGAGCTTTGCCACACACGCGGTTGTTCCGCGGCAAAGCTGCGTGGTTGCGCCCCGCGAGGTACCGCTCGAGGTCGCGGCGCTGGTCGGATGCGCCGTCGCGACCGGCGTGGGCGCCACGATCTACACAACCAGCGTCCGTCCCGGCGACAGCGTCGCCGTGTTCGGCTGCGGCGGCGTCGGACTCTCGGTCCTCCAGGGCGCAAGGCTCTGCGGCGCACAAACACTCATCGCTGTCGATAGAAACGCGGGAAAAATGGAGGTCGCGAAGCGATTCGGCGCGACTCATGTGTTGATGTCCGGCCCCGATGTCGTGCAATCGATCCGCAACATCACAGGCCGCGGGGTGGACCATGCTTTCGAGGCTGTCGGTCTTCCAGCGCTTCAGGAGCTGGCTCTCCACGCGGTTCGTCCAGGCGGGACGCTGGTCCTGGCAGGTCTGAGTCCGATGGACACCGCCACCAACCTCCCCGGCGCGATCCTCACACGGCAGGAAAAGACCGTCAAAGGCTCTTACTACGGCTCGGTCTCGCCCCGGCGCGATTTTCCCATGCTGCTGGACTTGTACCGCCAGGGCCGCCTCGATCTCGATTCTTTGATCAGCAAACGATACCCGCTTTCGCAGATCAACGAAGCTTACGCGGACATGCTGGCCGGCAGCCTGGCCCGCGGCGTCATTGTGTTTTGACCATCGGCTTGATCCTTCCTGTCGCACCGTCATAATCCCGCGCTATGAAGCGACCGGCCGTCTTTTTTGATCGCGACAACACGCTGATCGTCAGCGACGGATACCTGGGCGACCCATCGAAGGTGGTATTGGTGGAAGGCGCCGCCGATGCGGTGGCGCGGGCGCGGGCGCTCGGTTTCGCCGTCGTCGTGTTCAGCAACCAGAGCGGCGTGGCCCGCGGCATGTTCACCGAAGACGACGTTCACCGCGTGAACGCACGCCTCGACGAGCTTCTGGCCGATCAGAATCCCCAGGCCGTGATCGACCGCCACGAATTCTCCCCGTTTCATCCCGAGGGGACCATCGCGGCTTACGCCAAAGAGAGCGACATGTCCAAGCCCAAGCCGGGGATGATTTTCCAGGCCGCTGAGAAGCTGGCCCTGGATCTGTTGCGAAGTTGGGTCGTTGGGGATGCCCCGCGCGACATCGAGGCGGGCAAGGCCGCGGGGTGCCGGACGATCTGGTACAAGGATTCGCGGCTGCCGCCGTCCATGGCGGCGCGGGAACTGATGCTGACGGTTCCGGATGCGGTTGTTTCGACCTTGAAGGAAGCCACCGATGTCATTGCGCGAGAGGCGCTGTTGCGGCACGCCAGTCCGCCGGAGCCGCCGCCGATTGCCGCGCCGCCACAATCCCCGGTAAGGCTGACCGATACCCAGCCGGCCGCGCGAACAGACGATGATGGCGCAAAACCCCGCTTGAGAGAGCCTGCATCGGTTTCCGATTCAACATCAGACGAAGGTATGCCAGATGAGCCCGATGCCGGCCAGAAGGTCGAGCCGCCGGGGGCTCGCCGGTCGGCCGGTCCCAAATCCGTCTCCAGCGCCAAGCCGCTGATGCAGGTGCTGGCCCAAAAACGGGCCACCGCTGTTGCCGCCGAGCCTCCATTGTCGCAACCGCCAACGCCTGCCGTCATGTCCACCGCCCGGCTCGAAGAGCTGGCCGAGCAGATTCTTCAGGAGCTTCAACATCGTCATGACGCCCACGACGCAGAGTTCTCCGTCAGCAAACTCCTGGCGGGAATCATGCAGATCATTGCAATTGCCGTCCTTTTCCTGGCCTATTTCCTCTATCGCACGTCGCCGGCCCTGCTGGATGTGCTGGTGATCGCAGTATTTCTTCAAGTCTTTACCATCGCGCTCTTGATCATGGGACGACAAAGGTAAGGTCAATATCAAGAAGTGAAATTTTTGCACGACCAGTTGACAGGGCCCCCGTCCGAAGACAAAGCGTATCATGTCATCAGGAGCGAGAGGGGCTTGACAACCGGGGCCAAAGCGCTTTAGGTATCCGCTCCCTACACGAGCGGACCGGCGGCCTTTGCGGCCGCCCGGGGCCGCGCCGTCTCTTGGCGCGGAGGAACAAGGTGATTTCGGTTACGAAGCTAACCAAGGCCTACGGCCACGTGCTTGCCGTAGACAATATCAGTTTCGAGGTCGACAAAGGCCAGATCGTCGGCTTTCTCGGGCCTAACGGCGCGGGCAAATCTACGACCCTGCGCATTTTGACCTGCTACCTGCCCCCCACCAGCGGCAGCGCCACCGTCAACGGCTTTGACATTTTCCATCAGTCCGACCAGGTGCGGCAGAACCTGGGCTATCTGCCGGAGAACGTGCCGCTCTACCTCGAAATGAAGGTAGAGGAATACCTCGATTTCCGCGGCCGATTGCGCGGGATGGATCGTCCAACTCGGAAAAAGAGAATCGATTACGTCGTCGAGCGATGCTGGCTGGGGGCGGTTCGCGGGCGAGTTATCGGACGCCTTTCCAAGGGATTCCGTCAACGGGTGGGGCTGGCCGATGCCCTGCTGCACAACCCGGCGGTGCTGATTCTCGACGAACCCACCGTCGGCCTCGATCCGACCCAGATTCGTGAAACCCGCAAGCTGATAAAAGACCTGGGCGGCCAGCACACGCTGCTGCTCTCGACGCACATCCTGCCGGAAGTCGAAGCCGTGTGCGATCGGGCGATTGTGATAGCCAGCGGGCGCATCGTTGCACAGGGATCGCCGGATGAACTGCGGGCCAGCCGCCGGATGCAGGCCCGCGTGTTGGTCGAGTGCCGCGGCCCCGCCGAGCAGGTGAAGAACACCCTGGCCCGGGTCGCCGGCGTCAGCAAGGTTGAGATTCTCAACGGCGAACAGCGCCCCGGCGAAGGCTACGTCGTCGCGGCCATCCGGCCGCAGGAAACCCGCGACGTGCGCGAAGAAGTCGCCCGAACGATCATCCAGAGCGGCTGGCCCCTTCGGGAAATCCGGCTCGAACATGCCACACTCGAAGAATTCTTCGTTCAGGTGACGGCCAATCAGGCCATGGCCGCGGAGCAAAAAGGTTAGGTCATGAAGCGTGCCCCCGTCATCGCCCGCCGTGAGATCAGCAGCTACTTCTACTCGCCCATCGCTTACGTGGCGATGTTCCTGTTTCTGGTGGCGGCCGGGTACCTGTTTTGGCGCGACTTCGTGCCGGGACAGCCTGCCGGGATGCGCAACATCTTTGATTGGATGGTCTGGGTCCTGGTCTTCATCATCCCGGTCCTGAGCATGGGCCTGTTGAGCCAGGAATGGAGCACCGGCACCATCGAGCCGCTGATGACCGCGCCGATCGACGAGACGGATGTGGTGATCGGCAAGTTCCTCGGGGCTTTCGGCTTCTTTGTGGTGCTGATGGTCCCCACGCTGCTGTACGTCGTCCTGCTGAAGCTTTACAGCCAGGCGGAACTCGGGCCGATCTTCAGCGGGTATCTGGGAATCCTGCTGGTCGGGGCGTTGTTCGTCGCCGTGGGGCTGTTCTGCTCGTCGCTGACCCGCAGCCAGGTGATTGCCGCGGTAACGGCGGTGGCGATCCTTTTTCTGATCACCATCGTTCCGTGGGAGATGCTCCGCGTCGAGGGATCGACGCTCGGCGGCGCCTGGCGGACGGTGGCCGATCAAGGCGTGTTTAACCGTTACGCCGACTTCAGCCGCGGCGTCATCAATCTCGCCCATATCGTCTTCTTCGTGGCGGTTACCTCCGTGTTCCTGTTTCTCACGGTGAAGGTGCTGGAATCGAGGCGTTGGAAATGAGCAAGACCGACAAAACCGAAGCGCGGCCCGCGCCCGAATCCCAGAAGGAACGCTGGGCCAAGTACGGCGCCAACGTCGTTCTCACGTGCGTCATTGTGATCGTGCTCGCGGGCGTCGCGGTGTGGGGCGCCAGCCAGATCAAAAAGCCCTTCGACCTCACCATCGGGCACACCCAGAGCCTCAAGCCTCAGACCGTCAACGTTCTCCACGCCAACCATCAGCCGATCAAGCTGGTAAGCCTCTATGCCCGTTTGAAGCCCAATTCGGGCGAGCAGAGCCAGGATTTCTATACCCCTGTCGTCGATCTTCTCGACCGCTATCACGACGCGGCGGGCAACATTCAGGTGGAGGTCATCGATCCCGTCGCCGAGCCGGGCAAGCTCGACGCGTGGCTCGGTGAAATCACCCGCAAGTACGGCGGGAACATCAAGGCATACCGCGACGTGCTCACCGAGTTCCCCAAGACGCTGGCCGACATCCGCAAGCTGGCTGACGACGAGATCAAGCAGATGCAGATTCTTCGCGGGGTGCAGTTCCAGAAGCAGGAGCAGGCCGATGCGATCAACGAAGCTTACGGCACCGTCCGCGCCTTTCCCTCGCTCCTGGACACCATCGATAACGGCATCAAGGAGGAACTGGAGAAAAAGATCCCTGACTACAAGGGACAGGTGCAGAACGTGCAAACGTCACTGGGCACGTTCTCCCGCCAGGTCGACGGCGTCATGAAAGACCTGGAGGCACTGACCAAGGATACCACCGCGCCCAAGGAGGCCAGCGACTACGCCGCCAAGAGCATCCCGCGCTTCCAGAAACTCAAGAAGCTGGCAGACGACCTGGTCGCCAAAAGCAAGACGCTGGGCGAGCTGAAGCTCGACGAGGTGCGGCGGCAAATCGTCACCGAAGATGAAAGCGGCACCACCGCGATTCGCTCCATCGCCGTCGAGGGCGAAAAGGATTTCCGTCTCATCAACTTTTCCAGCGTTTGGAAAAGCGGGCAGACCTCGGGTCTGACGGCCCCATCGACCGGGCCGAATTTGCTGCGGTTTGCTGGCGAACAGCAGATTACCGCCGCGATCCTCTCGCTCGAACAGGAGAAGAAGCCAAAGGTCGCGTTCATGCGCATGGGGGGCGCGCCGCTGACCAACCCGATGTTTTCCGGAGAGGCGCCGCTCAGCGACATCGCCGATCGGCTGCGGTCGTACAACTTCGACGTGCTGGAGAAGGACCTGTCCGGCGAATGGGCGATGCAGATGCAGGCCCGCGGCGGCATGGCGCCGCCGGAACCCAGCGACGATGAATTGCGGGATGCGGTGTGGGTCGTGTTTTCCACAACGCAAATGGGCCAGTTCGGCCCGCAGCCTCTCAGCCCCGAAGTGGCCCACAAGATATCCGATCACCTCGATCACGGCGGGTCCGCGATGATGCTGTTCGATACGCACTCGGACGGCCTTGCTTCGGTACTAAGCTCGTGGGGCGTCAGCGTGCGGACGGACATCATCGCAGTCCATGAGCCGGTGGCGGGAACGGCTGAAGGGGCGGAGGATTTCGTCGAGCAGGCCAGGCGCAGTCCCCCGATCTTCGTCATCAACGATTACGGCGACAGCCCGGTCACGAGGACGCTACAAACGCTGGACGCCGCGGTCGTGCCGATCCTTCCGGTCGAGACTCATTCCGCGCCGGATTGCACGGTGAGCCCGATCCTCCCCGTGCCGCAGGACCTTAAAACGTGGGGAGAAAGCGAACTCGACACCATTGGGCGTGGCCACGTTCCGACCTACGATCCGCCTCCCAAGGGCTCCGACCTGCCGCCGCCGCTCTGGGGCGGCGCCGTGGTCGAGAAGAAGGGCGGGGGCCGGCTGGTGGTGATCGGCAATGTCGGCTTCGGCACCAACGGATTCGTCGAACTCAACGACCCGAAGCTGGAGCGCGCCAAGATTTACGTCGCACGCTTCCCGGGCAACGGCGAGCTGTTCACCGACAGCATTTTCTGGCTGGCGAAAATGGACAACCTGATCGCGCTGAGCCCGGCGGCGCTGGACGCCAGCCGGATCAGGCCGATCTCTGCGGGCATCCTGAATTTCTGGCGGATCGGGGTGTTGCTGGTGGGTCTGCCGTTGCTGGCCCTCATCGCCGGTCTGACCGTGTATCAATCCCGCCGCGATTGAGCTGCGCAATTGAACTATGAACTTTCGAACCACTTTCATCCTCCTGATCGTGATGGCGGCGGCGCTGGTGTTTGTGTTCGTCGTCGAACGCCGCGGCCCGGGCGAGCAGAACGCCGACAACGCCTCGGACTCGCTGCGCGGCAAAAAACTGATCGATGAGAAGACCGACGACGTCAGGCGGTTGACGATTCGCTCCGGCAACGGGTCGGCCAAGCCGCTCGAGCTGGCCAGGCAGGACGGCAGGTGGAAGCTGATCCAGCCGATCGACTGGGCCGCGGACGATTTCGAGGCCCGCGGCCTGGTGGACGCGATCGTTGACCTGCGCTCGCAGGGAGGCGTCGAACTGAACGACGCGAATCTCGCTTCAACCGGGCTGGACCATCCGCGCTTTACCGTCGAGCTCACCGACACCGGCGGCAAAACCGTCGATCTCGACATCGGCGCCCGTTCCACCCTCGGCAACGATCTGTACGTCAAGCTGGCCGGCGACAAGGGCGGGCAGCTCGTCGCCGGTTCGAGCCTGAGCGACAAGCTCGACAAGGGGCTGGACAAGCTGGCCGATTCCATTCGCGACAAGCAGCTTGTGAAGGTCACGACCACCGAGATGCGGCAGGTCGAGATCGATCGCCGCGGCAACAAGCTCGAGCTTCAGAAAGAGGGCGAGGACTGGAAAATCGTCGAACCGCGAAAGGAGCCGGCCGATTCCGCCGAGGTTTCCGACCTTTTGTCTGCGGTCACCGGATTGCGGGCCGACGAGTTTATCGATCCTCATTCCCCCGATGTAATCGACGCGCAGTTCGATCGGCCCAAGGCGGTGGTCTTTTTCAGCACCACTCAGCCGAGCACGCAACCCTCGGCCGGCCCGGCCACCCGCCCGGCGGGAGTCACGGTCACCTTCGGCCAATTCTCCAGCGTCGATCGCGACAAGCTTTACGTGAAGCTTTCCGACCCGGACATCGTCGCCAAGGTCTCGATGACCCAGTCCCAGCTCGACAAGCTGACGGACGCCTCGGTGCTGAGCCTGCGGGACAAAAAGGTGATCGACGTCGATCCGGCCCAGGTCGAGCGTTTCGTACTGACGATCAACCACGCCGCGACGACCCAGCCAACGACAAAGCCGGCGGAATTACATGAATACACCATCGCCCGGCGAAACGAAGCCGAGCCCCTCGGCCCGCCGCTGCCACCCGCCCCAGCCACGCAAGCCGGTTCGACGACTCGACCGGCAATGGCAACGACGCAACCGGCAACCAGCCCCTCCCTCGCCGCGACCCAGCCGGCCGCGCCGCGCTCCAAATGGGTGTTTCAGTCCGGCGGCTCGGGCGACGCCGACGATACACAGGTCGAAGCCCTGTTGACCGCCCTGCATCCCCTTCGGGCCGACAAGTACATTGAAAAGGCGCCGACCACGCAGCCCGCAGGCACCTATACGCTCGTCGTTTACGTCGGCCCGGCCAACGGGCACGGCCCGCAGCATTACGTCCTGAGACTCACCAGCCCCGGCGCCACTGGCGCTGCCATCGGGGGATATCAGGATTTGACCTTCGAGACCGACCGTTCCATCCTCGACAAGCTCGACGCGAATTTCAAAGGAAGTAAGTAGAAGACCGAAGCCGTGCGTAAAACAGTAGTGCGTAGAACGTAACAACACCCCTTACGTTCTACGCACTACGTTCTACGTGTTGTCTTCCGCGTCACCTATTTCTGATTCGGCTGAATCGCGACGATATCGCTGCCTTCGCTGGTGGCCACGTACAGCAGAATAGGTCTATTACCTTTGTGCTGTGCGATCGCGTTCAGAGCTTCCTGGGCACTCTTGACTGGCTTGCGATCGACATGGGTGATCACTTCGCCGATTTGCAGGTTTGCCTTCTCGGCCGGAGAGCGTGGGACGACATAAGTGACGACCGCGCCCTGCGCACTTTCAGGAAGACCGAACTTCTGGGAAAGCTCGGAAGATGCGTTGGAGAGCCGCATGCCCAAAGCCTCCGCGGAGCGAGCCGAACCGCCTTGGTGCGGTACCATTGGCTCGTTCTGGCTGGCCAGCATGTTCTCGGGCTGCTCGCCGAGCTTGACGGCCACTTCGTGCTCCCCGCCGTTGCGATAAACGGTCAGACCCACGCTGGTCCCGGGGGCGTCGGCAGCGATCTCGTTGCGCAACTGCGTCGTGTTGGCAACCGGATGGCCGTTAACGGCCGTGATGATGTCGGATTCCTCCAGCTTCCCGTACGCGGGCGTGCCCGGCAGGATCTGCTTCACCAGCACGCCGGTTGACTTTGAATACCCAAGCGCTTGCCCGACTTCGGGCTGGCGGGCCAGGTCGCTGATCGCGACGCCGAGCCAGCCGCGCACGACCTTGCCGTGCTCCTTGAGCTGATGGTAGACGAACTTCGCTTCGTTGATGGGGATGGCAAACCCGATTCCCTGGAAGCCTCCATTGCGGGAGGCGATTGCGGTGTTGATGCCGACCACGTCTCCGTGGAGGTTGACCAGCGGGCCACCGCTGTTGCCTGGATTGATCGGGGCGTCAACCTGGATGAAATCCTCGTACCCCTGGCGGCCGAGAATGCCGACATCGTTGCGGTTGAGGGCGCTGACGATGCCGTGGCTCATCGATCCGACGTATCCGAACGGCGCGCCGAAAGCCATGATCCAGTCACCCTGCTGGAGGGTCGAGCTGTCCCCCCAGTGGGCAGCCTTGAGGTCGTCCGCGGTGATCTTGACAACGGCCAGATCGCTCTTGGGATCGGCCCCTACGAGCTTGGCGTTGTCGAGCACGCGGCCGCTGGCGAGATGGACGCTGATGTCGGTGGCGCCGCCGGCGACGTGGTTGTTGGTCAGGATGTAGCCGGTATCGCCGTCCACTTCCATGATCACGCCGCTGCCGGTTCCCTGTTGCTCGAAAGTTCCGTTCCCTTCATCACCGTTGCCCTGGTCAGGGATCTCCGGCATGTTGGGGAAAAATCGCCGCAGCATGTCGTCCGGAAGGGGGACGCCGTTGGGCGCCTTGATGGTCTTTCTTACTACGATCTCAACCACCGAGGGCTCGACCTGTTTGCCGATGTCGCGAAACACGGTGGCCAGGTCTTCGGCCTGGCTGACCTGCTGTTGGGTCGCCTTCTGTGGCTCGGCAGAGGCCAATGACGAGTGAATTGCGCCGATGCCCAGAAAGGCGCCCGTCGCCCCGCCGCCCAACAACAGCACGGCAAGCGACTTGTTCAATGATCTCATGGAACGCATGGAATGACTCCTTGGATTTAAGGGTTTGAGACGCCGGTTCCGACACCAGCGCCGTGACTACATTCATCGTAACCGTTCAACAGCAAACGATATTCCGCCGTTCCTTATTCATATGCGCGAGCCGGCGGAATTGTCTCGTTTTTGTGCAAAAATTGAGCTTTCTGGTCCGGCTTCATCTGGTATTCGTGCTGTGGCGCAGGATATTGGCCCGTCTCAACCTGCTGAACGTAATCGGCAAAGGCCGCGACCGCTGGCGCGGCCAGATCCGCCAGCCGCGGGACAAACCGCGGCGGGTTCTCCGTCAGCCCCACCGCATCGTGGGTCACGATCACATGCCCATGGCAATGGGGCCCAGCTCCGCATCCGATGACCGGAACACGAGTCACCTCAACGACCGATTGGGCGACCTCGGCCGGCACCGCTTCCAAAAGCAGTGCCGCCGCGCCGGCCCGCTGCATCTGTAACGACAATGCGACGATCTCCTGTGCCTCCCGCGCGGTGCGGCCCTGGGTGCGGTAGCCGCCCAGCAGGCCGACCGTCTGCGGCCGCAGCCCGAGGTGCGCCACCACTGCCACGCCGGCGTCGCTCAGGGCACGCACCAGTTCGAAGTGCGACTCGGCCACCTCAAGCTTGACACAGTCACACCCGGTCCGTTGGACCATCCGGCAGACGTTGCGCACGCCCCGTGCGACTGAGCCGTGATATGAGCCGAACGGCATGTCCGCCATCAACAGGGCCAGCGGCGCGCCGCGACGAACGGCGGCGGTGATCTCGATCATGAACGCCAGCGTCACCGGGAGGGTAGTCGGATGGCCCAGAAGAACATTGCCGGCCGAATCCCCCACCAACAACGCTGGCACCCCCGCCTGGTGCATCAAACGAGCGGTTGTGAAATCGTAGCAGGTCAGCATCGCCAGTTTTCGCCCGCTCTCGCGGGCCTGGCGCAAATCATTGACCGTCAGCTTTCGGGTTAGCGGAGATGACATCTCTCTATTGTAGCCGCGATGGGAAAAGGGTGTTCCGGGGACGAGCAGACGGCGACTTCGGTTGTTCGGGAAATATTTGCACGGACGCGGACCTTGAGGGTTGTGCGGGCTTTATGCGAACAGCTTCTCGTGCACGCGCCACCCGCTCTGCGGGCCGATCAGCCGCTGGTTGAGGCCCTGGTACGGGTAACTGAACCTCTGGGCGTCGATGCCGAGCAGAGCGAGGATCGTCGCTTGCAGATCGTGCACGTGCACGGGATCGCGGACGATGTGGTAACCCAGATCGTCGGTCTGGCCGTAGACGGTTCCGCCCTTGATGCCGCCGCCGGCCATCCAGATGGTGAAACAGTGCGGATGGTGATCGCGGCCGAGGAACTTGGAGCCGTTGCGCTCCTCGTTCAGTGGAGTGCGGCCGAACTCGCCGCCCCAGACAACCAGCGTATCCTCCAGCAAGCCCCGCTGCTTGAGGTCCTTTACCAGCGCCGCGGCCGGGCGATCCATCTCGCGGCACTTCTCGGGGAGGTGATAGACGATGTCGTCGATCTTTCCGGTGCCGTGGCAGTCCCAGCCCCAGTCGAAAAGCTGGACGTACCGCACGCCGCTCTCGATCAACCGCCGGGCCAGCAGGCAGTTGTTGGCAAACGACCCCGTCCCCGGCTGGGCGCCGTACATCTCCAGGATATGCTTCGGCTCCCTTGAAATGTCCATCACTTCCGGCACTTCGATCTGCATCCGGTAAGCCAGCTCATACTGGCTGATGCGGGTGATCGTCTCGGGGTCGCCGAACTCGGCAAGCTCCATCTCGTTGAAATCCTTGAGCGCATCTAGACTGTCCCGGCGGACCTCGCGGTCCATGCCCTTCGGATTGGACACGTACAGAATCGGCTCGCCCTTGGACCGGCACTGCACCCCCTGAAACACGCTGGGGAGAAACCCGCTTCCCCAGAGGCTCTTGCCGCCCGTAGGATCAGTGCCGCCCGAGACCAGCACGACAAAGCCGGGCAGGTTCTGCGATTCCGAGCCGAGTCCGTAAGTGATCCACGATCCCATCGAGGCGTAGCCCGGCCGACGGTTGCCGGTATACAGCAGCATCTCCGCCGGGGCGTGGTTGAATTCCTCGGTGAACATCGATTTGACGATTGACACCTCATCGACGATCTCGCTGAAGTGCGGAAGGAGCTCGGAAACCCACGCGCCCGACCGGCCGTGGCGCGCGAACTTGTAAGGCGAGCCGAGCAGCTTGGGCGTCCCCTTGATGAACGCGAACCGCTCGTTGCCGAAAACCTCCTTCGGGCAAGGCGTGCCGTTGAGCTGGTTGAGCTTCGGTTTGTAGTCGAGCAGATCATGCTGCGGCGGCGCGCCGGACATGTCCAGATAAATGATGCGCTTGGCCCGTGCCGGCAACGGCGACGCCTTGGGATACAGCGGGCCGGGGCGCCGATCCCCGGCTGCTTGCGCCGCCGCCACGTTCGCCAGCAGTGACGACATCGCCAGCATCCCCAGTCCCGAATTGCAACGCCGCAGGAAGTGGCGTCGCGTGAGGTATTGGGCATAGTACTGGTTAAGATTCATGATCGGCTCCAAATCGCTAAACTCTCCTCTGACCGCGCGCCACAATCCCGCGAGCACCCTCCTATTCCCTCTCCCTCCGGGAGAGGGTTAGGGAAGCCGGAAAAGATCTTCCGCAGTTTCCCCTCACCCCGGCCCTCTCCCAATGGGAGAGGGAGAAAAGCCGCACTGCGTCAATAGACATCACCGCTTGGTCAGCACCTCATCCATATTGAGCAATACGTTCGCACAGACAGTCCACGCCGCGGCGTCGGCGGGAGCGACGTCGGCTGGCAACGGGCCGTGCTCGCTGGTGGCCATGTCTACCGCCGCCTTTTGATCGTCCCGATATCGCGCCAGCTCGCGGTCGTGCAGTGCAATCAGCCGCTTGAACTGCCGGTCTTCCGGCGGACGGCAGAGACATAATCGCAGGGCAAATTCAGCTCGCTGGTCGGTCGTCTGGCCGCCTTCGGCCATAATCCGCCGGGCAAGCGCCTGCGAACACTCGACATAAACCGGATCATTGAGCGTCACGAATGCCTGGAGCGGCGTACTGGTCTGAATCCGTCGAATGGTGCAGACTTCGCGGCTGGGCGCATCGAACGCGGACATCGACGGATACGGCACCGTCCGCCGCCAGAAGACGTAAATCCCCCGGCGATATTGATCTTCACCCGTGCTGGTCGGATAGGTCCGCTCGCCATTGAACGCCGCCTGCCAAAGTCCGTTCGGCTGAGGCGGATAGACCGAAGGCCCATGAATCTTCAGGCTGATCAGCCCACTGAGCGACAATGCTTCATCCCGGACGAATTCGGCCTCCAGCCGGCGGCTGGGGCCGCGGGAAATCAGCCGATTTTGCGGATCCCGCTCGATACTTTCGGTGCTTGCCTTTGACGATTGGCGATACGCCGCCGACATCACCATCAGCTTAATCAGGTGCTTCATGTCCCAGCCGGACGACTCGAATTCACGGGCGAGCCAGTCGAGCAGAGGCTGATTGCTCGGCGGCTGCCCCTGTGTGCCAAAATCTTCCTGCGTCTCGACGATGCCGGTCCCAAAAAGTTGGGCCCACATCCGATTGACTTCGACCCGCGCGGTCAGCGGGTTGTCCTTGGCAACCAGCCATCGGGCCAGGCCCAACCGGTTGTGCGGGGCACCGGCGGGAAACGAATTGAACGCCGCCGGGACGGCCGGCTCGACGGTGACCCCTTTGGCCAGGAAATTTCCCTTGACCAAAATATGGTCTTCGCGCCGCCGGTCCGGCGGAAGCTCGCGCATGACCGCCGTCACCGTCGGCTTGACGGCGGCCAAATCCTTTTTCAACTGCGCGATTTTCTGACGCGCCGGCCGAGGCTCGGGGGCGTTTTCGAGAAAGTAGTCGAAGAAGGTGCGCCGCTGGCCATCGGTACGCTGCTCGGGCGCGATTGCCAGCGCCTCGGTCACGCCAGCCGGTGGCAGCCGCATCGGCTTGGCGTCGCTCGCGGCGGAGTTGCGAAGCCGTTTTAGCTCCAACCAATCCAGCGGATGTTCGTTCAACTTTCGTTCCCACTTGGCCTGCGCATCCGCCCAATGCGCCGGGTCGTTGAACTGTTTCTCCGCCCTTTCGATTTGCGATTTCAATGACGCGATCTTCGCCGTCTCCTGTGCCGTCGGCGTCGGAATCGTCGGGTACTCATCGGCCCGGTTGGCATCTTCGCTCTGATTGAAAAATGCGAAGACCTGGTAGTACTCGCGGTTGGTGATCGGATCGTATTTGTGAGAATGGCACTTGGCGCATCCCATCGTCAGGCCCATCCAGACCTGGATCGTCGTGTCGGTGCGGTCCTTGACCGCCTCGACGCGATACTCCTCGGGATCGGTGCCTCCCTCGGTATTGGTCATCGAGTTGCGGTTGAAAGCCGTGGCAATGAGTTGGGACTGGGTCGGGTGCGGCAGGAGATCGCCGGCGATCTGTTCGATAGTAAACTGGTCGTACCGTTCGTTGCGGTTGAGCGCGTCGATGAGCCAGTCGCGCCAGCGCCAGGTGGTAAAGCGAAGCGGGTCGGAGCCGTAGCCGCTGGAATCGGCATAGCGGGCCAGATCGAGCCACTGCCGCGCCCACTTTTCGCCGTAGTGCGGGTTGGCCAGAAGCTGATCGACCAGCCGCTCGTAGGCACGCGGCGAACTGTCGTTGACGAATTCATCCACTTCCTGCGGTGAAGGCGCCAGGCCGATCAGGTCCAGATAAAGTCGCCGCACGAGCGTATGGCGATCGGCTTCGCCGCAAGGAGAAAGTCCGTTTTGCTCGAGGCCCGCCAGCACCAGGGAGTCAATCGGATTGCGAACCCATGAAGAATTCTTCACCTGCGGAATCGGGGGCCGAACCGGTTTGACGAACGACCAGTGCGTCAGGGCCGCTGAGGGGTTATCCACCCCATCAGGCCAGTTGGCGCCCTGCTTCACCCATCGCACCAGCAGATCGACCTGTTCCCTGGCGATGCGTTTACCCTTGGGTGGCATGACTGCGTTGGGATCGTCGCCGCGGACAAGCTGGATCAGCTTGCTATGGTCCGGGTCGTGAGGAACGATGGAAATTTCGCCGGAATCTCCGCCGACGAATGCGGTTGCCTTGCTGTCCAGCCGCATGCCGCCCTTGTGCTTGGCGGCGTCGTGGCACTGGTAACAGTTGTGCTCGAAGATGGGACGGATGTCGTGCAGGAAGTCGATTCGGGCCGCTGGATCAGGCTCCGGTGAAGCCGCCCACGACCAGGCGGCGGCTCCGAGAACCGGCAGCACAATGATCCGCAAAAAAATGGCACTGAGGCGTGGCATGGGTCAGGTTATGATTGTAGCAATCTATTTGCCGTCATAACGTACTACCGATAAGACGAGCGGCTGTGAGCGAATAATGTCGATCAATCCTCAAGGAACCCCAGTTTGACCGGCCAGCCGTCCAGCACTCCCAGCATTCGTCCCGCGGACCCCGTCGACATGCTGCGGTTCATGTTCGCCGTGGGGATCGAGTGCTCCTGCCCGAAGATCGATGGCGGCGCGCGCGTCGACCAGTTGCGCGACACCGGCCACTACGACCTGTGGCAGACCGACCTGAAGCTTGTCCGCGAGCTGGGCCTCCGATATCTCCGCTACGGCCCGCCAATTTACAAAATATTCTCGGGCAAGGACGAGTACGACTGGAGCTTCCTCGATCCGGTGATGCACGAGATGCGGCGGCTGGGCATCGTGCCGATCATGGACCTGGTCCACTTCGGGCTTCCCGACTGGCTGGGCGATTTTCAGAACCCCGAGTGGCCCAGTTATTTCGCCGAGTACGCCCGGCGGTTTGCCGAGCGCTACCCCTGGGTGCGGTACTACACGCCGGTCAACGAAATCTACGTCACGGCGCTCTTCTCCGCGGCCTTCGGCTGGTGGAACGAACAGCTCATGAGCGACGTCGGATTCGTCAACAACATCAAGCACTGCGTCAAGGCTTCGATCCTGGCGATGCGGGCGATCCTGGACCTGCGGCCGGACGCCATCTTCGTGTTCAGCGAGAGCACCGAATACGTGCATCCCGGCAGTCCCGCCGTCGTCGAGCAAGCGCACTTCATGAACGAGCGGCGGTTCCTCTCGCTGGACCTGCTCACCGGCCGCGACGTCTCGGCGACCATCTACCGCTACCTCCTGGCCGGCGGCATGACCGCCGAAGAGTATACCTGGTTCATGGCCCAGCGCGACCTCCGCAGTCACATCATCATGGGGACCGATTACTATATCACCAACGAGCACGTGCTCCGGCCGGATGGCAACTCGATCGGCGCCGGCGACGTGTACGGCTACTACGTGATCACCCGCCAGTATTTCGAGCGCTACCGCCTGCCGGTCATGCACACCGAAACCAACCGCACCGCCCAGTACGCGGTCGAGTGGCTGTGGAAGGAATGGATGAATCTCCTGCGTCTGCGCGAGGACGGGGTGCCGATCATCGGCTTCACCTGGTTCGGACTGGTCGACATGAAGGACTGGGACACCGCGCTGACCAAAATTCGCGGGACAGTCAACAAGGTGGGGCTTTACACGCTGGGGCGCAAGCAACGAAAGGTCGCCCGCGAATACCGCCGGCTGGTCGAGGAATACAGCCACCTGCCCATCAGCAGCACCAAGTTCCCGATCCTGACGGCGTAGCCCGGATTATTTAACGCGAAGGCGCGAAGGAATTGCGTTGTTGGTAATTCTGCAATTGAACTTTTTCATCCTTTTTCCTTCGTTGATATCCCGCCGTTTCTAGTTTTCGCGACAAAGTTTTCTTGAGCTTACGCGGCTTTGGAGAGTTTTTCGATGTCAGCTTCGCGGGCGGCGTGCAGGGCCGTGCTGACGCGCCGGCCCTTGTCGCTGAGCATGTAGCGGTGGGTGTGGGGCACCTTGTGGATCAGGCCGTGGGCCCGGAGCATCCGCAGTTTGCGGGTGACCTGCCCGGAGCGTCGGCGTTTCTCGGCCGGGTCGGTCGCAGGCGTGTCGAACGGCAGCGTTTGCAGGTCGCGGTTGCGAAAGCCGTTGACCAGGAACTCGCCGCGTGCGACCGCCTCCATCAGGGCGGCGTCCTCCCGTCCCAGCAGCACGATTGAACAGGATGTCAGTGGCCCACTCGCTCTGGTCCAAAGACCAGTAGTAGCCGATGCGGTAATCGCCCACGATCTGCCTGAGGGCGGGGTTGGCCGGCAGGGCCACGCGGTCCAGCGCCCTGGCCCAGTCGAAGCCGACCTGCCGATCCAGCAGTTGCTGGGCCTTTTGCAGGTCCTGGATCCAGGTGAAGCAGTTATCGTGGCGGTGGTACGCCAGTCCCGCGGCGTCCATCTGCCGGGCCAGCCACTCCCGACCGTTGAGATTAACAGTCAGGTTGAACGGGAGCCAGGTTTGGAGCCGCACGTGCATGAAGCCGAAGACCGGGTCGATCAGGTAATGGTAGATGTGCTGGCACTTGAGGTTGGCCAGCATTCGCAGAGTGCCGCGGAAGCGAAGGCGGTCCCACCCGCTGATCGACCCGGTGACACAGTCGGCGTGTTGTTGTAGAAAGGTGTTCATGGCGCTGCCCTTTCGGTGGAGGTGGTTGTTGCCAACTTCACCTTACCGAAGGGGGCGGCGTCTCTTGAACGGGAGAAGGGTCCGACCCTCAACCCCAGGGGAGCTAAATGAGAAGGAAGAGAGGGTGGGAGTGAGTGGGAGCGTGAGGGAGAGGGCGGGAGAGAAAACTTGAGCCTTGATGGTGTCTCTCCCGCCCTCTCTCACATTTGCGCCAGAACGTTTGGGTTACCCACTTTGGTTGCGGCCGAGCGCAGCGAGGCTGCGCTGACCGGCTTCGCGCCGCGTTTAATATCTTCTTCAGGTTGCCAAGGCGTTGCGATGAACGATTCGACCCCCTTGCTTTCGATGCGGCACATCTCCAAGCGATTCGGAACGACCGTGGCACTCGCGGACGTGTCGCTGGAGGTGCGCGGCGGCGAGGTTCACGCGCTGGTCGGGGAGAACGGCG
>Ga0307477_10001741_pt1 | contig 17652 bp, 16 predicted proteins | sample atmos_gasesECM2C_FD_203316 | JGI IMG/M metagenome (GOLD analysis project Ga0307477, IMG submission 203316) | Hardwood forest soil microbial communities from Morgan-Monroe State Forest, Indiana, United States - atmos_gasesECM2C_515 | ecosystem: Environmental > Terrestrial > Soil > Temperate...
TTCTTAATGTGACGATACGAATCGTCCACAAGGATACTGTCACGGCGTTGCCGTATGCCAAAGAGGATATGTTCGCATTCGTCCTGTATTTCAACCAAAAATTGAATGAGGCGGAAAGTCGCAAATTGCAGGTCACGACCACAGAGCTGATCAATCTCGCTCTGAACCTCAGTGGTACCTACTACCTCCCGTACCAGCTCTTTTATACGCGGGAGCAGCTACATCAGGCATATCCGGAAATCGATGGCTTCTTCCAGGCAAAAAAGGCTTACGATCCGGGCGGTCTCTTCTCTAATAAATTCTACGAAAAGTTCGGCCAATAACTTCCAGCCTGGCAATCACGCATGGCCCTCGTCAATCCACCAGGAATTTCTAATCGCGAAGTCCAATTATTAGAACGCCTCCTAAGTTGCACAAAACAAACAACGCGACTCCGTGCCAATCGCCAACTTTCGACCATTTTGGTGTTCCGTCCCAATCGTCGCTTCAAAACGCAGCCAGATTTGACCTTCGTGCTAGCCTGTTGGGCGCCGATATGAGCAAACGCCCAAAACCCATCGTTCTTACCGTCCTGGACGGCTGGGGCTATCGCGCCGAGACCAGCGGCAACGCCATCGCCCTCGCCCGCAAGCCCAATTACGACCGTATCCTCAAAGATTTTCCCAGCACGCTGATCCAAACTTCCGGCCCCGCCGTCGGCCTCCCCGTCGGACAAATGGGCAACAGCGAAGTGGGCCACCTGAATATCGGCGCCGGCCGCATCGTCCACATGGACAGCACTCGCATCGACCGGCTCATCGCCGACGGCGAGCTTTACCGCCAGCCGCTCCTGCTCGAGGCCATGGAACGAGGACGCGGCGCGCAGCTCCATTTTCTCGGCCTTGTCAGCGATGGCGGAGTCCACTCGCACCTCAATCATCTTTTCGCCCTGCTGAAGATGGCGCGCGAGAATAGAGTGAAAAACGTTTTCGTGCATTGCTTCATGGATGGGCGCGACACCCCTCCTCACAGTGGAATCGATTTTATTCTTCAGCTCGAACAAAAAATCCGCGAGCTCGGCGTCGGACAAATCGCCACCGTCAGCGGCCGCTACTACGCCATGGACCGCGACAATCGCTGGGAACGCGTCGAAAAAGCCTATCGCGCGGTCGTTCATGGCCTTTCGGAAGCGAAATTCGCCGATCCCGCCGCAGCCGTCCGGGCAAGCTATGAAAAAAGCGTCACCGACGAATTTATCGTCCCCGCTGTGATCACGACGGAGCCCGCACCGGGAAAAGCGGCCGAGCCGCGCGCCGTCATCCGACATGACGATGCCGTCATTTTCTTCAATTTTCGCGCCGACCGCGCCCGGGAAATGACGCGCGCGCTAATCGAACCTGGCTTCGACAAAATAGTCGATCCCGATCGTCCGAAAAACCTCTTCTACGTCGCCTTGACGCAATACGACAAATCCTGGCCCTGGTTGCGCTATCTTCTCGCTCCAGAAAAACTCGAACACATCCTCGCAAATGTTTTCGGCGAGTTAGAATTCAAGAACTTGCGTGTCGCGGAAACCGAAAAGTACGCGCACGTCACTTATTTTTTTAATGGTGGCGTGGAGAAGCCTTTCCCCGGCGAAGAACGCATCTTGGTTCCATCACCAAAAGTTCCCACCTATGACTTGAAACCGGAAATGTCCGCCCAAGGAATCGCCGATACCGTGGTCCATGCCATCGAAGAAGGCGCCTTCGACGCCATTATCATGAATTTTGCAAACGCGGACATGGTCGGTCACTCAGGAAAACTGGAAGCCACCATCAAAGCGGTGGAAACCGTGGATGCTTGTCTCGGACAAATTTTTCAAACGCTACGCCCGCGCGGCGGCGCATGGATTATTACCGCCGATCACGGCAACGCCGAGACCATGATCGATCCCGTCAACGGCGGCGCGCACACTTATCACACCACCAATCCGGTCCCATTTATTTTGCTAACCGACAACGGCCAAACGCGATTGGCCCCGGGCGGTTCACTTCGCGATATCGCGCCGACGATGCTGGGCGTTCTCGGCGTCGCGGAACCCGGCGAAATGACCGGACGCGACTTGCGCAGGCCTACAAAATAATCGAAGTATCCTGCGCCGCGAACAATAATTCATAAAGCTGGAGCGTCGCACAAGAAAGGAGAATTCGAAGCAGTGGAGCAAGAGCCCAAACGCAGCGAAAGCAGCGACAAGCGAGCCGAAATTATGGGTTACGCGCGCCCCATCAACGCGTTCTGGCTCGCGCTGCTTTTCCTGGTCACCTGGGCACTATGGTCGCTTCGCGCCGCCTTGATCTTGCTTGGACTGATGATTGTTGCAACGATTCTCGGTATCGTTTTCCGGCGAAGCCCGCCCTGATGCTATCGCAGCTGGTGGAGAAGATTAATCGCCGGCCGTCGGTTTTGGCGACGTGTAGCCCTGGCGAGCTATGACGATCACTTTCTTCATCTTTCCTTTTTTATCGGGCTGCATCAGCGGATTGCCCTGGTCATCGACAATTTCAAGCTTGAGTTTGTGATATTTGCCGTCGGGCGAAGAAGAAGGCGTAAAGCCCAGCGTGTACTGGCTCCTCAGGAATGTCGCCACGCTGTTGAAGATGCTGCCCATCTCGCCCTGAAATCGCGGGAACCATGCATAGCCGCCGGTCAGTTCGGCAAACGTAGTGAGCTGATTTTTCGCCTGCAGATAATTAATATTGTCCCCCCGCGGGCTTCGCACATTAAGTTCTTCCGCCATGCCCACGCTGAAAATCGGCACTTCGGTTTCCTTCACCCGCTTTAAGGTTTGATCCAAGGTGTGTTTGCTGAAAGTGTCGAACCCGCTTGCCAGCAAGAGAATGGATTTTTTCCCTTTCACACTGCGTAGTTCATCCAGCGTTTCAAGCAGCGCATCAAACAAATTGGCTTCGTGAAAATCCGGGAAGTAAAGTCCCGCCACGGCCTGTGCCACTTCCTGCTTGTTCCTGGTGAAGTCCACCAACACATGGGTCCTAAGATCAAAAGTCTTCAGCGCGACATAATCCTTATCATTCAGGTGGCCCAGGAAATTGTAGGCCCAGCTCTTCGCCTCGTAAGCGAACCACTCGCCTCCCAGACGGCTGAATTCCATCAAAACTACGATGGTGATGGGGGCTTCACTGGGAGCGAAGTTCGAAATCTGCTGCGGCTGGTTGTTATCGAGGACTCGAAAATTCTCCTTCTTCAGATTCGCGAGGATGTCGCCTTCCTGGTCCGTCACCACTGCGTCGATGTTCACCACATTCGATTCCACGGCGATAGAAGTCTGGGGAGCCTGAGACTGAACCTGGCCCGCTTGTGGCGATTGCTGCTGGCCGGTAGGCGGAGCAGGCGCTGCGGGTTGTTGCGAAGGCGCAGGTTTTTGCGGCCCTTCCTGCTGGTGCGACCAAGCGGTAAAAGCGCCGGGAGGTATGCCCAGGGCCGCCAGCAAAGTTGCCACAAAAACGCCGCGCTTCCACATATTCAGGTTCATAAATCCCCCTCCCGCTTTGATGCTGCCAGAGCCTTTTGCGGATGGTCTATTGCCATCCAGAAAACGCCGCCCCGCAAGTAACCGGCTGGTTGCTGACCCTCATGATAATATAAATTGCTTTTCCGCTTATCGATGTAATTCACATTCAATTTAGGAGAACAAAGAGAATGGGGCGTCCCAGCGTTCGAGTTCTTACCCTGGCATTTTGCAGCGTACTTTGTTGGGCAACACATAGTGCGGCGCAGAGTGCGGCGGCGCAATCGACGCAGCTGTCCGCAGCGCCAAATGCGGGAATTGCAAAACTTCAAGGGGAAGCCCTCGTTTGGTTGCAGGATTTGATTCGCATCAACACTACGAATCCGCCGGGAGACGAGATGGTGGCCGCGAAATACGTCGCGGGGGTCTTGAAGCGCGAAGGCATTCCTTCCGAAATTTTCGAAAGTACGCCGGGCAGGGGATTCTTGGTTGCGCGGCTTTCTTCCAGCGCCATGCCGAATCCGTCGCGCGCGTTGCTGCTATTGGCCCATCTGGACGTGGTGGGTGTGGATAAGAGCAAATGGTCCGTAGATCCTTTCGCCGCGGTAATAAAAGATGGCTACCTGTACGGACGTGGCGCGATCGACGACAAAGGAATGCTGGCTGCGAATCTTGCCGTGTTCATTGCGCTGAAGCGCTCGGAAGCGCACTTGAACCGCGATGTGATTTTTCTTGCTGAGGGCGATGAAGAAGCCGGCGGCGAGTTCGGAATGAAATTTGCGGTCGAAAAACATTGGGACAAAGTTGCCGCGGGCTTTGCACTCAACGAAGGCGGCCACGCCATGATGAAGAATGGAAAAGTTCAATACGTGGGCGTGCAAGCAAGCGAGAAAGTAGCCGTAAACGTGGATGTGATCGCGACGGGAACTTCCGGCCACGCCTCGATTCCGCGCAAAGATAATCCGGTGGTGCATCTTGCGACCGCGATCGGCAAGATTGGCGGCTATGAAGCGCCGGTGCAGTTCAATTCGGTCACACGCGGATATTTTGAAGGTATCGCTCCGCTGCAGGATGAAGAGACCGGCAAGTGGTTGTTAGCGCTCGAAAGTTCGGATCGCGCGGACCATGCAGCTCGGTGGGTTTCCAACAATAATCCTATATGGAATGCGATGCTGCGCGACACGGCCACTCCCACCATGCTGCACGCCGGCATCCGGCAAAACGTGGTGCCCTCGGAAGCACGCGGCGTACTTAATATACGTCTCCTCCCCGGCGACCAGCTCGACCCGCTGCTCGGCAAGCTAAAACAGCTTGTAAACGATCCACAAATTCGCTTTGAAACACAACCGAACGGTGGAGAAGCCGCGCCCTCTTCATCGCTCGAGTCTGATTTGTACGCTACGATAAAGACCGTAAGCGCCCGGGAATTCGCCGGCGCTCCGGTAGTTCCGTATATGTCCACTGGTGCCACAGATTCCGCGCGCTTGCGCATGCGCAACGTGCAAGCGTATGGGCTGGAGCCTTTTCCGCTCACGGAAGACGATTTGATGCGCATGCACGCAGACGACGAACGCCTTTCGGTAGAATCGTTCCGCAAGGGAGTTCAGTTCCTCTATGAGGTGGTCAACGCGTTTTCTGTGACAAAATAACAATCGTGCAAAATCTCCGAAGGGCCAAAATTGTCTGTACTCTGGGACCGGCCAGCTCGTCCCAAAAAATGATTGACGAGTTGCTGCATGCGGGGATGGATGTGGCACGCCTTAATTTTTCCCATGGCACGCCGGAAGAAAAAGCGCGCCTGATAAATGTCGTGCGGCGAGCGTCCGCGCGTTACAGCAAGCCCATTGCAATTCTGGCGGATTTGCAGGGCCCGAAAATTCGCACCGGAGCGTTGGAACAAGGGAAGCCCGTACGCCTGTACTTCGGCCAGCGTTTCGTGATCAGCACGAAGAAATTGATCGGTACGGATCAGGGAGTAAGCACAACTTTTCTCGCATTACCTGAATCGGTGCGCAAGGGCGATCGCATTCTGTTGAACGACGGCGAGATATCGCTGCGCGTGGTGTCCACGCGCGGGCGAGAAGTTGTTTCTCAGGTGGAAAACGGCGGGGAATTAGGCGAGAACAAGGGAATAAACCTGCCGGGAGTGAAACTGAAAATTCCTTCGCTCACGCCCAAGGACCGCCGCGACTTGGCGTTCAGCCTGAAGATGGGCGCGAACTACGTGGCGCAAAGCTTTGTGCGAACCGCGGCGGACGTCCGGGCAGCAAAGGCAGCCATCGCCCGCGCCGGGAAAGATACGCCCATCATCGTGAAACTGGAAAAGCCCGAGGCCCTCGACAACCTGGACGAAATTCTCGCGGTTGCCGACGGCGTGATGGTGGCGCGCGGAGACTTGGGCGTGGAGATGAACCTGGAAAAAGTGCCTGTGGCGCAAAAGCGAATCATTTCCGCTGCGCGCGATGCGCTGGTCCCGGTGATCACTGCCACGCAGATGTTGGACTCGATGCAGAAAAATCCGCGCCCCACGCGCGCGGAAGCGTCCGACGTGGCGAACGCCATTTTTGACGGCAGCGATGCGCTGATGCTTTCCGGCGAGACCGCGGCGGGGAGTTATCCTCTGGAGTCGGTGGTAATGATGGACCGCATTATTCGCGAGGCGGAAGCCAGCGTTACGTCCCTGCCACGCCCCGCGCGGTCGGGCGATCTGCTGATCAGTGAAGCCATTGCGGAAGCAATTTGCCACGCAGCCGAAGAATTGAACTTGAAGGCCGTTGCCGTTTTCACCGAATCGGGATCATCCGCGCGGCTGGTTTCAAAGTATCGCCCGCGCGCGCCTATCGTTGCATTTTCCCCCATGCAGGAAGCGCGGCGGCGTTTGAGCCTGTTGTGGGGCGTGCTGCCGCGCACGATCAAGCGCGTCCACGATATCGATCAGCTCGCGAAAGTTGCAGAAGCGCGGCTCACCGAAGAACATCTGGTGAAGCGCGGCGACATTGTGGGCATCATTGCCGGAACACCACTGGGTACCACGGGGTCCACGAATTTGATGCGGCTGATTCGCATCGGCGGATGAGAAGGAGTATCTGACGCAATGGCGAATGCCCTCTCCCCTTCGGCTTGGAGCTAATTCGGTGCGCACCGCAGAAACCCAGAGGGCTTGAGAGCTCCTGAATTGATCTCCGACTTGCCGACGATCACCCAAGGAGCTGTTTCTGGACAATTGCGGTACGCGACTTCTCCATCACCTAGCCCTTACACGATTGGTGCAAGAACGGCGAGTTCCTGCGTTCTAGTGTGGCAACTCATTACACGGAAGTTGAACAGGGCGGCAGAATCGCCGAGGAGGTTTCTGATGGAGCGTCGCGGACGGAGCACTCGGGCATGGCGACTAAGGCGGTCCGCGTTTCGCGTTGCGTGCCAATCGTTATTCGCGATCATCTCCGCGCTGGGCTTAACGTTCTGCGGTGCAGCTCCGGCGATTGCGCAAACTTGTGAAACCGGGGATCCCGCTCATGCAGCTGCAATGATTGACCGCATTCGATTTTCTTGCGAACGGGACGATATTCCGTATTCCGCGGACCTGTACCAACTTGCGGCGGTCGCGGACAAGGAGGCGATACCCGCGCTCAGAAAACTGGCGGAGTGGCCTACCGATAAAGGGCCGGGCGCGCGCTGCTCTCAGTGGGTCGCTGGAGCGAAAATCGCGCTGGCAAAGTTGGGCGACGAAGGATACCGCTCCAAACTGAATCGCGACGAGGCAAGTTTCGTTGCTGACGACCGCGCTCTAACCGATTTAATCCAATACCTGATCGAGCATGCCAAAGATCCCAGCATGTATCACAACTTCGGCGACTATGGCTCGGACGCTCGTGACGGCCTCCTTTTCGAAATTGATACAATTCGACGCAGGCGAATCATCCCGGACCTGCCGCAGGTGCACTATTCAGACGCGGGAATCGCTCAGTGGAAAGCGTATCTCGAGAACCACAAAGGCCGGCAGATGACGTTTCCGGCGTACGCGGACGTGGCGGACCCGTACCTGCAATGCCTGGCGCGCAGAGTAGAGTGGGGATATCCGGACGGCATCCTTGCGATTGCTACGGACGGAAGTTCCCAGGCGCTTCCAATTCTGAAAAAGTTTCCACGCCCGTGGAAATCGGAAATGATGGGTTATTTCAACACGGTGCCGTTCAATCCAGCGTGGGTTGCGATTCAGGGGAACACGCAGGTGGCGCTGGCGCAATTGGGCGACGAGGAGATGTACCAGCAAATCGTCGCGGAGCTGAAAGGAAACGGCAACGCATATCAGGCCGTGCGGAAGTTGGAATATCTTGGCGGGAAAAGAGCGGTCGAGGCACTGGTGAACGCGCTGGACATTTCCGAAGATTCCATATGGAAGGCGTGGAATACAGAGTGCGGCCTCAGGACATTTTGTTATCCGAACGTATCGCAAAACTGGAAACAGATCTGGAGCGTAAAGTTGAACGGCCCAGAAGCCCAACGGGAAGTTTGCTGGGCCATGACGTTTCACCCTTGCATAATCGGAGTTTTGGGATACATGGTGAAGGATCCCCCGCTGCCGCCCGGGGCAGACGCAACGCCCCAAAACATACGCAAATGGAAAGACTGGTGGGCGGCAAACCAGGATCGAGCGCAGTTCGTGGTGAAGCCGCAGCCAAAGTTTGAATGACTTCTAGCGGCCAAGTTCGGAATCGTAGCAAGACGAAGTCTCGGGGCGATCGTCAATTTACCCAATTGTCAGGGTTTGAGGGCGGCTTATCGGTGTGATCTCGAACGTACACTTCGAATTTTTTGCGGAGCCGTCGGCGTTTCCAGTCGGTGAAGAAGTTTCGATAGTTATAGAGATGCGAGCCGCGGCGGAGGTAAATGTAACCGACCAGCATGCCGCCGAGATGGCAAACGTGGCTTACGCCGTCGCCTGTGGAGCCAATCGTCCCGAAAAACTCGATGGCGCCCATCACGATGACAAAGATCCGCATGGACACGGTGACCGGCAGCGGGAAGAACCAGACTTGCCGATGTGGCATCACAATCGCCACCGCTAGCAGAACGCCATAGATAGCCCCGGAAGCTCCGATTGTGGGAATACTGAGTAAACTATGTTTAGCGAGTCCTCCGACAACCAAAAGAGTTCTTACCAGCATATCAATCAGCCCAGCGCCGATACCGCAGATGAAGTAGTACGCGTAAAAGCGTTTCGCACCCCAGCTATGCTCTAAATCGGCTCCAAACATCGCCAGGTAAAGCAGATTGAAAAAAATGTGAAGGAAAGTGCCGTGAAGGAAGAGGTATGTAAATGGCTCCCAGGCACGCCCGTGAAGAACAATGCTGCTGGGCGCGAGGCCGAACCAATCGAGCCAAAACCGCTGGCCCGCTTCGTGAAACAGCAGCGCCGAAATCGTTTGCAGGAAAAAAACTGAAATACACGCAATGCAAATAGTCTTGATAGCGCGCGGGAAATAACCGCTTAAATCGAAGCGATGTCCGTAGCCGCGCGAAAAGGATGGCACCGTAGAAGTGTAAGGGCTACAGTCACCGGAGTCAAAGACCGTAAGGGGTAGGGTTACAGAGCGGGGAAAAGTGATACACCCACCGGGATGAGCTAGGACGCTCATTGAAGCGTGATAGTCAGGCTCGGAAAATCTAGAGTGTACGCAGCTGGGCGTTGTCTGTGGCAGTTGAAAATGCGTTTAAGGCAGAGCCTTTTTGACTCTGTCGCTTAAAAAAGGATCAAGCACATGGAATGGTACAAAGACTTCGTAACGTCCTTCAGCATAGGAGCCGACTCTGTAAGGGTCGAAGAAAATCTTGATGCCTTCATTCACGAATACAAATTTCTCGAAGTTCTTCACAATTGGTCCAGCTCCTGAAAGAATCCAGCTGTCCCTTGTTGTTTTTAGCTCTTCGGCCCGCTCAATCGGGTTGCTCCAATGGCTCGGCTGAAGTTTGTGCAACTGCTCTACGCAGTATTCTGAGAGGGTTCCTAAGTAGTTGGTCGAAGACTCGAACAGGTCCTGTAGTCGGATTTGCCTAAGCGGTCGAAAACCGAAGTTTAGAGTACTCGTCGTCGCGTTTGAATGAGCTGCACCCGCACCATAGGTTTGGAACACAAACTCAATTGAAAGATAATCGGTCGTCAGTAGAGAGATTCTGTGTACGATGGAGAGGCTGTCCCAACCCAACCCGTGAAGTTCTTGTCGCATTTGGAGTTTTTCATTTGAAGTCGCTATAGCACTATTCCGAAAGTCCTCTACAGCTTTCGTGACAAACGAGCTAACGCTGCTATTTAGTTCCAGCTCGCTTCTTTTGTCGTCTGAGGTGAATTGCGGATACTCTGCCTCTATAGAGTAAGCATGCGCGTCACTGCTTTCCTTTATTTGGATAATTTTTACGTTTTTTATTCGCAGCGCACTTGGTACGAATTGCAAGATCAGGGGTCCGTGATCCTTCTCGCGCTTATTGGCTACCCTGGCAATCCAATCATCGCGATATCGACGTATCTGTGCGGAGTCCAGCTTTCGGTCAAATCCACCACGAATCTGTGTGTCACGATGACAATCGAAGCACAGGACCGCAAGGTTGTCCTTGCTGAAATTGGCCGGGTTTTCGTCGATATGGTGAATCTGGACCGGTTTTCTTTCGCGGCAGACGCAGCAAGTTCTGTTCGATTCGAATAGAACCTCTGCAGCGGTCTCGACCGGGATTTCAATGCGATGTTTCTTAGTCATGCGAGTCACCCCGGTCTTAACCGAGGGAAATTTAATTTGCGGTCCCCTGCGCCCGCACAGCCGCGCGGTCGTGATTACGACGGAACGATTACAACGGCTATGATCAATTCCCATCCCATCATTAGTGGGTCAGATCGAAACTGACTCAGTCTAGTAGCTGGACTTTACTACCGACTAAGGGTTGAGTGTCTTCCCACGGTCCCCAAGAATCCAGCCGGACTTGCTGCGATGAGCCGTCCGATCCGCTCAAGGTGACGATGCCAGCTCTCCTGTCTATGTCCGTTACCGTGTATACCGGAAGTGACCGATTGAACATTGCGGGTTCCGTTTGGATTATCACGATCTTAAACCTCCAACCTTCGAATTAGTCCGCCAGCTTTCTTTAAGGTATCGGCGGGCGCTCAGTTGATCCCACCCACTTGAAGGTAGTCTTGTCGGACGGATGTTTCCGTTTGAATTGATCGACGAGGATAATCCTGCCCGTAAAGTCTTTTCCTCCCTCGCCAACCACTGGCGCTGAAAACACGCCGACAATTTGCCTGAGTGCTGTTGTCGCTGGCGGGATTTCGATATGGCTCGTGAGGGGAAACTTTGATTTCGTCCCTTTGACGTAGGCGTCAAGGATCAGCACCGCCTCATGGTCGCTGTCGTTCGTGATGTCAGCGTCGAAACGCACTTGCATCACGGGATTCTGACTGGCTCCTTCCCATGCGTAGCACCAAATGTTGGTTACCGGGTGAATGTGAATGTACAGCTTGGGTTTGCGCTTCAATCTGTTGCCGATTCGTTCGGCTATCGGATTAAAGATCAACGTAAACGGCTTGAGCAGCGTTTCGGCGACTGTCTTTATAATGCCGGGTTCGGGCAGCGTGTGCATTGACTGAATCTAGTGCAAGTGCGTTGCGGCTGGAATATCTTGCTGCTTGGGATCCTGCTGGGTGCCGCCCTTTCCCCCACTCGGTACCAAGATCGCATACGCGCCCATCCCAATGTAAAGCACGGCGAAGGCGACCGGAACCCACCGTTCGAGATGCGTCAGCGGGACATACATGTCCTCGACTGGCTTGTCCTTCTTTTTCCTGTTATGACCGCAGACGAACCACTCATGGCGGAACAGCGCGACCGGAAGCTGCTCTTCAAGCTCATGGATCACCGCGAACTTCGCCGTGTTCAAGTCCTTGTAAGAGTCCACCAAAGACCACCAAATAAAACACACGATCAGCCCCGTGGCGGGGATCAGGGCATTCCATCGCTGGCTTCCGAACGAGGAGTGGAAGACCACGAACAGCGTTACGAGACTGGAATTTAGCGTGAGCAGGTAGTTGTTTGCGTTCTGTCGCTTGTCGCTGGTGTGCTGCGCGGACGCGACGAACAGCTTGTATTGCTCCAGCAGATGGTCTTGATACTTGTCGCCGTATTCCTCCGGCGTCCGGCTTTGCAGCTTGCTCGACGGCAAATCAGCGGTCTCCCTTAACCAAATTCTTCAGGTTCTCCCAAGTCCAATTGTAAATCTTGTCGGTGTCTAGGGCAGTCGTCGGCTTGTAGCACGTCTTACCGCTGTATCCCCACAGCAGGAAGTACGGTAGCTTTTCCTCGCGGGCGATCCTAAGTTCTGTCGCCACCCCGGTCGCCGCGTAAGTGTACTCACCGCAGATGACGATCACAAGGTTAGCCTGCCTGATCCGGGTGCGGACTTTTTTCTCCCAGTCGCGTTCTGCGAACGGCTCCTTGACCGACCAGTCGGCTATCTCGAAGTCCGTGTCCGGGTGCTTCGACTGTCCGACCAGCGCGGTACGGAGAAACTCATCGTGATCGTAGTCAAACGCTATGAAAGCTCTGGGAAAGGGCATAGGCAATTTATATCCTAAAAGTTAAGTCACACTCAAGCCATGAAGCTTTTGGCTTCAACCGTCGCGGGCCGAGGCTCGGCTGAAATACCAACGATTTCCGCGAGCGCCTGCCAGTGCCGTGGATGGGGAATGCGCCTACGAGATCGTATCTGAACGGCATACATTATTGAGATTTCGAGTTTTGAAGCCAAGGCGGAGAGCGTTATCCCTTTAAGCTTTGGTTGGATCTCACGAATATAGAAGTCTTTAGTGAGCCAAGACGGAAGATTAGATAAGTGCCAAACTGCACTCGCTGCGGCATGTCGACGTTGTGTTTCTGCCCGGCGAATTTCCGCCTGACCAGTGTGCGAAGCTACGCGCCCCAGTTGTGCTGCTTTTATCAACCCGGCAGTATTGAGCGCATTGCTGCAAGTGGTGCAGTAGGACCGGCCTCGACCAATGGTTGAACCACAATTCCTACAAAAACTCTCTGGGTGAGGTGGTGATTTCGTCGGCAGATCGGATGTAATCCCCTTCGCCTCGCGTCGAGTGGTCTGAGTTAGATGAGTCGCAGGTCGGTCGCGTCGACGATACGTAGGTATTGTCGACCAAAGCGCGTGAGAGACTGATTCGGCTACTGGCGCAACGGCACGAGCCCAGGTTGGGGCAGTTTCGGAGAGCCGAATCGCAAACGACCCCATCAAACGACAGTTCCCATCCCGTTCTTCGAAAAACCACTCGCGCTTCAGAGTCTCGCGGCGGATCCAGCTCAAGATATAAGCGTCTACCTCTGGCCGAATTGGTTCCATAACATCTAAAGCGAGACTGTCCCGCGCTTGTGAATCCACATGTAGCAGTCCGAGTCCGGGATCGAGCCCAAGCGCGGCTACTGCTAGTCGGGCCTCCGATTCGAGGATGGCGTAAACGTAGTTAAGGCTCGCGTTCGGCGGGCTTGCAGCGAGCCGAGGCGATCCGGTCAATGGGGACACACGGGTCCCAAAAGTTCTCCAATGATCCGGAACACGGTGAAGGTCCTTCTTCGGGAAATTGATTGGAAGAATCCTCCATGCACCCCAATAAGCGTGCGCTGCCCGCGCTTCGAGCAAGCGAACCGCTTCAATGCTGTGCGCGGTTGAGATTAAAGGACAAATCTGACCGATCAATTTTGCTGCTGGCTCGTCTAGGAGACTCTCGCGGGCGAGTTTTTCCTGTGCCGCTACCTTTCGGCTGATCAATTCACGCGCGATCTCTAAAGCAGCCCTCGACCTACCGGCCAGCGCTTGGGCCCGTCGCAATCGAGCATCAGAAGGGCGGACCGGGCCAGTGGTTGCGAGCACAGATCCGTCTCGCTCAAGCATGACGAACGCTGCGTTCTGATCGGCAAGCCAACGAAGCGCTGCGAGCGAAACCATTCCATCGGCACCAATTACAACGAGACGCCGAAGCCGATGCCCGACCCGAGACAAACGGGCTTCGCGTCGGACACCCCCGATGCCATCTTTGAGTATTAAGTGACCACGGTCTACGTGAATCGTGATCCCGTAGCCGAACAGAGTCAGTACTCCGTGTCGAGGAATGAGTAAATTGCGCGACTGCGGGAGTTGAGATACCGTTGCCGAAGCTGCCATTGGAGCACATCTCCTATGGTGGTTAGGGCTTGTCGTCTGCTACTAACAGGCGACAGGCCCGCTTTTTGGGCCAACTCAAACTAGACTTGCAATGTTTAATTGTACGTCTGTTACCGGTGCTGCGCCACGAGATTGCTGCTGAGAGAGGCTAACCACACTAACAATGGGCGACATTTCGGATTTCTTCTGGTTTGCTAATTCGGAACTGTTGAAAGAACTATTTCACGTTGAACTTTCTTTGTTGAATCGTCTACTTACGCAGGACCCTGAACTGCGAAGTCTTCTTGATACTTCCGTTGCTACCGTGTCCGACCGGAAGACCTGTTTCACCGTGCTAGCGCATCGTATGATCCTGGAGATGATCTCTGAAACGTTTGATGCCCTTTACGAGAAGCTCTCATTGACTGGCGAGGAATCGAACACAGTGAGCGCAACAGGCAGTCTCGTTGGGAGTGACGCACCGGACTGGGTATTGGAAATGGACCGCGTAGTAGAGCGACTCCCACACCACCTTTTTGGCGCGTTGCCACAAGCGCTTCGCGTCGGTCGCTTTAAGGAGAACGACCCAGAACAAATAGCAGCTCTCGGTACACTCAGCACCGTTGAGCAGCTTCAGGTTTTAATTGAGAGTGTGTTTGGTCAGCAGCTGCAACGACTAGAGAAGCGTTGGTCTGCAGCTACAAGTGTTGTCCAGGTTGCAACTTGGCCCTCCAATAAGCTGAAATTTCGTCGCACGCGCAACAAGCAGCGGATCACACGAGATCGAATGATCGCTCAGATCGACAGCATTTCACCAACGATTCCCGAGTTCTTGCAATTAATGGACGAGCGCAAGGTGGACCCACAGCCCACTTGGAGCGGATGGCCCGGCTCCTGGAAAGATGCATATAAGAACCCTCGCCTTCGAGTGCTCATCCATAAGGATAAATCCCGGGCATTAACACGCGCTGCGCGTCACAAGTAAGACTCTCTCTCCTCTCTCTCTCCTCTCTCTCCGAAGAGAAAAACAGCTCTATCGAAAAAGCCTTGTTTTATGCGGGGAAACGCTTTGAAAGCCGACGCAACCACGTTCTTACCGTGGATAGTGCGTGACACGATTTCGTATCCTCGTCGGCACGAAAACACGAGGTGCGCCGATGAAACGCAAAATTCTTAAGTCATCGAAAAAGCGGAAGATTCAACATGCGAAGCGTTCTCGGATCACCCGGGTCAAACGAATTCATCGCAAACACCGATCGGTGACGCGAAAGAAATTAGCTTCCGTAAGAAGGCAGAGAGCGATAACGGACCCGCGTGTCGCAAGGGCGTTAAGCCTTATGCGTCGACAGGGTGTTTCGGCTTCCGAGGCATCTCGTCATGAAAGAATCAAGCTCAATACTCTCCGTAAACACGCGGGAAGATACCTATACAGATCAGGCCCGGGCAAACCGTGGAAGGCGCGAAGCGAAGATCAGCTGCGCTTTTCCATGACGGTCCTCACGAGTCGCGGTCCACTCGACGTCATCGTTTCCAAATCGCGGGAAAGGAAGCTCCTCAGTCAATATGACTTCGCCTTACGGATGTTTCGAGCGGGTGAAGATGGAGCCGAAGCCGCGCTCAAGGCATTCGAGGGCAAGACGGTGGGCGGCCATGCGCTCGTCACCGATATCGAGCGGCTCATCGAACTAGAAGAGGCTGGACAGCTTGATTTCGAAGGCTTCTACGTCGCAATCGGATCGCGGTCATGAAATCCAAAACCTGGTTTGATCATCTGTGTTTTATTTGTGGCAACGGGAAATACATCGAACAGAACCATGCTGGTGGCGGAAAGCATATACCTTGGTTCAAGTTTCCGTTTTGTCAGCGGCACCACGACCAATTTCATCGTCTGCTCGAAAGTGTGGGAATTGACCTTCGCTATACACCCAACAGGCTGAAACGCTTGGTAATTGCTGCTCTTGCGCTGACTATAGCTCTATGGATGGTGCTACAGGCTCTAAGGGACGCCGTCTTGCAACTTCCCGACGAAAACGCTTAGCCAGTGCAGGAGAAATACCCGAACAGGTAACGTCACGACATATTTGTGCGGGCACACACAAGTGTCCGCACAAAGACCGCGACGGATCGAAGATGGTCCCCCAAATGGCCTAGCCATTGCCTCATCTTTGATACGGAAACCACCCTCGATCCTGCTCAGAAGCTCAATTTCGGCGCGTTCCGGCGATGCAAACTCGTCGGCTCCAGATATGTGTGCGTGGCCGAAGGGATTTTTCACCGCGACGATGTCACCAATGCACAATCGAACGTACTGCACAGATACAAAAGCAATCCTCCGACCCTTCCAGAGATTGAGCACTTCCCGGCGGAAACGCAGCTGAGCCTGCAGAACCGCACGTTGTTTGTCCGCAGTGTCTTCTGGAAATCTGTGCGCAAGGGCGAACTGATCATCGGTTTCAATCTGCCATTCGATCTATCACGATTAGCGGTCACATCAAATGAGGGCAAGAAGGGTGACTGGTCCCTCGCCCTCTCCCACCTCTGGAGAAATCCCAAGACCGGTCGGATCGCCCCCAATCCAAAGCGGCCACGAGTCGTCGTTGATGCTCAAAACAGCAAGATGGCCTTTATCAGGTTAGGCAGCTTTCTCCATAAGGAGGAGTGGCCGAGGGAAGGGCGCTTCTTAGACCTGCGAACTCTCGCCTGGGCAATCCGCAACGTCTCCTACAGTCTTGAGCGTGCCTGCAAGGCTTTTCATGTTCGAGGGAAGGTTAAGCACAAACCTACCGGTCAGATCAGCTCGGAGGAACTTGAGTATTGCCGTGGTGATGTCGCCGCCTCACATCGCTTGCTGAACGCCATGTTGGAGGAATTCAACCGCAATCCGGTCGATTTACATCCCGATAAAGCTTACTCACCGGCATCAATTGCGAAGGCCTATTTGAAGGAAATGCGCATCAAAAAGCCAAAGCAGCATTTCAGAGCATCAAACAAGATGCTCGGGATTGCGATGCAGAGCTATTACGGCGGTCGGGCGGAATGCCGTATTCGAAAAACTTCCGTCCCGGTGATCCACACTGATTTCACGAGCCAATACCCGACGGTTAACGCGTTGTTGGGGAACTGGAACGTGCTTACGTCCGCGTCCGTTCGGTTTGTGGACCGTACGGCAAAAGCAAAAAAGCTGCTCGCTCGGACAAATCTCGACGACACCTTTGATCGAGCACTTTGGAAGCAGCTGAGTTTCTTTGCGCTTGTAAAACCACAAAATGACATTCTTCCAGTCAGAACGGTTTACGGCGACACCGGAAAGACCCAAAACATCGGCCTGAATTACCTCAGTTCCGAAAAACCAATCTGGCACGCCGCGCCCGATTTAATCGCAAGCAAAATTCTGACAGGTAAGACTCCCCGTATTCTTAAAGCGTTCGAAATGATCCCTAGCGGGCGTCAAACTCGCCTAAGAACCACAAATCTCGGCGGGATGGTGAAAATAAAACCAGCGGAACAGGATTTCTATCGCGAAGTTATCCAGCAAAAAGCCCTTTACAAGAAGAAAGATGAGGCTCTGGCTAATTTCCTGAAGGTATTAGCCAATTCAGGCAGTTACGGTTTGTTTGTACAAGTAGACACGGAAACAAAAAAGAAAGAACGCACAATCGTCTATTTTTCAGGAGAAAAGAAAGGAAAAGTTGATTCTAATTATTCGGAAAAACCGGGAGACTGGTATTTCCCGCCAATCGCTTCCCTGATCACATCCGGCGGCAGGCTGTTGCTCGCAATGCTGGAAAAAAGTGTCGACGAAAAAGGAGGAAGTTATTTATTTTGCGACACGGATTCCCTTTGCATTGTTGGTACAAAAAAAGGCTCATTTGTAGCGTGCGCAGGAGCAAAGACTCGTCATCGCGGGAAAGCCGGATTCAAAGCTCTTTCTTTAAGGGCAATAGAAGCAATCGCCGACAAATTCAAAAGGTTAAATC
>Ga0307477_10001742_pt1 | contig 17649 bp, 16 predicted proteins | sample atmos_gasesECM2C_FD_203316 | JGI IMG/M metagenome (GOLD analysis project Ga0307477, IMG submission 203316) | Hardwood forest soil microbial communities from Morgan-Monroe State Forest, Indiana, United States - atmos_gasesECM2C_515 | ecosystem: Environmental > Terrestrial > Soil > Temperate...
CCTGCACGTGCCGCTCGCTCTCATCGGCACGCTCGAGGAGATGGAAGAGGAGCTTCGCTGGAGGCGACAGCAGTACGGCATCTCCTACTTCTCGCTCGAGGCCGAGTGCTGGGAGAGCCTGGCGCCGGTGGTCGGCCGGCTGGCCGGCACGTAGCCTCCAGTCGGCGGTGACGGGAAGGAGCGACATGGCGGACGCACACGACATGACCGGGAAGACCGTCGTCATCACCGGGGCCACGTCGGGCATCGGCCTCGAGACGGCGGTGGCGCTCGCCGGCGCCGGAGCGCGGGTGGTCATCACCGGGCGCGACCGGGCCCGGGGCGAAGCTGCGGTGAAGGACATCCAGCGGCGCTCGGGCTCGCAAGCGGTGGAGCTCGTCGTCTTCGACCTGGGCGACCTGGCCTCGGTGCGGGCCGGAGCCGGCGAGATCTTGGCCCGCTGCCCGCGTATCGACGTGCTCGTCAACAACGCTGGCATCGTGCTGTCCGACCGGCGGGTCACCCCGGACGGGCTGGAGGCCACCTTCGCCGTCAACCACCTCGGCCCCTTCCTGCTCACCGAGCTTCTGCTTGACCGCTTGAAGGCCAGCGCCCCGGCCCGCATCGTGAACGTCGCCTCGACGGCCCACAAAGGAGCGCGCCGGGGACTGGACTTCGACGACCTCCAGTCGGAACGCGCCTACCGCGCCCTCAACGTGTATTCGAAGTCGAAGCTCGCCAACATCTACTTCACGACCGAGCTGGCCCGTCGCCTGGCCGGCACCGGCGTGACCGCCAACAGCCTGCACCCCGGCACGGTGGCCACCGGCTACGGACGCGACGGGGATACGAAAGGGGTGTTCGCTTTCGGGCTCAAGGTGATAAAGCCCTTCATCCTGAGCCCCGAACGGGGGGCGCGCACCTCGGTGTTCCTGGCCTCTGCGCCTGAGGTGGCCGAGGTGACCGGCGCCTACTTCCTGCGACGTAAGCAGGCCACGCCCACTCGGGTGGCCCGAAGCACCGAGGCGGCGTCCCGGCTGTGGGAAGTGAGCGAGAAGCTCATTGCCGAGCGTTCGCCGGCGTAGTTCGCCGGCCCTGTGGACAAGCCTGTGGGCGGCGCCGCAGGCCCGAAAGCCGGCTCTCGGACTCTTCCGCGGCGTCGTGCAGGCACGATGATCGCCTGTTGTTGAACGGGGACCCAATCGGCGGTGACACGCCGGTTAGCTCAAAGTGACCTGGTGATGAACCAGAGGTGACGGCGGCGTGAAATCCGGCCCGGTCCCGGGCCGATGGCTGTGGATTTCTGGGGGGGAAACGGGGCCGTCCCCCGTGCCTCGGTAGGCAGGCACCGTCACAGACGCCGTCCCGCCCACGTCCACGGGTAGTCGTCGTCGGCGATCTCGGCGGCGAGCGCGCTGACTCGCAACCGGTGGAACGTGTCGAGCATCACGGCCAGTTCCTCGGTGCGCTCCGCCTCGATGGCCCGTTCCATGCTCCCCGGCTGTGGCCCGTGCACGAAACCGGCCGGATGCAGCGAGATGGAGCCGGCGCCGATGCCCGAACTGGCCCGGCTCATGAAGTCGCCCTGGGCGTAGAAGATGACCTCGTCGCTGTCGACGTTGGCGTGGTGGTAGGGGACCTTGATGGCATCGGGGTGGAAGTCGAAGGGGCGGGGGACGAAGGAGCACACGACGAGCGACGGGCCGGCGAACGTCTGGTGCACGGGCGGCGGTTGGTGCACGGCCCCCACCAGGGGCTCGAAGTCGTGGATGGACAGGGCATAGGGGTACAGACAGCCGTCCCAGCCGATCACGTCGAAGGGATGGCGGGCGTGCACGTGACGGGTGAGCCCCTCGGACGTCCGCACCAGCACCTCCACGTCGGCGCCCTCGACATTGAGCGGCTCGTTCGGAGCGCGCAGGTCGCGCTCGGAGAAGGGGGCGCCCTCTTTGAGCTGTCCCGTCTCGGACAGGTATCGAGAAGGAACACGCACGTGTCCGGCGACCTCCAGCACGAGCGCCTGGAGCCGGTGTCCGTCGAGCCGCCAGCGGTGCGTGCAGGAGGCGGGGAGCACCACGTAGTCGCCGGCGCCGACGGCGAGGGCGCCGAAGCTCGTCTCGACCGTGGCCTCGCCGTCGTGGACGTAGAACAGCTCGTCCCCGGTGGCGTTGCGATACACGGCGCTGTCGCGCTCGGCCGCCACCCACGACACCACGACGTCGGCGTTCCCGAGCAACCGGGCCCGCCCCAGGACCGGGTCACCGCCGCCCGGGAGCTTGGTGGTGCGCAGATGACGGGGCAACAAGGGCCGCTCGGCGGTCCACTCGACGACGGCCGGGTCGGACAGCGGCTCGGCGGCCACGATGGCACTCGGCGAGTGCCGGTGGTACAGCAGCGCCGACTCCGAGGAGAAGCCCTCTTCCCCCATGAGCTCCTCGAACAGGAACCGCTCACCGTCCCCGCCGTCTTGGGCCACCCGCAGGTGTCGCTTGCGGGGGACCACACCCACCTTGCGGTAATGGGGCATGTCGCCCTCCTGTCTCGACGGCTAGTGAGTCGGTGTCCCCGGCGACGCCGGCACCACGGTACCGATCACGTCGCCCAGAGCCACGGCTTCGTGCGTTTGGCCTTCGCCGTCCGGTTCGCACCGGCCCCGGAGCACCACCGTGTCGCCGTCCTCCACGAACGTGCGCCGCTCACCGCCGGGGAGCTCGATGGGCTGTTCGCCACCCCAGGTCAACTCGAGCAGGCTGCCGCCTTGCGTGCGCGGGTCGGGACCGGACGCCGTGCCGGAGCCGAACAGGTCGCCGGGTCGGGTGGAGGCGCCGTTCACGGTGGCGTGGGCCAATTGCTGGGCCATGGACCAGTACATGGCCTCGGCGAACCGCACCCGGCTGATGACGGCGGGCGGCGTACCGGCCTCTGCCATGCGCCGGCTCTGGAGCAGCACCTCGAGGCGGAGGTCGGGCACCCACGGGTCGTCGGTGCGGAGATACGGCGCGGGGGTCGGCTGCTGGTCGGCGGCCAGTCCGTGCACCAGGTAAGGAGCCAAGGCGTCGACGGTCACCACCCACGCCGACACGGAGGTGGCGAAGGACTTGCCTAGGAACGGCCCGAGCGGCCGGGACTCGTAGGCCTGGACGTCACGAGCGGACCAGTCGTTGAGCAGCACCACGCCGAAGATGTGCTCGGCAGCGTCGTCGATCGACGTCGGGCACCCGAGGGGATTGTCCGTGCCGACGATGAAGCCGATCTCGAGCTCGACGTCGAGACGGGCGGTCGGCACCAGGCCGGCGCCGTCGTCGCCCTCGACCAGTCCGCAGGGGCGGCGTACCGGATGGCCCGAGACCACCACGGTCCCGGCCCGGCCGTGATAGGCGACGGGCATCCGGCGCCAGTTCGGTGCGAGCGGTTCGGATCCGGGACGCAGCAGCCTGCCCATGTTGGTGGCGTGATGGATGCCGCCATACCCGTCGACGTAGTCGCCCACCTCCACCGGGAGCCGCATGGTGAGCCGCTCCAGTGGCACGAGCACGTCCTCGGGCAGTTGCTCTCGTGCGCCCAGCGCGTCGGCCACGGCGGAGCGGACCGCCCTCCAGCCGTCTCTGCCCTCTGCCAGCAGGCGGTTGAGGCTGGGCGAGGCGAATACTCGAGGATCCATGCCGGTGTCGACGACCCCGGCGCTCGCCGCCGCGTGCAAGTCCACGGCGTGCCCTCCGTACGCCATCACCAGGCGAGGGCCCGGGCGGCCGGGAACGGAGGCCACGCCGAAGGGGAGGTTGGCCAGGCCCCAGCCTGACGTTGCGCCCGAGCTCTCCGTCAGAGGTTCCCCCGCCGGGCCTGGTCCCGTTCGATGGCCTCGAAGAGCGCCTTGAAGTTGCCCTCGCCGAAGCCCCGTGCCCCGCGCCGTTCGATGATCTCGAAGAACAGCGCCGGCCGGTCGGTGATGGTCTCGGTGAAGATCTGCAGGAGGTGCCCACCGGCGTCGCGGTCGACGAGGATGCCGAGTCGCTCGAGGTCGTTCCAGGGGAGGTCGATGCCCGCCAGCCGGTGACGAGCCTCTTCGTAGTAGGTGTCGGGAACCTCCATGAAGCGCACGCCCCTGGCCCGCAGGGCGTCGACGCTGCTCACGATGTCGTCGGTGCGCAGGGCGATGTGCTGGACCCCGGGCCCGTCGTAGGCCTCCAGGTACTCCTGGATCTGGCTCTTGCGCCGGCCGGTGGCCGGTTCGTTCAACGGCATCACGATCCGCTTGCCGTCCCAGACCACCGTGGACGCCAAGGCCGAGTACTCGGTGGCGATCTGGTCCTCCGAGAAGTGCAGCATGGGCTCGAGTCCCAGCACCTGGGCGTAGAACTGGACCCAGTCGTCGAGCCGTCCCTGTTCGACGTTCCCCACCACGTGGTCGACGGCCCCGATGCCGACGGGTGGGCCCACCGGCGGCGGTGGCAGATGCTCGGTGGTGTACCCCGGCTCGAGCCGGGTGCCGCCGTAGCGCCTGCGGTCTACGAAGGTGTGCACGGTCTCGCCGTAGGTGGCGATCTGCGCCAGCACCAGCACGCCGTGGTCGTCTCGCTCCTCCCACGGCGAGCGAACCGGGGTGGCCCCCCGGGACACCGCCGCGCCGAAGGCGGCCCGGGCGTCGTCGACCAGCCAGGCGAGGTCGTGCACCCCGTCCCCGTGGTTCCGGACGTGACGGGCGATGGGCGAGGAAGCGCCGAGCGCCGCTGACACCACGAAGCGAACCTCGCCTTGTTCGAGGACGTAGCTCGCCTTGTGCCGCACACCGGTCTCGGGACCGGCGTAGGCCGTGCACGTGAAGCCGAAGGCCGACATCAGGAACCCGGCGGTGGTGCGGGCGTTGCCCACCCACAGCTCGACGCAGTCCCAGCCGAGCAGACGGGCGGCGGGAGCCGTCTTCGTGGCGGTCACTGTGGCGTGCTCGGTCATGTGCTCATCTCCCGACGCGGGTCTGGTACCAGTGGTCGTCGTAGGCGGCGAAGAAGGACCCGAGGTCGGCGACGAGGTCGCCGAGTGAGGCCGCCTCGAAAAGCACGGGCTGGTAGTGGGTGATGTCGTAGTCGAGCGTCCCCATGGCGACCACGTCCCAGGGGCGGATCTCGGCGTGCCTGAACACGTCGAGCTCTCCGAAGCTCGACAGCAGCCCCGCCCCGTAGGCCTTGGGCTCGCCGTCCTCGCGCACCACGCCGAACTCGAGCGTGAACCAGAACACCCGGGAGAAGAACTCGAGCGCCTCTGGCGACCCGGCACGGCGCGACGCCTTGCCCGCCGCCTCGTACAGGGAGGCAAACGCCGGGGAGGCCAGCATGTTGGCGTGGCCGATGATCTCGTGCACGATGTCGGGCTCGGGTGTGTAGAACGGCACCGAGTGGTGGCGCACGTACTGGGTCGACATGAAGGTGCGCTCCGCCAGCGAACCGTAGAAGTCGCCGACCGGGACCAGACCGGGAACGGGCCGGATCCGGAATCCCGTCAAGGCGCGCACCTTCTCGTCCACCTCCCGAAGTTGCGGCACCCGGTCGGTGGGCAGGACCAGTTGCTCGCAGCCGCGCCGGTACTCGGCACAGGCCAGGCGACGGTGCTTGGCGGCGAGCTCGCCCGACACCAACCGCCACAGCGCGTCCTCTTCGGCGCTGTAGGCGACGTCGGGGATGGGATCTTCTGGGCGGTAGGCGGCCGCGATGTCGGCGATGGCCTGGCGCCGCCGGCGGTAGACGGGGTCGGAGAAGCCGGGGTGGTCAGTGGCCAGCTCGAAGGTGACGGCCATCGAGATGGAATTGTTGCCGCCTCGGGGCCAAAACGTCCAGCCATTCCGGCAATTGGCAGATGATTCGGCAGCTATAGCGACCGAAGTTGCATAATGTCTCGTCCGGGGCCGGTCAGAGGAGGCCAGGATGGACGTTTTGCTCGACGAGACCGATCGCCGCATCCTGAGCGATCTGCTCGAGGACGGGCGAGCGTCGGTCAACACCCTGGCCCAGAGGGCGGGGGTGTCGCGTGCCACCGCCTACCACCGGTTGGAGCGCCTTCGGGAGGCCGGCGTGGTGACCGGGTTCCGAGCGGTGGTCGACCCCGCCAAGGTGGGGTTGCCCATCACCGCCCTCATCCTGGCCAACGTCGAGCAGCACTCCTGGCAGGAAGCCCGCGACGAGCTGCTCCGGCTACCCGGTCTCGAATACCTCGCCTTTACGAGCGGCGGCTTCGACCTGGTCCTGCTCGTGCGGGTACCCGACGTGGTGGCGCTGCGCGACGTGGTGCTCGTCCGTCTGCACGGCTCCCCGCTGGTCCGCTCCACCCAGACCATCTTCGTGCTCGACGAGAGCCGCCTGCCCTTCCCGGCCACTCCCGAGCTGACCGGTCCGACCCGGCGCCCCCCTCGAGAGGGAACACGCCGGCGCTAGCCGGCCCGCCCGTCGGTGGCCCGGCCGCCTCCGTCAGGCGGCGCGCCGTCGGGACGCTCTTCGCACCGGACGGGGACGGTGCCACTCGGCCTCCGACGGATAGCCAAGCTCGGTGATGGCCTCCTGCCAGGCCGCCCCGTGGCGGGAGTTGGGGGCGAGGAGGTGGGCGTACTCGTGGACCATGACCCGGGTGGGGCGGCGGGAGGCGGTGAACAGCGACCGTTCGGAGGCGACGCAGATCCAGCCGGACCATGGGTCCACGTCGGTGTTGTGGGCGTGCGCCTCCACGTCCCAGTCGCTCTGACGCGGCCAGCGCCGGCCCGCCACGCACCCTCCCACATGCACCCCGCGACACACGCGTGGGTCGAATCCGAACTCCCGGGCCCGGTACCAGCCCACCTCCGATGCCTCCTTCGTGTCTCGGCGGGTGTAAGTGCGGCGCGAGGGTACATGGGCGGCGCGACAAGTGTGAACGCAGTTCGGGTTACGTCCTTGTTTCCTTTCCGGCCAACGACTGCGTCTCCCGGGCCAGCTGCCCGTAGCGAGCGAAGGTCTCGCCGCCCGCCGCCCAGGTGGCGCCGGCGAAGTAGAGCACTACCCGGTCGGCGAGGCCCCCGAATCGGTCCACGAGGAGCCCGGGCAGCTCGGCGAAGCTGCCCCGCACCACGAAGTGGGCGAGGAGTTCGTCGTCGACGACGGCAGCCATTCCGGCGGTGTCGCCCGCCTTCTGGCGCTCTCTGATCCGAGCTGTCGTGGCGGGGTGACCGAGGAGGTCGAAGAGAAAGGCGTAGTTCGGAGTCGAGCCGTAGAAGGCGACCTGCGACCGGGCCAGCTCCCACCAGCGGCTCTGTTCCTCGTCGGTGTCGCCCACGGCGGTGAGAACGGGGACGGTGAGCTCGAGTGAGTCCGGGTGGCGGCCGCTCCGGGCGGCGCCCAGCGCCACCTGGGGCCGGACCACCTCGGCCAGGTACCGGGGGTGGTTGAGAGGGTGGACATGGACGCCGTCTGCCACCTCGCCGGCCAGCCGCAGCATGAACGGGTTGACCGCCGCCACGTCGACGGGCGGGTCGGCCACGGCGATGGCTCCTGGTGACCAGGTGGGCGGCAGCAGGGTGAGACGGTAGAAGTCGCCCTCGAAGGCGAGACGCTCCTCGCCCCGGAAGGCCCGGAAGCAGGCTCGGACGGCACGCACGTACTCGGCCAGCCGGGCGGCGGGGTGGTCGAAGGGGGCGTCGTAGCGCCGTCGCACGTGCGCTTCCACCTGGGCGCCGAGGCCGAGGCGGAGCCGGCCTCCGCTGGTGTCGGCCAGCTCCCAGGCCACCTGGGCGCTCACCATGGGGCTGCGGGGGAAGGCGACGGCGATGCCCGTGGCCAGTTCCAAGCGTTCGGTGGCGAGCGCCATGGCCGCACAGGTGAGGAAGGCGGTGCGCCCGCCTTCGGTGACGACGGCGCCGGCGAAGCCCGCCGCCTCGGCGTCGGCGGCGAGCTGTTGGGCGCGCCGGAGCGGCATTCCGAAGGCCATGAGCTCGACGCGCATGCGGGCCGGATGGTACCGGCGGCCCCGTCGGGCAGCCGGGTAGGTTGTCCCGTCGTGCCCGGCCCGTCCGTCTCGAGCGACGACACGGCCGCAGCGTCCGGCGGACGGGTTGCCATGCAGGTCGGCCTGGTCGTGCCCCAGACCGAGATGCCCGACCCCCGCCACGTGGTGGAGCTGGCGGCACGCGCCGAGGGCGCCGGCTTCGCGCACCTGCTCGTCTACGACCACGTGGTCGGGATCGACCGGTCGGCCCGTCCTGACTTCTTCGGGCCCTACGACGTGCACGATCCCTTCCACGAGCCCTTCGTGATCCTTGGCCACCTGGCGGCGACGTGCCGCCTGCAGCTGTGGAGCGGGGTGCTCGTCCTCCCCCAACGGCAGACGGCGCTGGTCGCCAAGCAAGCAGCCGAGGTCGACCTGCTGTGCGAGGGCCGCCTCCGCCTCGGTGTCGGCATCGGCTGGAACGCGGCCGAGTACGAGGCGCTCGGCGAGGAGTTCTCCGACCGAGCCGACCGCTACGAGGAGCAGGTCCGCTTGCTGCGGATGCTGTGGACCCAGGAGAGCGTCACGTTCGAAGGGAAGTACCACCGGGTCCGAGGAGCGGGCATCCAGCCGCTCCCCGTGCAGCGCCCCATCCCGCTGTGGATGGGCGGCCTGCCCGCCACCCGGGTTCTCGAGCGCATCGGGAGGCTGGCCGACGGCTGGATCGCCATGAGCAGGCCCGGGCCGGAGCTCGACAAGGCCTGGGCGGTGGTGCGGGCCGCCGCCGAGCAGGCGGGACGGCCGGCTGAGGGTATCGGCCTGCATGGGATCGTCCAGCCCGGGGCCGACGTCTCGGCCGACCGGGTCCGCCGCCAGGCCCAGCGGTGGCGGGACGCAGGAGCCGGCTACCTGTCGGTGAGCGGGATGGGGGCGGGGCGAGACCGGGCAGGACATCTCGAGTTCGTCGACACCGTCGCCGAAGCGCTGGGGCTGGGGTAGGAGCCCGATGCGGCGGACGCGGTACGAGGACTTCGAGCACCTCACCTTCGACAAGCGCGCCGACGGCGTGGTGGTCGTCACCCTGAACCGTCCCGACGTGCTCAACGCCGCCAACGTTCGCATGCACCAGGAGATGTCGGAGGTGTGGGAGGTCGTCGACGACGACGGCGACGTGCGGGCCTCGGTGGTCACGGGCGCCGGGCGGGCGTTCAGTGCCGGCGGCGACCTGGACATGATCGAGGAGATGACCGCCGACTACGAGGCGACCCTGGTCCAATGGCGCGACGCCGGCGCCATCGTCGACCGGATGCTGCTTGCCCGCAAGCCCATCGTGTCGGCCATAAACGGCGTGGCCGTGGGGGCGGGTCTGGCCGTGGCCCTCCTGGCCGACGTGAGCATCATCGGCTCCTCGGCCCGCATCTCCGACGGCCACGTCCGGTTGGGGGTGGCGGCGGGCGACCACGCCGCGGTGATTTGGCCCCTTTTGTGCGGGATGGCCAAGGCCAAGTACTACCTGATGACCGCCGACTTCATCGAAGGCCCCGAAGCAGAACGCATCGGTCTCGTGACGCGCTGCGTCCCCGACGACGACGTCCTGCCCGAAGCTCTGGCCGTCGCCGGTCGCCTCGCTGCCGGCAGCGCCTCCGCCGTGCAATGGACGAAGCGGGTCATGAACCAGTGGCTGCGTCACGCCCTTCCTGCCTTCGGCGAGTCGGTGGCGCTCGAGATGCTCGGCTTTCTCGGTCCTGACGCCAAGGAGGGAGTCGAGGCCCTGCGCCGGCGCCGCCCGCCGCGCTTTCCGTCCGCCGGCGGTTGAGCCCCTCGATTGTGCAGGCGCTCGGCCGGTGCGGAAGCAGACGCCGGCTGCGTGAGCAGTTACTGGACGGTGACGAGCGTCCCGAGGGGCGTGAGCGGATAGACGACAGCGGCGTTGGCAGGCGGCATCTCGACGCACCCCAGGCTCTGCGGGCTTCCGTAGCTGGACCGGATGAAGCCGTGCAGGGCGTCGCCGCCGTGGAAGTAGCTGACCCACGGGACACCGGGGTCGTCGTAGTGACTCCCGTCGGGATTGGTCCCCGACATCGTCGTCGAGGTGTAGCGGACGTACACCGGCCACGTTCCGAGGGCCGTGGTGGCGCCCTCGATGCCGGTGTTGGCGGGCGTGCTGTAGACGGCAGCGCCGTTGCGCCACACGGTCACCGACTCGGGGATGCTCGTCGAGACGTCCACCCAGTCGTAGTTGGGGTCAGAGTCGTTCTGGTGGGCGGCGGCGGCCGACAGCAGCGCCTGCCACACGTGCGGACCGGCGTCACCGTCGGTGCCCAGACCGTGCTGGGATTCGAAGGCCATGACCGCCCCTGTCGTGATGGCGTTGGGCTGGCCCTCGCTCCAAAGGGATGTGAGTGCCGCCGGGAACGTCGACCACTTCCAGGCGAATGACCCCGCCTCGTCACCGGGCCCCGACGAGCCTGCCGAGGAAGAGCTGGCTGGCGTGAAGGTGAGCGGCAGGTAACCGAGCTCGGCGAGAAGTTGCTGAGTGCGCAGCGTCGACATGGGCGCCACCGTGAAGGGGATCGACACGTCCGCCAGCAGGTGCGACCCGTTCGTTCCGGTCACGCCCTTCGGCCCACCGGGGATCGTGATGGTCTCGTTGGCACCGGGAGGCAGCGAGACGCTCGGCACGAACTGCAGCGTGTTGACGTCTTGGAGCGACCAGGTGCCGGTGACCGGTGGACTCAGCGCCGGTTGGTTGGACGGATCGAGGATCGGAACGTCGAACGACACCGTGATGGGGTCTTCGAAGGGCACGTCCTGGGCCCCGGAGGCAGGCGTGCTGCCGAGCAGCCGCAGGGGCGGGACGGGTGGGGACCCGCCGGCCGAGCCGGCTTCTGTGGCGTTGGCGTGCCGGGTGGCCACGAACGCGCCCGCGCCACCGCCGGCGCCGAGCACGAGCACGACAGCGGCGAAGAGGAAAGGACGGCGAACGAGACGACGCATCGGGATCCCTGGGAGAGGCTACCAGCGGGTCGCGAAGATGACCGGGCCGGTGCACGGCAGCGTGGGTGCGCGCGCTGCCCGGCAACGACCGTGACGGTGCCGTCAGGCGCCGTCCCCCGGTACCTCCAGGCTCCGGCGCACCGCCTGTTCGAGACGCGCCCGGCGTCCGGGGTCGCGCACCTTGCCGCCGTCGGCGTGGTCCCGGACGTAGAAGGCGTCGATCACTTCGTCGCCGAGCGTGGACACCCGGGCGGCAGTGACATCGAGCCCTTCGTCGAAGAGGGCGCTCGTGACCCCGTGCAACAGCCCGACCCGATCGGGCGCCCGGACGTCAACCACCGTGGAGCTGGCCGAGGCGGCATTGTCGACGTCCACCGAGACCGGGCCCGGATGGGCGGCCTGCGGACGTCGCCTGGCGTAGATCCGCTCCCGCTCTGCCAGCCGTTCGGACAGTGGCAAGGTCCCGCGAAGGACGGCGTCGATCTCGTCGCCCACGCGCTGCCAGTCGGGCCAGCGCCCCCGGGTCGGCTCGACCGCGAACACCTCGACGGCGAATCCGCCCTCTCCGGCCACGTCGGCCGATCGCACGTCGAGACCTTGGAGGGCCAGGACACCGGTCACCGCCGCCAACAACCCGGGTCGGTCACGGGCAACCACCGTCACCGCCGGAGGCTCGGCAGTCACCACCGTGCGTCCCAGTCGCTCGGCTTGCCCCATGAGCTGGCGATGGCGGTCGCTCACCAGGGCAGGCGTTCGGCCCACCACTTCCGCTCCCGAGAGCCGCTCGTCGGTACGGCGCACGAGGTCGGCGACGAGGCCGGCCTTCCAGGGTCCCCACGCCGCCGGCCCGGTGGCGGCACTGTCGGCGGAGGTCAACGCCGCCAGCAGCGCCAGCGTGGCGCGGTCGCCCACTGCCTCGGCCACCGTATCGATGGTGACCGGGTCGTCGAGATCGCGGCGCGTGGCCACGTCGGCGAGAAGGAGGTGATTGCGCACCAGCTTGACGAGGACGCCGACGTCGGATTCGGGCAGACCCATGCGGCTGCCGATGCGTTCCACGACCTCCATACCCGCTTCGGTGTGGTCGCCGGGGAAGCCCTTGCCGATGTCGTGCAGCAGTGCGCCGAGCAGCAACAGATCGGGCCGCTCGACGCTGCCCACCAGACGCGACGCGTTGGCCGCCGTCTCGAGCAAGTGCCGATCCACGGTGAAGCGGTGATAGGCGTTGCGTTGCGGGCGGTTTCTCACTGCGGCCCACTCCGGCAGGAGCCGCACCAGCAGCCGGCGGTGGTCGAGCGACTCCAGGGCGAGGATCGCCGAGGGCCCCGACGACAGCACCCGCACCAGGGCTTGGCGCAGCCCGTCCGGCCATGGTTTGGGAGGGGACGGCACATCCTCGGCCAGGGCCTCGAGCGTGGCCCGAGACAGCGGCAGGCTGCGCTCGGCCGCAACGGCGGCGAGCCGGAGCGGCAAGGTCACGTCGGCCCCCGGAACGGTCCCGCTTGCCAGCACCACCTCGCTGGGCCCGCTGCCGTCCGCCTCCACGGCCACACCGGGCTCCACCACCTCGACGGTGCGCGCTTCGTCGTCGGGCGGTCTCGTTGCTCGGCGCCTGCGCACGACCGCCCGTCGGCTCCCCGCTGCCCACAGACGGCGGCGGCGCCATACGTCGTCGGCGACCAACGCCACGGTCCTGCCCGCCTCGGCCACCGCCGCCATGAGCGCGTCGGCGTCCGGATAACCGAGGGCGGCGGCCACGGCGTCCTGCTCCTGGAGCAGGAGCCGGTCGGTGGCGCGGCCGGTGCCACGGTGTAACTCGACCCGAGCGGCGGCGAGCACCTGGCGAGGCCGTTCCAGCGCGCCCAGGTCGACGTAGTCGTAGATGACGCTCACGGCCCGAGCCACAGCCTTCACGGCGCCGACGTCGCGCAGCCCGCCGTAGGACTCCTTCAAGTCGGGCTCGAGCAAGAAGGCGACGTCGCCCTGTTCGGCTCGGCGCCGCACGACCTGTTCGCCCAGGACGGGCAGGTGCCGGGAGGCGCTTCGTTGCCACAGGGCCTGGGCGTCGGCCAGCAGCGGCGTCACCACCGAGGCGTCACCGGCCACCAGCCGACCGTCGAGCAGGCCCAGCTGGGCGCGCAGGTCGTCGCGGGCGACGCTCAGGACCTCCGCCGGACGACGGACGGAATGATCGAGGCGGACGCCCTCGTCCCACACCGGGTACCAGACGGCGTCGGCGAGCCCCGACACGTCGCGGCGTCCTCGGTGGACCAGCACCACGTCGAGATCGCTGTACGGGAAGAGCTCACCCCGGCCGTATCCGCCGACGGCCATGAGCGCCACTCCCTGTTCGTCGCCGGCCGAGGCGCTGCGGAGGAGCCCGGCCAGCCACCCATCGGCCGCCGTCGCCAGGGCCCGGCAGAAGTCGTCACCGCGCAGGTTGGTCTGCGCCAGCAGCTCGTCACGGGCGGCACGGAACGACACAGGCGACGGTAGCACCGGGTCTCTCGCCACCCGGTCCCGTTGACACGGTAGACACACAGGGTGCGCCGGCGGTCGTGGTGGGGATGGGGTTACGAAGGAGAAGGCCTCACCGACGCCGAGATCGACGCCCTGGGTGCGGCGTTGGGCGGGCGTCTCGGCCTGGACGGCACCCGTCGGGACCCGCCGGCGATCGAGACCATCGAGCTGGCGCCCCCTCGGATGGCCGCGCCTCGCACGCTGCGCGCCTTTACGTCCGACGACCGGCGCCAACGGGTGTCGCACGCCTACGGGAAGTCCTACCGCGACGTCGTCCGCGCCCTGCACGGCCGCGTCGAGCATCCCCCCGACCTGGTGTCCCGGCCGCGGCACGAAGGCGAGCTGTCTTCGGTCCTCGACTGGTGCGCCGAGCACGGGTTCGCCGTCATTCCGTTCGGCGGCGGGTCGAGCGTGGTGGGTGGTGTCGAGCCGGATGTGGGGGAGACCTACCCGGGGGCGGTGACCGTGGACATCGGCGCTCTCGACGAGGTGCTCGAAGTGGACCCGTCATCCCAGACGGCGCGCGTCCAGTGCGGCGTGCTCGGTCCCGCCCTCGAGGACCAACTCCGCCCCCATGGGCTCACGCTGCGGCACTTTCCGCAGAGCTTCGAGTGCTCCTCCTTGGGTGGCTGGATCGCCACGCGCGCCGGCGGGCACTTCGCCACCGGCCCGACCCACATCGACGACTTGGTGGAGTCGCTGCGGGTGCTCACCCCGGCCGGCGTCGTCGAGACACGCCGGCTGCCCGCTTCGGGTGCCGGACCCTCACCCGACAGACTGTTCTTGGGATCCGAGGGCACGCTCGGCGTCATCACCGAAGCGTGGATGCGCCTGCGCCGGCGGCCGCAGTGGCGAGCTGGGGGAGCGGTGCGCTTCGTCACGTTCGAGAACGGGGCGGAGGCGGTGCGCGCCCTGGCCCAGTCGGGTCTGGCGCCGAGCAATTGCCGGCTGCTCGACCCAGGGGAGGCACTCGTGAACGGGGCCGGCGACGGCACGGCCGCCGTGCTCGTCGTGGGGTTCGAGTCCGCCGATCATCCCCTTGACGCCTGGGCCGCCCGGGCTCAGGAGCTGGTCTCCGACCACGGCGGGGTGGTGGACGAGGCGTCTTGGCGAGGGCGCTGGACCACGGAACGACATGCCGGCGGCGGCACCGAGCCGGAGGGCGACGCCGGTGCGGCCGAGGCATGGCGCTCCTCGTTCCTGCGCGGGCCGTACATCCGCGATGCGCTCGTCCGCCTGGGCGCCATGTGCGAGACGTTCGAGACGGCGTGCACCTGGGATCGATTCGCCGCCCTTCACGACTCCGTCTCCTCGGCGGTGCGCACCGCGCTCGTGGACGTAGGGGCCTCCCAGGGATTCGTCACGTGCCGCTTCACCCATGCCTATCCCGACGGCGTGGCCCCGTACTTCACCGTCGTGGCGCCGGCACGACCGGGAGCCGAGCTCGAACAATGGGACGGCGTCAAGACAGCGGCTTCAGAGGCGGTGCTGGCGAACGGCGGCACCATCACCCACCACCACGCCGTCGGGCGCGACCACCGACCCTGGTACGACCGTCAGCGCCCTGATCTCTTCGCCGCCGTGCTTCGGCAGGCGAAGGCCGTGCTCGACCCGGCCGCCATCTGCAATCCAGGCGTCCTCGTGGACGTGGCCCGCCGCCCCCTCGGGTCGCACGCGCCGTAGCCTGGAAGGGCACGCCGCCGGAGGGAGCCGACATGGCCAGGTCGATAGAGCCCAGGAGCAAGGGACGTCTGTCCACGCTGGACAAGGCGCTGGTCGGAGCCGGCGTGGTGGGCGGCATCTTCGTCATTCTGTGGATCGCCCACGCCGTGCTCGGCCTCGTGCTCTTCGCCTTCAAGGTGGCCGTGCTGGTCGTGGTGGTGGCGCTGGTGGTCCGCCTGGTCCACGTCTTCTCCAGGCACCGCTAAGCCTCAGCCCGGCTGGCTGCGGCGCCGGGCCCCGAAGCCGGCGCTCAGGCGCGCCGGGAGGAGAGGACCCGTTCGTAGAGCGAGACGTGGTCGGCCACCATGCGCTCAGTGGCGAAGTACCCCTCTGCCGCCGCCCGGCAGTCGGCCCGGCTGAGGGACTCCACCTTGTCGACGGCCTGCACCATGGCCTCCTCGTCGACGCACAAGAAGCCCGTCTTCCCGTTCTCGACCACTTCGGGCGCAGCTCCCTCCGGGAAGGCGAGCACGGGGGTCCCGCAGGCGAAGGCTTCGAGCATGACCATGCCGAAGGGCTCGTTCCAACGAATAGGGAAGAGCAATGCCCGGGCCCCGGCCAGGAGCTCGATCTTCCGCTCGTGGGACACCTCACCGAGATAGACGGCGTCGGCACCGAGCAGCGGCGCCACCTGCTCGTCGTAGTACGCCCGCTCCCACGCCTCGCGCATCTTGGCGGCGAGCAGGACCCGCATGCCGGCCTTGCGGGCGATCTCGATGGCCCGGTGTGCCCCTTTGTCGGGGGCCATGCGCCCGAGGAAGAGCAGATACGGCCCCTCGTCGTCCCCGTCCCCGTCGCCCATGGGGAACTTCTCGGCGTCGATCCCGTGGTGGATCACCCCGGCGATGGGAAGGTGCGGCGCCGCCGCGTGCTGGGCGTGGGAGATGCAGATGACCGGCACCCGGTCGGCGATGGCCGTGTAGAGGTCGGTCAGCTCCTCGTTGAAGGGCCCGTGGACGGTGGTGACCACAGCGAGACCGGGGTAGCGCTCGGCGTGGAACGGCCCCACCACGGTGTGGTCGTGCACGATGTCGACGTCCTCCGAGATCTCGGCGTACGAGTGCAGCACGTGACGCAGCTCGGGCACGGCCATGCCGATCCGCATGCCCTCGGCGTGTTCGAGAGTCCACTTGATCGGCACCGGCGACGTCGAGTCACCGGTGGCGAACAGCGTGACGTCGTGACCGGCCGCGACCAGGCCCCGGGCCAGCTCGTCGACCACCAGCTCGATGCCGCCGTATAGCGGAGGCGGGATCGGGGTCCATGGAGGTGCGATCACGGCGATCCGCATGGACCCGATTCAAGCATCTGTGGGCGTCATCACCGGAGTAGGCTCGCCGACGCCCAACGCCCGGCGGCGTGGCCGAGTGGTTTAGGCAGGGGCCTGCAAAGCCCCGTACGGCGGTTCGATTCCGCCCGCCGCCTCCAGACTTCGTTGTTCTCGACAGCGATCGGCGATCATGGCGGAGGTGGCACCTCACTCCGCCGCCACACTCAGAATCTGGCTATCTCTGAGTCGGGGCCCATGACTACCAAGGGTGAGGTAGCCGGGCTGAGCCAGCGCAACAGTGCGTCGAGCTCGCCGAGGGGAAGGCTGACGCATCCGGCCGTGGGCCCACCCACATCGGCGTGGATGAAGATGGCAGAACCGGCCCGTGGCGTGATCGGACCGGTGTTGTAGTCGACCACGGCGAAGCTCGGGTAGGCGGTGGTTTCCTGCCACAGTGCCTCGCTGTCGCCGCCGAACGGCGGAGCCTGACCGCACGTAACGTGCTGGAAGGTGTTGTACTGCGGCGAGTTGGGATCCTCGTCCCACCAGTCGCCGCACACGAGTTGGTGGTAGGAGTAGCTCACGCCCGGGTTGCCGGCGTTTCCGTACATCACCGAGCCGATGCCGTAGGCGCCTGTCGGTGTGGTGTTGTCCCCCTCCGACTTGTGATCCGAGAAGCCTGATGCACCGATCCGTGCCGGCCAGGGTCCGAGGGCGGGGACCCAGCACGTGCCTTGTCGGGTCCACGCCGTCAGCGTGGCGTACGTCGACGAGTAGCTCGGGCCATCGACGGTGACGACCTGAGCGGCGGAACCAGTCGAAGACAGCCGGCCGGCCAGACTGGATGGACACGCAGGTGGGCTCGTGGCCGGGACCGGCTTTGGCAGCGGGGCAGTGGTCGACGTCGTGGTCGTGGTGGTCGAGGTGGTGGTCGTGGTGGTCGAGGTTGTGGTCGCCAGGTCCACACTGTGCCGCCGCAACGCCTTCTCACTGTTCTTCAACGCCGCTGTGGTGCAGCTGCTCACGACGAGGATCAGCACCGATGAGACGACCAGGGCTACCACGCGACCGGCCGTAGGCTCTGCGCCCGTGCTCGGCTTCGGTGGGCGGCGGTGGCGAGGTGTGGTGCTTCTGGGGATCGTGGCTGTGGCCGCAGCCGCCTGCGGGTCGGCTCCGGCCGTTTCGAGACACGGCGTCGGCTCGGGCAACCTGGCTGGCAA
>Ga0307477_10001743_pt1 | contig 17639 bp, 16 predicted proteins | sample atmos_gasesECM2C_FD_203316 | JGI IMG/M metagenome (GOLD analysis project Ga0307477, IMG submission 203316) | Hardwood forest soil microbial communities from Morgan-Monroe State Forest, Indiana, United States - atmos_gasesECM2C_515 | ecosystem: Environmental > Terrestrial > Soil > Temperate...
CAGAGTGGCTCGAGACACCCGGCTGGCCGCGGCGCAAACTTGACGATCGCGGTCGTCAGATATATAAACCGCCGATCTCACCAGCCAAGTTCATGCCGTGAGCACCACGGAGCGCCGGCGCCCCGTTCGCCCCTACGGCGGCATCAGCGCCGAGCAGCGCGTGGCCGAGCGCCGTGAGCGGCTGGTGGAGGCGGGGCTCGAGGAGTTCGGCACCCGCGGAGTGCGGAGCACGGGCGTGAAGGACGTCTGCGGCCGCGCGGGGCTTACCGACCGCTACTTCTACGAGTCCTTCGAGGACAGCAGCGAGCTGTTCACCGCGGTGTTCGACCGGGCCACCGCGCATCTGTTCGAGGTGGCCGTCGGTGCTCTGAGCGAGGCCTCCGCAACCGCGGAAGCACAGGCGCGCGCCGTGATCGAGGCCTACGTTCGCGCCCTGGCGGACGATCCCCGGGTGGCGCGGGTGGTGTTCGTCGAGGCCCCTAGCGCGGGGCCGGAGGTGGAGCTTCACATGCGCACCACCCTGCGGCGCTTCGCCCAGCTCGTGGTGCTCTCCGCTCGCCCGTACCTCCCGGCGGACATGCCAGACGAGGTCCTCCGGTTCGGGGCGATGGCCCTTGTGGGCGCGATCGAGCGGTTGATGATCGAGTGGCAGGACGGCGAGCTCGCGTTATCGATCGAACAGATCATCGACTACCTGGTCGGGATGCTGCTCGCCGCTCGCTCGATCGCACACGCGGCCAATGCCGGCCCAGCCAGCAAACGTCCGGCCAGGAAGTGAGCCGGCCGTGGACGGCATGAACGATCGGCCACCCGTCGCACGGAAGCTTCTTTCGCGCCGGCAGCTTCTGGCCGAGGCCGGCCTGGCGGCCAGCGCCTCCGGCTACTTCGTCGCCCCGGCCTGGGCGCGCAGGCACCGGCGCCGCCGGCGCCGTCACCGCAAGCACCGTCACCCCAAGCCCCATCAGCGTGCCCGTCAGCCCGTCCCCGCCGAGCCTGACCTGAGGACACAGGTCGCGGTCCTCGGAGGGGGCATGGGTGGCCTGGCGGCGGCCCACGAGCTGGCCGAGCGCGGCTTCAAGGTCACGGTCTTCGAGCCGAAGGCGCTCGGCGGAAAGGCACGCAGCATCCCGGTCGCCGGCACCGGCAGCGCCGGCCGGGGCGACCTGCCGGGCGAGCATGGCTTTCGCTTCTTCCCGGGCTTCTACCAGGCGGTCCCGGACACCATGCGGCGCATCCCGGTGGGGGGCAACCCCAATGGGGTGTTCGACAACCTGGTGGCCGCCAGCCAGGAGCTATTCGTGTTCGACGGCAACAACCAGGTGTGGCTGCCGCCGAGCTTCGACTCGAGCGGCTTCATGGAAGCGGTCGCCACGCTGGTCACTGCGATCGGTCTGGCCGCCCAGATCCCGGCCAATGAGATCGAGTACTTCATCCGCAAGCTCGAGGTCTTCATGACCAGCTCGGACGCGCGGCGCGTCGGCGAGTGGGAATACGTGGGGTGGTACGACTACGTCGGGGCCGCCCACTTCTCGCCCGAGTATCAGAGGGTGTTCGGCACCGGCCTGACCAAGGACCTGGTGGCGGCCAAGGGCACGAAGGCGTCCACCCGCACCGTGGGCCTGATGGCCGAGGCGTTCGTCTATGACGCGCTGGCCCAGGCCTTTCCGGAGATCCAGCGCGAGAGCGGGTACGGCGCGGTGGATCGTCTGCTCAACGGGCCGACCAATGAGGCCTGGATCGATCCCTGGGTCGCGCACCTCCAGAGCCTGGGCGTGCGCTTCATCGGAGGCTACGCGGCCACCAAGCTGCACATCCAGGGTCGCCACCTGGTGGGCGCGGAGCTGGCCGACGCCAAGGGCCACCCGCTGCACGTGACCGCCGAGTGGTTCGTGGCGGCGATGCCGGTCGAGAGGGCCCGCGTCCTGTTTGACGGCCCCGTCCGAGCCGCGGCGCCGGAGCTGGCGCGGCTCGACAAGCTCACCTATGACTACATGAACGGCATCCAGTTCTTCCTCAACCGCCCACCCGACCGGCAGATCAAGGGGCACGCCGCGTTCCTCGAGAGCCCGTGGGCCCTGACCTCGATCGACCAGGGCCTGTTCTGGAGCCGAAACCTGAAAGCCCGGTACGGCCGCGGAAATCTCGGCGACATCCTGTCCGTCGACATCTCGGACTTCTTCACCCCGGGCGTCCTCTACGGCAAGCGGGCCGTCGACTGCACCCCCCGGGAGATCGCGACCGAGGCCTGGGCCCAGCTCAAGGCCGGCCTCAACAGCTCGAGCGCCACCGTTCTCAGCGACGACATGATCATCACCTGGTTCCTCGACCCCGCCATCCAATACCCCGCCGGGGGCGGACCGGCCGTCAGCACCGAGCCCCTGCTGATCAACACGGCCGGATCGCTCGACGACCGGCCCCACTCGACCACCTCGATCCCCAACCTGTTCCTGGCCGCCGACTACGTACGCACCAACGTCGACCTGGCCACCATGGAAGGGGCCAACCAGGCCGGCCGCCAGGCCGCCAACGCGATCCTGGCTGCCGCCGGCTCCCGGGCCTCACCCGCGATGCTCGGCAGGCTCTGGCAGCCATCCGAGCTCGACGGCGTCAGGCAGGTCGACGAACAGCGCTACCGGTCCGGCCAGCCGAACCTCCTCGACACCGTGCCCGCCGCCGTTCCCGCCTAGAGCCCCGGGGCCGGCTCGGGGCCCGACCCAGGGGCATCGGCGCGCGCGTGCGCGCCCTATTCGGCCCCCTCGCCGGTGGGCCTGGCGATGGTGGCGAGCAGGTCGCCCGCGAAGCCGGCGAACCGCTCGGGGGGAAAGCGGTCCGGCAGGGTCAGGGCCAGGCGGATGGTGTGCTCGCCGAACGCGACCAGCGCGTGGGTGGCCAGCTCGGGGTCGAGGTGGCCGGCACCCATCTGGCCCAGGCCCCAGATGACGATCGGCTCGACCTGGCGCAGGAGCAGGGCGCGCTGGCGGTCGACGGTCTTGCGCACGGCCGGGGGAGTGCCCTCGGGCGGGAGGAGGATGAGCCGCCAGGTCTCGGGGTGCTCCCTCACCCCCTCGAGCAGGACGGTCAGGGCCTCCGTGAGCACCTGCTGGGGCTGGCCGGCAAGCGGTAGCCGAGGGAGCGCGGCGGCGAGCGTCGACAGCGCGCGTTCCTGCTCGCGCATGAGCAACGCCTCGAGCAGCGCTTCCCTGCTCCCGAAGGTGTCGTAGACCACGGTCTTGGCCAGGTCCGCCCGCCGGGCCACGCCCTCGACGGTCAGGGCCCCGAAGCCGTCGGCGTCGATTACGCGCAGAGCGGCGTCGAGCAGCTGCTCGCGGCGCTCCTCGCGGGGCCGGCGAGGCGAGTACCTGCGTGGGGCTACCTGCGCCATGGAAAGTACGCTACCGTATCTTCAGGTCCTGGCCCATGGCTTCACCGCCGACCGTCGCTTCGACAACCACTCGCCCCTCGCCGCCCCAGGCGGTCCCTCCCCCTCGGGGCCCTCGCCTGCCCATGCTGCTTCAGAGCTACCTGGCGCTCCAGTGGCTCGTGCCCTACGGACGCTGGGCCCAGCGCCGCTACGGCGACGTGTTCACCATGAAGATCGTGCCCCTGGGCCGAGTGGTGGCGATCGCCGACCCCACCCTGATCAGGGAAGTCCTCACCGGCCCGGCCGAGATCTTCCATGCCGGGGACAGCAACCGGCGCTTCCTCCAGCCCGTTCTCGGCTCGCGGGGCGTGCTCGTGCTCGACGAGGACGAGCACATGGCCACGCGCAAGCGGCTGCTCCCCCCCTTCCACGGCGACGCCATCCGGCGCTACGAGCAGGTCATCGCCGAGGAGACCGAGAAGCGCATCGAGCGGTGGCCGGTGGGCGCCCCCATTCGCATGGCCCGGGAGACCCGGGCGATCACCCTGGAGGTGATCATGCGCACCGTGTTCGGGGCGGGGGACACCCCCCAGCTGGCCGAGCTGCGAAAGGCCCTCGGCACGATCACTCACGTCACCTTCATCAGGAGCCTGTGGTACGTGGCGCCCATCCTGGGCCTCGTCCCCCCGTGGCGCGGGTATGCGCGCGCGATCCGGCGGGCGAACGAGCTGTTGAGCGAGCTGATCGCCACCCGGCGTGCGGACCCCCACCTCGAGGACCGGGACGACGTGCTCTCGCTGCTCATCCGCGGCGGCGAGAGCGACGAGGCCTGGCTGCGCGACCAGGTCATGAACCTGCTCGCCGCCGGACACGAGACCACCACCACGGGCCTGGCGTGGGCCATGGAGCTCCTGGCCCGCCACCCGGACATCCGGGCCAAGGCGCGCGCGTCCGACGATGCCTACCTCGACGCGGTCATCCAGGAGACGTTGCGCATACGCCCGGTCATCCCGGGCGCCACCCGCAAGCTGAGGGAGCCGGTCACCATCGGCCGCTACCGGTTCCCGGCCGGCGTCACCCTTCTCCCCATGGCCTCGAGCGTCCACATGGACCCGCGCGTGTACGACGAGCCCGAGCTGTTCAAGCCGGAGCGCTTCCTGCGCGAGCGCCCCGGCACCTACACCTGGTTCCCCTTCGGAGGCGGGCGCCGGCGCTGCATCGGGGCCTCGTTCGCCCAGACCGAGATGCGCGTCGCCCTGCGCACGATCCTCGACCGCACCGACTGGAAGCCCGCCGGCAAACGGCCCGAGCGCCAGCGCAACTTTCACATCACCCTCGTCCCCGCCAGGGGGGCCCGTGTCGTCCGCACCCGCTAACGGGCCAGGATGAGCCCACCGCTGCCCTCCCACACGCGGATCGCGGTCGCCGGGGCGGGATTCTCCGGGCTGGGCATGGCCATCCGCCTCAAGCAGGAGGGGATCGAGGACTTCGTGGTCCTGGAACGGGCGGATGAGGTCGGCGGCACCTGGCGGGACAACACCTATCCCGGCTGCCAATGCGACATCCCCTCCGCCCTGTACTCGTTCTCGTTCGCCCCCAATCCGGATTGGACGCGCTTCTACCCGCTGCAATCCGAGATCCGGGACTACCTGCGCCGGTGCGCGCGGGACTTCGGGGTCATGCCCTACATCCGCTTCGGCCACGACGTGGTCGGGGCCGAGTGGGACGAAGGCTCGAGGCGGTGGCGGATCGAGACCTCGCGCGGCCCGCTCACCGCCGACATGCTGGTGGGCGGGTTCGGGGGATTGAGCCAGCCCTCGGCTCCGGACATCCCCGGCCTCGATGGCTTCCAGGGCACGGCGTTTCACTCGGCCGCGTGGGACCACGACCACGATCTCGGCGGCGAGCGCGTGGCCGTGATCGGCACCGGGGCGTCGGCGGTCCAGTTCGTCCCCCGCATTCAACCCCGGGTGGAGACCCTCCATGTGTTCCAGCGCACCCCGTCGTGGGTCATGCCCGACCCGGATCGACCGGTCAGCCCGTTCGAACGGCGCCTGTTCCGGACCCTGCCCGCCGCTCAGCAGCTCCTCCGGGCCGGCCTCTACTTCGGGCACGAGGCGACGGTGCTCGGGACGATCGTCGACCGGCGCCTGTCGAGCGGCTTCGAGTCGATCGCCCGGCGCCACCTTCGCCGCCAGGTCCCCGACCCCGAGCTGCGCGCGAAGCTGACGCCCACCTACACCCTGGGGTGCAAGCGCATAACCCTCTCGAACACCTACTACCCGGCCCTGTGCCAGCCCAACGCCGAGCTGGTGACCGACCCCATCCGCGAGGTGCGCCCGCACTCGATCGTGACCGAGGACGGCCGAGAGCGCGAGGTGGACACGATCATCCTCGGGACCGGGTTCAAGGTCCATGACAACCCGGGGTTCTCGCGCGTCCGCGGCCGGGGCGGGCAGACCCTGGGCGAGGCGTGGCAGGGCAGCCCGCGCGCTTACCTGGGGACGGCGATCGCGGGCTTCCCCAACCTGTTCCTCCTGGTGGGCCCGAACAGCGCCGGCGGTTACAACTCGATCGTGTTCACCACGGAGGCGCACGTGAACTACGTGATCGCCTGCCTGCGCGAGATGAACCGGCGCCACCTGCAGGCGGTGGAGGTTCGCCCCGACGTGTACGACGAGTTCAATCGGATGGCCGACGAGCGACTGCGCGCCAGCGTGTGGAATCGGGGCGGGTGCTCGAGCTGGTACCTGGACTCGAACGGGCGCAACGGAGTGTGGTGGCCGGGGTTCACCTGGCGGCTGTGGCAGCGGACCCGCCGCTTCAATCCCCGCGAGTATCACCTCCAGCCCGCCTGACGATCCCAGGGGGAGCGCCCGGCGGGGACCCGGCGGCCTCGCCCCTGCCGGTCCAGCTGCGCCGGGAGACGGCCTCGGCGTGGGGGGCGAGTTGCCCCCCCGATCCGGCCTCTCGGGACCGCTACTGTCGTAACTGGCAGTGTCCGCCCTTACCGAACGTGCCGATCGCGCGCCCGGACGCGAGTCCGCGGTGTCCGAGCGCCGTCCCGCGATTGTTGCGGTCGACGACGAACCAGCCGTGCTGGCGGCGGTGGCTCGGGACCTGCGCCGCGGGTTCGGAGACCGGTTTCGCGTGCTCCGTTCCACCTCTGGAGCAGAGGCGCTCGAGCTGGTGCGGGAGTTGCGCGCCCGCGGTGACCAGGTGGCGATGCTGATCGCCGACCAGCGCATGCCGGGCATGCCGGGCACCCAATATCTGGTCGAAGCCCGAAAGGTGGTTCCCGATGCCAAGCGAGTGCTGCTGACCGCCTACGCCGACACCGAGGCTGCGATCGCCGCGATCAACGAAGTGGCGCTCGACTACTACCTGCTCAAGCCGTGGGATCCCCCCGAGGAGCAGTTGTTTCCGGTGGTCGAGGACCTCCTGACCACGTGGGAGGCCGGCGCGGCTCTCGAATCCGGCGGGGTCCGGGTGGTAGGGCACCAGTTCTCGAAGGACACCCACGACCTGCGTGACTTTCTCGTTCGCAACCGGGTGCCGGCGCGGTGGCTCGACGTCGAGCGCGACGGCGAGGCGCGCGAGCTGCTGCAGGTGGCCGGCGTGGCCGCCGACCGGTTGCCGGTGGTGCTGCTGGAGGACGGCGCCGTGCTCGAGCGCCCGACGATCCTCGAGCTCGCCGAGCGCCTCGGCGTCGCGGGCCGCCCCGCGTACGACCATTACGACCTGGTCGTGGTCGGTGGCGGCCCGGCCGGGCTGGCCGCCGCGGTATACGGCGCCTCGGAGGGCCTCAAGACCGTGATGGTCGAGCGCGAGGCACCCGGTGGCCAGGCGGGCCAGTCCAGTCGGATCGAGAACTACCTCGGATTCCCGGCCGGGCTGAGCGGCTCTGACCTCGCGCGTCGGGCGACCGACCAGGCCCGGCGCCTGGGGGCCGAGTTGCTCGGCGTCCAGGAGGCGGTCGGGTTACGCGCGGAGGGGGCGGCGCGCTTGGTCGAGCTGAGCGGAGGCACCGTCTTGAGCGCCAGCTGCGTCCTCGTCGCCTCGGGCGTCTCGTACCGCCGCCTGGACAAGCCCGGGTTTTCGGAGCTCACCGGGGCGGGGGTGTACTACGGCGCGGCCATGACGGAGGCGCGCGATGGCGCCGACCAGCACGTGGTCGTCATTGGGGGGGCGAACTCCGCCGGGCAGGCCGCGGTGTACGCCAGCGGCTACGCGGCCACGGTGTCGATGCTCGTCCGCGGCTCGTCGCTGGAGAAGTCGATGTCGCACTACCTCGTCGAGCAGATCGCGGCGCTGCCCAACGTCGAGGTCCGGACCCGTACCTCCGCCCTCGCGGCCGAGGGCGAGGGCGGGCGCCTGCGCCGGCTGCGGATCGATGGGCCCACCGGTGAGGATACGCTCGAGGTCGACGCCTGCTTCGTGTTCATCGGCGCCTCGCCGCACACGGATTGGCTCGCGGGCGCCGTGGCTCGCGACGAGCGTGGCTTCATCCTGGCCGGCCGCGACGCCCAAAGCAAGGGGTGGCCGCTTCAGCGCGAGCCCTACCTCCTCGAGACGACCCTCCCCGGCGTATTCGTGGCCGGCGATGTGCGCGCGCGTTCGATCAAGCGCGTCGCGAGCGCGGTGGGCGAGGGCTCGATGGCCGTCTCACTGATCCACGAATACCTGGCCGAGCCGTGACCGAAGCGCCGATCACGGCCGAGGAGCTGCGGACGGTGGACCTGTTCGACGATCTGAACGGCCAGGAGCTGGCCCAGTGGGTCGCGGTGGCACGCCCCCGACACCTCGGGCCGGGAGAGGTGATCGCCGAGCAGGACGAGCAACCCGATGGCCTGCAGCTTCTGCTCGAGGGCCAAGCCCAGGCCCTGATGCTCGACCACGGGCGCAGCGAGCCGGTGGGCCGCCAGCAGGCGCCGACATGGATGGGCGCCATCGCCGTGCTCACCGGCGGTTCGCTCGGGGTACGCATGCAGGCCGAGACCGAGTGTCGGCTCGCGGTGGTGGCCGCTGAGGATTTTCGTCGCCTGGCCTTCGCCCAGCCGTCGATCCATCGGCGGGTGATGCAGCAGGTGGCGCCGGTGATGAGCCGAGTGGCGGCCATCGAGCAGAACCGCGAGCGCCTGGCTTCGCTCGGGACGATGGCCGCGGGCCTGGCCCATGAGCTGGGTAACCCGGCGGCGGCGGCGCGCCGGGGCGCCGCTCAGCTCTCGGCGTGCCTCGAGGTGATCGACTCGGCCCTGTCAACCTTCGTGGAGGCCGGCGTGGAGCGTACGGAGGCCGAGCAGCTCGTAGCGCTCCAGCGGGAGGCGCTGGCCCGCGCCACCGCGGCCACCGCCCTGGAGGCCCTGGACGCGGCGGACGCCGAGGACGAGGTGCTCGCGCGGCTGCAGGAGCTGGGGGTCGAGGAGCCGTGGCGACTGGCCGAGCCGCTGGCCGCTGCCGGCGTTGACCAGCCCTGGCTCGAGCGGGTCGCACGGGCGGCCGGGCCGGCGACCGACGCGGCCCTGCGATGGGTGGCCGCCACCCTGACCGCAGGTCGTCTGGCCGCCGAGCTGCGCGAGTCGACGGAGCGGATGTCGGACCTGGTGGGGGCGGTCAAGTCATATGCCTATATGGACCGCGGCGAGCTGGTGGAGGTCGACCTCCACGAGGGACTGGAGACCACCGTCACCGTGCTCGGGCACAAGCTCAAGCACACCGAGATCGACGTAGTACGCGACTACGACCGCACCCTGCCAAAGCTCACGGTCCGTGGATCGGAGCTCAACCAGGTGTGGACGAACCTGATCGATAACGCGATCGACGCCCTGGGGAGCCAGGGGACGATCACCCTCACGACCACCACCGACGGCGGTTGCGCCGTGGTCGAGATATCGGACGACGGTCCTTGCATCCCCGACGAGGTCCGGGACCGGATCTTCGACCCCTTCTTCACCACCAAGGACGTCGGGCAGGGCACCGGGCTCGGGCTGGCCACGGCGCGGCGGATCGTGGTCGACCGGCACGACGGCTCGCTCACCTTCGACTCAGAGCCTGGCCGCACGACCTTTCGAGTCCGGCTTCCCTTCGCCCCATCGCCCACTCCGCGGCGCTAGCGCTCGCGCCGTTGAACGCGCTCGCGAGCGTGGCGCTGGGCCCGGGACGGGACCAGGCGGGAGAGGTGAGAGCGGTGTTCGGCCACCCACCGATAGCCGCGGTCGGTCGGTCCGGGGAACCGAGCGAAAGCGGTGGCCGGGACCCGGCCACCGGGCAACAGGGTCAGCAGCGGGGCCACCGCCGCCCCGCCCGAGTGGCGCACGCCGGCCGGAGAGATCAGATGCCACGACGCCATTCGGTCGGCCGGAGCGAGGTCCGAGAGCAGATCGCCGGCCTCGGGTCGCTGGAGGGCGATCGGGCGCAGACGGGCCGCGCGATCCCACCGCAGCAGCCCGGCGAGCAGCCACTGGCAGAACCCGCAGTCGGCGTCGTGCAGGACCACCCACGGCTGAGGCGAGGGTGACGGGGTCAGCGGGCCCGGCGCCTGAGCCTCGGGGCGGTGTGGTTGTGCGGGGGGCCCTTCGAGCAGCCTCGGTACTGCCGTCGGCTGGTGGCGATCGCACCCGTGTTCGTCGTGGTTCGGATCTTGACCACGAAATCGCCCTGCGGCAGGTGGCGCAGGGCCAGCCGCCGCAGGTTGCGCCCGCGCACCCTCTTGGCCAGCTTCCCGTTCACGTACACCACCACCCGCACGACGCGCTCGCCGCGCGGGTGGTGCAGGCGGAAGCTGAACCGGCGGCGGTCGACGCAGGCCGGAGTGCCGGGCGCCGACGGAGTCGGTGACGGAGAGCTGAGGCCGAGGGGGGAGGTTGGCCCGCAGCTGGCGTGGGTCAGCGCGGGGTTGTAGGCGATGGTGGCGCCGGTGGCCAGGGTTCGGCCGGGCGCGGGGCCATTCGGGTCCCCCCACCAGTCGTATTTCGCGTCGAGGTTGTAGTTCAGGGTGGTGACGTCGGCTTGCCCTCCGCCGAAGATGCAGTTGTGGCCTGCGCTCCCGAGACCTCCGCCCCCGAGGTCCAGGTTCGCATGCCCGGTGTAGAGGGTCCCGTAGCGGTTATCGAGGATCACGGGGGTTCCCCCGGATTGGCTGAGGTCGGTGTTCTCGATCCTGCCATCGAGCTCGCTCACCTGGGTGGCGCTGGCCACCCGCAGGTTGCTGAGCTGGTTGGCGCTTATCCGGCTGTTGTGGACGTCGAAGCTGATCGCCTTGACCGGGGCGTTGGTCCCGTCCACCACGTTGCTGACCACGCCCACTCCGTCCGCCACACAGCTGGTGAACTGGGAGTTTTGGATGGTCACCCTCGTCGTACTGCCCGAGCCCGACGCGACCTCGAGCAGGCAGTCGCCGTCATCGCCGGGCTCGATCGGGGCCTGGGCCTGGGCGCCGACGAAGGTCGAGTGGGATGCGCGCACGTGGTCGATGGTGAGCGCCATCGCGGCGTCCCGCGACAGGTTGGCCGCTTCGATGATGTCGCCCACCACGTAGTCGCACGTGCTGTTGGCGAGCGTCATCTCCTCGGAGGGGCCGCCGTTGCTGGCCGCCATCTCGACGCAGTTCGCTGATATGTGCCCGAGGCCGTGGGCGAACACGTTGTGGTCCACGTGCTCGACCAGGTGCGAGGGCCCGGCGGTGTTTTCGAACAGCCCCTCGGAGTCCGCCTGGCCGAAGTCTCCCGCCGTTGCCGTGCCGATGTAGGTCTCGCTGTTGTTGTCGACCTCGGCCATCAGGCGCGAGGAGTCCGTGGTCTGCAACCCGATGGCCAGCAGCGATGCCTTGCTCATGTCCTGGCGCAGCCGGGTGAGAGCGTTGCGGTCGACCCGGGCCGTGACGTTCGCCGTCCCCGACGCGCGGACGTCGATTCCGTCGGCGCAGCTGGCGTCGTGCACGAAGTTCCCGGTGATCGAGAGGTTCGTGGCGGTGTGGCTCTCGTCGAGCATGATCGCGGCCCATCCGTTGGTCAGCCCGGTGCTGAACGGCACCCCGATCCCGGGCGCGCTGGTCGGGAGGACGAACGGCTGGACCACGAACCCGGTCGTGCACGAGGTGTTCGTGGCGGTCACGTCATTGCCGTGGATGCTCACGTTCTTGACGTCGGACCCGTAGATGCCCCCTCGGTAGGCACCCACCACCGCGATGTTCGAGACCTCGGCCCCGTCGGCGAGCCCCACGGCGTCGCCGGAGTGCTGGGCCGGGCTCGAGTTCGTGATGCGGGGGGCGGGGGAAGACCCGGTGAGCCCGGTCACCGGGGGGCCGGCCCCAACCAGCTTCTGCTCCGGCTTCAGGGCGATCCCGCCATCCAGGGGCGCCGCACTCGACGAGCCGGGAAGCACCACGATGGTGTCTCCCGACCCGCTGGCCCCCTCCACCGCCGCCAGGGTCGCGAACGGCCGCTGCATCGAGCCGTCCCCGACTCCGCTGGCCGCCGCCCGGACGAACCACGTCCGCCCCGCCGCCGAGGCGGGCACCACCGCGCCGGCCAAGGCCCAGACGAGCACCGTGGCAGACCACAGCCTGCACCGGGCCCCTGTCATCGGGGGGACAATACGCAAGGCCCCATGCCCCCGAAGCCCCAGGCACCCCTGGAACCGCTCGACGAAGCGGTCGATCACGTCCGCGGCTCAGCCGGCGGTCGGGTGATCCTCGAGTACGGGGACTATGAGTGCCCCTTCTCGCGCCGGGCCTTTCGCGAGATCGAACGGGCGGAGAGCCGCCTGGGCGACCAGGTCCGGTTCGCCTTCCGCCACTTCCCGCTGACCGACATCCATCCTCACGCCCTGGCCGCTGCGGCCGCGGCGGAGTCGGCGGCGCTCCAGGGGCGCTTCTGGGACATGCACGGGCTCCTCTTTCACCGTCAGCACGCGCTCGAGGACGACGATCTGCGGCGGTACGCCGCCGAGCTCGAGCTCGACGTCGCGCGGTTTGATCGGGATCGCGCCGGTCCGCCCGTCCTGGAGCGGGTGTGCCGCGATGTGGCGAGTGGGATCGCGTCGGGTGAGGTGCTGGGGACGCCCACCCTGTTCATCGATGGCGTGATCCACCGCGGCGGCTACGACGCGGCCACGCTGCTGGCGGCGCTGGGCGGATGAACCCGACCGGCCCGGCCACCCCGATCGCTCAGGCGCTGCTCGAGGCGGCCCACAGGTTGATGCCGGCGTCCTGGGCGTAGCGGTCGATCTCCTGGAGCTCGGCGGGATCGAACTCGAGCCGGGCCAGCGCGGCCACGTTCTGCTCGAGCTGATCGACGCTGCTGGCGCCGATCAGGGCCGACGTCACCCGCTCGTCGCGCAAGGCCCAGGCGAGCGCGAGCTGTGCCAGGGTCTGGCCCCGGCGGGCCGCGATCGCGTTCAGGGCTCGAATGCGCCCGAGGTTCTCCTCGCTGATGAGCTCCCTCGAGAGGTAGTGGCCCCGTACCACGCGCGAGTCCTCGGGGATTCCCTCGAGGTACTTGTCGGTCAGCATCCCCTGGGCCAGAGGCGAGAACACGATGCACCCCACCCCCTCGGGGCCGAGCAGGTCGAGCAGCCCGTGCTCGATCCAGCGGTTGAGCATCGAGTACGAGGGCTGGTGGATGAGCAGCGGGGTGCCCAGCTCGCGCAGGATCCGAAGGGCCTGCTCGGTGCGCTGCGGCGAGTACGACGAGATCCCCACGTACAGGGCCTTGCCGCGGCGCACGGCGGTGTCCAGGGCGCCCATGGTCTCCTCCAGGGGGGTGTTCGGGTCGAACCGGTGGGAATAGAACACGTCGACGTGGTCGAGGCCCAGGCGCTGGAGGCTCTGGTCGAGGCTGGCGAGCAGGTACTTGCGCGAGCCCCACTCGCCGTAGGGACCGGGCCACATGTCGTAGCCGGCCTTGGTGGAGACGATCAGCTCGTCGCGGTACGGGCGCAGGTCCTCGGCCATGATGCGCCCGAAGTTGCGCTCGGCTGAGCCGTAGGGCGGTCCGTAGTTGTTGGCCAGGTCGAAGTGGGTGATGCCGAGGTCGAACGCGCGCCGAACGATGGCCCGGCTGGTGGCCAGGGGCCGGTCATCGCCGAAGTTCTGCCACAACCCCAGCGAGATGGCGGGCAGCTCCATGCCGCTGCGCCCGCAACGGCGATAGGGCATCTCCTCGTACCGGTTCGGGGCCGCGGAGTAGCGCACCGGTCCGAGCTCGGGGTGGTAGGGCACAGGCCGAGTATCCCAAGCGCGAGCGGGCGCCACGCGACGGCGATCGGGGGGCGGGGTCCCCTCCTCAGCTCTCGCTCAGGCGGCGGAGCAGTTCGACCGCGTCGCGCAGGACGGCCCGCTCCTCGGGCGAGAGGTCGTGGGCGATGGCGTCGGCCAGCCACCCTTCGCGCCGGCGGCGCTCCGCCTCCAGCACCCGCCGGCCCTCCTCGGTGAGCTCGACCAGCGCCCGGCGCCGGTCGCCCGGATCGGGATGGCGCCTGACCAGACCGTCGCCCTCGAGCTCTGTCACGGTCTGGGCCATCGACTGGGGGCGCATGCGCTCGGCGTGGGCGAGGTCGGAGACGCTCTGGGCCCCCTCCCGATCGAGCCGGCCCAGGACCACGCCGTGAGAGAGGGGAAAGCGATGCTCGGCCCGCAGGCGCCGGGTGAGCCGCCCGAGCACGACGCGCAGCTCGCTGGCCATCAGGGCCGGGTTCGTCTTGGTCGCCATTCGGGGCATGGTAACCGCATCGTACAGGCAAACTGTACAGGTTGCCTGTATAATTCTGCTCATGGAGAACGAGCGCTACAAGTGGATCGCGCTTTCGAACACGACCCTCGCGGTGCTGCTCGCGACGCTCGACGTGTCGATCACGCTGATCGCGATGCCCGACATCTTTCGCGGCATCCACCTCGATCCGCTCGTGCCGGCCAACAGCTTCTACCTGCTGTGGATGATTCTCGGCTACATCATCGTGGGCAGCGTGCTGATCGTGAGCCTGGGCCGCCTGGGCGACATCTTCGGCCGCGTGCGCATCTACAACCTCGGCTTCGTGATCTACACCGTCGCGTCGCTGTTGCTGACGGTCGATTGGCTCACCGGCCGCGCCGGCGCCGACTACCTGATCGTGTTCCGGATCGTGCAGGGCATTGGCGGGGCGTGCCTGATGGCCAACGCCGCGGCCATCATCACCGACGCGTTCCCAGAGAACCAGCGCGGCATGGCGCTCGGGATCAACAACATCGTCGGGGTCAGCGGCCTGTTCGTGGGGCTGGTGCTGGGCGGTTTGCTGGCCCCCATCAGCTGGCGGCTGGTGTTCCTGATCTCGGTTCCGGTCGGCCTGTTCGGAACGGTGTGGGCCTATCTCAAGCTCGAGGAGCTGGGAGAGCGCAAGCGCACGGGGGTGGACTGGTGGGGCAACGTCACGTTCGCGGTCGGGCTCGTGTCCCTGATGGTGGCCGTCACCTACGGGATCCGGCCCTATGGCGGACACGCCACCGGTTGGGGGAGCACCCGGGTGCTGGGCCTGTTCGCCGCGGGGATCGCGTGCCTGGTGGCCTTCGTGACCATCGACCGGCGGGTCAAGGATCCGATGTTCCGGCTTCCCCTGTTTCGGATTCGCGCCTTCACCTTCGGCACCCTGTCCACCTTCCTGTCCGCGGTGGCCCGGGGCGGGCTCATGTTCACCCCGATCATCTGGCTCCAGGGCATCTGGCTGCCCCAGCACGGTTACAGCTTCACCAAGACCCCGCTGTGGGCGGGGATCTACATGCTGCCGCTGACCGCGGGCATGCTGATCGCGGGTCCCGTCTCGGGCTACCTATCGGACCGCTACGGAGCGCGGCCGTTCGCCAGCGGGGGGATGCTTGGGGCCGCGGTTAGCTTCGCGCTCCTGCTCCTGCTGCCCACCAACTTCCCCTATCTCGCGTTCGCCCTCGTCCTCCTGCTCAACGGGATCTCGATGGGGATGTTCGCCTCCCCCAACCGGGCCGGGGTGATGAACAGCCTCCCCCCCGGCGACCGCGGCGCGGGCGGGGGCATGAACCAGACCTTCCAGAACTCGGCCCAGGTGGTGTCGATCGGGGTGTTCTTCACGCTCATGGTCGCGGGCCTGTCGAGCACGCTGCCGGCGGCCATCCGCACCGGGCTGCAGGCCCACGGGGTCAACCCCTCCGTCGCGGCCCACGCGGCCCACCTCCCCCCGGTATCGATCCTGTTCGCGGCCTTCCTCGGCTACAACCCGCTCGCGCACCTGCTCGGGCCTGGCGCCCTGGCCAGCGTCGGCGCCCATCAGCAGGCCATCCTCACCGGACGATCGTTCTTTCCCCATCTGATCTCAGGCCCGTTCCGCACTGGCCTGCACGAGACGTTCGTATTCGCGATCGCCGCCTGCCTGCTCGCCGCGGCCGCCTCGCTCATGCGCGGAGGCCGCTACCACCACGCGGAGCAACCGAGCCCCACTCCGGCCCTACGCGGCCGCGGCGGTCTCGATCGGTCCGGCCTGGGCGGGGACCTGGTCCGGGTGGGCGATCAGAACCGGCACCGGGCTGTGGTGGAGGACGTAGTGGCTGACGCTGCCGAGGAGGGTGGCGCGCACCGCGCCCCGGCTGCGTGAGCCCATCACCACGAGGTCGTGGTGACCGTCCTCGATCCGGCGGATCACCGCGGTCCGGATGGGCTGGGTACTGAGCACGGTGGTCGCGGGCAGGTCGGCCACGGCCGTGATCAGGGTCAGACGGGCGTGCTCGCTTTGCGCCAGGTCGATCGCCTGGGCGAGCGCCTGATCGGCGGGCGGAGAGCCATCGACCGCGACCAGGATGTTGCGAAACATGACCCCTCCTTCTCGACGCGTGGTGGGGAGCGGCTCGGTGAGGCGGGAGCGTCCGCCCTGGCAATTTATATAATAATATAATATAGTTTGTCAATATGAAATCGGGAACCGGATCAACCATGGATCGCTCGGAGCAGGTGGACCGCGTCTCGAGCGAGCTGCTGCCCCGCGTGGCGTTGCTCACCCGGCTGCTCGGCAGGCAGCTCGAGTGGCCGCTCTCGCGCACCGAGCTGGGGGTGCTGGCCACCCTGGAGACCGGGCCCAAGCGGATCACCGAGCTGGCCGAGCTCGAGGGGCTCGCCCAGCCCACCATGACCATCGTGATCCAGCAGCTCGAACAGCGAGGGCTGGTCGCCAGGGGACGGGACAGCGAGGACGGTCGCGTGGTCCTGGTCCGCCGAACCGAGTCGGGCGCCACCGCCCTCGCGGACCTCCGGGCCCAGGCGAGCGCCGCGCTTCGCCCCTACGTGGCGGCGATGGCGGATGAGCAGCTCGAGGCCCTGGCGATGGCCATGGAGGCGTTGCAGGCGCTCATCCCCCTTCTCCAAGGGGGAGCGAGCAGCTAACTACAAGGAGGCCCTGACCATGGATCAGTCCCCCACTGAGCACACGAAGCGTCCAACCACCCCGCGAGCCGACCGGGGGCGCAGCGAAGCCGATCTCGCCCAGCGCGACGGGCGCTACCGGCGCGCCACCGCGGGCTGGGTGGCCACCCGCATGCGGGCCGGAGCCCACCGGCGCGCACGCGAGCGGGGGGCGACGGCCGCGGCCGGGTAGGGCCGGAGCACGAGCGGGTCGAACCCGTCCTCCGCCAAGCCGGCGCCTATCGCGCCGTGGGGCCCAGGGTGGTGGCCAGCTGGCGCTTGCCGACCGGTACCGCGCGCGCGACCACCCTCCCCGTCCCCTTTCTGACGATCAGCGTGTAGCGCCCGGCGGGGAACCGCCGCGCCCGCCGCCGGCGCAGGACCAGGCGGCGGCGGTCGGTGCCGACCACCCCGGCGGCGGCGCGCGCCATCACCCGGCCGCCGCGCCGCAGTTCGACGTGGAGGTCGGTGAGCGTGCCGGTGTTGGTGTTGAGCTCGACGAGCACCCCGTGCAGCGCGTGGCGCCGGCCGTAGTAGCGGACGGTCAGGGTCTGCCCCGGGCCGATGGTCACGATGAAGGTCTCCTCCGCCCCGCCGGACGGCCCGCAGGCCGCCGGGGTGCTCGGGTTGGGGCCGGCGCCCGAGCCGCCGTACCCCAGCGTGGGGTCCCCCTGGCGCAGCTGGGCGGCCGGGATCGGATCGAGCCGGGTGGCGAGGTCGGCCAGGAATGCGATCTGGGTGGCGGCCAGCGTCTCGTCGAGCTTGTCCAGGTCACCGTTGTCGCTGATGGTGATCAGGTGGTAGGGGCCGGCGATGGCGCCGATCTGGGGGATGCCGTATGACTGGAAGGCGCCGCCGACCCCGAACTGGGCGGGCGGGCGCAT
>Ga0307477_10001744_pt1 | contig 17636 bp, 15 predicted proteins | sample atmos_gasesECM2C_FD_203316 | JGI IMG/M metagenome (GOLD analysis project Ga0307477, IMG submission 203316) | Hardwood forest soil microbial communities from Morgan-Monroe State Forest, Indiana, United States - atmos_gasesECM2C_515 | ecosystem: Environmental > Terrestrial > Soil > Temperate...
TTGTCACACCGTGATGGCTCCCGAGTATTCGGCCTATCAAAATTCCCCGCATTCGCGTGTGGCTTGTGTCGAGTGCCATATTGGGCCAGGAGCAGGGTGGTTTGTGCGATCGAAGCTTTCCGGTCTACGCCAAGTCTTCGCGGTAACCTTCCACACCTATTCGCGCCCGATTCCTTCACCGGTAAAGTATCTGCGCCCGGCGCGCGAGACTTGTGAGCAGTGTCACTGGCCGCAGCGCTTTACCGGCGACAAGTTCCTGGTGAACGCCAGCTACAAGGACGACGAAAAAAACACGCCGCAGACGGACGTGTTACTGCTGAAAGTGGGCGGACGCACGTGGCAGGGTGCGGTCGGCATTCACGGACACCACCTCGCGGACACGACGCGCATCCGCTACATTTCGATCGACCCTGAGCGGCAGACGATCCCGGTCGTCTATTACACCGACGATCAAGGAAAGACAGCAGAATTCGTTTCCACGGACGCGAAGCTAACCCAACAACAATTGGACCAGGGAGAACATCGCACGATGGACTGCGTGGACTGCCACAATAGGCCAACGCATGCCTTCGACTTGCCCGAAAATGCCGTGGACAAACAAATGTCTCTCGGGCACATTAGCCCAGAGCTTCCCTTCATCAAAAAGAAGGCGGTCGAGCTTCTCAAGGTGGATTATCCCGCGCGCGATGTGGCCAAGCAGCGTATTACAGAGGAGCTTAACAATTTCTATCGGACGAATTACCCGGATATTGATCAGACGCGGCATACGCTGGTGCAACAAGCGGGCGAGGAGGTGGCGGCGATCTACCTTCGCAACATCTTCCCAGACATGCGTGTGACCTGGGGTACTCATCCGAACAATCTTGGCCACAATGATTCGCCGGGCTGTTTCCGCTGCCACGATGGCAGCCATACCAGTGCCGACGGCCAGACCATCACCAACGATTGTTCGGCGTGCCACCAGGTTCTAGCAGCGGGAGAAGAAAATCCTAAGATACTAACCGATTTGGGAATGAAGTGACGTCGGCCAAGACAGAGTCCGAGAACCTGATTGATTCGGCAAGTGCCAGCCTAAACAACAAGTTAGGGGCTGATGGTGAAACTCTGCCAGGGGCCCCACCCGCCTTCTAATCTTCGAGCGCGTGACTAACAAGCACTTGTGATACGAGTCACGGAACTTTCTCCTAGAAACCTCCAAGATTATTACTGATGAATTTAGTTACGTGGCGGGAGTCTGAACTTGAGAAAAAAAGAGCGACGCACGGCAGCTACGAAAGGTCGATTCGGTCTCGTCCTTTTTGTAGTACTTTTCCTGGCCGGTCTTCTTTCAGCCGGCGCCCCAGCCGACGCACGCTCCCGGGCACAGGCGAAGTTACCCGAGCCGCTCAAGCAGGACGAAGACTGCCTGGCCTGCCACGGCCAGGCGGGAATGAAGTCGGACAGTGGGAAAAGCATCTCGATTGATCCCGTCAAGCACGCGGCCAGTGTCCACGGCATTTTGAGCTGCAGAGAATGCCACACAAGCATCAAGGACTATCCGCACCCCGCCAAAGTATCGAAGGTAAAATGCGCGACTTGCCACGGTGACGAAGCTTCCCATGTGCCCAACAGTGTGCACAGCGCGCTCGGCGACGGAGCCTGCCAATCCTGCCACGGCGATCACCACGAAGTGGCCGCGGCGGCCCAGACCGCGCCCGCAAAGTGCGCGCAGTGCCATGCTGAAGAAGGGAAGGAATTCCGGCAAAGCATACACGGAGAAGCGGCCACGGCCGGCGACCCGGATGCGCCGACCTGCATGTCCTGCCATGGGCCGGTCCATCAGATTCAGACCTCGAGCGATCCAGCCTCAACCGTTGCCAACACGAATCTGCCTGACACTTGTGCCTCCTGTCACAGTGATCAACAATTTCTCTTACGCCACAAGATTCCATTCGCCCATCCCGTGGAGCTCTATCGCCAAAGCGTGCATGGACGAGCCGTAGTCGACGGAGAGGGTTCCGCCGCCACTTGCTCCGATTGTCATGGCAGCCACGGAATCCTTCCTGCGCGAGATGCGCGTTCCAAGGTCAACCATTTCAACATCCCGGCAACCTGTGGACAGTGCCATGCCGACATTGCCCAGACATATTTGGAGAGCGTTCACGGACAAGCCACAAAAAATGGTGTGTCCGGCGCGCCCGTGTGCGTCGACTGCCACGGCGAGCACCTTATCCTGGGCCCGAAAGAGGCGGGATCGCTGGTGAACGCAGCGCGCGTTTCGATGGCCACCTGCGGCCGCTGCCATGCCGATGAACGCCTCGCCCTGCGCTACAATCTGCCCGCCGACCACGTTCCATCCTTCGCCGACAGTTATCACGGTCTCGCCCTGCGCGGCGGATCTCAGAATGTTGCCAACTGTGCGTCCTGCCACGGCGTGCACAACATCTTCCCTTCGAGCGACTTGCGCTCAACCGTGAATGCAGCCAACCTTTCCAAGACCTGCGGCAATTGTCACGCCGGTGCGGGAGATCGTTTCGTCATCGGTCCGGTGCACGTCCGCATTTCGACCGGCCCGGCGCATCCCATAGTCAAGTGGATCCGTTGGACCTACCTCGTGCTGATCCCGCTGACTCTAGGTTTCATGATCCTGCACAACCTCCTGGACTTTTTCGCCAAGCTGATCCGCCGCCAACCGCGGCACGAAAGCAGTGCGCAAGTCTCGCGCATGAATCGAAATTTCCGCATTGCCCACTGGGGTGTCATCCTCAGCTTTCCGACTTTGGTTTTCACCGGATTCGCCCTGAAGTATCCCGAGGCCTGGTGGGCGCGTGCGCTACTGCTTTGGGAGGGTCATTTCGCATTTCGCGGAGCGGTGCATCGCGCCGCCGCGGTTCTGCTGATCGCATCCACCGTTTACCACGTGATTCACCTCGCGGTAGTCCCGCGCCACCGCTTGTTCCTGAAAGCCATGCTGCCCCAATTCAAAGATGCCACCGATATGCTGCAGGTGCTCTCCTACAACCTCGGCCTCACCAAGATCGAACCACGCTTCGCAAAATTCAACTACGCTGAGAAACTGGAATACTGGGCCTTCTTGTGGGGCACTGCGGTGATGACCGTCTCCGGCGTTCTGCTATGGTTCAATAATTTCACGCTGCGCTATCTCCCCAAGTGGGTGTCGGACGCGGCTACCGCGGTGCATTACTACGAGGCACTGCTGGCGACTTTCTCGATCCTGCTGTGGCACTTCTACATGGTGATCTTCGACCCACTTGTCTATCCGATGGATACAGCTTGGCTGGATGGCAAGGCCCCGGCCGATCATTACCGCCACTCCCGCCCAGAGTATTTCCGCGCTCTGAAGCGGGCCCACCTCGTTGAGCGGCCTGCGGAGTCTGCGGGTTACGGCCAGGACCAGGGTCCTGCCGTCGTCCCAAACGATGGACCACCAGCGATGCACTAGAAGTCAGTAAGAACTGCCAAATGCTAAGCTTCTGATCCGGGGATACAGAGAGTGCACCAACGCAAGCCTCAGTTAGTTCGACGACATGGAGAGACGAACGGGAGTTGCGCGATGTGCGCTTTGCCATGCCTCTCTCACTGGCTCTTGGTTTGGCAATGTTGATCGGCAAGACCACAGTCTGGCGCATTCGGCGGCCATTTTCTCCGACGCCGCCGAGTCGGTCGTCCATGTGATCGCCGTCGGGTTTGCCACTTTTAGTCTTCGCCTCAGCATACGCTCAGCATCCCCTCAATCCTCTACGGTTACGAGCGGATCACGTTCTTCTCCGCGGGATTTGAAGGGGCCATGATTGTCGTGGCCGCGATCGCCATTCTTTATGAGTCGATCCGGAAGTGGATGGCTGGGCTGCAGCTGGAGCACCTGGGAGCGGGCGCGTTGCTGGTCCTGATCGCTGGACTAGTCAATGCGGGTCTCGGCTACTATCTCCTGCGGACCGGTCGGCGCACCAATTCACTCATTCTCCAAGCCGACGGCGAACGTGTCTTGACTGGTAGCTGGACCAGCTTTGGAGTCGTGGGAGGACTGGGGTTGGTGCTACTGACCCACTGGAAACCGTTCGACCCTCTGGTGGCCATCGCCGTCGCCGTAAATATCCTCTGGTCGGGGGGCAGATTGGTATGCCGTTCGGCAGTCGGGCTGACGGGTTATTCCGACCCGAAAGCCGGCCGGAAAATTCGCGAAAAGCTGGATGCCCTTTGCTCGGAACTGAACATTCAATACCACCGAGTACGTTTCCGAACTACAGGATACGTCAGATCATCGAATTACACTTGCCGTTTCCGCGCCCGACCTCGGTCAGCGAGGCCCACCGCCTGGCAACAATTCTGGAAGAGCGCTTGCCGATCAACCTGGGGATGCCCGCCGAGGTCATCACTCATTTGGAGTATTTGGAAGACCATGCCGATGTTCACCACGAACAACACTACACTGGGAAACCAGAGTAGGCTCCTTGCAATGCGAGGAACGTGGTCAAGGCTACAAGCGGTTCGTAGCAGCAGCGGAACCCAGGTGAAGCATCTGATCGACTCTCCTCAGGAGGTCAATTCGCGATACCGGCTTTTGCATGAGCATAGCCCAACGGGGAGGACAGGCCACGATTCTAAGCCGTAATAAGGGATTCCAACGCAACGCGGTTGGGGATCACTAAGATCGAGCCGCTTTGCTGGATCAGGTGCTGCTTCTTGAAACCGGCGAACAGACGGCTGACGGTCTCCCGTGAGGTGCCGATCATCTGCCCAATCTCTTCATGAGTCAGAGCCATCTTCACTTGAGTGGGATTTTTCGCCTCAGTGTTCTGGTCGAGCCAACCCACAAGCAGCCGAGCCAGTTTTTCACCCGCTGAGTCGGAAAGGATAAGGTCCCGGATCTCGCGGCAGGTGGAGGCGTAGTCCGCGCTGATCTGTTGGGTCACCCATAAGGCAAGGTCGCCGTGAAGGCGCATGAGGCGCAGCAAATCACTGTCACGCAGGAAGCTGATCTCGCATGGTTCCTGGGTTTCAGCCGTCGCTTCGTACTGGCGTCCCGAAACGACCGCAGCCACTCCCAATGGACAGCCGGGCTCGACCATTCGGAGAATCAGAGTCCTGCCGTCGCTGCCGCAAATGGAAAGCTTCACACGGCCTCGACGGACGATGAACACTCCCCGCGGAGTCTGCCCCTCCGCAAACAAAACAGCTGCCGTGGGATAGGTGGTGGTGATTGTCTCTTGCTCTAATACATTGGCTATGGCTGGAGGGAGATCGCAAAGGGGTTTCTCGGCTTGTGCACCTTTCTGGGCGCGGTTTAGGATATGAGTAGCCATAAGTGCCTCCGATGACAGGCTTACTTTGGCAACTACCGCGCCACTCTTTACCGGCCGGGCGGAAATCGTGGGATTGTATTTAAGCCAAACAAAAGAAGCGGTTTAACTTGACTGGGGCGAATAGAATGATGCTTTCGTTTTTCCCGAAGAAGCGCCGAAGTGCGTGTTTTCCCGCTCCGCTGTGTGATCCCCATCACCAGTCGGTTGGTTATACGCCGGTCGGAACGGTGAGATTCGACACACTAGTCTCACCCCAACTTCTCATGGATGGTATTCAGCAGAGAGGTACGGCTAAAAGGCTTTTCAAGGAGAGTTACTCCGGCTTTTAATACTTCGCGGTTTGTCATCAATTCACCCGTGTAACCCGACATGTAGACGACTTTCAGGGTCGGATGAGAAGCGCTCAGGCGCTCAGCCAATTCCGGACCGCTCAAACGCCGCATCATCACGTCGGTCAGCAGTAGATCGACTGCAAAGCGGTGAGACTCCATCCATTCGAGCGCGGCTTTGCCGTCCTCCGCCTCGACGACTGTGTATCCATGTTCCTGGAGGAGTTGTCGTGTCAAGCTGCGCATGATCTCGTCGTCTTCCACCAGCAAGATGGTAGTCTCCCTCCGTTTAGGACTTATTGTGTCCACCTCAGCTTTAGATGTGCGTCCGATTTTGTGATCGGCGCTGGGGAGATATATCTTGAAAGTGGTGCCATGTCCCGGCTCGCTATAGACCAGGATGTGTCCCCCGCTCTGCTTGACGATGCCATATACGGTGGCCAGGCCCAAGCCGGTCCCTTTGCCCACCTCCTTGGTGGTGAAGAAAGGCTCGAAGATGCGCGACACGGTAAGTTCGTCCATGCCGCTGCCGGTGTCACTGACCGCGAGCATGACGTATTTTCCTGCCGGTATGGCTTGCTGTTTTTCGGCAAGCTTCTCGCTGAACTTAACGACGCTGGTTTCGAGAATAAACTTGCCGCCTCGAGGCATAGCGTCACGGGCGTTTACCGCAAGGTTCACAACGACCTGATCGAGTTGACCAGGATCAGCCTCAATTACCGCCGATGATGATCTGGGCACAATGAGGATTTCGACATCATCTCCCAATAGCGGGCGGAGGAGCTTGCTAATGTCCCGTAACCGCTCGTTCAGATCGAGGACGAGGGGTTGGATTGCAGACGTCCGGCTGAAGGCGAGCATTTGCTTGGTCAAGGACGTGCCCCGCTCGATTGCTTTCTTGATGTTCTCGACGTAGACCGACGATTCGGTGCCAGGATCGATGCGGTCGCGCAGAAATTCAGCGCAGGCGTTGATGATCCCGAGGACATTATTGAAGTCGTGGGCTACGCCCCCCGCAAGCCTTCCGATGGCTTCCATTTTCTGAGACTGCCGAAGCTGCCCCTCAGCCCGCTTCTGCGCCGTGATGTCGCGCGCAATCACTGAAGCTCCCACAATGTCGCCGGACGCATCACGCAGTGGGGACACAGAGAGGGAAACGTCCAGGCGCCGCGCGTCCTTCGTTAACCTCACTGATTCGTGATGTTCGATCCTTTCACCTCTCGCAACTCTACGAAGAATCTCGGGGATTTCGTCGTGACGATCACTGGGAATCAGAAGAGATATGTGCTTTCCGACCACCTCGTCTGGCGTGTATCCGTAGATGTGCTCAGCTCCCTTGTTCCAACTGGTAATCGTGCCGTTCAGGTCTTTACTGAGGATCGCGTCCTCCGATGAATCAATAATCGAGACCAGCCTGGAGCGGTATTCTCCCAGCTGTTCGATGGTTTTCTGATGTAATTCTTCGTTCGCTCTTCGCAACTCCTCCGCGATTCTCTTGCGATCGCTGATGTCGCGGATCGCGCTCAGCACGAACCCCCCCCCGTCCGTGACGATAGGACTGAGACTGATTTCGACCGGGAACTCCGAACCATTACGACGCCGTCCGTAGAGATCCAGATCTGCTCCCATCCGTCTCGTCTTCGGGGCCCGCGCGAAATTGTCGCGGTGATGGTTGTGTTGCTGGCGAAAGCTTTCCGGTACAAGCATCTCGACTTTCTGGCCGATCAACTCGTCGCGGTCGTAGCCAAAAAGTGCTTGGGTTTGCGAATTGACTTGAACGATGGTTCCTTCACGACCGACAGCGATGACGGCATCAGGAAGGACTTCCAGGAGGTCCGTAGAAAGGAGGGCGGTAGCCATGGTTTTGGCTGAGAGTGAGGGCGCGAGTTCACTGTGATCAGAGGAAGCCGACAAACGCGTAACTCCGCGGTTCAATTGCTAGACCTAAATCTAGCCGGAACCCGTTCGACTGTAAAGGAGCCGAAAACGAACGAAGAATCATGCGTCTCTACCCGAAGGTCGCTTTACAAACGCTCCGAGCAAGCGAAAATAAGAGTACACTCAAGTGCTCAGTGGGGGCGGCGATGAAAGGCAATCCAAAGGTGATCAAAGAACTGAATGATGCTCTGCGGGAAGAGCTTACGGCGATCAACCAGTATTTCCTACATGCGGAAATGTGCGAAAACTGGGGTTACAACAAACTCGCCGCCTACATCAAGAAGCAATCCATCGGTGAGATGAAGCACGCCGAAGTGCTGATTGAGAGGATCCTTTTTCTGGATGGAACTCCCTCTATGGAACCGTTAAAGCTGACCGTAGGTGGGAACGTCCAGCACATGATTGAGAGCGACTTGGAACTTGAGCTTGGGGCGGTCAAGCAATATAACGCCGCAGTGCAAATTGCCACCGAGGAGAAAGACAACGGGAGCCGTGATTTGCTGGTCAAACTGCTCAAGGATGAAGAGGATCATGTGGACTGGCTGGAGGCGCAACTTCACCAAATCAAAGAGGTAGGGTACGAGCGCTATCTCTCGCTGCAGGCGGCCAGCTCCGAAGAGAAATAGTCACCGGTGCACGGCTCTCTCGCCCCCCTCGAATAACCCTGCATTCGGAAGTCTCGCCCTTTCGATCTTGAAATTTCGACCCGTGATGGGATATGAACTACGATGCCATTTTTGGTGGTTGCTTTCGGTGGCCGGAATCGCAAGCAGAAGTGATTCCCTTCCCGAAAACGTGCTCCGCGGACGGAAAGTTCCACGCGAGCGCCTGCTGGCCGTGGCCGAACACTACTACCACTTCGGCGGCAAGAGTCCCATCAACCAGCAGATTCGCGATCTGATCTCCGCGCTGGAAGCAGAGGGAGGACAGCACTCAGTGAGCTATGGCCTTTGTGACTTCGGCTTATAGTTCTTATTCCGAGTGCCGGCAGTATCGGGAGGACATCGCACGGACGCAAATCGAAGTTGGGCCCGGGGCGCCAATATCACGGCTGACGCTAAATTTCGTGCTTTTACCACGCGCAGGTAATCGAGAATGTCAGGCTCCAACCATGGCTGTCCGGGGGCACCGCTGCGGCTCTGGTAGACCAGAGCATCGCTACTCTGTCCGAGTGCTCCCGAAACCAGACGCGCACCTCCCCAGTTGGCTCACGTAGTCACATGTGCTAGCCATTGCACTCGGAATGCTGTGCGCAACATATATGATCTGCACGTTTTCACGCACGCTCGTTGCTGTCGCGTGCAGTGCGTCTCGCACCCGGTCCATTGTCGGCTCGATGAAGGCAGGATGGCTGAAGAATGGCCGACGCTTGTCCGCTTTGTGGCTCCGATCAGCTTCATCTCCGATCACATGGAAGTGTTGTACGACCTGGATGTCGAGGCGCGGCAACTGTGCGATTCGCTGGCCTTGCCGATGACTAGGGCGAAGACGGTGAGCGTGCATCCGAAATTCATTGCCATGATTCGCGAACTTATCCTGGAGCGAGTGAATCCGCAGTCGGAGAGGCGGGTCTTGGGATCGACTCGTGCGCGGCCAGACATTTGTTTGGAAGATTGCTGTCCAGCATCGCTGAGAAAGAGGCTGATCACTATCGGCTAAAAAACTGCTCGAAGTAGTTGCTCTGCTTGGAGATGTCGCTGAGGACCACGCCAACAACCCGAAGATTAGCGCTGTGATAAAAAGCACTGCGCTAGGGGGCATGCATCACCGCAATCGTAAAGCCGAATGTGCTAAGTTTCATTCGGCCCGAGCTCCCGGGATTCGGGAAGCACTGAAACCTCGCTAGACCGAGGGCCCTCGCCTAGAACTGATTGTTATCTCACAGATGAAAAGGAGACTCCCATGTTTGCACGCATTCTTGATTTTGAAGTGAAACCGGACAGGAAAGAAGAGTTCGTGAAGGTCGTAAAGAACGAAGTCGTTCCAATCCTCAAGAAGCAGACCGGCTTCCTGGAGATTCTGCCCTTTATCCACGAGAGCATGAGAGAGGAGGAGGAGAAGGTGATCACCATCAGCCTCTGGACGACCAAGGCCGATGCCGAGCGCTATGAGAGAGAGTTCTATCCCAAGGTCGTGAACATTCTGAAGCCATTCCTGACCACGCCGGTCAATGTGAGCTATCACACACTCGAGACCACACTCTGCGAGCACTTCGTCGAGGCCCTGGTTGCCTAAGGAACGAACGTCGACCCGAAACCCCCGGACCGAACGCCCTGGGGTTTCGCTTTTTGCAAGCCGCTATTTGCGAGGCTTGCCTACGCGCTGCGCGGTAGCAAACATCTTTGCCACCGTATCCAAATCCTTCGGTTGTACCTTTCCCGGAGGGATGCGCAGGTGAGTGAGGTCTTCGAGCTTCAGCAACAAATCCACCAGCGCCATGGAGTCAATTAATCCGGACGAAACCAGCGGCGTGCTCTCCTCGATGTTCAAGTTCGGTCTTCTAATCAACCGAACAATGTACTCAATCATCTGCTGTGCTTCGGGCCTCATGTGAGTTGGTTCCCCCCTCGATCGAGTTGAGTTCCGGATGCTCTTGCAACAACTTTTTGTGCGTGGCGGAACGTGCTGCTTTTCCGGCTGTGCTTTTCACAATCCATTTTGGTGGCTTCAAGAAAACCATTCGAATCGCCAGGCCAGTTCCGGCTACCACAAGATTACGGATCTCTAGCTCGATTTCGGCCGAATTAGCCAGAAGTTCTGCCTGCTCTACTTCCGCAACTACAACGATGTCGTCCGTCCCGAGATCGGGGTTGTACACGCCCATCGCCACCACGCGGCCATCGTGAATGGCAGGGTGGCTCCCGACAATCTCTTCAATGTCCTGCGGATAAAGATTTTCGCCCCCCACAATGAGCAAATCTTTCTTTCTGCCAACAACGAAAAGTTCGCCTTCAAGATAGAACCCGAGATCACCGGTGTGGAACCAACCGTCGACAATTGCATGGGCCGTAAGATTGGGACGGTTGTAGTATCCCTCGAACAGACTGTCGCTCTTGATAAGAATTTCGCCAACGTGAACTCCGTCAAGGAGCTCGCCAGAATCGGACACAACACGCACGTCATGGTTGGGCAACAACCGGCCGGATGATTGAAAGGAAACGGAGCCAGGAGCCTCCTTGGCAACCGGAACGATCAAGTGTTTCACACGAAAGAGTTGACCATCCGCCCAGATGCGAACTGGACCTGATGACCCACGGATATCTGATTGAGTGACAGCGAAAACATTCTCCGCCATGGCGTAGCAGGATTGCAGGGCGGTGCTCTTCAACCCGATGGAGGTGAAGGCGCTCTGGAACTCGTGCATGCTGCTGGCACGCACCGGCTCGGAACAATTAATCAAAGCCCGGACGGACGAAAGATCGTACTGCGCCCATCGGCCCTGTGGTGTGCGGCGCGGAACGAATTGAAAGGCAAAGTTTGGCATCCACGCTAGTGTGCACTTATACTCGCTGATAATTTGCAGCATGGTTTCTGGATGCATCACCCAGTCCAATGGCGACTGCATCACTACGGGCAAGTGGCAAACCATCGGCAGCATAAAGCAAGCAATCAGCCCCATGTCATGGTAGAGAGGCAGCCAACTGTAGATTCTGTCCGTCGCCGGGTCTGTTTCTAGCTCCTGCGCCAGATGTTCGATCTGCCTCAGGACGGCGCCATGAGTGAGGGCCACGCCCTTCTGCAGTCCGGTCGTGCCAGCCGAATGCTGAATGAACGCCAGACTCTCTGAGTGATCCTCCAGCTTGGTGAATTCCAACTCTCCGCCGAGCATTCTGCCATGGCTGGCATGAAGCAGCGTGGTTTGGTCGCTTAGAGATACGTAGCTGAGCATTTCGTCGGGAAATTCTTCGTCGATCACCACGAGTTTGGCGCACAGGTTCGCTGTTACTCCCGCCAATCCCGAGCGATACTTAGAAGGCTCAACCTTGAAGTTGGGATAAGCCAGAAAGGCGGGCACAGCTCCTAACATCAACGCTCCGACAAAAGCGGTCATGGCCGGAATGCCCTGAGGCATGACGATGATCACCCGATCACCGTGGCTTACACCGTGGTCGCGAAATATCTTGGCTTGCAATCGTGCGCGGCAGCGGAATTCGGTAAACGTCACGTTCTCGTGTGCATCTTCGTCGATCCAAGCAGTAATGAACGTACGGTCTGCCGGGGCCGCATCGAGCGCCTCAATAAGACTGGAGAATCTGTTCACCTGCGGCCATTGTATCCGGTGAGGATGGTAGACGAATTCCTGGCTCGATCCAATCAAGCAGTAGGGCGCGGTACTGTGTCTGGCTTGGGAGATGCCGAGTACGCAATAATATCTCAATAAGATCTTAGGATTGGCCTAGACTCGGGTGCACACCCGCGCAAGAAGCGCTGTATCCTCTACTTTCGAGCCGCGATCTGGATATGAACTACGACGCCATTCTGGTGGTTTCTTTCGGTGGGCCGGAATCAAAGGAAGAGGTAATCCCCTTCCTTGAAAACGTGCTGCGCGGACGGAACATTCCCCGTGAGCGCCTGCTGACCGTAGCCGAACACTATTACCACTTTGAAGGCAAGAGTCCCATTAACCAGCAGACGCGGGGGCTGATGTCCGCGCTGGAAGCGGAGTTGGAACGAAACAGGCCTAAGCTGCCAATCTACTGGGGAAACCGAAACTGGCATCCTCTGTTGCCCGATACTCTGAGAAGAATGAGGCAGGATGGCATCCAGCGGGTATTGGGCTTCGTGACTTCAGCCTACAGCTCGTACTCAGCATGCCGGCAGTATCGCGAAGACATCGCGCGGGCGCAGAGCGAAGTTGGGCCGGGTACACCGGAAGTGGACAAACTGCGGGCATTCTTCAACCATCCTGCCTTCATCCAGACGACAGTGGAGCGGGTGCAAGACGCGCTTCACGCCATCCCAGCGGACGCGAATGGAAATGTCCAGATTGTGTACATCGCCCATAGCATTCCAGTTTCCATGGCGAACACTTGTGATTATGTGAGCCAACTGGGGGAGGTGCGGCGTCTGGTTTCGGAAGCGCTCAGTCAGAAGAACGATGTGCTCGTCTATCAGAGCCGCAGCGGCGCCCCGGGACAGCCCTGGTTGGAGCCGGACATTCTCGATTATCTACGCCATGTGAAGGCAGGGAATCTGGCGTCGGCTGTGGTTCTGGCGCCGATCAGCTTCATCTCGGACCATATCGAGGTGCTATACGACCTGGATGTGGAAGCGCGACACGTCTGCGATTCGCTGGGTCTGCCCATGACGCGCGCGAAGACAGTCGGCGTGCATCCGAAGTTCATTGCCATGGTTCGAGAGCTGATTCTTGACGGATGAATCCGCGATTCGAGCGGCAGGCCCTGGGATCGATCGGTCCGCGGCCAGACATTTGCGCTGAAGATTGCTGTCCCGTACCGCAGCGGCCGATACCATTGCGCGCGAGCTAGACGGAACTGCAAAACTCCCGGGGTGTTCATAGTCTGTCGCTTTCGCCTTCGAGCATAAGCATCACCTGGAGAATCGTCTTGATGGCCGATTCATTCCCCAAGGCCGTGTTGATCGATCCATTGATCGAGGTAGCGAGTGGAAAGCTTTCAGGTACGATAAACGAGGAACATTGTTTCGAGCGATCCTATACAGTCTGTTCTTCCTGCTTAACGTCGCAGTCTTCGCGAACGTCCGGTCGCGAAGGGTACGGCAGCCGATTCTTCTGATCAGCAGCTACGTGCTTTATCTCAGTTGGGGCGCCTGGTTCTCGGGCGTTCTTCTCACTTCAACGGTGATGAATTTCTTGCTCGGAAAATGGCTTCGCCGAACGCCCGCTCGTCTCATTCTGATGACCGGCATTCTACTGAACCTTGGGCTCTTGGGCATTTTCAAGTATCTCCCGGAAGTGGCAGTAAACGTTCCTCTCTCATCGTTACAAAGGTTTGCTCATCTCGCGCTGCCCTTGGGGATCTCATTCTGGACATTCCAGGCGATGAGTTACCTGTTTGATCTTTACCGCGGCGAAGGACTCGGCCCGTCGCTCTCTGAATTTGCGCTATACATGGCCTTTTTCCCGGTGGCGATATCCGGGCCAATCTGCCGTATGCCTGATATGCTTCCGCAATTTCGATCCCAGGAAGTGACGGCTTGGAAGGATATCGCGCGCGGGTTCACACGTATTGCAACGGGCATCCTGATGATGCAACTGGCGCGGCTCCTTGGACAAGGAATTCTCTCTGGCGATGGCATCAACCGCGGGTTCGATCGGCTCACTGTCTGGAGTGGCACCGACGTGTGGTGTCTGGCGTTCGGATACGCCTTACAACTTTTCTTTGACTTCGCTGGTTACTCGCACATTGCAATCGGCGCTGCGAAATCGCTGGGCTTCACTTTGCCGGAAAATTTTGTCCGTCCATTTCAGGCTACGACACCCTCGACATTTTGGACGCACTGGCACATGTCGCTGTCGTTCTGGATTCGCGATTACGTTTTCTTGCCAGTGGCGATGCTGCGCGGAGAAATGTGGTGGCGAAATCTTACGCTGGCTCTTTCGATGGTTCTATTCGGATTGTGGCATAAGGCAAGTCTGTTGTTCTTGTTGTGGGGCTCCTATCAAGGTGTGCTTCTCGTCGTGCATCGTCAGCTTCGGCAAATGCAACTGAAGTTAGGCTGGAATCCTCCAACCACCCTTTGGTTGCCGCTTTCATGGCTTGCCACTACTACCTTGATCAGCCTGGGATGGATACTGTTCCGGGCGAATTCCATGCCGCAGGCGGTGCAGATGTTGGCGGCAGTCTTTTCTCCGGCAAACTATCTCTCGCACTTTGTCAGTGGAAGTCTCTACTTGCTGGTTTTCGCTTTGGTGATCGGATACGCGACGGTGCTGCTGATCAATGATTTGCTGGATCGGCAATCGGTGAAGTCCGAAGCCACCGTAGTAGGTTTGCCCTCAGCAATCATTGCCGCCCTGGCCCGTAACCGCTGGTATTGGATCCCACCTCTATATGGATTGACGTTACTTGTTGTCGTGATCGTCACGCACACTCAGGATGCGGGGGCCGCTCAGTTTATGTATCGCCGTTTCTGACTGCAAGTCAGTGCACTGCACCGTCAGCCGTGACCAGAGGGAACCCATCAAAGGGGCGAGCGAGTCCAAACTGCTGCTCCGCCGCCGCAGGGTTGTAGGGGTAGAGAAAGACTCCGTAATTGAAGTGCAAACTGCGATCACCCGGACTTCTCGCGATCGCCCATTGGTACTGCGCGGCGGTATCGCGGGGCTCTTCGTCCGAATTCTCCGCCTGCATCGCCAACTTCAAAACCTGGTCGGAATGGTTCAGTTGATTCGTAAAAGGGGGCTCTTGCAGCCGTCGCCACATTTCCGCCGCCACCCGCGAACGATCATGTCTGGTAAATGCCAACCACCGCTCGCATTCCGCCTCGGTGGAAACATTTGCCGCCTGGGGGGAACGACCTGCAATGGAAAGCAGCTGGTTCGCGATCTGAAGGAACATGGCGCGAGCCAACAGGTAGTTGCCATGCGGGGTCAGATGAACGTGCTCATATACGAGGTCGCTACCCGGGACGCCGCTCGGGCTTTCTTTGGCGAAGAGCGCATCCGCATCGATCAAGTCGACGCCTGGCGATGAAAGTGCTACCGAGCGATTAATCTCATTGATCCTGGTATCAGCGCGGAAGCGAAGCGTGTCGAGGTCGCGGGCCCGGAGAAAGTGCTTTCTCGCTGCACTGTAATCGCCAAGAGCCCGCAGGCAACGGGCGATCCGGAAGTCAAGTTCGGCGTACTCCCCATCAATTCTGGCTGCGGAGAGATACAAGTTCAACGCCTCCGCATACGAACCGGCATTTTCGAGGGCGGCCCCGCGTTGTACCAGGGCGGACCAGGAACGCAGAGCATCCTGTCCCAGATCCTCGCGGTGCAAGGACGCGAAGGGCGCACAGTCCATCAAGTTTGTGGCCACGGTGGAGACGATTACTCTGGCGCCGGCTTTGCGGGCCACGGTAATGGTGTCGCGCAGGTTCTGCTCGAAGTTCGAGTAGGCATATTTCATGAGCGGCGAACTGGCTCGAACCTGTTTGTCCAGAAACATCCCCATCCCGCCCCAATCCCGCTTCGGTGTGCCGGCCTCAGTGAGGAGCTGTCCGATGCGGGTCGAGTGATAGAAAATGCTGCCGCGGATGACGGGAAGGCTCATTCCGCCCGCCGTAAGAGCAGTACCGGGGCCATACGGTCCTACAACTTCGTTGTTCCCCGAATAGATGATAAACAGGTCCGGGCGGTACTTCGCCAGCCCTTTGGCAATCGGCAACACCACATGCGAGTTGATGGCGACGCTGCCGGTATTTACCACCTCAAATCTCATGCCGGGGTAGCGTTCGCGCAGCATCACCTCCAGGTAGCGGCTGAATCCGAAGGCGGGTTCAGGATCGCCCATGGCGGCCGATTCTCCGAGTACGACGATGCGAAAGGTCCCGGGCGGCTTCTCGGTGGGAATTGCGTACATCTGCGGCGTCTTGATCATGCCTGGAGGGAAAAATGGAGCGGCAAAGAATAAGTTATAGCAGGAGGCAGGACGCCCCTGGACTGTGCATGGAACCGTGACATCGATGGAATATCCGACTCCGCAAATCCGCAAAACCACTTCCACCAGCCCTAGCAGCAGTAGTGGCGCAAAGAGGCCGATCGCGACGCGTAGGGTCCAAACATACCAGCCACGGGCAACACGTTCTCCTTCCGCGGAAGCAGGTGCTTTGACCTGTTCCGTCATAACCCCGGGTTGTGATGCTATCTGGTTCACTTCAGCGGCCCAAGCTCTTCAAAACAGGTTCTTGTCCAAAGGTGTGCGAGTCAAACTCGATCAGGGCTGGATTGCTCTGACTCCGTGGGCCTAACCTCGTTGCCAGACTTGTTGCTATCCAGCCCTGGCGGTCCTCGTGCGTACGCTCCGTAATCTAAGAGCACATCAGTCACGCCGAGGAAAACTAGAATCCAGATACCTGCTCCGGCATCCATCGATCTAGCGCAACTCGACCGGTTCTGGACACTACAACTTTTGTCCCGTGCGCGCGATCTTCGCGCCCTGTTTCGCCTCCGTGATCATGTGCTGGACCAGGTCTTTCTGCGGAAATTCGGGATGGTGTTGCAGGAGTTTCTGCCAAGCGGCCACAGCGCCCTCTACATCGTTCTTACCTCTCCACTTGATGATGCCTATGTTCATAAGCGTGCCAGCGTGCTCCGGATCGTAAGCTAGCGACTTGTTGAGTTGCACGAGCGCTCCATCGACATCCCCGGTGTAATATAAGCAAGAGGCAAAGTCGGCGCGCACGCCAATGTTCTTCGGATCATACTGGAGCGACTTTTCAAAGTATCCGGCGGCTTCCTTGAATTGATGAGCATTCTCGTAGATCAAGCCGATCTGGTTTTGCATCTGAGGGTTATTTGGGTCGGACTTCAATTTTTCCAACAGCGGCGCCGCCTTCCTGTCGCCCATTCGGTTCAGGTCGTCCAAAGTGGGCATTTTATGCGGCGCTTGTAATTGGCCCGCAGATTCGCCCATCGCCTGTGGTGAAGGTGTAGTCGCCACCGGCCCAGCCGAAGGCGTCTGGACTGGGCCGGGAGCTGAACCGCGCACAAAATAGCCCGCAAAGGAGCCCATTGCCAGGCACACGGCGCACATCACCGCTAACTGTCTTGGGTGCCAAACCACTGTGGAGGTGCCTGCTTTCGGTTCCTCGACCATCTCTGGACCTCCTGTTTGCTCGCTTCCAGCGATTTCAGCGGACGGATTCAACACTCAATCGGCTAGAGGAGAGCACCTCATTCGCAGCTCCCAGAACCTCGCACGGGCGCCCCTTGTTTGCCGCTCGGCTTGCGCCGAGGGACCAGTACGGCCCTACATCCCATGATCGAGGTGGTTCGGACTGCATCACGATCACCTCGGGCCGCGTGGGAAAGCGCTGCAATACTTCGAGGAATCCGTCGAGGAAAAAATCAGAAAGGTGATCGGCCACGAGCACAAGA
>Ga0307477_10001745_pt1 | contig 17629 bp, 16 predicted proteins | sample atmos_gasesECM2C_FD_203316 | JGI IMG/M metagenome (GOLD analysis project Ga0307477, IMG submission 203316) | Hardwood forest soil microbial communities from Morgan-Monroe State Forest, Indiana, United States - atmos_gasesECM2C_515 | ecosystem: Environmental > Terrestrial > Soil > Temperate...
CCGCGACCGCGGGGAACTCGGCGTTGAGGTCCTCGGTGGAGGTGAAGATGCAGCTCACCACGTCGTCGGGCCGGAGCCCGTTTCGCTCGAGGATCTCCTGGAGGAGCGCCTCGGTCGCGTCGATGATGCGGTGGGCGTCGTTGTGCTCCACCGTGATGGCGCCGCGCAGGGCGAACAGGCGCATGAGGCGCGGCATTGTGGCAGAGCACGATCCCGCCGGACCGGACTGGCGACGGGCCGGCGGCCGGGGACCGGATCAGGGCGGCGCGGGCCCGAGTCCCGCCGTCCGGCGCAGGTCGAGCACCTCGCCGGCCGCCAGACGCCGGCTCTCGCCCTCGGCCAGGGACCCCAAGGTGAGCGGCCCAAACCGGACCCGCTCGAGCTCGAGCACCGGATGGCCCACCGCCTCGCACATGCGCCGAACCTGCCGCTTGCGGCCCTCGTGGAGGACGAGCTCGAGGACGTCCGGCGCGAGCCGGCGCACCCGGGCGGGCGCGGTGGCTCCGTCCTTGAGCTCCACTCCCCGTCGCAGCTCGCGCAGCGCCCGCTCTCGCACCGGGGCGGCGGCCACGCGAGCCCGGTAGGCCCGCTCCACTCCGCGGCTGGGGTGAAGCAGCGCGTGGGCCAGCTCGCCGTCGTTGGTGAGCAGGATGAGGCCGGTGGTGTCGGCGTCGAGCCGGCCGACGGGGTACAGCCGGGGCCCAAGCCCGTCCGGGTGGCGAGCACGCACGAGCTGGACCACCGTGCGGCGCCCGTGGGTGTCGCGCGCGGTGGAGACCACGCCGCGGGGCTTGTTGAGCACGTAGACCGCGCGCGGCTCGGGTCCGGCCACCGGTCGCCTGTCGAGCCGCACGTCGCTGTCCTCGCCCACCGCGCGGGCCGGGTCGGTCACGCGCCGGCCGTCGATGCTGACCCGCCCCGCGCGCACGATCTCCTCGGCGGCCCGGCGGCTGGCCACCCCGGCGTGGGCGAGGTACTTGGCCAGGCGCATCGGAGTGCCACCATAGGAGCATGGACCTGGCCACCCTGGAACGGGCGCTGGCCGAGGACGGCCAACCGTCGTACCGGGCCGGGCAGGTGTGGGGCTGGACGGCGAGAGGCGCTGCCGGCTACGAAGACATGACCAACCTGCCCCGGGCGCTGCGCTCGCGGCTGAGCGAGCGCGTGCCCTTCTCGACCCTCACCGCCGAGCGGGAGTCGCGGTCGGGCGACGGCACGGTCAAGGCCCTGTTTCGCACCGGCGACGGGCGCCCGGTGGAGGCGGTGCTGATGCGCTACCGGGACGGACGCCGATCGGTGTGCCTGTCCTCGCAGTCGGGATGTCCGCTGACCTGCACCTTCTGCGCCACCGGCCAGATGCGCTTCGGCCGCAACCTAACCGCGTCCGAGATCCTCGACCAGGCCCTTCACTTCCGGCGCCGGGAGTCGCTCGACCACGCGGTGTTCATGGGCATGGGCGAGCCCATGCTCAACCTCGACCCCGTGCTCGAGGCGTGCCGGCGCCTGCCCGACCTGGGAGTCACCCATCGCCGCACCACGGTCTCCACCGTGGGGTGGCTCCCCGGCATCGACCGCCTGGCCGCCTCGGACCTACCGGTGCGCCTGGCCCTGTCCCTGCACGCGGCCGACCCGGCGCTGCGCTCGGCGCTCATGCCGGTCAACGACCGCTATCCCCTGGCCGATGTGCTCGATGCGTGCCGGCGCTACCACGCGCGCCGGCGCCGGCGGGTGTTCGTCGAGTACGTGATGCTGGCCGGAGTCAACGACCGCTACGAGCAGGCCGCGGCCCTGGCCGATGTGCTCGACCCGAGGGTGTTCAAGGTCAACCTGATCCCCTACAACCCGACCGCCAGCTCCTTCACCGGATCGAGCCGCCCCGCCATCGCCGCCTTCCGCGCGGCGCTCGAGGGGCGCGGCCTGCGGGTCACGGTGCGCCTGACCCGCGGGCGGGACATCGAGGCGGCCTGCGGTCAGCTGGCGGGGACCGGGGCCGGACCCTCGCCGGCGCGGGCCTCACCCGCGCGCAGCAGGCGGTCGCGCAGTCGCGCGGTCTCCTCGGGCGTGGGATCCCAGCGGGACGGGTCCGGCAGCTCATCGAGCGAGCCCAGGCCGAACAGCTTCAGGAACAGCGGCGTGGTCCGGTAGAGGACGGCGCCGAACTGCGAGCGACCGGCCTCCTCGACCAGGCCACGCTCCAGGAGGGTGGCGGTGGCGGAATCCGAGCTCACCCCCCGGATGCGCGTCACCTCGGGGCGGGAGACGGGCTGCAGGTAGGCGACGATGGCCAGCGTCTCGGCCTGGGCCGGGGTCAGCGACGGGATCCGGGGCTTGGCCAGGAGCCGGCGGGCGGCCGGCTCGCTCACGGGGTCGGTGGAGAGGGTGAAGCCCCCGGCCACCTCGCGGAGCAGAAGTCCGCGCCGACCCGGCGCGTACTCCTGTCCCAGCTCCTCCAGCGCGCCGGACACCTCGGCGGCAGAGGCTCCGGCCGCCTCGGCCAGGTGGTCGAGGGGCACCGGGTCGGCCGACAGGAACAGGAGCGCCTCGGTCACCCGGGCCAGCTCGGAGAGCTCGACGGAGGCCGTCATCCGGTGGCGCGCCGGAGCGGCCCGCCTTGCCCCGGGAGACCGGCGGCGGTGGGCCGGCCGTCGGCGGGAGCGGCCCTCGCGTTGATGGTGATCTCGCCGAACGGCTCGGGCTGCTCCCACGTGGCCTCACCCTGCTTGTAGAGCTCGAGCAGGGCGAACAGGGTGACCGCGATAGTCACCCGGTCGGCCCCGGCCACCGCCTCGTCGAAGCGGTAGCTTCGCTTCGACCGCAGCAGGCGGCGCAGGTGGGCCAGGCGATCGTCGAGGGAGACGCGCGAGACGGTCAGGTGGCGAAGGCTGATCGGTGGGGGCACCCGCAGGAGGCCGCCCAGTGCGCGCCCGAGCACCTCCGGGTCGTAGACCGCGCTCACCCCGTCCAGGGTGGCCCGGCGCAGATGGGGCGGTAAGGGCGCGGCCCGGAAGCGCCTGCCGGCCTCCGAGGCGAGCACTTCGTGGAGGTGCTCGGCCGCGCACCGGTAGCGACGAGCCTCGAGCATGCGGGCCAGGAGCTCCTCGGCTGCCTCGCCCGGCTCGAGGTCGAGGAGCTCCTCATCGTCGCCGCCGAGGAGCAGCCGCGACTTGAGCTCCAGTAGCGCGGCCACCAGCACGATGAACTCGGTGGCGACCTCGAGGTCGAGCTCCCCGCGGGCCTCGAGATGGTCGAGGTAGGAGAACACCACGTCGGCCAGCTCGAGCTCGAGCAGATCGACCTCCTCGCGCAGGACGAGCGTGAGGAGCAGATCAAACGGCCCGCTGAAGACCTCGAGGTCGAGCTCCAGAGCCGCGACGGTCACCGGCGGCACGGTAGCGATCAGCGGGGACGCGCCTCCCGGGGGGGACCGACCCCCATGCGCTCGCGCACGTCGGCCAGTGTGTCCGTGGCGATGTCCCGGGCCCGGGCGGCGCCGCCGGCGAGGGTTTCCTCCAGCGCCGCCTCGTCGGCGCGCAGCCCGCCGTAGCGCTCGCGCACGGGCGCCAGCAGGGCGACCACGGCGTCGGCCACCGTCGCCTTGAGCTCGCCGTAGCCGGCTCCGTCGAGCTCGGCCTCGACCGTGCCGGGGCTGTGCCCGCGGGCCACGGACAGGATCTCGATCAGGTTGCTCACCCCCGGCTTGTCCGGGGCCCGGCGGATCTCGGTGCCCGAGTCGGTGACGGCGCGACGGAACTTCTTGACGATGGCTTCGGGCTCGTCGAGCACGTACACGGTGCCCTCCTCGCTGCCCCCGGTGGTCGACATCTTGGTCTCCGGATGCTGGAGGTCCATGATCCGGGCCCCCACCTCGGGAATGCGGGCCTCCGGCACCACCAGGGTGTCGCCGAAGCGGGCGTTGAAGCGGCGGGCGATGTCGCGCATGAGTTCCAGGTGCTCGCGCTGGTCCTCCCCCACCGGGACCTCGTCCGCCCGGTAGGCGAGCACGTCCGCCGCCTGGAGGACCGGGTAGAAGAGCAGCCCGGCCGAGACCAGCTCGCGCTGGGCCGCCGACTTGTCGCGGAACTGGTGCATCCGGCTGAGCTCGCCCAGCGGCGTGACCGCGGCCAGCAGCCAGCACAGCTCGGGGTGCTCGTGCACGTCCGCCTGGCGAAAGAGGATGCAGCGCTCAGGGTCGAGGCCGGCGGCGAGCAGCATCGCCGTGGTATCGAGCACGTGCTCGCGCAGGCTGGACGGGTCGTAGGCGACGGTGATGGCGTGCAGGTCGACGATGCAGTAGATCGCCTCGCCCCGGTCCTGGCCGGCCACGTACTGGGCGATGGCGCCGATGTAGTTGCCCAGGTGCTTGCGGCCGGTGGGCTGAATGCCCGAGAAGATGCGCATGGCGGCGCAGGGTAACGCGCCCCGGGCGACCCGCCGGCTGCGGCGCAGCCTGGCTCACAGCTCGGCCGCGCGGTTAGGGCGCGTTCGGGCTCGGGTCCTCGTTGCCGCGCTCGGCCGGCGGCGGCTCGCCATCGCCCTCGTAGTCCGTGTCGGCGTCCAGCGGCTCGGCGTCCTCGAAGATCATGTCGGGGTCATCGGGCGGGTTGCTGGACTGCGCGTCGCCCAGCGAGGCCTCGCCGTTGTGAACGCGATCGGCTCCGTTGTGAGGACGCACGCTACGAAGGTACCACCGCGGGCGGTCCCCGGGAGAAGCGGATCGCCTATTGCACAGGTGTAGGGCCGCCGGGGCTCCTGGGCGGAGCGGGCGAGCGTTCCGAGGACGGAGCGGGCGGAGCCCTACGGCGCTGCGGACGACTCGCGGTCGGGCGGCAGGGGCTGGCGGATGACCGGGCGCTTGGCCGCGGCGGCTTCGTCCAGTCGGCGGACCGGGGTCGTGTAGGGCGCCTGCCGGGCGATGTCGGGATCCGCGGCCGCCTCCCGCAGGATGGCGGCGACCGCGTCGGCGAAGGCGTCGAGGGTCTCGCGGGTCTCGGTCTCGGTCGGCTCGACCAGCAGCGCCTCCTCGACCAGCAACGGGAAGTAGACCGTGGGCGGGTGAAAGCCGTGGTCGAGCAGGCGCTTGGCCACGTCCAGGGTGCGGATCCCGAGCTCGCGCTTCATGGGGGCCCCGGAGAGCACGAACTCGTGCATGCACAGGCGGTCGTAGGCCACCGGCAGGTAGTTGGCCACCCCCTCGCGGCGCAGGCGGGCCAGGAGGTAGTTGGCGTTGAGGACCGCGGTCTCGGAGGCGTCGCGCAGGCCGTCGGCTCCCAGCGAGCAGATGTAGGCGTAGGCCCGGACGAAGCAGCCGTAGTTGCCCTGGAAGCCCCGCAGGCGGCCGATCGACTGGGGCCGGTCGTGGTCCAGCTCGAACCGCGGCTCGCCCCCGTTGTGGCCCTCCAGGCGGCGGATGACCGGCGCCATCAGATAGGGCTCGATGCGTTCGGATACCGCGATCGGGCCCGAGCCCGGGCCGCCCCCGCCGTGAGGCTGGGTGAACGACTTGTGCAGGTTGAAATGGACGATGTCGAACCCCATGTCGCCGGGCCGCGAGATCCCCATCACCGCATTGAGGTTGGCCCCGTCGTAGTACAGGGTCGCTCCCACGCCGTGGACGATCGAGGCGATCTGCTCGATGTTGCGGTCGAACAGGCCCAGCGTGTTGGGGTTGGTGAGCATGAGGCAGGCCACGTCGGTGTCGGCCCGGGCCCGGAGGTCGTCGAGGTCCACCCCGCCGTCGGGAGCGGTCCCGACCTTGACCACCTCATAGCCGGCCATGGTCACGGTGGCCGGATTGGTGCCGTGGGCCGTGTCCGGGGTGAGCACCTTGTGGCGGCGCTCGCCCCGGTCCTCGTGGTAGGCCCGGGTGAGCAGGACGCCCGCCAGCTCGCCGTGGGAGCCCGCCGAGGGCTGCAGCGATACGTGGGGCAGCCCGGCGATCTCGGCCAGGGCCCGCTCCAGGCGCCACATGAGCTCGAGCGCGCCCTGGGCCCGGCTGGGGTGCTGAAGCGGATGCAGGCGAGCGTGGCCCGGCAGGGCGGCCACGCGCTCGTGCAGGCGCGGGTTGTGCTTCATGGTGCACGACCCGAGCGGATAGAAGCCGCTATCGAGATCGAAGTTGCGCCGGCTCAGGCGCACGTAATGGCGCACGAGCTCGGGCTCGGAGACCTCCGGGAGGCGGGCGGGATCGGTGCGCCGGAAGCGGTCCGGGAGCAATCCCTCGCGGACCGGTACGTCGAGTTCCGGGCACACGAACGCCCGCCGCCCGGGGGCGCCCTTCTCGAAGATGGTGCGCACCGGCTCGCGCTGGAGCGGGGTCCCGGGGGTAGGGCCCGGACCCGGGCCGGGCGCGCCGGAGCCGCTGCCTGCCTCGCTCATGCCGGCGCCGGTACGGTCGGGGCAGGGGCCTCGCCGCCCTGCTCGGCGGCCAGTGCCACCTGGAGGGCCTGGGCCAGGCGATCGATGTCGGCCCGGGAACGGCGCTCGGTGAGGGCGATGAGCAGGCCATCCGGGTGATCGGGGAGCACGCGGCCCAGGGGCAGTCCCGGGTTGACCCGGTGCGGGGGCCCGGCGCACCGATCGACCACGCGCTCGACGCCGGCCAGCCCGTCCACCGGTAGGCGCACGGCGAACTCGCGCACGCAGGGCTGATCATGCAGGGCGGTGACCCCGGGCAGGGCGGTGATGGTGTCGCGGGCGTAGGCGGTGCGCTGTAACAGGAGCTCGGCCAGCTCGGGCAGCCCGCGGCGGCCGAGCCAGGCCAGGTAGATCATCCCGGCCAGGGCGTTCAGGGCCTGGGCGGTGCAGATGTTCGAGGTCGCCCGCTCACGGCGGATGTGCTGCTCGCGGGTCTGGAGGGTGAGCACGAAGCCGCGCCGCCCGTCAGCGTCGACCGTCTCCCCGGCGATCCGCCCGGGCATGCGGCGCAGGTGCTCTTCGGCGGCGGCAAAGAACCCGAACGAGGGCCCGCCGAAGTCCAGCCGGTTGCCCAGGGGCTGACCCTCGCCCACCACCACGTCCACCCCCAGCTCGCCGGGCGGCCTCAGCACTCCGAGCGCGATCGGGTCATACGCGCCCACCACCACCGCGCCCGCCCCACGCCCCGGCGCCGCCAGGGCCTCGACGTCCTCGACCGCGCCGAGGAAGTTGGGTTGCTGGAAGATCGCGGCCGAGACGTCGCCGTCGATGGCCTCGCCCCAGCGGCGGGCGTCGGTTACGCCGCCGGCCAGCGGGACCTCGACCACCTCGGCTCCGAACCCGTGAGCGTAGGTCCGCAGGGTCTGGAGGGAGTGGGGATGGACCCCGGCCGAGACCACGAACCGGGCCCGGTCGTTGGCCAGGCGAGCCAGGTAGCCGGCCGAGGCCACCGCGCTCGGGCCCTCATACACCGAGGCGTTGGACACGGCCAGGCCCGTGAGCTCGCAGATGGCCGTCTGGTACTCGAACATCACCTGGAGGGTGCCCTGCGAGACCTCGGGCTGGTAGGGCGTATAGGGGGTGAGGAACTCCGAGCGCTGGAGCAGCATGTCGATCACGGCCGGGACGTAGTGGTCGTACATGCCCGCCCCCAGGAAGGTGATCTCCTGCTCGGCGTCGACGTTGCGCGCGGCCAGGTCGCGCAGGTGCCCGTAGACGTCCTGCTCGGACAGTCCGGCCGGGAGGTCGAGGGCCCGGCCCAGGCGCAGGCCTCCGGGAATGTCGGCGAACAGGTCCTCGACCGAGGACACGCCGATCGCGTCGAGCATGTGGCGACGATCGGGGTCGGTGACGGCGGTGTAGCGGCTCATGCCGAGGACGGGCAGAGGTCAGCTGGTCAGGGTGGCCGTGTAGCGGGCGACGTCCATCAGGTGCTCGCGTTCGGCGGGGTCGGTCATGCGCACCTTGACCAGCCAGCCGTCGCCGTAGGGGTCGTCGTTGATTCGCTCCGGGGTCTCCCCCAGGGCCGGGTTGACCTCGGTCACCTCGCCGGACAGGGGGGCGTAGACGTCGGAGACGGCCTTGACCGATTCGACCTCGGCGTACGGCTCGTTCTGGTTGACGGTGGTCCCCACCTCGGGGAGATCGACGAACACGACCTCGCCCAGGGCATCCTGGGCGAACCACGTGATGCCGAAGGCGGCGGTGTCGCCCTCCACCCGGGCCCAGTCGTGCTCGGGGTGGTAGAGCAGATCCTCGGGATAGGTGGCGTCAGCCATGGGCTCCTCTCCGGTCGCTGGCCGTCCGCTCCGGGGACGGTGTCCGCGAGGACACGAGACCCAAGACTCTAGGGGCCGGCTCGGCCCGGCGGCTGCCGGCGCGTGGTGGGCGGGACTCTAAGGGGAGGAGGCGGCATCCTCCGCCGGGCGCTGGCCGGGCTCGCCGTCCGGGGGCGGATAGAGGGGCTTGCGGGCCACCACGCCGGACCGGCGGCGGCCCCGGATGTCGATCTCGATCGAGGTTCCCGGCTGGGACCGTTCGGTGGGCACGTACGCCAGGCCGATCCCCATCTCGAGCATGGGCGACAGGGTGCCGCTGGTGACCTCCCCGCCCCCCACCACCGGGTTGCCGTGCCGGGGGATGCCGGGCTCGACGAGGCGGAAGGGCACCAGCCGCTGGTCGGGCCCGCGCTCGCGGGCCGAGCGGATCGCATCCGAGCCGATGAAGCCCGTGTCCTCCTTACAGCACCAGCCCAGCCCGGCCTCGATCGGCCCGCGCTCGGTCGACAGATCGTTGCCGTACAGGTGAAAGCAGGCCTCCAGGCGCAGCGTGTCGCGGGCCCCGAGCCCGGCGGGGGTGGCCCCGCGCCGGACCACCTCGTCCCAGACGGCGGGGGCGGCATCGGGGTCGAGCAGGATCTCGACCCCGTCCTCGCCCGTGTATCCCGTCCCGCACATGAGCGCCCGGCCGCCCCCCACCACGCGGGTGGCCACGGCCATGCGGGGCGGGAGCGGGGCGTCGAAGGAGGCCTGCACGATCTCCCGGGCCAGCGGACCCTGCACGGCGAGCATGGCGAAGTCGGCCTGCGCGTCGGCCACCTCGGCCTCGAAGCCGGGGGCGTGGGCCAGGAACCAGGCCAGGTCGCGCTCGTGGTTGGCCGAGTTGGTCACGGTCAGGAAGCGCTCCGGGGCCAGGCGGTAGGTGAACAGGTCATCCAGGACGCCGCCGTCGTCCTGGCACAGCACGCTGTACTGGGCCCCCCCGACGCCGAGGCGATCGACGTCGTTGGAGAGCAGGCGCTGGAGCAGGGCGGAGGCCCCGGGACCGGAGGTGGCGATCTGGCCCATGTGCGAGACGTCGAACACGCCCGCGGACTGGCGCACGGCGCGGTGCTCGGCCCGGATTCCGGTGTCGGCGTAGTAGACCGGCATCTCCCAGCCGGCGAAGTCCACCATGCGGGCGCCCGCCTCGAGGTGGCGGTCGGCCAGCGGGGTCCGGCGAAGGGTGTGGGTCGCGGGCGGGTGGGACGGGGCCATCGGCCCAGCCTAGCCCGGGCTCTCCCCTGGGGACCGGGCCGCCCCCGGTGCGGGCCGCTACCTCAGGAAGGGCGGGACGTCGATCTCGTCCTCCGAGATCTCCAGGGCGCTGCGCTCGCGGTCGTCCATGCGCACGTCGCGGTCGCGGCGACGGGCCCGCACGTCCTCGCGGGCCTGGCGGGGGCGGGTGCGGCCGTGGTCGAAGCCGGTGGCGATCACCGTGACCCGCACGTTGTCGCGCTGGGCCTCGTCGATCACGGCCCCGAAGATGATGTTCGAGTTGGCGTCGGCGGCGCTCTGGATGATCTCGGCCGCCTCGTTGACCTCGAATAGGCCCAGATCGGGGCCGCCGGTGATGTTGAGCAGGACCCCCGTCGCCCCGTCCACCGACTCCTCCAGCAGTGGCGATGAGATGGCCGCCTTGGCCGCCTCGGCCGCGCGGTTCTCGCCGTTCGCCGACCCGATCCCCATCAAGGCCGAGCCGGCGTCGTGCATGATCGTGCGCACGTCCGCGAAGTCGAGGTTGATCAGCCCGGGGATGGTGATCAGGTCGGTGATCCCCTGGACCCCGTGGCGCAGCACGTTGTCGGCCTCCCGGAAGGCGTCGATCATCGACGTACGCCGCTCGATGACCGCTAGCAGCTTCTCGTTGGGAATCACGATCAGGGTGTCGACCACCTCGCGCAGGCTCTGGATCCCCTCGTCGGCCTGGCGGGCTCGCTGAGCGCCCTCGAAGTCGAAGGGCCGGGTGACCACGCCCACGGTCAGGGCCCCGATCTCGTTCTTGGCGATCTCGGCGATCACCGGGGCGGCTCCGGTGCCGGTGCCGCCGCCCTCGCCGGCGGTGACGAACACCATGTCGGCCCCCTTCAGGGCCTCCTTGATCTCGTCGCGCGACTCCGCCGCGGCCCCGAAACCGATCTGGGGGTTGGCCCCCGCACCAAGGCCCTTGGTCAGCTCGTGGCCGATGTTGAGCTTGATGTCGGCGTCCGACATCTGAAGCGCCTGGGCGTCCGTGTTGGCCGCGATGAACTCCACGCCCCGCAGGCCGGCGTCGACCATGCGCGAGACGGCGTTGGTGCCGCCCCCACCCACGCCGACGACCTTGATCACCGCGAGATAGCTGCCGCTTTCCATGTGGCCCTTCCAGCCGACCCTTGAGTTAGAGTTGAGAGTTTACCCTGCTAATCGCCGGTTTTCGGGAATCCACCCTAAGCACGGGGCCCTGAGGCTGTCAACGACTAGAGGTCGCACGCAAGAATCGTTGCAGATCGCGTAAGTCTCAACCTCCCCTACCGGGCGTGTCGGATAAGACACTGAATCTCAAGTCGAGGGTTATCCTCCCGTCGCGGGCGCCTGGGAGGCGGGCGCGGAGGGGGTGGCCGAGCCCGCGGAGGGGGTGGCCGCACCGGCCGATGGGGCGGCCGAGCCCGAAGTCGGGGCGGCGGAGGCCCCCGGGGCGCCGGTCGTGGCCGGCCGCGTGGCGCCCGCCGCCCCGGCGGTGGTGGTGGGGCCCGCGGGGCTGGCCGGGGCCGCGCCGGCCGCATTCACCCCGCCCGCCGGCTGGATGCCGGCGTTGGCATGGGTGAGCAGGGCCTGGGCTCCGGGGACGGAGGCCACGGGGCGCCCGGGGATGCGCACGTCGAGGTAGCTCGCGCCGGCGGAGCCGGCATCGGCTAGGACCCGGGCCGCGGCCATCCATTTGGCCTCCAGGCGCGTGTCATCGCCGAAGTAGAGCGCGGGGCCGTTGCGCAGCTGGGCGGTCAGGCCTCCGGACCCGAAGTACACGCGCGTGACCTCGTACCGAAGGGAGCTGGGGGCGGCGGCCATCACGGCCAGGCAGGCCAGGCCGCGGGCATCGGTGAGCCGGGTCCCGGCCTGGGCCCGGGAGATGGAGACCGAGGCCAGCCGGCTGGAGGCCGGGACCCCGGCCAGGATGGTGCCGTCGGCCGTGACCGGCAGCCGGCGCCCATCCAGCACCAGTGCGGCCACGGGCGGGTTCTCGTCCACCCGGATGTGCAGGCCATGCGGGAAATCGGTGCTCACGCGCAGGCCGCGCACCACCCCGTACGGGGCGACGACGGCCCGCAGGCGCGACACCTGAACGTGCAGGGTGGTCATCTGCCGGGCGGCGTCGGCCAGGGCCGAGCGGATGGCGTCGGCCGACGGTCCGGTGACCCCGGTGACCGTCACCCGGCGCACGGCGACCAGCGAGGAGTCCCGCAGCCACAGCCACGCTCCGCCCGCCAGGAGGAGGACGCCGGCGAGCGCGGCCACCGCCCGCCTGCCCCTGCGCCCCAGCCTGAGCCGGGCGAGGCCAGCGGCCACGCTGGGGTGGGGCAGGCGGCGCAGAGCGGCGGGGGCGAACGCCGCGGCCAGCGCCGCCCGCCGGGCCACGAGCGCCGCCCGTGACGGTCCCGAAGCCGTGGCCAGCCGGCGCTCCATCGAAACGATGTTCGACGTGTGCCTGGCCCTTCCTATGCGGGCAGGCCGACCTCGCCGAGGACCTGGACCTCCGGCTCGAGCTGTACCCCGAAGCGCTCGCGGACCCGCCGGCGGCCCTCGGCCATGAGGGCGACCACGTCGGCCGTGGTCGCCTGGCCGGTGTTCTCGATGAAGTTGGCGTGCTTGGGGGAGAAGCGTGCGCCCCCCACGGCCAGGCCGGCGCACCCCGCCCCCTCCAGGAGCATGCCCGCCGTGCGCCCTCCGGCCGCCGGGTGGTCGGGATTCTTGAACGTCGAGCCGAAGGTCTTGATGCCCGAGGGCTGGGCGGCGTGGCGCCGGGCCCGCATGTCGGCCAGGGTGCCTCGGATGTCCTCGCTGCGCCCCGGAGTGAGGGCGAAGCTGGCCCGGGCCACCACTTCGCCCGGTTCGAGGGCGGAGGAGCGGTAGGCGAAGCCCAGCTCCCCCGGGGGGCGCCGCCGGGGTCCCTCGGCCGTGACCACCGTCACCCACTCGAGCACCCGCGCCAGCTCGCCCCCGTAGGCGTTGGCGTTCATCCGCACCGCTCCTCCCACCGTGCCGGGAATGTTGACTCCGAACTCGATCCCGGCCAGGCCGAGCTGGGCCGCGCGCGCCGCCACCGCGGGTAGCCGCGCCCCCCCTCCGCACAGCAGGGTGGTGCCCTGGTGCTCGATGGCGGACAGGCCGCGGTCGAGCTTGATGACCAGGCCCCGCACCCCCTCGTCGGCCACCAGGAGGTTCGACCCGGACCCCACCACGTTGACCGGCAGCTCGGTCTCCCGGGCCCAGCGGAGCAGCTCCGCCACCTCGGCCTCCGCGCCCGCCCGGGCGAAGTACTGGGCCGGGCCGCCGGTCCTCACCGTGGTCAGCCGGGCCAGGCTGTAGCCGGCCACCACCGAGGCCGGAGCCCCCGGCCGGGCGGTCACGCCGGGATCCCGGCGGGAGCCGAGCCCGGAACTGTCTCGTCCGCCCCGGCAGAGTGCGCCACCAGGGCGCGGCCCAGCTCGTCCACGTCGCCCGCTCCCAGCACCAGGCACAGGTCGCCGGGGCCGAGCAGGCCGTCCAGGACCCGCCGGGCGGCGGCCCGGTCGGGCATCCAGTACACGGGGCGCCCGCCGGCGGCGTCGGCCGCCGCCTCCGCGATCACGAGCCCGCTCACTCCCGGGAAGTCCTCGGCCCGCTCGCGGGCCGGATAGACGTCGAGCACCATCACCACATCCGCCTCGGCCAGGGCCAGCCCGAACTGGCGGGCCAGGAGCGCCGTGCGCGAGAACAGGTGGGGCTGAAACACGGCCACCAGGCGCCGGGGAGCCAGGGTCCGGGCCGCGGCCAGGGTGGCGGCCAGCTCGGTGGGATGGTGGGCGTAGTCGTCGTACACCTCGGCGCCGGAGCCGGTCCGGCCCAGGCGCTGAAACCGGCGGGCCGCTCCCGTGAAGTCGGACAGGGCGGCCGCGGCGCCCGCCTCGGGTGCCCCGGCCAGCCGGCTCGCCTCGAGCGCGGCCACGGCGTTGAGCGCGTTGTGGCGTCCGGGTACGCGCAGGCGAACGTGGTGGCCCCGCCAGGCAAACCGCGATCCTCCGGACTCGAGGGCCACGTCGGTGGCGTCGAAGGCCACCACCGGGCCCTTCCGCAGGGCGAGCAGGTCCGGGCGGTCCCAGATCACGGCCCGGGGCGCGGCGGCCAGGAACTGGCGGAAGGCCTCGCGCAGCTCGGCCAGCGAGCCGTAGGTGGCGTGGTGGTCGAGCTCGACGTTGGTCAGCACCGCGATGTCGGCGTGGAGGCCGATCATCGACCGGTCCGACTCGTCGGCCTCGAGCACCAGCCACTCCCCGTCCGTCCAGGCCGCGTTGGTCCCGGCCGAGCGCAGCACCCCACCGATCAAGAACGATGGGTTCATCCCGCCGGCGCGGAGCACGTGGGCGAGCATGCTCGCGGTGGTCGTCTTCCCGTGTGCTCCGGCCACCGCGATGGTCCGCCGGAGCCCGCTCAGCTCGCGCAGGAGCTCGGCCCGCGAGCGTTCGGGCACCCCCCGCTCCCGGGCCGCGGCGCGCTCGGGGTTCCCGGCTGGGACCGCGCTCGAGTACACGAGCTCGAAGTCGGATCCCGCCGGGAGGTTGGCCGCGTCGTGTCCGATGGCCACCGCGATGCCGGCCCGCCGGAGGGCGTCGGCGTAGGGCGAGTCGGACTGATCCGACCCGGTGACCTGGGCCCCCAGGGCGGCCGCGGCCAGCGCATAGGCGCTCATGCCCGCCCCGCCGAGCCCCACCACGTGGAGCCTGCGTCCGGACCAGGGACCAGTGGTCCCCGGAGCCGGGGTCACCGCGACCTCCTCGCGGCTGCGGCGGCCAGGAGCTCCTGGGCCACCTCGCGCGCGGCCCGGGGTCGGGCCAGGCTGGCCGAGGCCCGGCCCATGGCGGCCAGCCGGCCCCGGTCGGCCAGCAGGCCGCCCACCTCCTGGGCCAGCCGCGGGCCGGTCAGCTCGGCGTCGTCGATCACCACCGCGGCGCCCGCCGCTCGCATCCACTCGGCGTTATGACGCTGGTGGTCGGCGGTGGCGTGGGGATAGGGGACGAGCACCGCGGGGCACCCATGGGCCGCGATCTCGAAGATCGACCCTCCCGCCCGGGCGACCACGAGGTCGGCCCCGGCCAGGGCGTCCATGAACAGAGGGAGCGGGAGCAGCTCGCGCAGGTCGTAGCCCGGGCCGCGGGGCCGGTCGCGCAGGTCCGGGTAGTCGCGCGATCCGGCCACGTGCAGGACGCGGAAGCTGGCCCCGCTCAGGCCGTCGAGGGCAGCCTGGTTAATCGAGCGGGCTCCCAGCGAGCCGCCGAACACGACCACCACGGTGTCCTCGGCCCCCATCCCCAGCCGGGCCCGGGCCTGGGCGCGGTCGCCCACCGGGGGCATGATCGGGCGCCCGGTCACCCGGTAGCGCGGGCCCGAGCGCCCGTCCAGGGCAAAGGCCAGGCACACCCGCCGGGCGAAGGGGGCCAGGACCCGGTTGGCCAGCCCCAGGTAGCTGTCGGCCTCAGTGAGCACGAGCGGCACGCGCCGGGACACGGCGGCGGCGCCGACCGGGCCCGATACATAGCCGCCGCCGCCCAGCACCGCTCCCGGACCCAGCTCGGCCAGCAGCCGGCGGCCCGCTTCCACGGCCACCGCCGCCCGCAGGGCGGCTCGGCCGGCCCGAATCGGGTGGCGCCGGCTCAGGCCCTCGACCCGGATCGGGCGCAGCTCGAAGCCGGCCTCGGGCACCATCCGGGCCTCGGCCCGCTCGCCTCCGATGAAGACGACCTCGAGGCCCTCAGCCCGCAGCTCGGCGGCCACCGCCAGCGCCGGCACGACGTGCCCCGCGGTCCCGCCGGCGGCGATCACGATCCGCCTGGGCTTCGCGTCCATCCTCCCATCGTCGCCGTTTGGGGCGAGGGGTGTCGACCGCCCGCAGCGCGCTCCCCCCGCCGCTGGCCACATTGAGCAGGAGGCCCATGGCCCCCAGCACGATGACCAGGTTGCTGGCCCCGTAGGACACGAACGGCAGCGGCACTCCGGTCAGGGGGGCGAGCCCGAGCACGGCGAACACGTTGAGCAGGGCCTGGCACACGATCAGCGAGGTCAGCCCGGCCGCCAGCAGGCGGGCGTAGGAGCTGCGCGCCGCCTTGGCCGCCCGCAGCCCTGCGTAGGCGATCAGCCCGTACAGGAACAGCAGGACCGTCACCCCCAGGGCGCCCAGCTCCTCTCCGATGACGGCCAGGATGAAGTCGGTGTGGGCCTCGGGCAGGTAGAAGATCTTCTGGACCGAACGCCCCGGCCCCACCCCGAGCAGGCCGCCCGACCCGATGGCGATCTGGCCCTGGACGGCCTGAAACCCGCTCGATCCGGCGTGGGCCCACGGGTTCAAAAACGAGGTCAGCCGGGCCCGACGGTAGGGCTCGGCCAGGGCGAACACGACGACCAGGAACACGGCGGCGCCGGCGATGATCGCGAGCTGGCGGGCGGGCATGCCCGCGGTGACCAGCAGCGCGGTCATGCTCAGGGCGATGACCAGCGCCGTTCCCAGGTCGGGCTGTACCGCGACCAGCGCACACCCGCCCCCCACCACCAGCAGCAGGGGGCGGGCCAGCCCCTTGAGGTTGAACGTGTCGGGCCGGCGCCGGGACAGGAGGGCCGCGGTGTAGAGCACGAGGGCCAGCTTCATGAGCTCGGCCGGCTCGAACTGGAACGGTCCGGCCCCGAGCCAGCGCCGCGCCCCGTTGACCGTGATCCCGACTCCGGGCAGCTTGACCGCCAGGACCAGGCAGAAGCTCGCCACCAGCAGGGGCGCCGTCAGGCGCCGGGCGAAGTCGAGCGGGCGCCGGGCCAGCATCCGCATGACCAGCAGGCCCAGGCCGCCGTAGATCGAGTAGCGGACCAGGTAGCCGGTGCCGTCGCCCCCGCCCTGGAGCAGGGTGCGGGCCGAGGAGGCGCTGTAGACCATGACCGCGCCGGCCGCCAGCAGGCACAGGGTGGCGGTGAGCAGGATGCGCTGCTCGAGCGGCTGTGCCTCGGGGCGCGCGGCCCGGCGGGTGGACCTGGATGAGCCGGGCGGGCTCTCGCGACCCGGGGGGGTGGGCATACGCGCGCGTCTTCGACGCGGCGGCCGGAAAGCCTGCCGGCCGCGCGGGGGCGGCTACCGGGCGGTCACCAGCTCCCGGAAGCGCTGGCCGCGGTCCTCGAAGTCGCGGAACTGGTCATAGCTCGCGCACGCGGGCGAGAGCAGCACCACCTGACCCCTGCGGGCCAGGCGGCGGGCCACCCCCACCCCGCGCTCGAGGTCGCCGCACTGGGTCACCCGGGGGCGGACGCGCTTGAGCGCGGCCCCGATGCGGGGGGCGTCCTCCCCGATGAGGTAGACGTGCGCGCAGGCGCGCTCCACGTCGTCGCGCAGGCGCTTGAAATCCTGGCCCTTGCCCTGACCGCCCAGGATCAGGTGGACCGATCCGGGCTCGAACGATCGGAGCGCCACCACGGTGCTCTCGATGTTGGTGGACTTGGAGTCGTTGACGTACAGGACCCCGCGCCGCTCGGCCACCTCCTCCAGGCGGTGGGCCACGCCGGTGAACGTCCGCAGGCCGGCGCGTACGGCGTCGGGTTCGATCCCGCGGGCCAGGGAGATGGCGGCCGCGGCCATCGCGTTCTCGCGGTTGTGGGCCCCGCGCAGGCGGATCTCCTCCTCCGCGATCAGGGCCTCGTCCACCCAGAACAGCTGGCCCGCGCGGGCGGCGAGCTCGGCCTCGCCCCCCTCCCCGAAGCACAGGCGCCGCGCGCACCCTCCCAGGTCCTCCACCCCCAGGTCGCACGGATACACGGCCACGTCCTCGTTGGCCTGTCGCGCGAACACCTGGAGCTTGGCCGCGGTGTAGGCGGCCAGGTCGCCGTGGCGGTCCAGATGGTCCTGGCCGATGTTGAGCAGGACGGCGCCCTCGGGGGCGAACCCGAGCGTGTCTTCGAGCTGGAAGGACGAGCACTCGCACACCACCGTGACCTCGGGGTCCAACCCGCCCACCAGCGAGGAGGCGGGGGTGCCGACGTTGCCGGCCACGGCCACGGGCCGGCCCGCCTCCCGGTGGATGTGGCCGATCAGCTCGGTGGTGGTCGTCTTGCCGTTGGTCCCGGTCACGGCCACGAACTCGTTCGGGATCAGGCGCCAGGCCAGCTCGAGCTCTCCCATGACCGTGAGC
>Ga0307477_10001746_pt1 | contig 17622 bp, 17 predicted proteins | sample atmos_gasesECM2C_FD_203316 | JGI IMG/M metagenome (GOLD analysis project Ga0307477, IMG submission 203316) | Hardwood forest soil microbial communities from Morgan-Monroe State Forest, Indiana, United States - atmos_gasesECM2C_515 | ecosystem: Environmental > Terrestrial > Soil > Temperate...
AACCAGGTCGAGCCCGCTCATCCCCGGGAGCACGACGTCGACGATCATCAGCGTCGGGGCGAACGCGTCGAGGGCCGTCAGCGCCTCCTCCGCCGAGGGCGCCTGGTACGTGGACGCTCCCTCGTGCTGCAGCCGCAGATCGAGGTACGTGCGAAAGGACGAGTCGTCGTCGACGATCAGGACGCGCTCCGGCAAGCGCTCGAGGTCCATTAGGTGGCCACATACGGTACACGGGCTGTCAAGCCCCGCCGCCGTCGCGGCCGGCTGGCCGTCGGGCGACGATACTTCGCAGCCGTGCCCGACCTGCCCACGATCCACGCCGCCCGCTTGGCGGAGCTCCCCGCCGCGACGCTCTACGGCATCCTCCGGCTCCGAAGCGCCGTGTTCGTGGTCGAGCAGAACTGCGTCTACGCCGACATGGACGGGCGAGACCTGGAGCCCTCCACGCTGCACCTCTGGATCGACGACGACACCGGAAGCGTCGCTGCGGCACTCCGCGTGCTCGACGACGGGGACGAGCGATCGATCGGCCGAGTGGCTACCCGGGTGGACCAGCGCAACCTTGGTCTGGCGTCGCTCTTGATGCGGCGCGCCATCGATCTCACCGAGCCTCCCATCTGGCTGAAAGCGCAGGAGTACCTGCGCGACTGGTACGCGACCTTTGGCTTCGCGGTGTGCGGAGAGTCGTGGATCGAGGACGGCATCCCGCACGTCCCCATGCGTCTTACGACGAAGCGGCCACAAGCGGGAGGGGACACCGGTCGTTGAGGGCGTAAGGAGGCCGCGCCGGCCCGCGCGGCCGACGGGAGCGGCAGCGGACAGCGGTCAGGCTGTCCGCGCAGCGGCAACCAAAACGACCGGTGTCCCCTCCCGCTGTACCACGCATCGTGTCAGACGACGATGTTGACGATGCGGTCGACGACCGCGATCACGTCGCGCGGGTCGCGCCCGGCAAGCAGCTCGGCGATGCGCGGCTGCTCGAGCGCGAGCCGGCGTAGCTCGTCCGCAGACGTCCCCGCGTCGACCTCGATCTCGGCGCGGCGCTTGCCGTTCACGGTGACGGCGACGGTGACGCGCTGAGGCCGGGCGAGCTCCGCGTCGTACTCGGGCCAGGTGCCGCGGTCGTGCACGGATCCGTCGTGCCCGGTGCGCTCCCATAGCTCTTCCGTGATGAACGGTGCGAACGGCGCCAGCAGCTTGATCAGCGTTTCGGCGTCGACGCGGCGCGCGGTGCCAACGGCGGCCTCCTGGTCGAGGTCGCGCGCGAACTCCATCAGAAATGAGATCGCTGTGTTGTAGCGCAGCTCCGCGATGTCGTCGTCAACGCGCTTTATCAGGCGGTGGCGACGGCGCTCCTTCGACTCGTCGTACGCGCCGTCACCGCCGGCAAGCTGCGACGCACGCCACACGCGGTTGAGGAAGCGCGGCACGCCGGCGATCGCTTCGTCGGAGAAGTCGCCGCCGACCGTGTACGGTCCCTGGCTCATCATGAACAGCCGGAACGTGTCGGCGCCGTACTCGTCGATGTACTCGTCAGGGTTGATCACGTTGCCCCGGCTCTTGGACATCTTCGCGCCGCTGAAGACCAGCATCCCGTGCGCGCGGAACCGGGCGAACGGCTCCGGTACCGGCACCATCCCCATCTGGTGAAACACACGCATGATGAAACGCGAATACAGAAGGTGGCGCACGGCGTGCTCGTTGCCGCCGATGTACATGTCGACCGGCAGCCACGTGGTGGTGCGCTCGTCGTCGAACGCGACGTCATCGAAGTCGGTCGACGGATAGCGCAGGAAGTACCAGCCTGAATCGAGGAACGTGTCGCTGACGTCTGTCTCGCGGCGCGCCGGTTTGCCGCACTTCGGGCACGGGACGTTGACCCAGTCTTCAACCGTGGCAAGCGGTGAAACCCCGGTGCCTGTCGGGCGGAAGTCTTCGAGCTCAGGCAGCAGCACCGGCAGATCCTCGTCGGGTACGGCGACGGGACCGTCGTCGGGGCAGTGGATGATGGGAATCGGCGGGCCCCAGTACCGCTGCCGAGAGATCAGCCAGTCGCGCAGCTTGAACTGCACGCTCGCCTCGCCGCGGCGCAGCTCAGCCAGCTTCGCGATGACGCGGCGCTTCCCCTCCTCGGAAGGTAGCCCGTCGAACCCGTCGCTGTGCACCATGGTGCCGTCGCCGGTGTATGCGGCTCTGTCAACGTCGCCACCCGTGATGACCTCGACTATGGGTAGCCCGTGGGCCCGTGCGAACTCCCAGTCGCGCTCATCGTGCGCAGGCACCGCCATGATCGCGCCGGTGCCGTATCCGCCCAGCACGTATGGCGCTACCCATACGGGAAGACGCTCGCCGGTCAGCGGGTGCACCGCGCCCGAGCCGAGCTCCATGCCCACGGAGAAGTCCGGTTCGTCGTGAGTCGGCGGCAGGCGGTTGCGCCATGCATTTATGTCGCCGAGCCGATCGCGCGGCACGAAGTCCTCGAGCTCGGGGTGATCGGCGCCGATCACGAGGAACGTGGCGCCGTATAGGGTGTCGGGCCGGGTCGTGTACACGGTCACGTCCTTGCGCGTGCAGCCCTCGAGGTCGAACAGGATGGTCGCCCCCTCGCTGCGCCCGATCCAGTTGCGCTGCATCGTCTTTGTCGAGTCCGACCAGTCGAGTGTGTCGAGCGCATCCAGCAGCTCTTGCGCGTAGCGCGTGATCTTCAGCCACCACTGCCGAAGGAATCGCGTCTCCACCACCGTGTGGCAGCGCTCGCATTTCCCGGCCTCGACCTGCTCGTCGGCGAGAACCGTCTTGCACGATGGGCACCAGTTGACGGCACCCTCGCGCCACTCCGCGAGACCCTGTTTGAAGAGCTGCAGGAACACCCACTGAGTCCATCGGTAATACGACGGGTCTGCGGTGTTGACCTGATGGTCCCAGTCGAACATCGAACCGATGCGCTTGAGCTGGTTCTCACGGAAGTTGTTCACCGCGCGCCGCATCACCACGGCCGGGTGCTCGCCGATCTTCAGCGCGTAGTTCTCGGAGTGGATGCCAAAGGCGTCGAAGCCCATGGGCTCGAAGACCGTGTCGCCCTTGAGGCGGCGCCAGCGTCCGAAGATGTCACCGCCGGCGAACGGGATCATGTGTCCCACGTGCAGCCCTTCCGCCGACGGGTAGGGAAACATCATCAGGTTGTAGAAAGGGCGATCCGGCTCATCGAGAGGTGTGCGGTAGTCGCCGCGGTCCTCCCAGATGCGGCGCCACCTCGCTTCGACGGCTGCGTGGTCGTAGTCGTCCACCGGGGCGCGACCGGACACAGATGCGGTGACCATCGCGCTAACAGTACCCAGATATCGCTCCAACCGAGCCGCAGGGGCTCCTCGAGGCGGGATCCTGCTGATCCCCCCTCGTACAAAAAACCGGGACAATGGGCTCATGGGATTGTGGAGTCGCGCCCGGCTCTTGTTCCGGGCCAGGGCGAACCGCGCGATGGACGCGATGGAGAGCCCGGCTGACGCTCTCGACCTCGCCTATGAGAAGCAGCTCGAGGCGCTCCAGCGGGTGCGGCGCGGTGTCGCCGACGTGGTCACCGCCCAGAAGCAGCTGGAGATCCAGGCGCGCCAGATGGAGTCCAACCGCTCTCGGCTCGACGAGCTGGCCCGCCGAGCTCTGGAGCAGGATCGTGAGGAGCTCGCGGCCAGCGCCCTGACCCAGAGCGAGTTGGTCGAGGGGCAGCTCGCAGGGCTGCGCCAGCAGGTCGACGCGCTGACGCATCAGCGCGAGAACCTCGAGATCGCCGGGTCACGGCTGCAAGCGCGCGTCCACGCGATGCGCACGCAGAAGGAGACGCTCAAGGCTCAGTACAGCGCCGCACAGGCGACCGTGCACGCGGGCGAGACCGCTGCCGGCATCTCAAAGGAGATGGACGATGTGCAGCTGCTGCTCGAGCGCGCCCGCGACAAGATGCTGCGCACGCAGGCGCGCGCGGAAGCGGTCAACGAGCTCATGGACTCGGGCGTCCTGGCGAAGCTCGGCGCCGGCGGCATCGAAGCGATCGAGGCGCAGGTGCGGGCGACCGCGGTGGAGCAGTCCGTGGATCAGCGCCTGCTTGCGATGAAGCAGGAGCTCGGCCTCAACAGCCCGAATCCCGGACGCATCGAGGCTGCTCCCGATAGAGCGAGCCTCGATGCCGAGGTGCCCGAGGAGAGGTCGGCAGGCTCCTGACTACGCGGCCCGCGGCGCCGGTTGCAGGATGCCGAAGTGCGCGCCCTGCGGGTCCTGAATGACGGCGAAGCGCCCGACTTCGGGGATGTCTTGTGGCTCCGTTGTGGCGCTCCCCCCAAGCTCCTTGGCGCGAGCCGCCACGCCGTCAGCGTCGGTTACCGCGAAGTACGTCATCCAGAACGACGGCGTCGCTGCGGGCACCATATCGGGCATCGCCATACCGCCCGCGAAGCTCGTCCCGCCGTCGAGCTGGAACTCGGTGTAAGCCGGGGCGCCCGGAACACTGGAGTCCTTCGCCGTCCAGCCGAAGACATCTGTGTAAAAGCGGCGCGCCGCGTCGATGTTCCTGGAGTCCAGCTCGACCCAGCAGACACTCCCGGGAACGCCGTCGACCTCCCAGCCGGCGTGCTCCTTCGGCTGCCAGACGCCGAAGATCGCACCCGACGGATCCGCCAGCAGAGCCATGCGGCCCGCCTTGAGGACGTCGAAGGGCTCTGCGATCACGGTGCCGCCGGAGGCTTTCGCCTTGGTCGCCGCTGCGTCCGCGTCCGGCACGAGCACGTACATCGTCCAGGCTGAGGGTTGCTGGGGACTCTGCACCGGCCCTACGCCGGCGACCTCCTTGCCGTCGAGCTTGAACATCGCGTAGCCGCCGGCGGCCGGATCCGTGATGACATCGGCCTTCCATCCGAACAGCTTGGAGTAAAACTCGCGCGCGCCTGCTGCGTCCGAGCTCGAGAGATCGACCCAGCCGGGCTTGTTCATCGTGATCGTTTTGGCTTCCGCCATGCCGTACACCTCCACCCACGCTCATCACGCCGCTGTCCGGCGTCGGAGTCACGCTAGCACAGCGACGCGAGAGAACCGGCGTCTTTCCGCGTTGTTAACGATTGCAAAGGTGCGCCGTGCCGCGAGCGATGTCGGCGGGGCTACAGTCCGACACGATGACCGACGTCCGCGAGTACATGGCGGCGAACCGCGAGCACTGGGACGAGATCGCGCGCCTGCACCCGGCCACGGCGTTCTATCGGTTCCTCCTCGACCGTCTGCGGTCGGGCGAAAGCGCGCTGCACCGGATCGAAATCGCAGAGGTCGGCGATGTGGCCGGTAAGACACTGCTCCACCTGCAGTGTCACATCGGAACGGAATCCGTGTCGTGGGCACGGCTGGGTGCGCGTGTCACGGCGGTGGACTTCTCTGAGGCCGGCATCGAGGAGGCGCGTCGCATCGCGGCGGAGTTCGATGCGGACGTGCGCTTCGTCCACGCGAATGTCTACGAGCTCGATGACGTGATCGACGACGAATTCGACGTCGTGTACACGTCGTGGGGAGTGCTGTCGTGGCTGCCCGACCTCACGGCGTGGGCACGTGTCGTGGCGCACCATCTCAGTCCGGGTGGTGTGTTCTACATCGCCGAGTTTCATCCCACCGCCTGGATCTTCGACGAGCTTGCCGACGACCTGCGCGTCCGATATCCCTACTTTCGCAGTCGAGAACCGTTGATGGATGAGTCGCCGTCGTCGTACGCGGATCCCGATTCACGACTCGTGAACCGCCGCACGTACAACTGGCCGTTTCCCCTGGGTCAGGTGGTGACGGCGCTCATCGAAGCAGGTTTGCGCGTCGAGTTCTTGCGCGAGCTGCCGCGGTGCGTTTTTCAGATGCTCCCCATCCTCGTCCGCGATGACGCCGACGACGAGCGGTGGTATCGCATGCCAGCGGGATCTCCAGAGCTTCCGCTCGCGTTCACGCTGCGCGCGCGCCGCGACTGAGCAGAGTTCCGCCGGCGGGATCGCTAGAGTAGCCGCTCGTGGACCTGGAGCTCGCGGGACGATCGGTGATCGTCACCGGCGGCGCGTCGAACATCGGTCGCGGCATCGCGCTGGCGTTCGCTGATGAAGGCGCCCACGTGTGGATCGCTGACCGAGACGTGGAGCAAGCGCGCCGTGTCGCCGGCGAGCGTCGCGGATTGGTCGCGCACGAGACCGACGTGACCGATCCCCAGTCGGTCGCGCAGCTCGTCGACGCAGTGCTGGCCGGCGCGGGCGCGCTCGATGTGCTCGTCAATTGCGCCGGCTGGGTCATGGACCGGCTCTTCCTCGAGCAGCCGCGAGACGAGTGGCAGCGTGAGATCGACGTCAACTTCTGGGGATTCATCAACTGCACGCGCGCGGCACTGGAACCCATGATCGAGCGGCGACACGGACGCGTGATCTCCATCGCCTCGGATGCTGGGCGGATCGGCGAGTTTCGCGAGGCCGTGTACTCGGGCACCAAGGCGGCCGTGATCGCCACATCGAAAGCGATCGCGCGCGAGGTCGGCAAGCACGACATCACCGTCAACGTCGTGTGTCCGGGCGTCGTGCCACCGAAGCGCGAGGCCACTGGAAGCGGATCCATGTGGTCGGGCGAGCTGGGGCAGATGTACAGCGACGACGTGCTGCAAAAGGTGGTGCGCGCGTACACGCTGCGCAGGCTCGGCACGCCGGAGGACATCGCGAACGCGGTGCTGTTCCTGGCGTCCGAGCGAGCGTCGTACATCACGGGGCAGACGCTGTCGGTGGACGGTGGCTATGTGATGGCATGAGCGTGAACGGCGTGGTCATCGGAGATCCCCGAAGCGACGGCGACGTGGAGGCGTTCGCGCGCCTGGACGCTGAGTCGTTCGGCTCGAGCCTGGAGCTCTCGCAGAGGTGGACGAGGGGAATGCTTGACCACGAGGCCACGATCCGAGTGGCGCGCTCCGGCGATGACATCGTCGGGGCATACGCGCTGCTGCCGGTGGGCCAGTTCTACGGCGGACGATCGGTGTCCGCGCGCGCCGTCGTCGCTGTGTCTGTGCATCCTTCGCGGCGCCGCAAGGGTATCGCCGGGCTGCTCATGCGCGACCTGGTCGACGTCGCGCGTGGCTCGGGAGCGGCCCTCGCGCCGTTGCAGGCGGCAACGACGCGCTTGTACCGGCGGTGGGGCTGGGAGCTGGGCGATCGTGGACTGACGCAGACCATCCGCACGTCAGCGCTCGCGCAGCTGCGTGGTGCCGGCGACGTTGTCCAGTCGCTTGAACACCGGTCACTCGAAGCGCTGCGCCGCGCGTACCTGCCCGCGTGGGACGGACCGCTCGACCGTCCAGACTGGTGGCTTGGCGTCGAGTGGGCGCTGGTCGACGATCCGCGAGAGCAGCTGCGCATCATCGGCTGGTCGGAGGCCGGCCGGCTCACCGGATATGTGCGGTACCGCGCCCGCCATGAGTCATCCCCGTGGCTGGCGGTCGCTGTCGAAGAGTTCATCGCGACGACGCCGGATGCGCTGAGAGGGTTGTTGGGCTTTCTCGGCGGTCTCGAGGTGCAGGCGCCGGAGATCACGTTTCGCGATTCGGCCATTCGTCCACGCAGCGAGCTGCTGTACCTGGTGCCCGACGCAGACAAGGCGATGACGGCGCGGTCGCGCATCTGCTGGATGCAGCGGCTCGTGGATCCTTTGCTCGCAGTGAGGACGCGAGGCTGGCCGCAATGGGCGGAGGCAGCGTTGCACCTGGAGGTCACCGATCCGGTACGCGCCGATCCTCTGCGATTCGTGCTCCAGGTATCCGGCGGCGAGGGCGAGCTCTCCCCAGGTGGCGAGGGGCGAGTCCGCTGCAGCATCGGCGTGTTGAGCTCGTGGTACTCGAGCACGATGCGAGCGAGAGAGGCGGTGCGGCTCGGCTGGCTCGAAGCACCGGCGGCCGATGTGGAAGCGATGGACTCGTTGCTCGGCGATCGCGATCCTTGGCTGCCTGACTTTTTCTGAGTGACGCGTTCGCACATCGCTGACCTCCGGCGCGCTCGGATGGTGTCGCAGCGACTCGCGGACATCAGCCGGCTGGGACCGGATCCGGTGGCGATCGCGCGAGCGGTCTGCGGCGTCCAGGCCCAGGACGCCTTTGCCGGGGCCATGCAGCTGCGCGTGCGAAGCACCGGTCTCACGGCGGCGGCGGTTGACCACGCCGTCGCGGTCGAGCGGTCGATAGCACGCACGTGGCTGATGCGCGGAACACTGCACCTGTGCGCTGCCGACGACATCCGGTGGTTGCTTGGCGTGCTCGGGCCCATCAACGCCCGGAGAGAAGCGACGCGCCGGAGTCAGCTGGCGCTCAGCGATGCGGTGTGCGACGCAGGTGTGCGCGTGATGCAGCGCGCCCTCGCCAATGGCCCGATGACTCGGCACGAGCTGCGCGCTGCGCTGATCGCGAACGGAGTGCCGGTCGAGCCGCCAGGGCAGGCGCTGATCCACCTGCTGGCGTACGCTGCGCATCGCGGCGAGATCGTCGTGGGGCCGAGACGCGGACGCGATTCGCTGTTCGCGCTGCTGGGCGACTGGGTGCCGCCGGCGACTGGTCCGACCGGCGACGCGGCTCTGGCTGAGCTGGCGCGGCGCTACTTTGCGGCGTATGGCCCGGCGACGGTGCAGGACCTTGCGACCTGGTCGGGACTGCCGATGGCCACCGCGCGACGCGCGGTGGCAGGCGTCGCCGGTGAGCTGGCGGAGTTCGACGAATCGACCGACGGACTGATAACGCTGCGAGCCGCGAAGTCAGCGCCGCGACCACGGCCGCGACGACCGGAGGTGCGTCTTCTCCCCCACTTCGACACCTACCTGCTGGGGTACCGGCGGCGGGACCTGATGATCGACACGGCGCGGATCCAGTGGCTCAACGAGGGCGGGGGCGGGTGGATCCGGCCGATGGTGTGCGTGGACGGGTGGTTGGTGGGCGGGTGGCGGCTGGAGCGCCTGCCTCAGGAGGCGGTGGCGACGGTGCGGTTGTTCGAAGGCGACGTCGCACCGATCCGGAGCGGGTTGGACGGCGAGGTGCGCGCGATCGGAGAGTTTCTCCGGGTGCCGGCACGGTGGGAGCTCGGCGATCCGGTGACTGAGAACGCTTGATACCCTCAGTGGCTCTCGCCGACGTAGCTCAGTGGTAGAGCAGCGGTTTCGTAAACCGCTGGCCGGGAGTTCGAATCTCCCCGTCGGCTTGCAGCCACACAAACGGTTCGCGAGCGAGACAATCGCGTCACACGCGCCAGACTTCAGGCGGACCGACAATCCGACACGTGGCTGAGTTCAGGCTGACGCCGGAGGAGCGCGCAATCCAGCCCGAGCGCGAGCAGCGCTTCATCGAGGCGCTCTACAGGGAGCTCGCGAACGCCGCGCAAACCTGGGAGCCGGTGGGCGGCGACAGCGAAGATCAGCGCGAGGAGCGCGAGGCCGCGCGGTGGCAGTTGCTCACCCATCACGGCGTGTTGCTGTTGGCCGTCGCCAGCGCACCGGACGCCCGCATCCGTGAGCTCGCCACCACCACGGGTGTCACCGAGCGCACGTGCCACAGGATCATCAACGACCTGTGCGCGGCGGGCTATCTGCAGCGGCGTCGCGTCGGCCGCCGGAACTTCTACGAGCTGAACGGCCCGTCCCCCTCGGAGGGCGGCGAAGTTGCGCGGTTGCTCAAGGTCCTGAAGCCCAGACCGCGGCGGCACGACGCGCCGCGAGGCGCCGGGTCGCGGCGGCAACGGTCTTAGGACTACTTGCCACGCCCGCGCTACGCGCGCGTTTCGCGTCTGTAGCACGCTGAGCCCTCCCGGCCCTCGCGCCTGTAGACAGAGAGCATGGAGAGATTCAGTCCGACCGCAGAGGAGATGGCGATGCAATTCCAGGGGGAAGCGCAGCTCGTCGCCTCGATCTATATGGAACTCGAGCGTCCAACGTCTGCCGACCCGTTCGACGACGACCACGCCGACGAACTTGTGCGTGCACGCCGCCTCCGTCGCCGGGTAGACCGTCTCCGGTAGGGACTACGTCGGCTGCGAACGCCGACGACCCAATCGTCGCGTCGGGCACCGACGGCGTGTCAGATGCCAATCGCGATGTGGACGCCGAGCAAGACCAGCGGCCAGAGCAAGACCGCCAGGACTGTCGAGAGGATTCCGCCGAGACTGCCGATGTGGTCGAAGAACTGGTGCGTGGCGGCGACGATCAGCCCGATCACGACCCAGATCACTGGAAGCGATATCGACCGTCGTATCACGGCACCCAGTCTGACAGGTGGTACCGGACCGCTCACGCGACATCGCCGAGCGCGCGCGAGCAGAGCAAACGACCTCCCGCCTCGGTCGACCCGCTACAGGGGTACGGCTACTTCGCGATCCCGTTGCTGATGTTCGAGAAGACGTTGTTGACCTGTTGACCAACAACGTTGAGGATGACGATCACGACGATCGCGATCAGGATGAGGATCAGGGCGTACTCGACCAACCCTTGACCACTCTCGTCGTCACCCTTGACGAACACACGGTCCGACACCAACCCCGAACGGATCCGCTCAACGAGCGGAGAAATAAGGCCGAGAAACATGACCCGAGTATCGAGGAGGCGCGTGCGCCGGTCCGCCGCAGCCGGGTAGCGGCACCGTAACGGAACACTGGATCCTCATCCAGCAAAGCCGTCACACGGCTGCGCCGGCCTCATAGCCGGCCGCCGAACGGAACCTACCGAGCCGCCTCTGCGGCGTGCACTGCGGCACCGTAGCCGTCCGGAAGTGGACGAGGCGGCGCCGGACCGACATACAGCGCTGACGGTCGAATCAGCCGGTTGTTCGCGGCTTGTTCCGCAATCGCGGCCGTCCAGCCGACCGTGCGGCTGCACGCAAATGTCGGTGTGAACATGTCTCGCGGCACACCCACGCTGTTCATCACGACGCCCGCATAGAACTCGACGTTCGTGTTGAGCCGCCGCCCCGGCTTCAGCTCTTCCAGAACTCTCAGCGCCGTCCGCTCGACGTGCTGCGCGAACTGCGCCTGCTTTCCGCCGAGCTCGGTCGCCACTTCGCGCAGCAACGTGGACCGCGGGTCGTCCGTCTTGTATACGCGATGTCCGAACCCCATCAGGCGCTGACCGGCCTGGATCTCCGCGCGCAGGTAGGCCTCGGCGCGATCCGGCGAACCGATGGCGTCGAGCATGGCCAGCGCACGCGACGGTGCGCCGCCGTGCAGCGGTCCCGCCAGCGCGCCGATGGCCCCCGTCAGCGCTGATCCGATGTCGGATCCAGTCGATGTGATGACGCGCGCCGTGAACGTCGACGAGTTGAATCCGTGATCCATGGTGAGGATCAGGTACTGCTCCAGCGCGCGAGCGGCCCGTGGCGTCGGCCGCTCGCCGTTGAGCATCTGCAGGTACGACGCGGCGTAGCCCAGCTGTGGATCCGGCTCGACTGGGGGCAGCCCCCGGTGGTGGCGGTAAAGGCGCATCAGCAGGGTCGGCACCAGCGAAGCCATGCGCAGACAGTCCGCCCGTACCTGCTCCGGGCTCAGATCGAGCGTCGGCTGCGGACCGAGCGCGGCTGACGTCGCGGACACGGCCGAGCGCAGAGCGGACAGCGGCGTTTAGTTCGGCAGCGCGGCGATGGTGCGCAGGAGGTCCGCGATCCCCTCCGGCAGTCTGCGTGCGGCGATGGTGCGCGCCGTGAACTCCGCGAGCTGCTGGTCATCAGGGAGCTCACCCTCGACCAGCAGATGCCATACCTGCTCGAACGAGCACCGGCGCGCCAGTTCGGTCGCGTTGTAGCCGCGATAGTGAAAGAACCCCTCCTCACCACGCACATCCCCCACCGACGTCTCCGCCACCGCGACGCCCTCGAGACCTCGCGGCGCCAGCTCCCCCGGCCCCGAACCTGCGGGGCGCACGTCTTCGATGTGCGCCACGCGCACGACATGCCGGATGGAGAGCACACCGGCGACGCGCCCATCGTCGAGCACCGGGAGGTGGCGGAACCGGTGGCCGCGGAAGATCTCGAGCGCCTTGGCTACCGAGTCCGACGCATCGAGCGTGAACGGGTTGCGCGTCATCACCTCGGCGACGTTCGTGCTCGACGGGTCGATCCCGTGGCCGACCGAGCGCAGCAGGTCGCGCTCGCTGACCATGCCCGTGAGCCTGCCCTCCGCGTCGAGCACGGCGGCCGCGCCCACCTTGTGCTCGTCGAGCACCTTGCTCGCGGCGGCGAGAGTGATGTCGTCGCGCACCACCACCGCCGGCTTGTGCATCAGATCCGCGACGGACAATGCCTCGGTCACGGAGCCAGTCTACCGACAGCGGGAAGTGGCTCGGCATTCGGGTGAACCGGAGCGGGATGCGCATCCCGCCCCGGCCCGAACAGAGGGGAAAGTGTGTGTTGCGCCCGCCACTGTGCCGAGGAACACATGAACGTCGCGCGCACTTCGGGCGATGAGTAAGAGGAGGGCCGATTAAGACCTGGCGAACCTGTGGATGGCTCGCTATCGCACCATCAGCCGTCAAATGCCGGACATGGACATCGAGGCGTTCCGCGACGCGGCGCATCGCACCGTCGACTGGATGGCGGCGTACCTGACCTCGCTCGCGGAGTATCCAGTGCTGCCGCGCGTTTCGCCTGGCGATCTTCGGCTGGCGCTGCCGGATAGGCCGCCTGCGGTGCACGAGGAGTTCGAGGCCGTGCTCGCCGACGTCGAGCGACTCCTCCTGCCGGCGACCACCCACTGGCAGGCGCCCGGGTTCATGGCGTACTTCGCATCGACCGCCTCGGCACCCGGGATCCTCGGCGAAATGCTGGCGGCGACGTTCAACGCCAACGCGATGCTGTGGCGCACGTCGCCGGCGGCGACTGAGCTGGAGCAGGTCGCCACGGACTGGTTGCGCCAGCTTCTCGGACTTCCCGGCGGGCTGTTCGGGATCATCAATGACACAGCGTCATCGAACACGCTCTGCGCACTCGCCGCGGCGCGCGAGGCGCAAACCGACCTCCGCATACGTGACGCGGGTATGACGGGCCGCGAGCTACCGCGCCTCCGCTACTACACGAGCAGCGAGGCGCACTCGTCAGTGGAGAAGGCGGGGATCGTGCTCGGCTTCGGACGGGAGGGGTGCCGCCGCGTGGGCGTCGACGATGCTTTTCGTATGGATGTTGCCGCGCTGCGCGCGTCGATCGGAGAGGATGTTGCAGCAGGTCACCGGCCGGTCGCTGTCGTCGCCACAGTCGGGACGACGTCCACGACCAGCGTGGATCCTGTGGCAGCGATCGCCGCGATCTGCGCGGAGTACGGGCTCTGGCTGCATGTCGACGCTGCGTACGCCGGTAGCGCCGCTGTTGCTCCCGAGCTGCGCTGGGTGCTCGACGGCGCAGAGCTGGCCGACTCCATCGTCGTCAACCCTCACAAATGGCTGTTCACGCCGCTCGACTGCAGCGTGCTCTGGACGCGCCGTCCCGATGTGCTGCGCGATGCCTTTTCCATCGTCCCCGAGTACCTGACCAGCGCGCAGGACGCAGCCCCGGCGGCGCCGAATTTCATGGACTACGGCGTGTCGCTGGGGCGTCGGTTTCGCGCGCTGAAGCTGTGGATGGTGATGCGCCATTTCGGCGCGACCGGTCTTGCCGCAGCGGTGCGCGAGCACTGCACGTTTGCCGCCACCCTCGCGGCGCGCGTCCGCGAGTCTGAGGACTTCGAGCTGATGGCGCCGGCGCCGTTGAGCGTCGTGTGTTTGCGTGCGCACCCAGCGCGCCGCGCCGGCGAGCCCGACCTCGACGCGCTCAACGCGCGCGTGCTGGACCGCGTCAACGCACGTGGACGGTACTTTCTCTCACACACACGCCTGCACGGCCGGTATGTCATTCGCGTCGCCTTCGGCAATCTGCGTACCACCGGCGCCCACGCTGACGGCGTGTGGGACGAGCTTCGCGGCGCACTTTCCGCCGAGGTCGGCTAGGGGGTCGACGCGACGAACCGCGCGACGATCGCGCCGAGCTCGGCGCCGCGGTCCTCCTGCACGAAGTGTGCGGCACCGGCGATGGTGGGATGATCGAGGCCGGCGCACCCGGGAATCGCTTCCCGAAACAGGGCATCGGCGCCGCGCGTGATCGGGTCGGAGTCGCTGAAGGCGCAGAGAAACGGACGCGTCCACTCGCGCAGCTGTCGCCACGCCGCACGGTTTGCAACGGCTCCAGGGTCGTTAGGTGCCGTCGGCACCAGCAACGGCATCTGGCGCGGTGCCGCCTTGTATTCCTCGCTCGGGAACGGGGCATCGTATGCCGCGGCGACGTCTGCGGAAAGCTCCGTCAGCGTGCCACCTTGCACGATGCGCGCAGTGGGGAATTCGGGGATACGCTGCGACGCCTGCTGCCACTGCAGGAACGCATCCGGCATCCGCACGTCGCCGGTGGGCAACCCTGTGTTCGTCGCGACCACGCGCGCGAACATGCGACCCTGCTCGGCGACGAGACGAAGGCCGATCAGCCCGCCCCAGTCGTGGCACACGAGCGTGACATCGCGCACGCCGATGGACTCGATCGCCTGCCGGGTCCACTCGACGTGCCGCGCGTACGTGTGGTCCTCCCGTCGCACCGGCTTGTCCGACCGGCCGAAGCCGACGAGGTCGAGCGCGACCACACGCAGACGTGCGCGGAGGAGCTCGTCGATCACATGTCGCCAGACAAAGGACCACGTCGGCTCGCCGTGCAGCAGGAGCACCGTCTCGGCATCTCGCGGGCCCTCGTCGATGTGGTGCACGCGCACACCACCGGCGTCCACGTAGCGAGGCTCGAACGGGAAGCCGGGCAACAGCGCAAAGCGCTCGTCCGGCGTGCGCAACACGTCCATGCGACGGTGGTGGTCAGCGCGGGCGATGCCCCGAGATCACCCGCGTGACCCCGAGCGAATCGCGCGTCCATGCGACATCGGTGAGACCCGCGTGGCGAAGCGTCGCCTGCGTCTTGCGCGAGAGGTACGTGCCGATCTCAACCAGCAGCACCCCGCCGGGTCGCAGCCATTCATGCGCGTCCGCGGCGAGCCGGCGCACGAGGCCGAGCCCATCGTCGGATCCGTCGGTGAGCGACTGGAGCGGCTCGTAATCACGGATCTCACGCGGCAGGATGCGCAGGTCCCCACGGGCGACGTACGGCGGATGGATGGTGAGGACGTCCACCGTGCCCCGCAGGTCGGATGGAAGGGCATCGAGCATGTCGCTGACGCGAAAGTGCACGTTGCGAATGCCGAGCCGGCGCGCGTTGTCGCGGCAGAGCGTGATCGCAGCCCGCGAGATGTCGACGCCCCAGACATCACCATCCTTCACCTCGTGCGCCACGGCGAGGGCGACCGGTCCGGTGCCGGTGGCGACATCGACCGCCACCCGGCGGTTGCGGCGCCGGCGCAGCGCGCGGATCGCTTCGCCGGCCAGCAGCTCGCTCGACACCCGAGGGATGAAGACTCCGCGCCGCACGCGCAGATCAAGGTCGCGAAAGAGGAAGTGTCCCGCGATCTGCGCGACCGGTTCGCCGGCGATGCGCCGCGCGATCATGCTTGCAAACCGACGCCGCTGAGCGGCCGCGAGTTGCGAATGCCGCAGCTCCGGCGTCAATCGCTCTCCCAGCACCTCGGACATCAACTCCTCCGCGTCGTAGCGCGCGAGTGAGGGCTGCCAATGATCGATCGACCGCGACCGGTTGATCGCCGCCGCAGCCTCGGTCAGCAGGTCGCGGACGGTCACCGCTCCGTCCGGCGAGCGCGCGCCAGCTCTCGACACCACGGCACGGATGCTAGCGGCGGGACCGACGCCCGAGCATGCTGTGCCCGTGCGACAAGCAGCGGTGGACCCCGGCCTCTGCGCCTCGTGCGTGCACGCCCGGACGGTTCGCGGCGCGCGGGCGAGCTTCTGGCGTTGCGGGCGATCCGACCACGACCCGAGCTTTCCCCGCTACCCGCCGCTGCCGGTGGTGCGGTGCCGCGGCTACGAGGTGCGAACTGGCGGCAATCCCGGGTCGGTCCAGCCGGGCGGCGGCACCGGCAGCCCGGCGGCGCGCGCGAACGACCACACGTTGTAGGAACCCGCGACCTCGATGCGATGCAGCACGTAGCGATTGCTCACGCACTGCTGCGTGCCCCACGTGGTGGCGACGGCGTCGCGGTATCCATCCTGGGCCACCAGACTGACGACAGCCGCATCGTAGTTCCCATACGGATAGGCAAGGTCCAGCACCGGTCGTCCGATGAGGCCCTCGAGCAGCGACTTCGACGCGTCGATCTCGATCTTCGCCAGCTGCAATGAGACCGTGTTCAGCTTGACGTGATGCATGGTGTGTGAGCCGATCACCATCCCCTCGTTCGCCACCTCGATCACCTGCTGATACGTCATGTACGACGACTGTCCGAGAAACCCGGGCACGACGAACGCCGTCGCGATGAAGCCCTCATGCAGCAGCACCGGCACAGCGCGGGTAGCGAAGTCGTTGTGGCCGTCGTCAAACGTGAGCACGATCGGGTGCGACGGAAGCGCCGCACCGCCGCTGACCGCCGCCATCACCTGGGCGAGCGTCACGGGATGTACGCCTGCCTCGCGCAGCCAGTCCATCTGCGCTTGGAACTTCTGTGGCGTCACCGAGAGCTGCTGCCCGAGTGTGTCGCGCGGATTCGTGTCCACCCTGATGTAGTGGTAGTAGACGATCGGAACGTTGACGCAGTGATTGGTTGTCACCGCAAGTTGTGGCGACGGAGTCGTCGGGGCGATCGGTTGCAGCGTGGGGAGCAGCGGAGCGTCGCCGGCGGTCGAGACCTGTGTCGGCCGCGCGGTGCTCGATACCAGGGACGACGTGAGCACCGCCGACCCAGCAGCGAGCGCGACCAGCACCACCGCGATCGCCGCGCGACGCCGGGCGTCCATCAGTCCGCCGGGAGCCACACCGTCTTGATGTCGACGAACTCCTGAATACCGAAACGGTGCAGCTCACGCCCATACCCGGACCCGCGAACGCCACCGAACGGGAGCCGCGGATCGGAGTGGGTCATGCCGTTGATGAAGACACCGCCTGTCTCGAGACGGTGCGCCAGCCGCACGCCGCGATCGCGGTCGCGCGTCCACACGTTGCCGCCGAGCCCGAACTCGCTGTGGTTCGCCACCTCCGCGGCCTCATCGTCATCACGCACTCGCGTCACGGCCGCCAGTGGTCCGAACGTCTCCTCGATGAAGGCGGGCATGCCGACGTCGCAGCGGGTGAGGACGGCCGGTTCCAGGAAGAAGCCGCTCCGCTGCGGACGAGTCCCGCCGGTGCGCAGCTGCGCGCCGCGTGCCACAGTTTCGCGCAGCTGACGTTCGATGTTGTCGCGCAGGTCGGCGCGCGCGAGCGGACCCATCTGCGTCTCCTCAGACGTCGGATCGCCGACTCTGATGGCACGCGCGCGCTCCACCAACCGCTCCTCGAACGCGTCGGCTACAGCGTCGACGACGATGAACCGTTTCGCGCTGATGCAGCTCTGGCCCGCGTTCTGAAAACGGGAGCGAGCACCGATCTCCGCGGCGGCGGCGACGTCGGCGTCATCGAGCACGATGAACGCGTCGGATCCTCCGAGTTCGAGCACGCAC
>Ga0307477_10001747_pt1 | contig 17620 bp, 17 predicted proteins | sample atmos_gasesECM2C_FD_203316 | JGI IMG/M metagenome (GOLD analysis project Ga0307477, IMG submission 203316) | Hardwood forest soil microbial communities from Morgan-Monroe State Forest, Indiana, United States - atmos_gasesECM2C_515 | ecosystem: Environmental > Terrestrial > Soil > Temperate...
GGTTTTAGACGGGGGCACGATTCTGGGCGGCACCATCACAACGTCGGGCGGCGCTTCCCTGGCAATCGCGGATGACCCCACGCTTGACGGCGTTACCCTCGCCACCAATCTGAGCGTCGACATCATGACGATTTTGGACGGCCTGACGTTTGAGAACAATGCCACGATTTTTCTGTTCGAGAGCTCATCAAGTCCCGGCGAACTCGACTTCCAATCGCCGGCACAGACGCTTGGCGGAAATGGCAACATTATTTTTGACGGGTTTGACGGCCCCACCGGCGCCGATTACATCACGCTGGCGCCCCCGGTACAGGGCGGGCTGGCGCCTGCTGTGGGGAGCAGCGAGAGCCTGACCATCGGGCCGGGGGTTCAGATCGTTACCGGTGACGCCAGCGGCGTGATCGGCAGCGGTATCCCCGGCAATCTGATCATCAATCAGGGCCTCATCAGCGCCCAGACACGCGGCACCAGTATCACCATTCTTGACACGCTGCAAAACCAGGGTTCAGGACAGGTTGTCCAAAGCAACGGCGCCTCGGTCACCACCGGGTCGGGCGGAACACTCACCTTCAGCGGCGGCGGGACGGTCAACGTCAACGGCGCGATCAACGGGGCTACTGTCGTCATCACCTCCGGCGACGTCAACTTCAACAGCACGACTCCCGTCACGTTGCAATCCCTGACCCTTTCGGGCGGGGCGCTTGACGGAACGGCGCCGATCTTCATAACCGGCAGCGCCACGCTGAGTGGCGGAACTATGAGCGGCACCGGCACCACCACCTTCATAACCGGCGCAACCGCGACGGTCAGCGGTTCGGTCGTCGCAACGCGCGTCCTGAGCAACGCCGGCACCGTCAATGTGATTGCCGGGCGCCTGGAACTGGACGGCGGAGGGAGCCAGTCGGGAACGTTCAATCTTTCTGGCGGTACGGCGCTGGTATTGGGTGGGACGGCGACGCAGAGCTTCGCCGCGGCTTCGGCCGTCACCGGCTTGGGAACCCTTCAGCTTCAAGGCAGCATGAGCGTTGCCCTCACCGGCGCGTACAACGTCGCCTCGACCATCGTAAGGGACCAGGCACAAGTTGCGTTTGACGCCAATGCCTCCACCGAGAACCTGACCGCAACCGGCGGCAGCATCGCGATCGGGGCATCGGCGGCGAATCCAACCGCATCGGGAACGGCAGCGCCGGCCACGACTCCCACCCCTGTCACCCTCGATGTGCTGAACACCAGCGACTTGAGCGGGACCAGTAGTTACGTGATCTATCCGGGCGCGACCTACATGGCCGGCGGACCTTTCTTGTTTATCAGCGGGTCTCCGGCAGTCTATCTCGATTCGGACAACGCTGCGCCCGGCAAGCTTCTGCTGGGCGGCGCCGGACTGGAAGTCATTGGTGGCTCGGCCGCGATCAGTTCGATGGGAACGGGTGCTCTGCCGGGCCAGATTGACCTCGGGGGCGGCGCCTGCACATTCAGCATCAATGCATCCGATCAGCTTTCGGTTTTGGCCCAGGTCACCGACGGCTCACTGAGCAATAATGGCGGCGGGGTCCTGGCGCTCATTTCACCCAATAACTACGCGGGCGGGACCACGATCGGCGCGGGCACCATCCAGATCGGCGACCCCGGCGCGCTGGGCTCCGGCCCGGTGACCTTCTCCGGCGGCATGCTCGCGCCGGGCGCGGTCGGCGTCGTTCCCTATGCGCTCAACGCCGCCACGGCCAACGCCTCCATCACTGTCGACGTCGGCACCGGTTCTTATCAGTTCCCCTCGGCGTCGCTGGGGTCCGCGCTCAATGTGCTCGGCAGCGGCACACTGACGATTACCGGCACCGTCACTTTACCCAACGCCGCGGCGCCAACGACGGTGAACACCACCGCCGCGGTTGTCTTCTCGGGCGGCATCACGGGCGGCACGGGCATCACGCTGAGCGGCAGTGGCAGCCTCACCTTCTCGGGCACGGCAGCGAATGCCTATGCCGGCACAACGACCGTCAATGGCGGCACACTCGTTTTGAACAAGAGCGGCGGCGCTGTCGCGGTCCCCGGAACTTTATCGATCGTGCCTTTCGCCGGAGCAGGAGTTGCGACGGCCGCAACGGTCCGCTTGCTGGCCGGTCAGCAGCTTTCGTCCGGATCGACATTGAACTTCGACTCAACCAATGGCAGCGCGACGCTTGATCTCAACGGGTTCAATCAGAGCGTCCAGTCGCTGACGATCAACAATTCCGGCGGAGTCGCAGTCATCGGCCACGGGCCGACCGGAGCCGCGGCGGCGGGCACGCTGACGGTCAACTCGCTGGCGATCGCGTCCGGCCAGACCCTCGACCTGACCGGCACCAATCTCCAGGTCTCGTACACCAGCGGGAGTGACCCGGTCGCCGCGATTCGCAATTATCTTTCCAACGGCTACGGCGGCGGCGCGTGGAACGGCAATGGAACGGCCGGCGGCGTTGGCCGGATCATCTCCTCGACCGCCGCGGCGGCAGGACGCACGCTCGGCTATGCCGATTCGGTTGACAAAATCGTCGCAGGCGTGGCCCCCAATACAATCCTTATAAAGTACACGATTCCCGGCGACGCCAATCTTGACGGCAGCGTAAACTTTTCTGATTTGGTGATCCTGGCTCAGCACTACGGCGCGAACGCGACCTGGGACCAGGGAGATTTCTCATACGGCGGGAAGGTAAATTTCGCGGATCTGGTGGCGCTGGCGCAGCACTACAACAAGAGCGTCTCATCCTCAGCGGTTGCGGCATCCGCTTCTTTGACGCCGGCTATCGAAACTGCCGCCGGGACATCAGATACGTCAACGAGATCGCGGCACAGGCCACTGCGACACTCGAGGCATCGGACTTGAATTGCAACGCGAAGCCGTGAAGCAAAGAGGTTAGGGCATCTTACGCGGCAACGGCGCGGGGCGGGCCGACCAGCAGTACGCTGTTCCAGCCGAATTTGCCGTGCTCGATACCGTTGGCGGCAAAGTCGGTGTACCACTGGGCGTCGGCGACGTATCGGAACTCGTAGGCGCCAAAGGGCAGCTCGAGGATTGCCTGCCACCAACCTTTGCCGTCGCCTTGCATGGGAGTCAGGCCGACCCGCCAATGGTTGAAGCTGCCGACGACGCAGACTTCCGATGCGTTGGGCCGAAAGAAGCGGAATTCAACCTGCCCGGTGGGAAGGATCGTGGTCACGGGAGCTCCTCGATGCGGGTCCGATGCTTTTGCTGAGATCGGATCGAACCCCGGTCGAGTTGAGATGATGGCGTTGCTTTACCTGTTTTCCTGCCCTACAACGGCCGGCGATGAGCGGGCTGAGTTACCAGCAGAGCGGCGTGAACTACGACCGCCTCGACGCCTTCAAGCGGGCCTGCCAGCGTGCCGCCGCGACGACGGCGGGAGCGCTTGCCGCCCTTGGCCTTGGCGAAGCCAAAGACACCCGCGGCGAAAGTGCCTACCTCATCGAAGCGCCCGATGAATATCTCGCGCACGTCGAGGAGGGGTTGGGGACCAAAAACCTGGTCGCGGACGAGATGCTCGAGGTGAGCGGGAAAAGCTTCTACCGCAATATTGGAATCGATACGGTGGCGACGATCGTCAACGATCTGGTGACGACCGGAGCGCTGCCGGTTTCGGTGGCCATGCACGCCGCGGTGGGGGATGACCACTGGTTCGCCGATCCGCGGCGATCGGAAGAGCTGGTGGCCGGGTTTGCCGAGGGATGCCGCCTGTCGGAGGCGGTTTGGAGCGGCGGCGAGACGCCGACCTTGCGCGGGATCGTCAACCCCGCGGCCATCGTGCTCGCCGGCTCGGCCATCGGACGCATCCGTCCCAAATCGCTCCGCATCGCCGGCGACGTGCGGGATGGGGATGCGATGGTCTTCCTGGCCAGCTCCGGCGTTCACACCAATGGCCTGACCCTCTGCCGGGCCCTGGCCGAGCGGCTGCCGCAAGGTTATCTGACCCGGATGCCGGACGGCCGCGCCTATGGCGAGGCGCTGCTCGCTGCGTCGGTGATCTATGTCCGCTTTGTTGCGGCCTTGCAGCAGGCGGGCGTGCGGCCTCACTACGCCGTGCATCTCACCGGCCATGGCTGGCGCAAGCTGATGCGGCTGCCTGAGCCGTTCGTCTACCAGGTGGACAAGCTCCCGGATCATCCGCCTGCGGTCTTCGACTTTCTCGTTGGCCGCGGACCGATCGAGCTTCGCGAGGCCTTCGCCACCTTCAACATGGGCGTCGGCTTTGCAGTTTATCTAGACCCGGCCGACGCCCAATCGTGCCTCAGAATCGCCCGCCAGTCCGGTTATGATGCCTGGATCGGCGGCGCCGTCCGCAGGCAGGGCGGCCGCAAGGCCGTCGAGCTGGCACCCCTGGGCCTCAGCTTCGAGGCCGAGACGTTGCAGGTGCGTTGAGCGGAAAGTTTGGCATGGTTTTGGCGTGACGCAAATTGATATGGGATAAAGCAAGTGGCGGTCGCCGGGAGTGCAGTCGATGCCCGATGGTTTCTTTCAGGTGACGAAGGCCCCTTCGGCAGGCGCAGGGCAGGCCACCGTGGTCGCGCTTCAGTTGCCTCAGTTCATGGACAGCCGCGAGTTCGACCGCCTCAATGAACAACTGCTCGAAGTGCTGGGCGCCCAGCCGCGTGGCCGCTGGGTGCTCGATCTTTCCGGCGTCAACTACCTGGGCAGCTCGGCGCTGGGCCTGATGGTCAACATCCGCCAGCGCATCCGCCAGTCCGGGGGGCAACTCGTCCTCTGCTGCCTGTCTCCGCGCCTGTTGCGCATCTTTCAAACCTGCTGCATGGAGCGGCTGTTCCTGATTACCCGCACCGTCGCCGAGGCGATCAGGGAAGTGGGGCAGTAGGCACGTGACTGGACCCAGGGATCACGCTAAAGCTTGACGATGCCCACCACGCTCGGGATTCGTCGCCGCCGGCGGCGTGCAAAGATGGGGATCGGCATGCCCGGCGACAACAGCCACATCCTCGACGTTGCCCGTCGGGTTCGTGACATTGTCGATGCGCCGATCGTCAGAGGCGTCGCGGGAAGATTTGATTCGCGCCGTGCCTCTCAACAAGCAGTTCGCCGCCAGGCTGCCCAGGGTCGTTCGCGCAGAATTCAAGGCGCTGGTAGATGCCGTCCGTGCCAGAGATCGCGCCCGGCCCGATGCCCGACGGTATTAATGAAGGGGTGAGTGAACCGCGGATCGATTACGGGGCGGGCTATCGCATTTACCACTCGCTGATCGCGATATCAGCGCACCGCCATTCCGACCGTCCCTATCTGATTGGGGATTTTGCACGCCGGGGGGACAAGCGACTGCGAACGGCGGAACGCTTCCATGCCGCCGAAGCCGAGCTCGCGCAGCGTGCGCTCGGCGAGTTGGTCCTTCCTCAGCTTCTGGATCTGCTTGAACGGCGGCAACAGCTGCCAGGTCATCAGGAAAGCGCCCTTGAGCGTCGGCACATAAAGCTGCCTCGCCTGGTCAATCTCGTAGTACCCGGCCCGGATCAGGCGCTCGTAGGTCTCGCTATGCTCGAGCCGCATCCGCGTCAGCGGGTCCTTTACGCGGTCCAGCGTGGCGGTGCGTCCGTCCCGATCGCGCTCGACGCGGGCGCGATGAAAGCGATAGAGCAGGCCGACGTCCCAGACGCCGGGGCAGCGGATGCTGCTGACACGCCGGTCTGCCGGAAAGCACGAGGCACTGGTTGAGTTGGAGGTGACGATCGATGTGCCGTCGCGAAACTCGGTTCGAAATGTCACCAGCGTAACCGCCTTCAACCCTTGGGTCGGCGAAGGCGTGCAAATCCCGATGATCTGTGCGCTATCGTTGGATTGGCGGCTGGTCCAGATCGAGACAAAACTGTTCTGGCGGGTATTGGCGATGTCATGGCGCAGGGCGCCAAGCGTTTCGAAGCCGTTGGAAGCCGGCCCGCTCGACCCGGCATAAAACGCCTGGCTGACCTCCAGCGGAATTTCGGACAGCTCGGTGGGAGAAAAATCTACGTCGATGCCTTTGGTCTGATTCCGTCGCACCTTCAGCGGCGCATAAACATAAAGCGCAATCAGCACGTAGCCCACGAGTGCGATCGGCAAAAGCCACTGAAGAGGCAAGACATCAAGGTGCGGCATGACAATTCCCAGTCGTAAACTCGCTGACGGCGATCACCGGATCGATCGGCACGGTCAGCTTGCAATGTCAAACATTGTGCATGCCGCCGCATCAAAATCATCGTCCACCGCCGGATTGGGCGTTACATGATTTGATTCAGACCTTTGCCAAAGCTCAATAATCTCGCCGCCGTTGCCTATTCCCAATCGCCGCGTTCCCGGGAGGCCCGGCTGTCGCGATTGGTCCATACCATCCGAAACCCCAGCGCCAGCGCGGCCCCATAGCCGACCATCCCAGGCACAGACATCCCCCACGCCAGCGGCCGGACGTTGCTTGCCATCAGGATTGTCGAGCCCACCAGCAACGCGCTGATGAACAGCCCGCTCGCCAGGCGGTTGACGGCGGATTTGAGGTGCTGATGCCGCAGCGAAACGAAAAAGTTTCCCGACTCCAGGCGGTCGATCATGTTGGACACCGCTCGGGGCACAACCTCGCCCATTCGTGCCCAGTCGGCGTAAATGCGACGAAATTCCTTGAATTGATGCGCGGGAGAGAATTGCTCGCGCAGCAGGGTGCGCCGCCAGGGCTCGAGCAATTCGGCCAAATTGAAGCCCGGACTCAGCAGCCGGCCCGTCCCCTCGAGCAGGATGAGGCATTTGATCAACATCGACACGTTGCCCGGCAGGATCAGCTTGTGTCGATGAAGGATGGACACGACGGCGTTGAGGGCGCCGCTGACGTCGAATTGCCCGACGGCCTGCACGCCGTACTCCTCGAACAGCTCGGTGAGGTCGCGGCCCAGAGCGGCGCGGTCAAGCTCGGCGGGCGTTCCACAGAGGCGCAGCACCGAGTCGGTCAGCCGCCGGGCGTCGCGGTCGCCGGCCGCCAGCAGAATCTCGACGATCTGCTTTCGTAGCGTCGGGTCGATTCGCCCGACCATTCCCGCGTCCAGCAGCCCGATCGTGCCATCCGGCAATACGGCAAAATTGCCGGGGTGAGGATCCGCATGATAAAAGCCGTCGCGGAAGATCATCTGGACGAAAGCGTTCGCGCCGCGCCGGGCCAGTTCGTCCCGCTTGATCTCCAGCTTCTCGATCGCCGCCGTGTCCGTCAGCTTGTGCCCCTGGATTCGCCCCATCGTCAGGACGCGGCCGGTGGTCAGCTCCCCCTTGGGCTTGGGAAATACGACCGTGGGGTCATCGGCAAAGTTGCGGCGGAATACCTGCAGGTTCCGCAGTTCGCGGCGAAAATCCAGTTCCTGAAGAAGGGTGCGGCTGAATTCGCGCACCAGCGCTGCCGGCTGATACGCGCTCAAACCTTCGTTCCGCTGGGCGATATCGGCGAGGAATCCAAGGATGTCCAGGTCCCGGCGGATCGTCCCTTCGATGCCGGGATGCTGCACCTTCACGACCGCCCGGCGCCCGCTCTTGAGCCGGGCGGCATGCACCTGGCCGATCGACGCCGAGGCCAATGCCGTCACCTCGAATTCCTTGAAGCATTCCTCGATCGGCCGTCCCAGTTCGCGCTCGACCGTTTTCCGGACTACCTCCGGCGGGTCGGGCGGCGTTTGCTCCTGGAGCTTGCTCAGCTCGGCCGCCAGTTCCTTGCCCACAAGGTCCGGGCGGGTGCCGAGCATCTGACCGAGCTTGATGAAAGTGGTGCCCAGGTCCGTCACCGCCATGCGGACGCGCACCTCGAACGGATGCCCTGCCAATACCTCGCCGCGATAACTTTTGAGCGCGTTATGAATGGGTCCCCAGGAGACTTCCGTCAGCCAACCCGCAAGGCCATACTTTGCCAGGACCGCCGCGACTTCCGCCGCCCGCGTCAACTCGCCGGCGAACCGAAACCGCGAACGGATCATCGACGATAGCGTCATGGCTCGCCCGGAGGGGAATCGATCCAGTGTTCGCGCGGCCGTCTCAGCCCTGGTGACGGCGGCGCCGCGCCCTGGTCTTGTGCGCCGCGGAAGCGGCGTGCTTCTTTGTGGCCGTGTTCAACGCTTCCACGATTTTCGATACCTCCGCGGCGAGCGTCTTGTTCAGCGTATGGATCGCCTTCTCCGAGCGCGCCCGCAACTGCCGGGCGATTTTCTCGCCCTCCTTCTCGGACACGTTGGCCTGCCGGGCCAGCTTGCGGCCGAGCTGCTGGACCGTCTCTTTCCCGCTGCCAAGCAACCCCAGGCCCGCGTAGATCGATCTCGTGACGATGGATTTCATGCTCCTTACGTTAACCAACCGGCGCGGACATGTACACGCGGCTTTTCGTCGCTTTTCATCAGCTTGCGCGAGATGATCGGCAGCGGATCCCGCCATTTTACAGCCTCGGCAGCGGTGGTAGAACATCAGCCGCGTGCAAAAGCATCCGATCTTTGCCGGCATCGTGATGCACTCCGATGACGAACTGGAACACGCGCTTGGCGCGAGCGTCGTCGAGCGTCAGACGATCCACCAATGGCCTTTATCGTGCGTGCAGCGCATGCGACTGAACGACGGCACACAGCTCATTTACAAATCCCAGTTGCCGCCCACCGTGGAAGCAAAGTTCTACGGCGCCGCGTCATCGACGCTCCTGCCCGACCATCGCAGGCTGGGCAGGCTCGGCGATTGCGACATCATGACCATCGAATGGATCGACGCCCCGTTGCTTCGCGACGCGGTACGCACTGACGACGAGTTGACCGACCACGGCAGACAGGTCATTTCACAGATCGCCGAAATCCGCGGCGATTTGCCAACGTATCTAAACATCGGCTCGTCCGATGCCTGGTCCGTCGTCGCCGACACGACCATCGAAAGGCTCGGCAAGCTGGTTCAGACTGGACACTTTCCATCCACCAGCCCGGACGCGGTCGGTCGCGTGCGATTATGGACCCGATCCACCGAGGTCATTGACACGATCACTCGCAACCCGCGCCTGATTCATGGTGATCTGACCGCCCAGCAGGTGTTCGTCACCGCCGCCGGCTACCGGGTCATCGACTGGCAACGGCCGGTCATCGCGCCGCCGGAGGTCGATCTGGTTGCGCTCCTTGTCAGCCGTCGCATCGATCCGCGCCGCTATTTGAATTCGACAATCGTCGGCGTCTTCTGGTTTCTGCATCTTCACTGGGCGGTCGAGGCACAGTTCAACCTGTTTCCAGACTTTCGCGGGCCGTTGTTCGACCAATGGTCGTCGCAGGCGATCCGGGAGATCCTGCGGTAGGCATTCGGATAACCGGTCGCCTACGAGCGCTCCCATGCCGCGTGGTGGCGATAATTCTCTCGCCTTCCGTTCGCCCTTGATCCTGGTCACCTATGAGGGCGTGATCGACTTCGGCGAGGACGGCCACGCCAGGTTCCCCCGCGAGGGCCCGCCGGCCGTCGCGCAGCTTCGGACCTGGCCGCGCTTCGCAACCGGCGACCCTCGCTATCTCTGGCTGAATCGGCTGCACTGTATCGGCGTCGGCGAATATAGCGCCGCGACAAGGACCGCCAGTTACGACGTGTACGCCGTGCGGTGAGGCGGTTGACTTCGGTAGCGCCGATACCGCTCTCACGCGCGCGGCGAACGTCTCAACGGCTTGCTTCCTCCCATAGGCCGATCACATTGCCGGCGGGGTCGCGGAACATCGCAACCCACAGGTTTCCTTCTGGATAAGGCCTCTTGATGACCTCGCCGCCGTTTGCAACGACCCGATTCACTACATCGTCAATGTGATCGACATAAATGTACGGCAGCAGACCGGGCTCCCGTGCAATTGCACGGCCAGTCACCCACCTGCCGATGAGGTGCCCGGTCAGGTCCGCGAACTTGGCTTGCCCGCCATTGCCATGCAACTTCCAGCCGAGGATTTTTTCGTAGAACGTGGCCGACTGGCGGGCATCGACCGCGGGGATCTCAAGGTAAGACAGGCCGCCGTGCCTGGCGAGGCTTGCGTCTACTTCGCCGGTACGCGCCTTCTGCTTTGCCTGATCGTCCGTCGTCATTGGTCGTCTCCCTTCTTTTCGACTCGAATTATCGAGCTTACCCGCCCGCCATCAGGCAGCAATCCTGTAGGATACCGCAATGGACCCAGTCGCGTTTCGGCTGGCGACCGCCGCGGACATCGCGGCGCTGGTCAACCTTCGCATGGCATTTCTTGCCGATGTGGCTGGCGCCGATCCGAAGGATCCCGTGCTGTTGAATGCATTGTCGCGGTATTTTTCGGTTGCCGTCCCCGCCGGCGAATTCACCGCCTATCTCGCCATCGCGAACGATCAAATCATCGCGACCAGCGGCCTGGTCTATCACCGCAACCCGCCCTCGGCCAGAAATCCGCAAGGCAAGCAGGCGTACATCATGAATATGTACACCGTGCCGGCATGGCGTGGGCGAGGCATCGCTTCCGAATTATTGACACGATTGCTTGCGATCGCGCGCCAGGAAAACTGTCGATGGGTCAGTTTGCATTCCTATCCCAGGGCCAAGCCCATTTATTTAAAGGCCGGATTCCAGCCGGTGGAAGACGAAATGCGGCTTGAGCTTCGATGACAAACGCCGGTAGCGCGGCAAGCCAGAGAGCGATCATTGCCCTGCCCGGCGAACCACCACGCGCGGCCACCCCGCGATCAACAGGGCCTTTACCAACCTTGTCGGCCAATGAATAAGCTGGTTATAATTGGCTTGCACGATCAACGAGCATTTGCATCGCGGTCAGACGAGACCGCCTAAGACAGGACGGTTTCTCATGGATTTAGCGTTAAGCCATCCCGCGGAAATCGCGCTGAGGACGCTTGGCGATGAAGACAGGCGCAAGATTCACGCATGGCTTGATTATTTGCGGCGTTGGGAGAGCGATGCGTTTGTGCGATCCAAGTCTCGTAAGCTCGATCTAAAGGGCCAAGAGGACGTATACGTGCTGAGGACCAGCACCGACTTGCGGTTGTTTTTCACTTTGCACAATGGTCGAATAGAAGTCATCGACATTGCGCGCCGCGAGTCGCTTAATGCGGTCGGCCACGCATCCTAGCCAGCCCGGTCATGAAAACATTCGAAGAAGTCTCGTTCAATACGAGACAGTGCAATCAAGAGTTGAATGATTTTCGTAAACTCCTGCAAGGCCAACCCACATTGCGTGAGCGTGAGCACTTGAAGCCTTTTTTCGAGCAGGCGAAGCAGTTATCGGCGTTCATTGGCACATACGTCCCGGACATTGGACCTGCAAACCTGCTGGCATTCGAATTCGAGATTGAGGGCGACTTCGTCGCGGACATCGTCGTCGGCAATCGGGAAAATCAGACGTTTTGTATGGTGGAGCTTGAGGAGGCGAGCCCTCGGGGCATATTCGTGACAGGCAGGCGCAGCGCTCCGGAATGGAGCAGGCGGTTCGAGCACGGATTCAGCCAGTTGGTCGACTGGTTCTACGCTCTCGACGACTCTAAACGCACCGACAAGTTTGCAAACAGCTTTGGGTATGGCCATGCAAAGTTTCACGGGTTGCTTGTCATTGGCAGATCAGACGATCTCTCCCCGCGCGAGCGGAATCGACTACGCTGGCGCGGCGAACGCGTGTTAGTCAATTCTCATCCCATCAATTGTGTTACCTATGATGAATTGCACGAGGACCTCAGTCGGCGCTTGGACAATTACACGGCCGCTGCGTCCGGCGAACAATCCGGATTTTAGAGAAGGGCTTGCCGCGATCGTTCGACATCGGCGCCCAATGCCAGTTATGCCGCGACCGCGCCTCAGTCATCGCCGTCGAACGCATCGTCCGATTTTTGCAAGTACGTGAAGAAGCACATCCGCTCGATCCTATCGATGATTCCGCGAAGCGAGAAGAGCTTGAAAAACCAGGCCAGGTCCCGCTCGGTCGGCTCATCCGGCGGCGCCGAAGCGGACCCGACCACCTCCGCCGCGGCGACTCCCATGACGTAGTCACACAGGTAGGCGATGTTGATCTCGTCGGCCGATTGCGTCGAGAGCACGAAGAGGTTGTGCTTGCGAATCGCATCGCGGAGATACCGGTCGGCCATTTTGATCTCGACGGCGTCAAGCGCCGCCAGGTAGGCAAGCGTTTGCGGGTCCTGCTTCCACTCCTGGGACTGACGCTCCTCCTGGCGGTAACCGCTTAACGCCGCGTCGAAGTGGGCCTGAATCCGCTCGTAGAAAGTTTCGACCTGATCGCCCGCAAGCCAGCGGACGATCATCACCTCGCCGGGCCGGCGGTGGATGTGGTAGTCGTTGGTGGACAGACTGCGGGTCTTGGCAATGTCGAGCAATGAGGCGGCTTCCGCGCCAGACACTTCGGGCAAGACCGGGCTGTCGGCCGACTTGGATTTCTCGAGCCGGCCGACGGTCCGCTGGATTTCGCGGGCGAGCTGCCCGTCCAGCCCTGCAAGAATATCGGCGTCGAACTTCCTGTGGCCTTCAAACACCGCGGCCAGCTCCGCGTGCATGCGAAATTCATCGGCCTTCTCTCGCGCACGACTTGCCGGATCAAGGGAACGCTCGGCTGGCTCTTCGTTGGGTTCGTCGAACATTCTTGTGGATTATGTCGCTGAATGCAGCGCCATAGAAGTCCCCGTTGATTTTCGTCCAGGAGGAATGCCAGCGCCATAGGTCACGAGGCCTCCGCCCGTTGCTTTGATTCCAGTCGCTTTCGCAGCTCGACCAGCGACGGCGTGGCGCCGGGGACCGAGGCCTGCCGTTCAATCTCCTTGTCATTCTCCTCAGCCAAGGCATCGACTTCTGCCTGATTCTCGAGGTAGAAGGCGATGGCCTTATAGATGGTCGCCAGTTCCAGCGTCGGAAATATGTCAAGGGCGATGGTCTCGGCGGAGTGACCTTGGTTGAATTGGTTCACCACCTCGATCAGGCGGAGACGATGGCCGCTGAATCGGACTTCCCCGTCATCATCGACAGATAGAAATTCCGGCAGTTGCATAAACGATCCTTTTGAGTGGCGTCCGAATTATATCCGAACGCGCTATGTCGCGCTGGCGTTCATACCGCCGTCGCCTGCGTGACCATTCGCTCGCGGTTGCCGAGGCTGCGGAGGCGGTTGATGCCGGCCAGGTAGGCCAGCGCCGAGGCTTCGAGGATGTCGGTGCTCAGGCCGCGTCCGCGGATCTTGCGGCCGCTGTGCTCCAGCTCGATGTGCACTTCGCCCATCGCTTCTTTGCCCTTGGTGACGGCGCGGATACGGTAGTCGGCCAGCGCGCATTTGACTCCGGTGAGCCGCTGGATGGCGGAATAGATGGCATCCACCGGCCCATCACCCACCGAGGCATCCTGGATGGTCTGCCCGCCGCTCTCGCGCAGCGTGACGGTGGCCGTGGGGATCGTGTTGGAGCCAGCGGTCACCTGAAGCCCTGCCAGCTCCCAGACCGCCTGCGACAGCTCGAGCTGCTCGTCAATCAACGCTTCGATGTCCTCGTCGAACACTTCCTTCTTCTTGTCGGCCAGGGCCTTGAATTTGGCGAACGCGGCCCCCAGTTGATCGTCGGGGACCGTGTAACCCAGTTGCACGACGCGATCGCGAAAAGCGTGGCGGCCGCTGTGCTTGCCCAGGACCAGCGACGACTGCGGGATGCCGACCGTCGCCGGGTCCATGATCTCGTAGGTTTCGCGATACTTGAGCATGCCGTCCTGGTGGATCCCCGCCTCGTGGGCGAAGGCGTTTTCGCCGACGACCGCCTTGTGCCGCTGGACGACCAGGCCGGTGAGCGTGCTGACCATCCGGCTGGCGGGATAGATTTTGGTCGTCTCGATGCGCGTGGCAAGCTTGTAGTAATCGTGGCGCGTGCACAGGGCCATCACGATTTCTTCCAGGGCCGCGTTGCCGGCGCGCTCACCGATGCCGTTGATCGTACACTCGATCTGGCGGGCGCCGTTCTCCACGGCCGAAAGCGAGTTGGCCACCGCCATTCCCAGGTCGTTGTGGCAGTGGGCCGAGAGAACGATCGAGCGCTGTCGCAGGATGGGGAGCTTGTTCAGCAGGTGTGAGAAAATCTCACCATAAGTCTTGGGCGTCGCGTAGCCGACGGTATCGGGGAGGTTGATGGTGGTCGCGCCGGCCTCGACCGCGGCTTGCGTGATCTGCTCCAGAAAATCCAATTCGGTGCGGCTGGCGTCCTCGGGCGAAAACTCGACATCGTCCGTGTACTGACGGGCTTGCCGGACCGACTCGACGCTCATCTTGATGATGTCGTCCTTGCTCTTGCGAAGCTTGTGATCGCGATGGATTTTGGAAGTGGCGCAGAAAACGTGAATCCGCGGCTTCCGTGCAGTCTTGATCGCCTGCCCGGCCCGCTCGATGTCGCCCGGCGTGCATCGGGCCAGGGCGCAGACGACGCTGCGGGTGATTTCCGAGGCGATCGCCTGGACGGATTCGAAGTCTCCCTGCGAGCTGACCGGGAAGCCGGCCTCGATAATGTCCACGCCCATGGCTTCGAGGTGCCGGGCGATTTCCAGCTTCTCCGGAAGCGTCAGGGTGGCGCCGGGAGATTGTTCGCCATCGCGTAAGGTGGTGTCGAAGATGCGGACGGTTTCCATGGTCGGCTCCGAAGAAACGAGGCTCCATCTGGCCAAACAAAAAACCCTACGAACCGGATCGTAGGGGTTTGGGATGCTAACGTTATTGAAGCAACCCTACGATCCGCGCGCCGTTCCAAGGCCCGTAAGGGCGAGGGTAAGCCGCAAGGATCGCAGGGAAGACAAACGCATGTTCAGGTAGTTAATCGGCAAAATCGGATAAAGTCAAGAGCGATCCGCAATATTACAGCCCATATTCTTTCCACCGCCGCTCAATGAGCTGCTTCGTCGTGTCGTCGAAGCCCAGCTCCCTGGGCCACGGGCGGACCTTTCCCTCGGCGGGGAGCTTTACGGTCGCGTCGAAGCCCATCTTGCTGCCGGCGCCCATCTCGGGGCTGGCGTGGTCGAGGATGTCGTGCGGGCCGTGCACGATCTCGCTGTCGCGCTGCGGATCGCAGTTGCTGAACAGGTGGAACAGCACGTCCTGCTCGTCGTGAACGTTGACGTGCTCGTCGACCACGACGATGAACTTGGTGAACGACATCTGCCCTGCCCCCCAGATGGCGTGCATCACCCGCCGGGCCTGAAAGGGGTATTCCTTGCGGATTTTTACAAAGGCGCAGTTATGAAAAACGCCGGCCATCGGCAGGGAATAATCCAGGATGTCGGGGATGATCATCCGCAGGAGCGGCAGGAAAATCCGTTCCGTCGCCTTACCCAAATAATAGTCTTCCATCGGCGGCTTGCCGACGATCGTGGTCGGATAGATCGGGTTCTTTCGGTGCGTGATGGCGGTGACGTGGAAGGCGGGGTACCAGTCGGCCAGGGAATAGAAGCCCGTGTGGTCGCCGAAGGGGCCTTCCAGGAGCTTTTCGTGGGGGTCCACGTATCCCTCGATGACGATCTCCGCGTTAGCGGGGACTTCCAGGTCGATGGTGCGGCAGGGGACCAGCTCGATCCCATGGCCGTTGAGGAACCCGGCAAAAAGCAGCTCCTCGATGCCCGGCGGGAGCGGGGCGGTGGCGGCGTAGGGGAGCACCGGCTCGCCGCCGAGGACTACCGCCAGCGGCATCTTCTGGCCGCGGGCCTGGTGCATGCGAAAGTGGCGGGCGCCGTCGTGGTGCATGTGCCAGTGCATCGCGCATTTGCGCGGGCCAAAGAGCTGCACGCGGTACATGCCGATGTTGCGGTCGCCGGTCTCGGGGCCGCGGGTGAAAACGCCGCCGAGCGTGATGTATTTCCCGGTCCCGCGCTCGACCGCTTTGGCAGCCGCTTCGGCGTCGTACGCCTGGCCGCTTTCGAGATTCCCATCGAGAGGCCAGCACTGAATGACCGGGAGGCGGAACAAATCCGCCTTGTCCCCCTCGAGCACGACCTGCTGGCAGATGCCGGTGCGGACCGACTTGGGCGGGAATGACGCCATCTTCATCAGGTCCGGCAGCCGCTTCATTTTCTCCAGCAGCGTGGCGGGAATTTCGGGTTTGACGAGGTGCTGGACGCGCTCGGCCAAAGCGCTCAGGCTCGGCGTGCCCAGGGCCCGGTTAACGCGCCAATAGCTTCCGAAGGTGTTGATGGCGACGGGAATTTCGGAGCCTTCGACGTTCTCGAAAAGCAGCGCCTTTCCGCCGAGCTGTGCGGCGGTCGAGCGGTCGAGCTCCTGGTTCCCGTGCGGCGCGGGCGTTTTGCCCATACGGTCGGCGATCGCCGCGATCTCGAGCGTTGGAGAAACCCGGGTTCGGACTCGCGCCAATTCCCCTTCGCGCTCGAGCTCGGCCAGGAAGTCCGACAGTGTTTCGGCAGGCATGAACGACGGATCGTAAGATCGCGGCACGGCCAACACAAATCGGCCCGTGGTGGAGAACCACTTATCAGACACCCGCGGCGGCAAGCATTAATTTGCTTGCGGTTAATTCATTTGCGATATCAGCATGCCGAAAATGGCAAGGAGATGGAGGGAAGCATGTCAGCGATTCCAGCCCGCTGGTATTGGGTACACCAGGGCCGCCAGGGCGGTCCGGTAACGTGGGACGAGCTTCAGGGCCTTGCCCAGCGCGGCAAGCTCCGCGGCGACGACCTGGTGTTGCGCGAGGGGACGCAGCAATGGAAGCCCGCCGCGACCGCGCGGGCGGATGAGCCCTCAAGCGATCCCGCCGTATCGGACGCCGCGGTCGTCCCGCCGCCTCCGCCTACGCTAGCCGCGGGACCTGCCGTGGTTGCCCAGCCGGTCGATCTGGATGACGTGCAGGATGTTTCGCCGCACCCCAAGACCGCCGGACGCGGGATGAAAATGATGGTCTATGGCACGCTCCTGTTCGTCGGCGGTATCCTGGCCTCGGTGGCCAGCTATCAATTGTCGCAGTCGCTGCTCGGCGGCCGATACATCATCTTCCGCGTCCCGATTTTTTGGGGCATCATCCTCTTCTGCCGCGGCATCGCCCAGGCCGGGAGTGACGATTGAGCCCAACGGCGCGCACCCGTTTCAGTTGGCGTAGTCTTCCGGCCGTTTTCCCTTTTGAAATCCGTTGAAACCGAACTTGGTCGGGTGGTAGTCGCCGACCAGGTCTACATCCGCCTTTTCGGGAATCTTGTCTTCCAAACCGACGCACCAGTAAGCCGCGTTGACGATCAGCCGGCGGAGGCCTTCGCTTTGCAAATCGGTCGCGGCGCCCATGGTCGTTGTAAAAGTTCGCGCGGTGTGTCCGTCTTCGACCTTATACAGTTTGGTCCAGGCGATGGGCATGAGCGGCTCATTCTGCTTTCCTTTGACTGGCTGGTCCGTCGGACTCATGCCAGACAGCACTTCCCCCATGATGACCGGCACGCATGAATCAGGCAGATGAGCCTCGTATACGTCCGTGGGCACCCAAATGTCCTGGCAGCCCCGGACCAGCGGGCTACTTTCCATTCCGGGCGCGATGACGCCGCGGGTGCTTTGCGAGCCGTGGTGGCCCCAGTGATTGACCCACGTCTCGCCCAGGATTTGGCGGCCAAATCCTCCTGGCCAACCCGCAATC
>Ga0307477_10001748_pt1 | contig 17615 bp, 16 predicted proteins | sample atmos_gasesECM2C_FD_203316 | JGI IMG/M metagenome (GOLD analysis project Ga0307477, IMG submission 203316) | Hardwood forest soil microbial communities from Morgan-Monroe State Forest, Indiana, United States - atmos_gasesECM2C_515 | ecosystem: Environmental > Terrestrial > Soil > Temperate...
CCAGGCCTCGTCCGAACCGGCGACGCTCATGCCGGACTAGAACCCGGTTGCGCTGTAGTTGGCGCGGGCGTAGTTGAGCCGCTCTCGATCCGTCCCGTTGAAGCTGTTCTTCTCGAACATGTCATCCAGTCCGCACAACGTCGTGACGGCCGGAGGATTGCGCTCGAGCACGGCTGGGTCGATATCGAGGTAGCAGTCGAAGGTTCGCGCGTAGAGGCGAAGGTAGGTGTTGTGCAAGGTGAGGCGGTCACCCTGATCGTCGCGAACTGCGGCCCCGTGCCAGGTCGCCCCGTGCCACAGGGCCACGGAACCCTTGGGCATGATGACCTTGACGGCATCCTCGGCGGAGCCGGCCGTCGGAAAGCGGTTGTGTTTGAAGCTGCGAGGCACCACCACGGTCGGTCCCGAGGTCTCCGTGAAATCCTCGAGGGCCCAGACCGTCGTGACGTTGAGGCAATGAGGCGGGTACGGCTCTGGGATCAGCGCGTAATCCGAGTGCAGGTGGTGGGTGTCGATGCCCTTGGCCTTGCGGAAAGCCAGCGATTGCCCGAGGGTGCAGCCCCGGCCCACCAGATGCTCGGCCAGGGTCAGAACCCAGGGATGGACCGCCACCTCTTCGAAGATCTCGCCTCGGGCCAGGAGCATGGCCGCCGTCAGGTTGGGCTTGGGACCTTGACCAATGAGGCGCGAGAGCTCATCGCCGAGCTCGTCGGCCAGATCGTTGCTGAAGGCGTTCTCCAGCACCGTGTATCCCTGCTCCGACAGGTCGTCGAGGCGACGGTCGAGACCAAGGTGCGTGGCCCGATGCGCGAGGTCGGGATTGGTGATCGTGCGTCGCGCCATGTGGTCGTGCAGTCCGGACAGCACTTCGGTGACGGGAGACGCAGGATCGAGACCGCCTTTGACTTCGAAGACATCGCCCCCCGCTCGGTGCTTCAACTCGCGCAGCACCCGGGCCCGCCGTTTTGGCACCTGCTCCCACACGGCAGTCACGGCGATGCTGGCTTGGTTGTAGTCCGCCCGCACCTTCATGTCGACGTCATCGACCTCGCCCGGGCCGACGGTGAGCACGCCGTCGTCCACCCGTATGTGGAACGCGACCTGGTCGCCGTAGCCGAGGTGCGGTGGGGGATTCGTGTAGACCTCGCAGACGGTCAATTGGGTGCCGCGCAACCTCCCGGCGTTGGTCGCCACTCGCGGCTCGAGGTAGGTGCGAGCGGCAGCGAGCCACTCGGACGACGCCAGCTCCACCCGCTCCTTCAGCGGCACCGGCAGCGGGGTCGGCTCCATCGTCTCTCCTTGCGCAGCACGTGGCGACTGGGACCGGCGCCAAGGTACTGCTCGGGGCACTTAACGTCAATATCGCCTAACGTTGGCCGGCGACGACACTCCGGGTCGGGAGCCGACATTCCCGCCAGAACCACCCGATCAGGCCATACCCAGTCGACGGCGGCCGCTTTACAGTCGCACGCAGTGCTGGGCTGCTGCAGTCCGGGGGTGTGCTCCCTTGCCGGCCGCCGACCCAGCACGTCTAACTCAGGGCCAGCCGCCCCGCTAAGGAGCCACACCGGGCGGCGTGAGCTGCTCCATGAACTCGAGCCGCATCCCGCCGGGCGCCTCGACAAACGCGATGCGCCGGCTCCCGAACGTCGGGCCCGAAACTACGTCCGGCCCCCACAGGACCGCATGGCCCTCGAGCTCCCGGTCCAGGTCGTCGGTGAAGAGGGCCACGTGCAAAAAGCCCTCCGGGAGTGTGCCGTCCTCGTAGAGGGCCCGGGTGAACAAGGTCAGGTGCAGCGGTCCCAGCGCGACGTCGGCCCGTCGGCCCTGCCGCCAGTCCTCCGGATCCGTGACCGTAGCGCCGGCCCACCGGTAGAACGCCACCGCCCCGTCGAGATCGTCGACCTTCACCGCCAGGTTCGCCACTTCCACGATCGCCATGCTCAGCCTTTCAGGGTGGACCAGTCGTCACCCTGCATGGGTGGCCACCACGGTGGTGAGACGGCGTCCTCGATACTGGCTGGCTCGACCGGCCGTCGCTCGTTCGACGCCTGATACACGGCGAAGGCGAGTTGGAGAACCTTGATGCCGAGCTCGCCGCTCATCTCCGGCTCGGTCCCGTCGACGAGCGCGTCAATGAAGTGGGCAGCGGAGTTGCGAAAGCCCGCCATCCAGTCGGCGTCCACGGGAACGGAAGTCGTGGTCCCGTCCGACCCGTAGAGCACGAGCGGGGGAAGGTCGAGCATCTCTCCGGTGAAGCGAGTGACCCAGATGAAGCCGTCCGTGCCCTGGATCTCGAAGAACTCGTCCGCGCCGTAGTAGTGGCTGCGAACGTGCATGTTCGGTGCGTAGGAGACCTCCATCAAGCCGAGAAGATCGTCGCGCTCGTACTCCCACAGGGCGGCAGTCGGAGCCTCGAAGAACACCGGACCTTTGCGGACGACGGCCTGCACGCTGCGAATGTCCGTGTCGAACAGCCACAACGCCGCGGCGTACTTGTGCACGACGTCGTCGAAAAGGTGGCCGCCGGGGCTCTTCTCGTTGAAGCGCCATGTGTACCCGTCGGCGTGAAGGCCGGATTGGAACTCAGATTCCGTCGTACCCACCACCGTCTTCACCCGAAAGACCGTGGGCGTGCCGATGGCCCCCGCCTGTATCAGCTCCTTGGCCCGAACGAGAGGTGGATAGTGGAACGCGCACTCGGACACCCGGAACGTGACACCGGCCCGGCGCACCTCCTCAAGCATCTCGCGGGCCTGGCTCACGCTGTTGGCCATCGGCTTCTGGCAGGAGATGTGCTTTCCCGCCCGGGCCGCGGCGATCACGTGCTGATGGTGCAGGTACGTCGGGGTCAGGATCTCGACGGCGTCGACGTCGGCATCGGCGAGCAACGAGTCGAGGTCGGCGAAGACCCTCGGAACAGCCCATGCGGCAGCGGCCGCCTCCGCCCTTCCGGCGTGCGGATCGCACACGGCGACGACATCGCAGTTGGGATGGGCAAGGTACCCCGGGACGTTGAGCTGAGCGATGTTGCCGACGCCCACGACTCCAAGCCGAACACGATCCATCGGCGCAGCATGCCAGCCACAGCGGCTGCCGGCCCGCCGCGCCTGGGCGAACACCGTCTGAACACCCGGCGAACGAACGTACTGCCTCGGAAGCCCCGTCTAGGCTGCGGACCCATGCTGGGTCGTCGAGAGTTCTTACGCGGCGCGGCCGGAGCCGGGGCGTTGAGCCTCACCCAGCCGTGGGTGCCGCTCGGCCAGTCCCAGGCCGGAGCCGTGACGAGATCGGCGCTGCCGGCGCCTGCCAGCGCGCCCTTTGACCACGTGATCGTCCTGATGTTCGAGAACCGCTCCTTTGACCATGTGCTCGGTTGGCTTCCGGGCGCCGACGGACGCCAAGCAGGGCTTACCTACACCGACACGTCGGGCGCGACGTACCCGACGTACCAACTCGCTCCCGACTTCCAGGGCTGCGGCTACGCGGACCCGGACCACTCGTGGGAAGGCGGGGTCAAGCAGCTCAACGGAGGCAAGCTCGACGGGTTCCTGCGCACGGCCACGCCGGGCGACACCTTCCCGATCGGCTACTACAAGGCGGACGGCGTTCCCATCCTCGGGTCACTGGCCCGCAACTACACGACGCTCGATCGCTACTTCTGTTCGATTCTGGCCGAGACGTTCCCGAACCGCTTCTACCAGCACGCCGCCCGCACCGACCGGGACCACAACAACGGCATCAGCCAGACGTCGTTGTCGCCGACGATCTGGGATCGCCTGGCCGCCGGCGGGCTCACCGGTCGGTACTACTCGGTCGACGAACCTTTCATCGGCTTGTGGGGAACCAAGTACCTCTCCATCACCCATCCCGTCACCGACTTCCTAACCGACGCCGCCTCGGGCACCCTGCCCAACGTCGCCTTCGTTGATCCCTCCTTTGCCAATGAGGGCCAAGGCCAGTCCGGTGATTATCACCCGCACGGCGACGTGCGCACGGGCGAGTCCTACCTCGCCCAGATCTACCACGCCGTGCGTTCCAGCCCGGCCTGGGATCGCACCGTCCTGGTCGTGAACTTCGACGAGTGGGGCGGCTTCTTCGATCATGTCGTTCCGCCGTTGGCCGCCGACGACACCGTGCGGGCGGCGATGACCAAACCCGGCGACCCACACCCCGACTATCGCCAGCTCGGCTTCCGCGTGCCGTGCATCGTGATCTCGCCGTTCTCGGCCGCCCGCATCGTCCACGACGGGCCCTACGAGCACACATCAGTGCTCAAGATGATCGAGTGGCGGTGGGGCCTGCCCGCGCTGACCCTGCGCGACGCCAGTGCCCGCAACCTGGCCGAGGTCCTCGACTTCTCCCTGCGCAGGACCGATGTGCCCAACATCGCCTCGCCGGCCTTCTTCCCGAGCGTGGCCTGCGGCCCCACCAGCACCCCAGCCTCGCCTCCGGCCAAGATCACGGCGTCGCCTCCGGGCACGTCGCCGACGTCGCCCACGCCGTCGGCGCCCACTGCAGCCCCCGCGGGCAGCGCGACGTCCGGGACGAGCGGTTCGCTGCCGGCCACCGGAACCTCACTTCCCTTGCTGGGCGCGGGCGCGGTGGCCGTGACAGGGGGCATGGCGCTGCGCCACGCCGCGCGCAAACTGGCGCAGGCCGAGGCGTGTCGCCCGGCGCTCGTCGACGCCGACGACGAGCGCGCTCCCTAGCCGATGCCGGTGATCCGGTCCGGCGCGATGAAGACCGCTGTCCGCCATTGCTCGGCCATCACCCGGTCGTACTCCGCCCAGTCGTCGTGGGTTCCGCCGGCAGCCACGAAGACGCTCCGCAGCAAGGCGGGGATCTCGTCCAGGGCGACGCCGCCGGAGAGATCGTCGGGACCGGCGATCCGCACGGGGCCCTCCACGGCTGCCCACTGCGGGCCCTGACGGAACACGGCCGCGGCGCGCCCGACCCGACGTAGATAGCCAAGCTTCGCGGCGCCGCCGACGATCACCATGGCGACGCTCGGTTGCCCGGTCACGGGGTCATCGATGACGCCCGCGCTGACGACCGAGGCATGCACCGTTCCGTCCGGGCGGGTGGTGGCCACGACGGCCAGATTGCCGGACGCGGTCGCGACACGACGAACAGCATCGAGGTCAGCGGGCACCGGGCCTCTACCGTCCTCCGTCACCCTGGGACCGCAGCCAGGCCTGATAGCCACCGGCCAGGTCGGTGGCGTTGACCAGGCCGAGGGCCTGCAGGCTGGCGGCGGCCAGGCTCGACGCGTAGCCCTCGTCGCAGACGACGACGATGGTCTGATCGCTGTCGCGGACCTCGGGAAGGCGATGCGGGCTGGTCGGGTCGAGACGCCACTCGAGGACGTTGCGCTCGACAAGCACCGCCCCGGGAAGCTCCCCATCGCGCGAGCGCTGGTCCTGCGAGCGGGTGTCGATGATGAGGCCACCGGCGGCGGCGATCGCAGACAGGTCCTCGGGGCCGACGCGGACCAGCCCTCGGCGGGCTTCCTGAAGAACGGCATCGATCCGAGCGGGCACCATCTCGCACAAAACGTAGACCGAGGGCGGGGCCGGCGTCAGTCCCGGTGCTGTCCCTTGGGCTCGTTGGCTCTGACAATCTCCTCGGCGATCTCTCGGAGTTTGCGGTTCTCGCGCTGGGAGGCCTTGCGCAACACGTCGAAGCCCTCGTCGGCGCTGCAGCCCTGCCGGGCCATGATGATGCCGGTGGCCTGCCCGATGACCTGGCGCGATTCCAGGGCCAGGGTCAGATTGCGGTTCGTCTCCTGTGCTGCCGCAAGGTCCGACGCCAGGGTCAGCACGCCCGACGCCTGCCGGGCAAACAGCGACGCAGTCTGCTCCTGTTGGTCGGCGAAGGCATCGGTGTCGCCCGAGTACAGGTTGAGTGAGCCGAGCGGCCGGCCATGAACGACGAGTGGCGTCGACAGGATGGACCGGAAGCCGAGCCGAGTCGCGGCCGCCGCAAAGTCGGGCCAGCTCTCCGCTATGTCGGCGACCCGTACCCGCTGCGTCTGGCCGGACTTGGTCGCGGCCACACAAGGCCCAAGGCCGCTCGAGTACTGGTAGCCGTCGGCCTCCCGCACCGCCGCCGACGTGGCCGCCGCGGTCGCCACACTGCCGTTGTGAGCCAGAGAGACGCTCGCTCCATCGACTCCGCCGATGGCGGACATGGCGAGCGCAGCCGTCGACTCCAGCGTGCGCCCCAGCGGGTCATGTGACTCGGCAGAATCCATGTCCCCAGGGACATCGGACTCGTACATCCTTGCCCTCTCTCCAAGCTGGAGATCCGTGCCCACGGCCTGTTGCCGCCCTCGTGGTTGGAGGAGGCTGTGCCAGAGAGGGACGCCGAACCGACCTGTTTGGCCAGGTTCACAATTTTACTCGTTGTGGCCTGCTACTGCATCCGCTAGCCCACCCGGAACTTCGGCGACAAACAGATCAGCCCGCGGTTTGGGTCGACGACTGCGACATCGTGGCCGTCGGGGCACATACCGCTCAGATCGGGCCGGTACACCGCGGTCCCCGCCCCCGCCAAGGGTTGCCCGGCGCTGAAGGCTGACGCCGCCTCGCCCAGGGTGAGGGAGCCGGAGGTGCCGGCGGGACGGCTCGTTCGCTGCGGGTCGGGCACGCCGGCCGGAGGTGGGGTCGGCGGGGCTGGCACGAAGGGCGGGGGTTTGGGCGTGGCGACCACCCGCTGGCTCGGGCCAGAGCGAGACACCTGACCGAAGCGAGCACCGGCGACGAAGGCTCCGACGGCGAGCCCGGGAAGGACGAGGGCGACCAGCAATTTGCGCATGACAGGAGGACGCCTGGCGGGAGGGTTCGGTTCCCACGCAGACTGTGGCCCAGCGCGACCCGAGGAGGAAGAGATGGACGTGAGATCGATCGTGGAGGTCGCTCCCGAGGTGGAGCACAACGGCACGGTGCCCGTGTGGTGGCTGATCCGGCCGCGGGAGATGCAAGAGATCACCCAGGGCGGCTACCTCGAGTTGGCCAACGAATTCGAGGTTGCGGGCGGGTCGGCCGTGTTCCCACACACGCACCCGACGCATGAGTTCTATTACGTGACGTCGGGTCGCGGGGTGATGACGATCGACGGCGAGGACGCCGACGTCGCCCAGGGCGACCTGATCTATATCCCGCCCAACGCCGTGCACAGCCTCCGCCCGGTGTCGGAGCACGCGCCGATCCACTGTTTCTGTTTCGCCGTGGCCGAGAAGGACGCCGGCGCGATCGACTACACGACGCACTGAGCAAGGAGCATGCGCTTCATCGTCTACGGCGCCGGTGCGGTCGGAGGCGTCGTCGGCGGTCGGCTCTTCGAGAGCGGGGCCGACGTGGTGCTTGTCGCCCGTGGACCGCACTTGGAGGCGTTGCGTTCGCGCGGCCTGACGATTGAAAGCCCGAAAGGGAACGTGACCGTTTCCGTTCCGGCCGTCGCCGATCCCGCCGAGGTCGACTTCGTGGGCGGTGAGATGGTCTTGCTGGCCATGAAGAGCCACGACACGGTGGCTGCTCTCCACCGGCTCGGCTTAGTTGCCCCAGCCAGCGTGACGGTGGCGTGCCTGCAGAACGGCGTGCAGAACGAGCGGGCGGCCTTGCGTCGCTTCCCGGATGTCCAGGCCGTGACCGTGATGTGCCCGGCCGGCTACACCGAGCCCGGAGTGGTGCAGGCCTGGTCGGCTCCGACTCCGGGCATCCTTGACGTCGGGCGCTACCCCCTCGGCATCGACGAGGCCACCGAGGCGCTGGCCGCGGCCTTCGAGGACGCGGGCTTCGTTTCGCTCGCGCGACCCGACGTCATGCGCTGGAAGTACACCAAGCTGATCAAGAACCTGGGCAACGCCGTGGAGGCGCTATGCCCCGACCGCGGCGCGGTGGAGCTTGTGTCCCGGGCCCGCGAGGAGGGCAAGCGATGCCTGGCTGCGGCGGGGATCGACTACGCCTCCGACGACGAGGATCTCGCGCGCCGGGGAGACATCCTGCAGCTCGGTGATATCTCCGGGCGCGTACGCGGCGGATCGACCTGGCAGAGCCTGACCCGCGGCTTGGGGACCGTGGAGGTCGACTACCTGAATGGTGAGATCGTGCTGTTGGGCCGCCTGCGGGGAGTGGCGACACCCGTCAATGCCCTCCTGCAGCAACTGACCAACCAGCAAGCCAGGCGGGGCGCGCCCCCGGGAGCCATGACGTCGAGGGCCGTGCTCGCCCTGCTCGACCGCGGCTAGCGTGCGACGCGGCTTCTCATACCTTCGAGTGGTCGACCTCTCGCGGGGAATCGCCGGCGCCTACGCCACCAAACTGTTCGCCGACGCCGGCGCCGAGGTGATCAAGGTCGAGCCAAGCGAGGGCGACCCCCTGCGTCGCTGGTCGGCGACGGGTGCCGTCGTGCGGGGCGACGGTGCGTTGTTCCAGTTCCTCCACCACGGCAAGCGGTCGGTCGTCGGCGCCCCGGGCGACGCCGAGGTCGACGCGCTGCTGCAGTCAGCCGATCTTGTGGTCGACTCCAACGTCCCGGCCCTCGTCGAGCCTGCCGACCTCCTAGCGAAGGAGCCGGGCCTGGTGGTGGTCTCGATCACGCCGTTCGGTCGAACCGGGCCGTACGCGGCCCGGCCGGCCAGCGAGCTCACCCTGCAGGCCGAAAGCGGATGTCTCGGCGTGCGCGGCACGGCCGATCGCCCTCCCCTCATGGCCGGCGGCCGGATCGGTCAGTGGGTAAGCGGCACCTACGCGGCGGCAGCCGCAGCGGTGGCCCTATATCGGGCCCGGCGAACCGGGAACGGCGAACACATCGACTTCTCGATGCTGGAGTTGCTCAACCTGGCCGGAACGACAGCGACCGACTTGACTTGGAGCCTGTTCGGCAGTCCGCCGTTGGATCAGGTCCCGCCCGCTCGGGCCATCGAGACGCCCTCGATCGAGCCCAGCTCCGATGGCTGGGTCGGGTTCACGACCAACGCTCGTCAGCAGTTCGATGACTTTCTCCTGCTGATCGAACGCCCGGACCTCCTCGGCGACGAGAAGCTCGCTCGCCTCAACGGCCGGCTCAGCCGCTTCGATGAGTGGAACGCCATCGTCCGAGCCTGGACGACGACCCACACGACGGAGGAGATCCTCGAACGGGCCGGCGACCTGCGCATACCCGTCGCCCCCGTGGGCAACGGGGCCACGGTCACCGCCATCGACCAGTTCGTCGAGCGCCAGGTGTTCCGGCTGGACCCGACCGGTTCGTTCGTCGTTCCGCGCCGGCCGTGGCGCCTCAACGACGAGGACCCTCCGCCTCCGACTCCGTCGCCCGCGCTCGGGGCCGACAACAACCGCATCGGCCCGCACCAACCCAACCGGCCGACGGCGCGGGACCCCCGCCGGCTTCCGCTGGAGGGTCTGCGGGTGCTCGACCTCACCGGCTGGTGGGCCGGCCCGGCCGCCTCGCATCTGCTGGCCACGCTGGGGGCCGACGTCGTCCACGTCGAGTCGATCCAGCGGCCCGACGGGATGCGCATGGCCGGCGGCATCCACCGTCAGGACCGGTGGTGGGAGTGGAGCGCCATCTTCCTGGTCGCCAACACCAACAAGCGAGGCCTCACCCTCGATCTCACGTCGGCGCCCGGGCTTGACCTGTGCCAGCGCCTCATCGCCCAGTCTGATGTCGTGCTGGAGAACTTCACCCCCCGGGTCATGGACAACTTCGGCTTGACGTGGGAGGTGATCCGCGGCCTCAATCCGCATGTCGTGTACGTGCGCATGCCCGCGTTTGGCCTGACTGGCCCGTGGCGGGACCGCACTGGCTTCGCCCAGACGATGGAGCAACTGACCGGTCTGGCGTGGGTGACGGGCTATCCGGACGACCAGCCCCGCATCCAGCGTGGCCCCTCCGACCCCAATGCCGGCATGCACGCCGCGTTCGCGGTGATGGTGGCGCTGGCCGAGCGCGATGCCACCGGCGAGGCCCAGCACCTCGAGGTCACCATGATCGAAGGCGCGCTCAACGCCGCCGCCGAACAGTCCGTCGAATGGTCGGCCTACGGTCGCCTTCTCGAACGGGAGGGCAACCGCTGCCCCTCGGCGGCGCCGCAGAACGTGTACGCCTGCCAGGGCACCGAGCAGTGGCTGGCGCTTTCGGTCGAGACCGACGCGCAGTGGCACTCGCTGATCGACGTGTTGGGTCGCCCCGAGTGGGCTCTGGCTCCCAACCTGGCCACGCACACGGGACGACGCGCCGCGCACGACGAGCTGGACGCTCGTCTCGGGGCGTGGGCCGCTGAGCAGGAACTCGCAATCGTGGTCGAGAGGCTGGTGCGGGCCGGCGTTCCCGCGGCCCCGTGCGTGGATCCGCGGGGGACCCACACCCATCCTCAGATGGCGGCGCGTGGGTTCAGCGAAGAGATCAGCCATCCAGTCGTCGGACGCCACCCGGTGCCGTCGCTGCCGTTCCGATTCCTCGACGTGCCGCGCTGGCTGCGCCTTCCCGCACCGACGGTGGGCCAGCACAATCGTGAGGTCCTGGGTCGCCTCGGGCTGAACGACGCCCAAATGGACCAGCTCGAGGCCGCCGGCGTGATCGGGACTCGCCCGGTCGGGGCCTGAGCCGGCGCTATTCGGCCTTGGCGAACGAGTACATGGCCCCGCCGAGCATGGACAACCCGAGGGCAGCCACGATGACCAGCTCGAGCCCTGTGGGGATGAACCATCCGTTCCAGCTCATCCCCGGATTGAGGGCGTGGGCGGCGGCGGCCGCGTGATGGCCCAGATGGGCGAAGACGGCGCGTCGCATCGGGTCGACGGCATAGCTGAGGGGGTCGATCTTGGTCAGCACCATCAGCCAACCGGGTAAGCCCTTGAGCGGGAACATCGCTCCCGAGAGGAAGAACAACGGGAACACGACGAGCTGCATGACCACCTGGAACGACTCCACCTGACTCATCCGACCGGCGATCATGGTCCCGAACGCCGTCAAGGTGAAGGCGACGAGGGCCATCTCCGGGATGAGCACGAGGAACATGGTGGGGGAGTAGGGGACGTGGGCCAGACCCGCGAAGACGAGCATCGTGCAGCCCTGCAGGGTGGCGACGGTCGCGCCCCCCAAACACTTGCCTACCACGAGCGCGCTGCGATGGACCGGCGCGACCAGCATCTCTCGCATGAAGCCGAACTCACGGTCCCACACGATCGAGATGGCTGAGAAGATGGCGGTGAACAACACGCTCATGGCGATCACGCCGGGGAACATGAAGGTGCGGAAATCGAGGTCGCCCGTCTTGCGGGAGATCACAGCCCCAAGCCCGGTTCCCAGCACGAGGAGGAACAACAGGGGCTGAGCGGGCGCGGTGATCAGGCGGGTCCGGTTACGGCCGAATCGGATCAGCTCCCTCCGCCAGATCATGGCAACAGCGCGAAGGTCCTCATGTGCGCCGCCGCGTGCCTCGCTCACGCTGATCACGGGCGTCTCCGTGGTGGTCGCCATCAGCGAGCCCTGGCCCGAACCCACATGTTGTTGCGGATCAGGTCGGTGGTTGACGCCTCGGCGTCGCGGATGGTGCGGCCGGTGTACTTCATGAACACGTCATCGAGCGTGGGCCGAGCCACGCTCACCGAGCGGATGGGCAGACCTAGCTCGGCGAAGAGCCGCGGCACGAACGACTCGCCGCCGTAGACGTGAAACGACACCGTTCCTTCGCTGCGCACGGCGGAGATCCCGAAGCGGCTCTCCAATAGCCCGATGGCGGCGTCGTCGTTGTCGGTCGAGATCTGCACCCGGTCCTCTCCTACGCTGGCCTTGAGCGCGGCCGGGGTGTCGATCACGACGATCTCACCCTGGTCCATGATGGCGATCCGGTCGCAGTACTCGGCCTCGTCCATGTAGTGCGTCGTGAGGAACATGGTGATGGCCTCCGCCTTCTTTAGCTCGTTGATGTAGGCCCAGATGTGGCTGCGGGTCTGCGGGTCGAGGCCAACGGTGGGCTCGTCGAGAAACAGCACCCGCGGGGAGTGCAGCAGGCCCCGGGCGATCTCCAACCGGCGCTTCATGCCGCCCGAGAACGTGCGCACGATGCTCTTGCGCCGCTCGGTCAGACCGACCATGTCGAGAACCCGATCGAGGCGCTGGCGCGTCTCATCGCGTGGCACTCCGTACAACTCGGCATGGAAGCGCAGGTTCTCGTCGGCGGTGAGGTACTCATCGAGGGTCATGTCCTGGAAGACCAGGCCAATGCGACGGCGTACCTCCATACGCTGGCGCACGACGTCGAACCCGGCCACGCTGGCTCGACCGGCAGTCGGCGTGAGCAAGGTGCACAGCATGCTGATGGTCGTGGACTTCCCGGCTCCGTTGGGCCCGAGAAAGCCGAAGGTCTCGCCGGGCGCAACCTCGAAGCTGACGCCCTTGACCGCCTCGAAATCGCCGTATCGCTTGCTCAGCTCCTCGACGACGATGGCTGCGCTCATGCCCCGAGATACTCCGACAGGCGATCCAGGAACTCGGCGTAACGGCGCTTGAACGCCGCCTCCTCCGGGTTGGCCCCTGTAATCATCCGAACCACGGGGCGGGCCGCGACCGGGTAGGTCACCAGGGATAGGACGGCGATGAGCAGGAGGTCGGGATCCAGGTCCGCGGGCATGCGGCCCCCGGCTTGCTGGACCCGGATGCGGTCGACGGCCGCGGCCCAGCGCTCCCGCCGAAGGTCCTCGTCGACGCACTCCTCCTCGGCCGATTCGAGCGCTTCCCACTGGCCGAGCCGTACCCAGTCCGGGTTGCCCGACACCTTCCGGAACCAGTCGGACAGCGAGCCCGTCATGGTCACCGGACGCTCGGCCATGCGCCGGCGCACGATGGCCCGGAACAGGTCGTCCTTTTCGCCGAAGTAGTGGTACAGCATCCGCGCGTTGACCCCGGCCCGACGGGCGATCGACTGGATGCGGGCCCCGGCCAGGCCACCGGCCGCGAACTCGGCCAACGCCGCGTTGAGGATTCGCTCTCGGGTGCGCTCGGGATCGCGGCGACGTTCGTCGACGGCCGGGGCGGTGCTCACGGTCATCGGATGAAGTATACGTATATGTACTTCACTGGACCCCGCCGATGGCACCATCCCTGACGGTCGTGTCATCCTTGTCCGACATGGCCACGGGCGGAACGCTGGGGTTCACCGTGCCGGACGAGCTGCTGCGGGTGGATCTCGGTGGCCGCGGGCCGGCCACGGACGACCGCACGGCCGACGCGCGCCCCGACGTCTTTGCCCCGCTCGATTGGCGGGCGGCGGTGGCGGCCGGGGTATGGGCCGGGGCGGGGGCCCTCAGCCTGGCCCTCCCGCCCGGCGGCCGCGCCCTGGTGCTGTTGGCGTTGATCGCAGTGGCCATCGGCGGAGTGCTCTGGCCGGGTCGGCCACCGCTGGGGCCCACGATCCAACGCCTCAGCCGAAGTTCGGCCAAGCCGGTGCTGACCCCCGCGCTGGCGGCGGTTGGGTTCGAGGCGTTGGCCCTGCCCGTGCTGGCCGCCTCGTTCGCTCGCCACACCGAGGTTCCGCTCGCCGTCGCCGTCGCGGTAGTGGTTGCGGTGATGCCGCTCGTTGTCGCGCGCTCGAACCGGACACCTCGGGTCGACGTGGCCGCCGGCGGGGCGGCCGCGTCGCTCATCTTCGCCGGCGCCGCCCTCGGCCTCGGCGGTATCTGGATCGGGGCTCTCGGGCTCGGCGCGGTCGGCCTTGGAGGCGCGATCGGGTGGATGACGGCGCTCATCAGTGCCGTCACACCTGCCGACCAGCGCCGCACTGCCGTAGGCCTGGCCGGCCTGGTCGCCGTCGGCTGGGCCGTGACGGCGCTGGCCGCCGGCGATGCCATCGCGTCGGCGTGGGGAAGGGCGGCACCGCTCTTTCTTGCTGCGCCCGGCGCCCTTGCCGCCGCCGGTCTGCTGTTCGTCGGGCGCGGACGCCTTGTCCAAGACGCTCAATCCGTGGTCGAGGAGGCGGCCGCGCTAGCGGCGTCAGGCTCATCGTCCGGCCGCGGCTCGGCCCTCGAGGTCCGGCGTCTTTGCTTCAGCTACGGCACCCACCAGGTCCTGTTCGACCTCAGCCTGAGCGTGCCCGAGGGCGAAGTCGCAGCTCTCCTGGGCACCAACGGCGCGGGCAAGTCGACCCTGCTGCGGGCCGTGGCTGGCCTGGATCACCCGACCCGGGGCACGATCCGCCTGTTCGAGCAGGACACCACCTATCTCGAGGCCGAGCAGATCCTCGATCAGGGCGTCGCCCTGCTCGCCGGCGGAAGGATGACCTTCCCTTCGCTCAGCGTCATCGACAACCTGCGCGCCGGCGGCCGCCCGAGGGGCCGTGCCGCCATCGACGACGCATTGGGCACGTTCCCGGCCCTCACGCCCAAGCTGGCGCAGCGGGCCGGAACCCTCTCGGGCGGCGAGCAGCAGATGCTGGCGCTGGCTCGGGTCCTGCTGGCTCGCCCCCGGCTGCTGCTCATCGACGAGCTCACCCTCGGCCTCGCCCCCAAGATCGTCCAGGACCTGCTGGCCATCGTGCGCCGTATCAACGAGGACGGAGCCACCGTCCTCATCGTCGAGCAGAGCGTCAACCTGGCCCTGGCCCTGGCCGGTCACGCGTTCTTCTTGGAACGCGGTGAGGTGCGCTTCGATGGGCGCACCTCGGACCTGCTCGCTCGCGACGACCTGCTCCGCCCCGTCTTCCTCACCGAGCCCGGGTCGCGCTGATGTCGATTCCCGCCTTCACGCTCGTGCAGGGCTTGGTGATCGGCCTCGGCTACGGGCTGCTGGCCATGGGCCTCGTGCTGATGTACCGCACCAGCCGGGTGCTCAACTTCGCGCACGGGCAACTCGGCGTGGTCTCGGCCGTGCTGTTGAGCAAGCTGGTGCGCGAAGATCACACCCCGTACACGGTGGCCCTGCCGTTGGTCCTGGTACTCGCCGCGGTGATCGGGGCGATCAGCGAGCTCCTGCTGCGGCGTCTGTTCAATCGGCCACGAGTGCTCGTGATGGTCGCCACCATTGGCCTCGCCCAGGTGCTCTACCTGCTGACGCTCCTGCCGTTCGTGCGCCCGAAGAAGCTCTTTGGCGCCTACCCGGTGCCGTTCCATGCCTCGTTCGGGGTGGGGGCCTACAAATTCCTGTCGGGCGACGTGCTCACGCTGCTCGTGGCCCCGGTCATCGCGGTAGTCCTGGGGGCGTTCTTCGCTCGCTCCCGGCTCGGTCTCAACATGCGGGCGATCGCCGAGAACTCCGAGTCCGCCCGGCTCAGCGGCATCTGGGTCCGTCGCACGTCGATGGTCGCGTGGATGCTGGCCGGCGTTCTCTCGGCGGTCACCGCCATTCTCGCGTCCCCCGACAAGGCCACCGGTTTCTCTCAGGCCCTCGGCCCTGACCTGTTGCTGAGGGCGCTGGCCGCCGCTCTGGTGGGCGGCATGGTCAGCCTGACCATCGCCTTCATCGCCGGCATCGGCATCGGGATCTTCCAACAGGTCGTCGCGTGGAACTGGACGCTCGGCTCCAACATCGAGACGGCGATGTTCGTGCTCCTGCTGGCCGTACTGTTCGCCAGCGCCCGGCGGCTCCGCCACGGACCCCGCGATGAAGAACGGTCGTCATGGCGCTTCAGCGGCGAAGCGAGAGCCGGGCCGGCGTCGCCAGCCAGGGTGATGATCGGCCGGGCGGCGACGGCGGTGCTCCTCCTCATCGCGCTGGTCTTTCCGCTGCTCGCGTCGCATTCGCGCACCTTCCTGGTGTCGCGGATCTACGTCTTCTCCCTGATCGCCCTATCGCTGACCGTCTTGACCGGATGGGCCGGCCAGCTGTCGCTGGGCAACTTCGGCTTGGTGGCCGTGGGGGCGATCGTGGCCTCGCGCCTCGGCCTGCATCACCCCTTCCCGCTCGTGCTCGCGGTGGCCGCGCTCCTGGGCGCGGCGGTCGCCGTCATCATCGGCCTGCCGGCGTTGCGCATCCGCGGCCTGTACCTCGCGGTCACCACGCTCGGCTTCGCCCTGTTCATGAACGTGGCCGTCGTGGCCACACCGTGCTGGCGCGTACCTGGCCCCGGCTGGCGGGTCTGTACCGGGCTGCCCAACCCGGCGTCGACGCTGCTGCGACGTCCGAGCTTGTTCGGCATCAGCCTGCGCTCGGAGCGAGCCATGGACTATGTCGTGCTCGGCGTGCTCATCCTGACGGTGCTCATCGTCCGGACCTGGCGTGACCGGGGCATCGCGCGCGACCTGATCGCGGTGCGCGACAACGAGGTCGGGGCGTCTGCGGTGGGGGTCCACCTCGTCACCCAGAAGCTGCTCGCCTTCGCCCTTTCCGGCGGCATCGCCGGCGTCGCCGGGGTGTGCTTTGCCTACGTCACGGAGCGCTTCTCCGCCCTCTCTTTTGACCCGTCCATCTCCATCCTGGTCGTCGCCATGGTGATCATCGGTGGGCTCGGGTCGATCGAGGGCGCGCTGCTGGGGGCGGCGTACCTGATCGGCATCCCCGCGGCCTTCGGTTCGGGCCCGACGGTGCAGTTCATCACAAGCGGGATCGGGCTCCTCGTCTTCCTGCTCTACGTGCCCGGCGGCCTGGCCGGCGTGCTCTCTCGGATCGGGGACGCCCTGGCCGGACTCCTCACGCCCGCCACCACAGCCGACGGTCCGGCGGCTCCGGCGCGAACCATGACCACGGCCGCGCCGAGCCCGCGCCCGGGTGCGGCGCTCACCGTCCGCGACGTGTCCGTGGCGTTCGGGGGCGTCTTCGCGGTGCAGGGGGTCACCTTCTCGGTCGCCCCCGGCGAGATCGTGGGGATCATCGGCCCCAACGGATCCGGCAAGACGACGCTGCTCGACGCCATCACCGGACTGGTCCCGCTCGAGGGCGGAGGGGTGTCCCTTGACGGTCAGGATCTCACCGACTACCTCACCGCCGACCGGGCCGCGCTGGGGATCACCCGGTCGTTCCAGGACTGCCGCCTGTTCCCGGAGCTGACCGTGGAGCAAACCCTGCTCGTAGCGGAGGACGGGCGCCAGCGCGTTGGGCTGGTGCCGACCACGCTTCACCTGCCGCCGGCGCGGCGGGCCGAGCGGGCCAAGCGGGCCATGGTCGACGAGACGCTGGCCGGTTTCGGGCTGGAGCGGTTCCGCCACCGGCTCATCAGCGAGTTGTCTACGGGCACCCGTCGCATCGTCGACCTGGCCGCGATCCTGGCCGCACAGCCGCGCCTGCTTCTTCTCGACGAGCCGACCTCCGGCGTCGCCCAGAGGGAGGCCGAGGCCTTTGGCCCTCTCGTGCGCAGGCTGCATGCGTTGACCGGTGCGACCATTCTCATCGTCGAACACGACGTTCCTCTCACCCTGTCCTTGTGCGACCGCCTGATCGTGATGGAGTCCGGGAAGGAGGTGAGCTCCGGAACGCCGAATGAAGTAGTGGCCGATCCCATCGCCATCGCCGCTTACCTGGGGGCCAGCGCCGAGGCCGTGGATCGATCCGGTGCTATCCGCGGCACCGACAACGGGAAGGGCCGCGCCCCCAACGCGGGCGCGGCGAGAAGGTCGCGAACGCAAGGAGCTGTTTCATGAGGGGTCAGCCGCTGGGAGTCCGATACCGACGGGGCATCC